>ERZ1034952.935-NODE-935-length-25698-cov-29.089381_pt1 | contig 25698 bp, 25 predicted proteins | sample MGYA00520625_ERZ1034952 | MGnify/ENA primary metagenome ERZ1034952 (study PRJEB33766, sample SAMN09781773) | gut metagenome | biome: gut microbiome | host: Homo sapiens | place: Madagascar | study: EMG produced TPA metagenomics assembly of the PRJNA485056 data... | reverse complement strand
ATATTTATATATATTATAAGTTACCTCTAAAGAGAGGGAGGTGGGGGTAGGCGCTGAAAACTGTCACAACTGTCACAACTGTCACGCTTTTGGGGGGTTGAGGAAGGTGTGAGCATGGATGGATGATTTCTTGCTTCCTGCTGTTTTCGGGATGAGAAAGCATAGAGAAACTTTTTACATCACATAGTTTTCTCGCCCGATAAATTATGAGTTGGCAAGATTAACCAGATGTGCCCGAAGTGTTAAATCCGTTTAACATAACTCTGCAGGGTGAAATTTGGTAGTATTAGAAAATTGCCGTACCTTTGCACTGTCGTTCGAAGAAAGGCTGCACTCGACAAAGCTTAAGCAAGCTTAGCTCTGTTCTCGTTTGCACTTTCTTTGCATCGTGATTCAAGAAAGGATGCACTCGACAAAACGCACCCCACCAAGTTAACATTCAACACTCAACATTCAACATTTATATTAACCCTTTAATAATTTAAGATCATGGAACAGAAAGGAACATTGAAGTATCGTAAATTGCAGCGTACACCACAGAGCGGCGAGAACGCTGGTAAGAAAAAGTGGTATGCCACTGCGGTAACCGACCGCGAGGTGGATTTCGAGGGATTCGTATCCCACATCTCCGACCACGGTTCACCTTACTCCCGAGGTACTATCCACGGTGTGCTGATGGATGCACTCGACCATCTGCAGGAGTTGATTCTCGACGGTAAGAGCGTGCGTCTCTCTGACCTCGGTCTGTTCTCCATCGGTATGACTTCGAAGGCGGAGGATACCAAGGAGAAGGTAACGGCTGCCAGCGTAGAGGGTGTACACCTGATTGTGAGAAACACAAAAAGCTGGAGCAACTCTGAGCTGCGCAAGAAGTGCAAGATTCAGGAGTACGGCGGCTATACCGGCACCGACGAGGGTGGCACCTCAGGTGGTACTTCAGGCGGTACTGAACAAGGCGGCGGCACCAGCCAGGGCGGCGGCACTGAACAGGGCGGCAGCGGAACTACCGGCGGCGGTACGCAGCCAGGCGGCGGCTCTCAGGAAGGCGGCGACGGGCTTGAATAAAGCCCTCGTCTGAGGCCAACCCCCGCAGGCCCCCGTCTAGCGGGGATGCGTCTCTCCCTAACGTCTGACGGAAGCTGGCGCATCCCCCACTAAGTCAACATTCAACACTCAACATTCAACATTAAACATTAAAGATTATGAAAGCAAGTACCTGGAAAACAATTTTGCAAATTGCAATCTCATTTCTCACAGCCATCGCTACCACACTCGGTGTAACAAGCTGCAGCAGCTTTTAAAGGTAAAAAGGTAAAAAAAAGCCCCGATGCATCATGCATCGGGGCTTTGCTTTTATCTGCTTTTTCTTCGTTTATCGGATATCTCTTCCTTCCTGGCTATATCCTTCGAGCATCTTCGGGCTGCTGATAGGCTTGCGCGAACAGTAGTCGAAATCTACCTTCTTGTAGCCCTGGCTGGAACGCCAGCGGATGGTAAGCTTCACCGTCTTGCCTTCTGTATCAGGCACGGCATCGTTCAGATTGAACGCTACGAGGGCATCACGCCAGTAGTTCTGAGGGTCGCCATTGGCATTGTGGCGCAGCTCTACCTCGTAAGGATTATCTGGATTCACACCCGTAACGAGGTTGATGTAATGCACCTTCTGACCGCCCCAGAGAGCACGGAAACGGAGGGTGAGATAGCCATCTTCTGCCACCGTTACCCAGTCGCGCACGATGTCGACCATGTCGTCGCCATACTTCTCGCGGTTCTCGGTATCAGAACCGAGCGATGGAACTGGCTTCTTGGTCAGAATGCTGTCTATCCAGTTGACGTGAATCACCTGGTTATACTTCTCGCTCTTCTCCGAGGTCTGCGTGTAGTTGACGAGGGCGCGAACCTCCTTACCGTCAAAGATGGTAGGTTTCAGGTTCTTGGCGAGCAGCGTGGTGTTGTCGTCGAGCTGCAGATAGCAGGCATCGCCACTCTTCTTCACGGTTACCAGTGCGTTAGGGAAAACGCGGTCCCAGTCGGTATCGTTATCGTTATCGCACGACTGGAATGTGAGGGCCGACAGGAGCATCATCGCTGCCAGCCCGATCTTCTTGAAATCAATTTTTCTCATATATAATGTTCCTTTCTTTTTATTGTTTCACTTTCTGATAATAAAATAAGAAAGGAACAGAAATCTTGCTTCTGATTTAGAAAAAGATTGTTAAAAGCTCAATTAAAAATAATACGTGCAGCCGATGGTGGCAGCGCGGTTGCCGAAGTGCTGGCTCGCCATATCGTGGAAGCGGCCTTCGAGCGTCCAGTGCTTGCCCAGATTCTTGTATACCCCTATCTCGGCATAGAGATTAGCCGGGGTGTAGGCATCGCTGCGGCGGCGGGTACACCAGATGAGATTGCCCGTAAAGCGCCAGCCGTCGGCCATTGTGAGCTGAGGTGCCAACTTGAACACGGCAAAATGATTGTACTCCGCATTTCGCTGCTGAGCCTCCTCTGAAGGGGTTTCGCTGCGCTGCCAGAAGTAGTTGACTCCGGCTGTGAGGCGAAGGATGCCCTTGTGCCAGAAGGCGGTGGAGCCAATGCCGAGCGTATTGTCGTGGATGGCGCTGAGCTGGTGCTGGTGGATGTTCTTCACCGAGGTGCTGAGCACGAAGGCAGGGCGGCTGTAGGTATGCTTGAGCTCTACCACATTCGCCATGCTGTTGCCGATATCGGCGGTATAAACCGGCTGCCAGGCGCCCTCCATATCGCCCGCGGTAACGAAATCGCCAAACTCGGGATTGAAGATGCGGCGGCAGTAGGTGGCCTGCAGGGTATGACCCGGCGTGAAGCTGTAATAGGCGCTCGCCGAGTAGATATGGTTGCGCGTGGTATGCTTCCAGTGCTCTTCCGGCGCAATCTGCTTAGGACGGAAATTGATGATGCGGAAGCGGTCGCCTGCCATGAATCCCCACTTGCCGATGTTGTAATCCAGCTGGGCGTAGAAATCCTGGTAGTTGGAATGGTTGGTGTAATTGGCGATGCAGTTCTTCTCGATGGAGAGTCCGCCCTCGAAACCAGCCGTAATCCAGAGATTGGAGGTGATGACCGGAGTGGCGTATTCTACCACCATGAAGGGGTAGGTAGAGTGGTTCTGGTAGGGCGCAGTCTGGGTTTCTTCTAGTGTGCGTCCGTTGTCGCTGATATGCTCGGCACCGAGGGTAAAGAGGATGCTGGAGCCGTTGTCGGCGAGCGTGCGGGTATAGTCGGCCTGCAGATGATAGGCGCGCACGTAATCGGCCGGGGTGTGGGTGAAATGGTTGCGGGTGTAGGTCTGCATCGCATCTATTTCGAGCACATCCTTCGCGGTAGGTGTCCAGAGCAGATTGAGTTTGGCGCCCTCGTGGGAGTAGTGGTTCACGGTGGTGCTTGAGATGCCCTGGTAGGCGTCCTTATCACTGCTGGAGGTGCGCTGGAAGTTGCCTTCTACATGACTGAGCACACGGAGTTTATCCTGCTGGCTGATGACGCTGACGATGCCTTTTGCGCCGCCGTAGGTATCACCGAAGAGTCCCCATCTGCCGGTGGTTCCGTTCTCCTTCTTGCGCAGTGTGATGTCGATGACTTTCTTCAGACTGCTGCATCCCTTCATCACTTCGGCGTTCTGGCACACCTTGATGGTTTCAATCTCCCGAGCCTTGAAATGGTGGAGGAAGGTGGCGTAATCGAGTCCGTATTCCTGGTTGTCGATGCGGATGACGAACTTGCCGTAGAGGTTGGCGAATGGATCTCCGCCGATGATGTTGTTGCCGTCGAGTGAGATGACTTCCGGGCACATCATGAGCACATCGAGGAGTGATTCTTCGCCTGTGAGTTCCATTTCTGGAATATGCATGATGTATCTGTCGCCGATATGTTCTATCGGGGCGGCCTGTGTCTGGTAAGTAGTGCTGGCCATCGCGAGTGCGATGATGAGCAGGCTTTTCTTCGTACTGTTGTTTATCTTCATTTTTTCTAATTTATATTATTGGTAAAAAGGATTGCTTCGTGCCAAATTTACTTGCAAAGATAAGGCAAAAATCGGGGAATAACGAAATTTGGATGAGTTTTTTTCCGTTCAATGCGTAAAAAGGGGTGTCATTGCGTAAAAAAGTGGAGAACGGGGCAAAAAAAGAGGGCGTAAAACTTGCGTGGTATTAAAAAAAACATTATCTTTGCAAAAGAACAAAGAAATTTCTAAGAACTATACATATTATATAATAACCCTTAAAAAAGATAAGAACTTATGAAGCGACTATTACACATTCAATTTCTATTGGTATTGTTGCTGGCGCTGGGATACTCTCCTCTGCAAGCCAAGCGAATCACACAGTGGCAGGCTCAGCAACAGGCCTACAGCTTCTGGGGAAAACAGATGCCGCAGAAGGCGAAGGCGAAGAGCCGCACGGCTACTACTGCATCGCCATCGGATGCTTACTATGTTTTTAACAACGATGCAGGCGGATTCGTCATTATCGCTGGTGATGATGCCGTAACGCCAATATTGGGCTATACCTCAACGGGATCATTTGATGCCGAGAATCTGCCTGACGGACTGAAAGACCTGCTGAAGAGCTATGAACGGCAGATTGCGGCGCTGGGCGACAATTATGTAGCGAACCAGACTGCCACAAGAGCCGCTTTTACAGGCGAAAAACTGCTCAAAACCGCAGAATGGAACCAGATGGCTCCATTCAACAAGTATACGCCAAAAAACTATGTAACAGGCTGTGTAGCAACGGCTGGTGCCATCGTGATGAAGCACCACGGATATCCTGCCAAGGGTATCGGAAGCCATTCCTATACCTGGAACGGACAGACTCTGACTGCCAATTTCGGGCATACCTACGATTGGGCAAGCATGCCTGCCAAATATGACGGCACCAACGATGCTGACTTCGACGGCGTGGCAAGACTGATGGCAGACCTCGGTGTGGCAGTGGAGATGCAGTATAATAAGGACGGAAGCGGTGCGTATATCGGCAACCTGGTAACCGCTCTGCAGAAGTACTACGGCTACAGCAAACTTTCGCATCTGATGGCAATAGAAGATGTGGGTGCTGAGGCGTGGAACGGCAGACTGCGCGAGGAGATTGATGCCAACCGCCCTGTGCTCTATGCTGCTTCTGACCCAGCTAGAGGCGGTCATGCCTTCGTAATTGATGGATACAAGGACGAAAGCTTCAGCGTAAACTGGGGCTGGGGCGGCTATTGTGATGGTTTCTACCAGATAGGAGCCCTGAATCCGGAAAGCAACGGAAAACCAGAGGGCGATAAGTATAATGTAAGTCAATCGGCAGTATTCGGCATGGAACCTTCTGATGGTACGGAGAAAGTATCTGGCATGGGATTCATGACAAATGTAGGTGAGTTGCAGATGTTGAATATGAATATCACCGATGTAAAGAAGGGGCAGAATGGTGTCATCTTCTGTGCGCCAATCGGCAATACGGGAGACCAACCGTATACCGGAGAAGCAGCCGTAGCGCTGATGAATGCGAAGGGCGAGATGCGGGAAATTGTATCATCCAGTTCTCAGACTTTTAATAATTTGAGCAGAGGCTCGTATTATCCGTCTCTGTCTTTCAGTTTTGTGAGTACAGTGGATGCAGAACCGGGTGATTATCTGGCTATTGTGGCAAAGGAAAAAGGCTCTTCGGAATATATAGAGCTGTATGATCAGAACTTCGAAAGATTACGTCTGCCGGCAACCGGATATGTGCCTCGTACATTTGAGGTAAGAACGAAAATGGGCGAGGGGGCTACATTCCAGCAAGCAGAAACGAGGTATAATCCTGCCAGAAATTTCTATAATGGCAAGCCGGTAATTGGTTCTAAGTACTATCATTATCTGACGGTAGATGAGGGCATCTCACAGTATTTCGTAGAATTGAACGGAAAGCTGATGGATGATGTTAAACTGGGTACTGCCAAACCGAATTCTTTCAGAGGAATAGAACCGGTTTATGATCTCGTGGTGACCACTTATCGCAACTATCAGGAGAAGGAGTTGGTTATCAACCTGGAGAAGGCGGGACAGCTGAAGCAAACACTTGCCAAGGAAAACCCTGACTATCTTGTTTACAGAAATATCAAGGTGAACGGCGAGATAGACAAGCGCGACTTTGATGAGCTGGCGAGCCATTATTTCAAGAGCATCGACCTGAGCGGTGCCAAGGTGGTGGCTTATGAAAGCTACAAGGCTGATATGGTTCCTGATTATGCATTCGAAGGCAATGCCACTCTGGAGCATTTCAAGATGCCAGCCGGTGTCAGGGAGTTGGGTTTCAACGCCTTCAGGTCTACCAAGCTGAAGGAGATTGATTTGCCGGAGACGATAACGGAATTCGGCCGCAACACATTCTTTGCCTGCTTCGAATTGAAGAATGTATATATGCGTCATAAAGAGGCACCTTACTGGATAAGCTGGTGTGTATTTGCTAGCAAGAGCAGTAAGTTGTATCGCACGCTGCATCTCTATCCGGGCAGCAAGGCGAAGTATGATGCTCATCAGTATACCAAGAACTGGATTAAGTACTTTGATAATGTAGTAGAGGACCTGGAGACTACCGGCATCCATTCTGTAACATTGGATAAGAAGCCAGGCAATGCTGCCATTTACGACCTGAACGGCCGCCGCATAACTGAGGCTATGAAGAAGGGCATATACATCAAGAATGGCAAGAAAATCAGCGCGAAGTAATGTTGAATGTTGAGTGTTGAATGTTGAATGTTGAGTGTTGAATATTACAATTAAAAGATAGGAATCCCCTGGTGCTTTCTGTGGCATCAGGGGATTTTTTTCGCTTAATACGTAAAAAGAGGGGGCAATACATAAAAAATGAGGGTAGGGACGAAAAAAAGTGCGAAAAAACTTGTTTGGTACGAATATTTTTCTTATATTTGCAGCAGAACAAAGTATTTAAAAAACTACAGAAGCCCGATATTCAGGCTGGGCTTATTCAGGTGGATTTATACAAGTGAACTTATATCAGGATATATATTAGGATACATAGAGGATATTTAGTAAATTATTAAACAACAAGAACTAATGAAACGAAAATTACACTTTAAAAACATATTGGCATTGTTGCTGCTGCTGGCATATTCTCCTTCGGAGGCTAAACGGATAACTCAATGGCAGGCACAGCAGCAGGCTTACAGCTTCTGGGGAAAACAGATGCCGCAGAAAGCTAGAGCCAAGAGCCGGACGGCTAATACCGCATCGCGCTCTGATGCTTATTATGTTTTCAACAATGACGCAGGCGGATTCGTCATTATAGCAGGTGACGACGCAGTAGCGCCAGTTTTGGGGTATACCTCAACAGGAACATTTGATGCAGGAAATCTGCCCGACGGATTGAAGGACCTGCTCAAGAGTTATGAACGGCAGATAGCAGCGCTGGCTAACAGCAATCAGGCGAACCAGACTGCCACAAGAACCGGTTTCAGCGGCGAAAAGCTGCTCAATACCGCGAAATGGGACCAGATGGCTCCATTCAACAAGTACACGCCAAACAAATATCCGGTTGGCTGTGCGGCTACGGCTGGTGCCATCGTGATGCAGTATCACGGTTATCCTGCCAAGGGTACTGGAAGCCATTCCTATAAATGGGACGGCAAGACCCTGACTGCCCAATTCGAGCACGAATATGATTGGGCAAATATGCCTGTGCGATATGACGGAACCAACGCTGCTGACTTCGACGGCGTGGCAAGGCTCATGTCAGACCTCGGTGTGGCTGTGGATATGCAGTATGCTGAAGACGGTAGCGGTTCGTATATAAGCGATCTGGTGGCCGCCATGCAGAAGTATTTCGGCTACAGCAAGATTTCGCATCAGATGTCAATAGAAGCTGGGAGCGCAGAGGAATGGAACGAAAAGTTGCGCGGAGAGATTGATGCCAACCGTCCTGTGCTCTATGCTGCATTCGACTCTATTGGCGGCGGTCATGCCTTCGTGATAGATGGTTATAAGGACGATAGCTTCAGCGTAAACTGGGGCTGGGGCGGTCTTTGCAACGGGTTCTACCATATAGGAGCCCTCAATCCGCAAAACGAAGAAGGAAAGCCAGTTGCCAGTCGGTATAACGTTGGCCAGATGGCAGTATTCGGCATGGAGCCATCTGACGGAAAGGAAAAAATCTCTGATATGAGATTCACGAAGATGACTGACTATCTTCAGGAAATGAATATGAATGTTACTGATGTGAAGAAGGGACAGAAATGTATCGTCTTTTCAGTACCAATCAAAAATGAAGGAAAACAGAACTTTGACGGAGAACTTGCCATGGCTCTGATGAATGCTAAGGGCGAGATTCGGGAGATTATATCATCCAGCACCAAGACGATTAAAGATTTTGGACGGGGCTACATCTATCCTAAATTGGTCTTTACGGTTCTGAGTACTGTAGATGCAGAACCGGGTGATTATCTGGCTGTTGTGGCTAAGAGAAATGGCTCGGAGGAGTATATGGAACTGTATGGTCAGGACTTTGAGAGACTGCGTCTGCCGGCAACCGGATACGAACCTCGCACATTTGAGGTGAGAACCAAAATAGGAGAAGGTGTAACATTCGAGGAAGCAGGAAGCCAGTATAATCCTTCCCGCAATTTCTATAATGGCAAACCTGTCATCGGCTCCACTTATTACTATTATCTGACGGTGGATGAAGGCGTATCAAAGTATTATGCACTGGTGGATGGTAAATTGGCTGAAAACATCGTGTTTGGTGCTGGAAGCGTGAACAGCGTAAGAGGTCTTGAACCGGTTTATGAACTCGAGGTAAGGACTTACCGCAACCTGGAGTCTACCGGCATCCATTCTGTAACATCGGATCAGGAGCTAGACAATGCTGCCATTTATGACCTGAGCGGCCGCCGCATTACGGGGGCTATGAAGAAGGGTATATACATCAAGAATGGCAAGAAATTCTGCGCGAAGTAATGTTGGGTGTTGAATGTTGAGTGTTGATTATTACAATTAAAAGATAAGAATCCCCTGGTGCTCTCTGTAGCATCAGGGGATTTTTGCAGTAAGATACGCAAGTACGCCAGGCATTTCACCCTTCCTGCATTACGAAAAGAGGAGCGTAATCAGCGGGATGGTGATGATGCTGCCAACCGTGGTGATGAACGTCATCTCGGTGATGAGCGAAGGATTGCGGCCGTATTTCAGACAGAACATCGTGCCGAAACTCGCTACAGGCATCGCTATAACCACCGTATTGATGTTGTTGACCAAATCGCTTACACCACATACCTTGAACAGGAAATAGATGCTCAGCGGTACTACGCAAAGGCGCAGAAAAGAGGAAACATATACCTTCGGACTGCCGATAATCTCCTTCACCGGCAACTTAGCCATCGAGGAACCGATAATCATCAGGGCTGCAGGAACCGTAATGTTGCCCACCATCGTTACCGGACGCGCAATGATATCAGGCGTATGAACCCCGAAAGCTACCAGGAGGGCGGCAACGAAGGCACCCAGAAGAGCCGGAGAAAACAGCACCTTAGGATTGAACTGCTTGACGCTGTACTCGCCCTTGATGAGCATTACACCTGCCGTAAAAATAAAAAAGGTGTTCGGCATGTTGAGCAAGGCTGCATAAAAAATCGCCTTCGGACCGAATATGCTCGAAACGATAGGGTAGCCGATGAAACCTACGTTGGCAAACATCAGCGCAAAACCTATCATGCCCTGGTCATCATGATTGCGCGTGATGAGACGCGGCACCCAGAAACCGAATACCAGCAAAAGGATGTAGGTAAGAAAACCTACGCCCAGGAGGGGAAGAATGAGCGTGCGGTCGGGCAGCTCATCGCCCATTACTGACGAGAGCACCAGCAGGGGACAGGTGATATCTACCACCATGCTGGATAGCTTCTTGTCAAACTTGTCGCCCATATATCCCAACTTGCAGGCGACGTAACCTAAAATCACGATGATGAAAAGTATCACCATCACTTCCAAATTCTCCATTTATCCTGAAAATCTATACCTTATATATATATGTATGCCGGAATCCCGATATTCTCTCGGAATTTCCGGCAAAAATGGTTAATCGATAAATCGCCTGGTAATATCCCCGTAGTTCTCGATGCGGCGGTCGCGGAGGAATGGCCACCAGCGGCGCACATTCTCGCTGTGCTTCAGGTCGATATCTACTACCAGGCTCTCTTCTTCCTGATCGCTGGCACGGTAGTGGAGCTCGCCCTGAGGACCGGCTACGAAACTGCTGCCCCAGAACTGGATGCCCTCGGTCTGACCGCTAGGATCAGGCTCGAAACCTACGCGGTTTACGGCGATGACCGGCAATCCGTTGGCTACGGCATGGCCCCGCATCACGGTAGTCCACGCCTCGCGCTGGCGCTGCTGCTCCTCCTCGGTATCATAGGTAGCGTAGCCGATGGCGGTAGGATAGATGAGCATTTCGGCTCCCTGCAGCGCCATCAGACGGGCTGCTTCGGGATACCACTGGTCCCAGCAAACCAGCACGCCGAGCTTGCCTACAGAGGTCTGGATAGGGTGGAAACCGAGGTCGCCCGGAGTGAAATAGAACTTCTCGTAGTAGGCAGGATCGTCGGGGATGTGCATCTTGCGGTATTTTCCGGCTATGCTTCCATCTTTCTCCATCACTACCGCCGTATTGTGGTAGAGCCCCGGAGCGCGGCGCTCGAAGAGGGAGGTGACGATGACGACGCCGAGATCCTTGGCAAGTTTGCCGTAGAAATCGGTCGAAGGGCCCGGAATAGGCTCTGCCAGGTCGAAGAGGTCAACATCCTCTACCTGGCAGAAATAGAGGGAGTTATGAAGCTCCTGAAGCACGATGAGCTCTGCGCCGCGATGGGCGAGGTCGATGATGCCTTCTGCCAGGCGCTGCTTGTTGTTGGCGATATCTGCCGTATTATGAAGTTGTAATAAACCGACTTTCATTTTTTACTTTTAATGTTAAATGTTGAATGTTAAATGTGGAATGTTGAGTCTCTGAGGGCTCCCTCGGGCAACTGCATGGTAATGCAGTGGATGCTGCCATGCTGGCGGATGATGGTCTGCGAATCTACGCCGATGATTTCGCGGTCGGGGAAGGCGAGCTGAATCTGCTTGCGTGCCTCCTCGTCCTTTTCCGGCTGATTGTAGGTGGGATAAATCACCGCCTTGTTCAGTATCAGGAAGTTGGCATAGGTGGCTGGCAGTCGGTCTCCCTCACTCTCCGGGTTGGTGGTGAGGCAGTCGCCCTCATCATAGATAGGGTCGGGCATCGGCAGTTTGAGCAAGCGGTAAGGGTATCCCTCCCAGGTGAAGAGGCCCTTGAGCTGCTTCTCCAACGCCTGGAAGTCTTCATACTGCTCATCTTCCGGATTGTCGCAGCCTACATATAATAAGGTGTCGTGTGGAGCCACTCTCACGATGGTGTCGATGTGGCCGTCGGTATCATCGCCTATCAGATTGCCGTGATCCAGCCAGACGACTCTCTTGAGCTGGAAGAAAGTCTGCAGCAGATGGTCGATGCTGTCGTGGTCGAGCGGCTGGTTGCGGTGAGGCGCCAGCAGGCACTGTGAGGTGGTGAAGAGTGTACCCTTTCCGTCACTCTCGATGCTGCCTCCTTCGAGCACGAATCCCTGGTGGTTCTCTATATCGGCATTGAAGGCTGCCTGATAGTATAGTTGCAGGGTGATGGCATTATCCTTCTCCCATCTGAACTTTTCGCCCCAGCCGTTGAACTTGAAGTCGAGTATGCGGTAAGGCACCATCCAGGTGTTCTGCTTTTTGCGCAGCACCATGGTGAGGGGTCCGTGGTCGCGCACCCAGGTATCATTGCTTTCTACCTCGTAGAGCAGCACGCGGCTCATCTGTTCGGCAGAGAGCTTTTTCTTGAGCTGGTATCGGGTGGCAGGCACATCGGGTGTAGCCACAAGCAGCTGCTCGTAGCGCGTGATGATATCTGCCAGTTCGAGATAAGTATCTGTAATTTCAGGCAGATACGGCTTCCAGTCGGTGCCGGCATGTGGCCAGGTGAGCATGATGGCGCTCTGTGGCTCCCATTCGGCAGGGAGTGCGAAATCGCAGGGTAATGTAGATTGATGCATAAGCTATACTATTTTTATGATACGATGTTCTAAACCAATTTATTATACTCTGTTCTTCATCGGGAACCTTTCCTTGGGGACGGGCTCCGTTCTGCTTTTATGAAGTATGCTTGCAAAATTAATAAAAAATCTACAACTATCGGCTGTTTTTGTGAAATATTTTGCGCAAAAGCGAAACTTTATATTAAAAAAGTTTAAACGGAGGGCTGTATGGAGATAAAATCGGGGAAAAATGAGTAACTTTGCAGTCTAAAAATAAAATATTGAATAGGAGCGTGAAAATAAAACAGGTAGTTGATGCCCTTGAACATTACGCGCCTCTGCCCTTGCAGGAAGGATATGATAATGCCGGCCTGCAAGTTGGATTGACAGAGGCGGTAGAAATGTCAGGGGCATTGTTGTGTCTTGACGTTACTGAAGCCGTGGTAGACGAGGCCATCCGGAAGGGATGTAACCTCATCGTGAGCCATCATCCGCTGATATTCCGCAAACTGGCGAGAATCTCGGACGAGAACTACGTGCAGCGTACCGTGCGCAAGGCGATTAAGAATGATATTACCATCGTGGCGATGCATACCAACATGGATGCGGCTGCGGGCGGCGTGAACTTCAAGATTGCCGAGAAACTGGGACTGCGAAACGTGCAGTTCTTTGCTGGCGAGAAGGAAGTGGACGGCGTGAAGGGCGGCGAGGGCGTCATCGGAGAGGTGGCTGAGGACCTGGCAGCCGACGACTTGGTGCTGATGCTCAAGGAGCGGTTTGGCGTGGAGTGCGTGCAGTGCAACCAGTTGCTTCGCCGTCCTATCAGGAAGGTGGCACTCTGCGGTGGAGCAGGTGCTTTCTTGCTCGACGCAGCCATCAAGGCAGGTGCCGATGCCTTCATCACGGGCGAGATGAGCTATCACGAGTATTTCGGCCACGAGCAGGAGATTCAGATTTGCGTCATCGGCCACTATCAGAGTGAGCAGTTTACGGGCGAAATCTTCCGCAGCATCATCCAGGAGAATTTCCCTGATGCCAAATGCTGCATATCAGAGATAAATACGAATCCGATATTGTATTTATAGGTTGGAAGGGCGCAAGCCTCATTCAACATTCAACATTTAACATTCAACATTAAAAAAATAAAGTTATGGCAAAGAAAGATCCTACAGATTTGACAGTGGAAGAGAAGTTGAAGGCTCTCTATCAGCTTCAGACCACCTTGTCTGCAATTGATGAAAAGCGTGCGTTGAGAGGTGAGTTGCCTCTCGAAGTTCAGGATTTGGAAGACGATATTGCTGGTCTTACCACCCGTATCGAGAAAATCCAGACCGATATTGAGCAGTTTGACCGCGCCATCGATCAGAAGCAGCACGAGATTGAGGAGGCTCAGGCTAGCGTGGAGCGTTATAAGAAGCAGCTCGAAATGGTTAGCAACAACCGCGAGTATGATACTTTGAGCAAGGAAATCGAGTTCCAGGAGCTGGAAATCGAACTTTGCAGCAAGAAAATCCGCGAGGCGCAGCAGACAATCAACGAGCGCCTGTACGACCTTCACAAGGCTGAGGACCAGAAGGCAGACCGCGAGAAGGGTCTGGTAATGAAGCGTTCTGAGCTCGAGTCTATCATGGCTGAAACCCGTGAGGAAGAGGAGAATTTGAAGGAGAAGGCATTCGAGCTCGAGAAGAAGATTGAGCCACGTTTGCTCCAGAGCTTCAAGCGCATCCGTAATGGTGCCCGCAACGGTTTGGGTATCGTTTACGTGCAGCGTGATGCATGTGGCGGTTGCTTTAACAAGATTCCACCTCAGCGCCAGCTCGATATCAAGATGCACAAGAAGATTATCCCTTGTGAGTATTGTGGCCGTATCCTCATCGACCCAGAATTGGCTGGTGTTAAGATTGAGTCTCCTAAGACTGAGGAGAAGCCAAAGCGCAAGCGCGCTATCCGCAGAAGAAAGACTGAGGGTGAGGATTAATCTTCCTCCTCTCTCCGCTCTTTTCGGATGATAATCTTCTGATAAAGATACGATAAGATACAATAAAGGCTCGCCAAAATTGCTTGGCGAGCCTTTATTTTTTTTTCGTTTTCAGGCAGCTAGGACAATCAGTCTTAACTCCTTTAATCCTAATTTGGAACCTAGAGTCCTCTAGCCTTGTAAATGCGGTCTTTGGCGTCGTTGATTTCCTGGAATTTCTTCTCGGCTGCACGGCGCACATCTTCACCTAGGGCTGCTACCTTGTCAGGATGATGCTTGAGCGCCATCTTGCGGTATGCGGCCTTCACCTCATCGTTTGAGGCGTCAGGACTGATACCCAGAACACGGTAGGCATCATCCAGACTGCCTGCTGAAGAAGCCCCGCTCTCCAGGTTCAGCATCTGGTCTACATCCTCGGCAGAAAGACCCATGTGGATGGCCATCTCCTTGAGTGCCTGAATCTCCTGAGAATTCACAACTCCATCGGCCTGGGCTATCATGACGAGGAAATTGAGCAACTGCAGGCGTTGCTCATACATCATGTTGGCACGTATCTGATGACAGCTGTCCTGTATCACCGAACGGTACTGCTGCATGCCCATCTGCTTCTGCTGTTCGAAGAGTTTGAGGAGGATTTCCTCGCCCTGCTGCTTGGCTGCCTCGCCGAAATTCTGACGCAGGAAGCGGCGCACCATCTCCATCTCGGAATGCATGATCTTGCCATCTGCATTGATGATGTATGAGCTGAGCACCAGCAGCGAGAACATGAAGGAGTTTCGCTCTCCCTCATAGCTCTGCTGGCGGCTGTAGCCCTGGTTGCCGAAGCCCTGGCGGCCGTTGTGCTGCTGGCCGCTGTAGGCATCGTAGGCGTTGTTGTAATGGTGGTCGCCGTCGCGGTTTACCGCATCCAGTCCGTGCTCAAAGAGGGAACCGAGGGCATAGCCTGCCAGGGCTCCCAGCGGACCGGCTGTGATGAAACCGAGCACACCACCAATCCATTTACCTGCTGCCATCTTTTAGTTGTTGAAATAGTAGAGGAAAGAAGCGATGCCTGAGAGGGCTGGCTTGCGCTGACCTTCTATTTCGATGTCAAACTTGATGCTGGTCTTGCAGATACCACGGATGTTCTGGATGTCGTGGAGAGTGGCTACCAGGCGCACGCGTGAACCGGTGATGACTGGCTGGCCGAACTTCATCTTGTCCATGCCGTAGTTTACGAGCATCTTGAGGTTGTTTACCTCGATAATCTGCTGCCAGAGGTATGGGAGTACTGAGAGGGTGAGGTAACCGTGAGCAATGGTGCTGTGGTAAGGGCTCTCTACCTTGGCGCGCTCTACGTCTACGTGGATCCACTGTGGGTCGAGTGTAGCGTCTGCGAACTTGTTGATACGGTCCTGGTCAATCTGCAACCAGTCTGATTCTCCTAACTTCTCACCGAGGTGAGATGCAAATTCCTCGTAGGAATTGATTACTAATTTTGCCATTTCTTATTTTTCTCTTTATTATAAATATTATTGTTTCCTATATTCCGTCTTCCGCTTCCAGTTTTCAACTGTTAACTTTTAACTATTAACTTTCAGTTCAGATCAGTCTCTTCTGAAAATATCGCGGGTGTAAACCTTTTCTTCCACATCATCCAGACACTTGTCATACCGGTTGGCGATGATGGCCTGGCTCTGCTGCTTGAAGGCATCCAGGTTGTTTACGATGCGGCTTCCGAAGAAGGTGGTTCCGTCTTTCAGCGTAGGTTCGTAGATGATGACCTGCGCGCCCTTTGCCTTGATGCGCTTCATCACACCCTGTATGCTGCTCTGGCGGAAGTTGTCGCTGTTGCTCTTCATCGTGAGGCGGTATACGCCGATGGTGCAAGGCTTCTCTTCCTCCTCGCTGAAGTTGTTCTGGTTGGCATAATCGTAGTAGCCAGCCATGTTCAGCACGCGGTCGGCGATGAAATCCTTGCGGGTGCGGTTGCTCTCCACAATCGCCTGAATCAGGTTCTCAGGCACATCGGCATAGTTGGCGAGCAGCTGCTTGGTATCTTTCGGCAGACAGTAGCCGCCGTATCCGAAGGAAGGATTGTTGTAGAAGGTGCCGATGCGAGGGTCCAGACCCACTCCGTCGATAATCGCCTTGGTGTCGAGGCCCTTCATTTCGGCGTAGGTATCCAGCTCGTTGAAGTAGCTCACGCGCAGGGCGAGGTAGGTGTTGGCGAAGAGTTTCACCGCCTCTGCCTCAGTAAGTCCCATGAACAGGGTTTCTATGTCTTGCTTGATGGCTCCCTCTTTCAGCAGTTCTGCAAAGGTGCGGGCTGCCTGGTCCAGTCGCTCGTCACCGTTCGGTCTGCCCACGATGATGCGGCTCGGGTAGAGGTTGTCGTAGAGTGCCTTGCTCTCGCGCAGGAATTCGGGCGCGAAGATGATGTTCTTGCTGCCCGTCTTCTGGCGGATGCTTTCGGTGTAGCCTACCGGGATGGTGCTCTTGATGACCATGATGGCATCGGGATTCACCTGCATCACCAGGCGGATGACTTCTTCTACGTGCGAGGTGTCGAAGTAGTTTTTCACCGGATCATAGTTGGTTGGTGTGGCAATCACTACGAAATCGGCATCCTTATAGGCTTCTTCTCCATCGGTTGTGGCTTTGAGGTTGAGTTCCTTTTCTGCCAGATATTTCTCTATGTATTCGTCCTGGATAGGCGAGCGGCGCGAGTTGATGAGCTCCACCTTTTCGGGAATCACGTCTACGGCCACCACCTCATGATGCTGGCTCAGCAGGGTAGCGATGCTCAGGCCTACATATCCTGTTCCGGCTACGGCTATTTTTATCTTTTTATTCTCCATTTCTTTCTGTTCTTTTAAGATAGGCTGCCTGCGGGCAGTTTTTATACCTTAATATATATATATTATCTGCAAAGATAATGCAAAAGGAGGAGACTACAAAATGAAAATGGGTTTTTTATTAAAAAATAACGCGGAAAAGAGGATGGGAGAGAAAGAAGCGACCCAAAAAGGAAGAGAAAGGAGTGCTCAAAAAGGGAGAGGAAAAGGAGGCAGAAAAAGGCCTCCAAAATTCGCGAATTCTAAAACGGATGGCCGGTTGGGCGGAAATTCGCAAATTTTGAAGGCTGGGGGAAGCTCTGTTTAAAAACTTCCGGACTATCCCCGACGCTCTCATAATGTCAATAAATCGGAATAATCGGGAATAGTCTCTAAAAATACATATTTTTTACTTTCATAATCCATCTTGCAGATGTAATGCTCCAGCCCGTTGCTCACCACCAGAAAGTCGACATGGAGCAGAAGATTGTAGACCGAAATCTGGTCGAACACTTTCTGCGTGATGGGGATGTGAGGGGCTTTGTACTCGATAATCATGCGGGGCTGCAGCTCACGGGAGTAGAGCACACTGTCGGCGCGCAGCACCTTGTCGCCACATTTCAGCTGGATTTCGTTGGCGAGCAGCGAGGCAGGATACCCCTTGTGCTCGATGAGAAAATGAACGAAATGCTGGCGCACCCACTCTTCGGGAGTGAGCGTGATGAACTTCCGGCGCAGCACATCCAGTATCTGGGGATGCTGTTTTGAGCCCGAAACCTTGATGTCGAAAGATGGCAAATTTAAGCGAATCATTTTTCTATACCTTATTATATATAGGAGTTATATTTCTTTCTTTTCTGTTTTCGATATGGTTTCTTTTCTTCTTTTAACCATACCTCATTTTCAAAAACTACCTCTTTTATATAGGCAGTTCAATTTATTTTTTGTAACTTTGCAGTCGAAGTGCAGCTGAAAACTGCACCTCAGAAAACTGCGAACCTGGAGGCGGAGCAAATGCTTGTTCGCACCCCCGGAGTTTGCTGGGTGCAAAGTTACAAAAAATAATCCAATGGTAGAAAAGAAAAGTGCAATAAGTTACGAGTCAATCATGAAAGATTTGAAGGCTCGGAAGTATTCGCCCGTCTATGTTCTGATGGGCGAGGAACCTTTTTATATAGATAAGATCTGCGACTACATTTCAGAAAATGTGCTCCAGCCCGAGGAGCGTGACTTCAACCAGACGGTAGTTTTCGGAGCTGATGTTACGGGTGCGCAGGTGGCAGATTTGTGCAAGGGCTACCCGATGATGGCGGAGTATAGAGTGGTGGTTGTGAAAGAGGCTCAGAATTTGCGGAATTTGGAAGCACTCGAGAAGTATCTCGAAAATCCGGTAAAAACAACCATCCTTGTTTTCTGTCATAAAAACGGCAAGCTCGACAGTCGTAAAAAGTTTTCTGCCCTCGCTGCCAAGGCGGGTGTGGTTTTTGAAAGCAAGAAGCTCTACGACCGAAATCTGCCGGGCTTCATCGAGACATATCTCAAGACCCGCAAGGCAACCATAGAACCCAAAGCTACCCAGATGGTGGCTGATCATGTGGGAGCAGATTTGCACCGACTCACTTCCGAGCTCGACAAACTGCTCATTTCTCTTCCTGAGAACGACCGGCGTGTTACTCCGGAGATTGTGGAGCGAGAAATAGGGGTGAGCAAAGACTTCAATGCCTTCGAGCTGAGAAGTGCCATCATCAGCCGCGATGTGTTCAAGGCAAATCAGATAATAAATTATTTTGACAGCAATCCGAAGAGCGGTTCTCTCTTCACGCTTCTCCCGATGCTCTTTACTTATTTCCAAAACCTGATGATTGCTTATTATGCACCCAACAGGCAGAATGAAAATGAGCTCGCAAAATTCCTGGATTTGCGCGGAGCTTGGGCGGCGCGCGAATATATTACAGGAATGAGGAACTATACGGGCGTGAAAGTGATGGCGATTATTGAGAAGTTTAAGGAGGTGGATGCGAAGATAAAGGGACTGGATAATCCATCCACTCCGGTGGGTGAACTGATGAAAGAACTCATCTTTTTTATCCTTCACTGATGCTAAAGAGCGAGGTGGGGGAGAGTAGGCGAGCTCCTGCTGAGAGTTTTCTCTCAGCGGGAGCTCGTTTCCGTTTTCGCCCTTCTTTGCTGCCTGTTTCCAGAAAGCAGCCAACTAGCGTTTAGCATTATAAATTTGCCCCAAATAGGGGATTTTCAGCTCTTTTTGGAGCGTTTATCTGGGCTCATTTTGGGCGATTTTTGGGCAAAAATGAGGGATTTAAGCGATTTTTCGAGCTAGATGCCCATTTTTCTGTTTCTCCTGAAAATAGACTTAACTTTATTGGTTATCAGTAACTTACATAAATTAACCCTCTTCATTACTCGCGAATTTGCCCGTTTCCTTGCCGGTGGGCTGGAATACGCTAGAAATGGAAAAATTAGCCATTTCCTGTTGTCTGAAATCGGTCGTTTGCATTTGTTAAGGTTTACGTTTCCTAAGTTTATGTTTTTAAATTCAGAAATCAAAACGGGTGATTTTGATTTATAAACGTAAACGCAAGAAAACTAAATACACGAATTTATGTTTTATATTTATAAAAATAAAGGTAAAATAGGGTGTTTATGGTTATGAATGAATAAATATTCACGCTGTATTTTAAATTTGTAAGTAGCTGAAACTCAGTTAGTTATGTGTTTTAGTTGTTTTATAAACCATAGATTTTTACATAGGTGTGGGGTAAATATTGCATAAATCGCTCTATATGCCTTTATTTAGGTGGTTTATGGTATGAATAACCAGTGATTTAGCCTAAATCTATAAAGAAAAGGTTCGTTATATATTTTGATTGATAGGTTTACATTTATAAAGTTAAACCTAAAAACCGAACACAGGAGTGAGTAGAATTCAAATTTATAAACAGAAACCTAAAGTTTAAAAATCTAAATTTATTCAGAAATGTTTGGTTATTCTAAATTTTTGCTTTATCTTTGTAAAATCAACCCGAAAAGGGTCCAAAAGTGGACTGTTCGGAAATAAAACATCGTATCAGTAGAAAAATGAACGCTAAAATTTTTAGAGCATGAAAGATAGAATCAGACAGCTGATGGAGGACCAGCACCTCACTCAGCAAAACTTCGCTCAGATGATCGGAATCTCGACCGCTACGCTGAGCAATATTTTCAACGGGAAGACCAATCCATCGCTTAGCATTGTGGATGGCATCCATAAGAGTTTTCCTCAGGTAAACGTTTATTGGGTACTCTACGGTACTCCTCCTATGTATCAGAACCAGGCTTCCCAGGGTGGCAGCGAAGAGGGTGCTGCAGACATGTATCAGGGTCTTACGGATGGAGCAGCCGGTGGTGCTGAGGGGATGAAGCAGGGCAGTCAGCCTTCTGGAGCCGCCTCTGCCGAGCCTATGCTCGATTTTGGAGCCGAAGGAGCCTCTGCCTCCCCTACTTCTCCCTCGCTCTTTGACCAGTCTCAAATGCAGGGTGTAAATCGTACACCTAAAAATATCGCCCAAGCGGCGGTAAAATATGTAGACAAACCGCAAAGAAAGATTACCGAAATCCGTATTTTCTACGATGATCAGACCTGGGAAACTTTCGTTCCTAAGAAATAAAGTAGGGATTGGAGAACCCTAAAACAAACACATAGGAGCGGCGATAAAGAAAAAATATCTCTTTTCTTTTCGTAAATTCGGATTTTTGATGTACCTTTGCATCGTAGAAACGTAGGTGGGCGTAACCGGAAGCTACGCGTACCTATTATAATATACGTACATTATATAATAAGCATATTAAAAATTAGCAATAAGATGAAAAAATATGTTCTCGACCTCAAGGTGGTTTCTGTAGAGGCGCTTAGCGATAAGCATGTTTTGATTAAGCTTACCGATGAGAAACCTTTGCCTGAAATCTTGCCTGGCCAATTCGTAGAAGTAAGAGTAGACCATTCGCCTACTACCATGCTTCGCCGTCCTATCTCCATCAATTTCGTGGATCGTGAAAATAATCAGCTCTGGTTGCTCGTAGCAATGGTGGGCGACGGTACCCGTCAGCTCGGACAGCTCAAGGAGGGCGATGTGCTCAACTGTATGCTGCCTCTCGGCAACGGCTTCACCATGCCTACCGGGAAGAGCCAGAAATATCTGCTCGTAGGTGGTGGCGTAGGTGTGGCTCCGCTCCTCTATTTCGGAAAACTCATCAAGGATTTCGGGGCTGAAGTTACCTTCCTGCTGGGTGCACGCAAGGCTACGGATCTGCTCGAACTGGATGAGTTTGCCAAGATCGGAAAGGTATGCATCACTACCGAGGATGGATCGGCTGGCGAGGTAGGTTTCGTTACCAACCACTCTGTTCTGGAGAACGAGAAGTTTGATATGATTTCTACCTGCGGACCTAAGCCGATGATGGTGAGCGTGGCTCGCTTTGCCAAGAAGGCTGGCGTGGAGTGTGAGGTTTCTCTCGAGAACAAGATGGCGTGCGGCGTGGGCGCTTGCCTCTGCTGCGTAGAGAAAACTACCGAGGGTAACCAGTGCGTCTGCAAGGATGGACCTGTCATCAACATCAAGAAACTTACTTGGGAAATTTAAGTGAAGAGTGAAGAACGAAGAGTGAAGAATTCGTTTGGAAACGAAGAACGAAGAGTGAAGAACGAAGAATTCTCTTGTCTTTGTTTGTAAAACATTTTTAAGTAAAAACAGAAGATTATGGCTGATTTAAGTGTAAAGATAAAGGATTTGGAGTTGAAGAACCCTGTGATGACTGCATCGGGTACTTTCGGCTATGGATTGGAATTTGCCGATTTCGTTCCTCTGGAGGAGATTGGCGGTATTATCGTGAAGGGCACTACCCTGGAACCGCGCGAGGGAAACGACTATCCGCGTATGGCTGAAACGCCTCAGGGCATGCTCAACTGCGTAGGTTTGCAGAACAAGGGTGTGGAGTATTTCTGCTCTCACATTTATCCTCAGATCAAGGACATTGATACCAATATGATTGTCAACGTGAGCGGACATTCGCCTGAGAGTTATGCCGAGTGTGCGGCGCGCATCAACGAGCTGGATAAGATTCCTGCCATAGAGCTGAACATCTCCTGTCCTAACGTGAAGGATGGCGGCATGGCTTTCGGTGTAACCTGCGAGGGTGCAGCCAGCGTGGTGAAGGCGGTGAGAAAGGTTTATAAGAAGACCCTCATCGTGAAGCTTTCGCCTAATGTTACCAGCATTGCCGACATCGCCCGTGCCGTGGAGGCTGAGGGCGCCGATTCTGTTTCGCTCATCAACACGCTGATGGGTATGGCGGTGGACATTGAGAAGCGCCAACCTCTCTTGAGCATCCGTACGGGTGGTTTGAGTGGTCCTTGCGTTAAGCCTGTTGCCCTGCGCATGGTTTGGGATGTGGCTCATGCCGTAAACATTCCGGTTGTTGGTCTGGGCGGCATTTCTTCTGCCAAGGATGCCATTGAATTCCTGATGTGCGGTGCTACGGCCATTGAGATTGGTACTGCCAACTTCATTGATCCTGCGGTTACGAAGAAGGTGAAGGATGGAATCAACGAATGGCTTGATGCTCACGGATGCAAGAGTGTGACTGAGATTATCGGGGCCATCAAGTAAATTACACCTTATTATAAAAGGAGTGGCTCATACCTTGACGCCCTGTTTTAGGGCGCCAAGTTGGTTAACTCCGTGATATACAACAGAATAACTTTTCGTAAAATATAAGGTTATGGATTTGAATCAGATAAACCCTGTTCTGTTGCTTGCTACGCTGACGCAGCAGATTGTAGAGCAGGAGAAAGAATTGGCAGAACAGAAGGATTCTGCGGAACACTCGTCTGTAAAAGCCTCTCTGAGCGCGAACCTCCTGAAGCGCGGCAATCTGCTGATGCAGTTGGGCGACAAGGATGGTGCCGGAAAGGACATGAAGCGCTACCTGGAGCTGAACCCGGAGAAAGTAGGGGAGCTGACAGGAGAATTCAAGGCTGAAGGCAGAGAACATTGCAGATAAAGGAAGGGGCTTGCCTCACGGATTCCGGCGTTGCGTCTCTCTTTAGCGCCTGGCTTTTGAGTACATTTTTCTGCATTTTTCCGTATTCTGATGATAAAAATTGGGCGAAAATATGTTTTTTAGCATAAAATATAAGGAAAATGAAGAAAAATATATCAAATTGTTTGGCAATATCAAAGAAAAATGTTACTTTTGCAGTCGAGTTGAGATTTTAGCAAGTCGAGACTCGAAATCTGAGCACTGCCTGCTCCTTATATATAAAAGAGGTGTAGAGAAGAACTCGGGAAAATCTGAGCACAGATAAGTTCCTTATATAATAAAGGAGAAACGGGCTCGGAAAGAACAAAAGTGAGTAACATATAAAATGTAAAGACAATGAAGAAGTTTAACGCATTCTTTTTTAGCTATTACTTTTACTTTGCAAATAATTGTAAAGCGGGAAGTTGCGTGTAAATTTCAACTTAGGATATTAGATTCTTGAAATCATCGAAACGGTCCCGCTCTTATTGAGTAGGACCGTTTTTCGTAACATTAGACAAGATAAAAGAAACATGAAGAGAATAGCAATTCAAGGAGAGCTGGGATCTTTCCACGACATTACCGCCCACCAGTATTTCGAGGGCGAACAGATTGAAATCATCTGTTGTGCTACCTTCGAAGAGGTGTTCGAAAACATCAAGCGCGACCCTACTGTAGTAGGCATCTGCGCCATAGAAAACACCATTGCGGGCAGCCTGCTCCACAATTACGAACTGCTCCGGCAGAGCGGAACCACCGTGGTAGGCGAACACAAGCTCCATATAGAGCACAGCATCTGCTGTCTGCCAGAAGACGACTGGAGCACCCTGCAGGAGGTTCACTCCCATCCAGTAGCCCTCATGCAGTGCGGCAAGTTCCTAGCCAATCATCCCGACCTCAAGGCGGTGGAGGCAGAAGATACCGCAGGCTCGGCAGCCTATATCGCCCAGCACAAGGTAAGGGGATGGGCAGCCATCTGCTCTTCTTACGCCGCCCACATGTACGGCATGAAGGTGCTGCAGGAAGACATCCACGACAATCCGCACAACTACACCCGATTCCTCGTGGTCTGCAATCCGCAGAAGGCAGCCCTGCTCCGTCCCATCGAAAAGGCCAACAAGGCGAGCATCGTCTTCAGTCTGGCTCACGATAAGGGATCGCTCTCCAAGGTGCTCACCATCCTGAGTTTCTACGACATCAATCTCACCAAGATCCAGTCGCTGCCAAACATCGGACATGAGTGGGAATACCTCTTCTACGTAGACCTCACCTTCGACAACCTGACCCGATACCGCCAGAGCATCGACGCCATTACGCCGCTCGTGAAGAAAATAAAGGTGTTGGGAGAATATGAGGAGAAAGAATAGTTGATAGTTAACAGTTAATAGTTGAAAATAAGAATTATGATACAACCAGCCAATAGAGTAACGGAAATACAGGAATACTACTTCAGCCGCAAGCTGAAGGAAGTGGCTAAGCTTAATGCCGAGGGCAAAGACATCATCAGTCTGGCCATCGGAAGTCCAGACATGCCGCCTTCTAAGCAGACCATTGACAAGCTCTGCGAGGTAGCCAACAATCCAAACGCACACGGATATCAGCCTACGGTGGGCATACCAGAGTTGCGCAAAGCAATGGCTGGTTTCTATAAGCGCTGGTATGATGTAGACCTCGACTGGGCTACAGAAATCCAGCCCCTCATAGGTAGCAAGGAAGGCATTCTGCACGTAACGCTCGCCTTCTGCAACCCTGGAGATGAGGTGCTTATCCCGAACCCGGGATACCCTACCTATACCGCCATCAACAAGATTCTGGGTACCAAGATTACCTACTACGATCTGAGAGAGGATAACGGATGGCAGCCCGATTTCGACGCTCTGGAAAAGATGGACCTGAGCCACGTAAAACTGATGTGGACCAACTATCCTAACATGCCGACAGGCGGTGTGGCAAAGCGAGAAACCTACGAAAAGCTGGTGGCATTCGCCCAGAAGCACAACATCGTGGTGGTGAACGACAACCCATATTCGCTCATCCTCAACGAGCACCCTATGAGCATTATGCAGGTGCCGGGAGCTAAGGACTGCTGCATCGAGTTCAATTCCCTGAGCAAGAGCCACAACATGCCAGGCTGGCGTGTGGCGATGATTTCGAGCAACAAGACTTTCATCTCATGGATTCTGAAGGTGAAGAGCAACATCGACAACGGAAGCTTCCGAGGCATACAGCTGGCAGCTGCCGAAGCGATGCTTAACAACACGGATGAATGGCACCGCGAGAACAACATCCAGAACTACCGCCGCCGCCGCGACATTGCTGAGGAAATCATGAAGGTGCTCGACTGCCAGTTTGACCCTAACCAGGTTGGCATGTTCCTCTGGGGCAAGATACCTGAGAAATATGCTGATGTAGAAGACCTGACAGAGAAGATTCTGCATGAGGCTCGCGTCTTCATCACCCCTGGCTTCATCTTCGGAACCAACGGCAAGCGTTACATCCGTATCAGCCTCTGTGCCAAGGATGAGAAGATGAAAGAGGCCCTGGAAAGAATCAAGAAGGTTTTTGAAAGGTAAAAGGCCTTTGAAGGGTAAAAAGGTAAAAGGGTAAAAAGGTAAAAAGAGCCTTAACCCCTTTGAAAGGTAAAAAGAGCCTTAACTCCTTTCCGCTCCCGTTCCCAGCGATTCCATCGCTGGTCCCCCCGGGCTTTAATCTTAAAGATAAAAAAGT
>ERZ1034952.930-NODE-930-length-25755-cov-12.820584_pt1 | contig 25755 bp, 20 predicted proteins | sample MGYA00520625_ERZ1034952 | MGnify/ENA primary metagenome ERZ1034952 (study PRJEB33766, sample SAMN09781773) | gut metagenome | biome: gut microbiome | host: Homo sapiens | place: Madagascar | study: EMG produced TPA metagenomics assembly of the PRJNA485056 data... | reverse complement strand
GCTCCGGCGTTTCCGTCGGGGCGGGCGTGGGCGTCGGCGTCGCAGTCGGCGTGGGCGTGGGCGCTTCCGTCGGTTCCGGCGTAGGCTCCGCCGTCGGCACGGCGGTGGGCTCGCTCGTGGGAAGGGGCGTGGTCTCCGGCGCGGCGCTCGTGCCGCACGCGGAAAGAATGCCGAGCGCCGCGATCAGTACGGCGGCGGCCAGGCGTTTCGTGCTTCTTCTCATGGGCTGCTCTCCTTAGTACAAATTTTCACACATATACGATACTACATTTTTTGCTTTCTGTAAAGCGCCGATCCGCAAGGGCACACGCATTTCCGCCCGGCAGAAGCGCGCGCCCCTGACGATCGGCGCAGCCTCCGGGACGCGGTAAAATCTTTCACAGACTCTTTTCAGCGGCTGACGAGTATGCTATACTTCGGTTATAAGACAAGTATAAAAAAGGGGGGGCTTTCTCCTTGGATACATACCGCCCGGAACAGGCTTGGATCGACGGGACGAATTTCGACGCGCAGAAGCTCTTCGGCGCGCGCGCAGAGCCCAACGGCGTATCGTTCTCCGTATGGGCGCCGAACGCGCGGAGCGTTCGCGTGACGGGCGATTTCTGCTCGTGGAGCGACAGCGCGCACTGGCTCAGCCGCGGCGATCTCGGCGTATGGCGCGGCTTTGTGCCGGGCGCGTGCGCCGGACAGCTCTATAAGTACATTATCGAGGGCGCGGACGGCTCCGTTGTATGGAAGGCCGATCCCTTCGCGCTCGCGGCCGAGGTGCGCCCCGGCACCGCCTCGCGCATCCACACGCTCTCCTATAACTGGACGGACGGCGAATGGATGGCCGGCCGCCGCGCGCTCGGCGGGCCGCGGAATATTTATGAAGTCCACGCCGGTTCGTGGCGGCGGCACCCGGACGGGAGCTTTTATACCTGGTATGAGCTTGCCGATTCGCTCGTGCCGTACATCAGGGACATGGGCTACACGCATCTCGAGCTTCTGCCCGTGACGGAGCACCCGTTTGACGGCAGCTGGGGCTATCAGGCGACGGGCTTTTTCGCCGCCACGTCCCGCTTCGGCGAGCCGGAGGGGCTGATGCATCTCATCGACGAGTGCCACCGCGCCGGGATCGGCGTCATTCTCGACTGGGTGCCGGGGCATTTCTGCCGCGACGCGCACGGTCTCGGCCGGTTTGACGGCACGGCGCTCTATGAATCCGGCGACATGCCCGGCTGGGGCACCTATAAATTCAACTACGCGCGCAATGAGGTGCGCTCGTTCCTCATAAGCTCGGCGCTCTTCTGGCTGGAAGAGTACCACGCCGACGCGCTGCGCGTGGACGGCGTGAGCAGCATGCTCTACCTGAACTTCGGCGTGGACGATCCCGCGCGAAAAAAATATAACGAGCGCGGCGGCGAGGAGGATCTCGCGGCGGTGGCGTTTTTGCAGACGCTCAACACCGTCATCGGAAAGCGCGTCCCCGGCGCGGCGACGTATGCCGAGGAGAGCTCGGCGTGGCCGCTCGTGACGTATCCGCCGGAGAAGGGCGGGCTCGGCTTCCATTATAAATGGGACATGGGCTGGATGAACGATACGCTCCGGTATATGTCCATCGACTTTGACGGCCGCAAATATAACCACGGCCTATTGACGTTCTCGATGATGTACGCCTTCAGCGAGAACTACATTCTCCCGCTCAGCCACGACGAGGTCGTGCACGGCAAGCGCTCGCTCATTGGGCGGATGCCGGGCGACTGGTGGCGGCAGTTTGCGGGCGCGCGGCTGCTGCCGCTGTATGCGGCGTGTCACCCCGGCGGAATGCTCAGCTTCATGGGCAACGAGTTCGCGCAGTTCATCGAATGGCGCGATTACGAAGAGCTCGAATGGTTCCTTTTGCAGAACGCGACGCACGCGGGCGTGCAGGCGTTCATCCGCGAGCTGAACCATGTTTACCGCGCGGAAAAAGCGCTCTGGGAGATCGACAACAGCTGGGACGGCTTTGACTGGATCGACGCGGACAACAACGAGCAGGGTATCCTCTCGTTCGTCCGCAAAGCGAAGGACGGTTCCGCCGTGCTGTGCGTGCTGAACTTCCGTCCCGAATCGCATGAGAGCTTCCGTCTCGGCGTGCCGCTCGCTGGCGCGTGGCAGGAGATTTTGTCCTCGGACGATACGCGCTTCGGCGGCAGCGGAAAGACGAACCCGCGCCGTCTGCATACAAAGAAAATCCCCTCGCACGGGCGCGATGCGTCGCTCGTGCTCACCGTGCCGCCGCTCGGCGGGACGCTCATCAAATACATAGGAGAAACGACCCATGCCCGGAAGAGAAGAGTTTAAGAGAGAATATCTGGAGAGCATCGCCGAGACCTGCTCAAAGCCGTTTGCCGAGTGCTCGCGCATGGAGCGCTATACCGCGCTCGCGGCGATGATCCGCGAATGCTGCTCCGGCGTGCGCGCCGAAACGCTGCGCCGCCGCGCCGCCGCCGGAGAAAAGATCGTCTATTACTTCTCGATGGAATTTCTCGTCGGGCGGCTGCTTGAAAACTATCTCATCCAGCTCGGCATCCGCGACATGACCGCCGACATTCTCGCCGAGCTCGGCGAGGATCTGGACGCGCTGCTCGAATGCGAACGCGACCCCGGTCTCGGCAACGGCGGTCTGGGCCGTCTCGCGGCGTGCTATCTCGATTCGCTCGCGGCGGAGGACGTGCCGTGCGTCGGCATGGGACTTCGCTACCGTTACGGTCTTTTCCGCCAGCGCATCCGCTCCGGCTGCCAGACCGAGGAGCCGGACGACTGGCTCTCGGACGGCTACCCGTGGGAGACCGCGGTGCCGAGCGAAGCCGTGGAGGTCCGCTTCGGCGGCACCGTGGACCGGCGCGAGGAGAATGGCCGCATGGTGTATGAGCTGCGCGATTACCGCAGCGTTCTCGCCACGCCTTACGACGTGCCCATCCTCGGCTACGGCGCGCACGCGGTGAACAATCTCCGTCTCTGGCGCGCGGGCCCGGTGCACAAGCAGCTCGATCTCGACGCCTTCAACGCCGGAGACTATTCCCGCGCGCAGAAGGCCAACAACGACGCCGAGGCGATCACCTGCCTTCTCTACCCCGACGATAACACCCCCGCCGGGCAGCAGCTGCGTCTCCTGCAGGAATATTTCTTCGTCTGCGCCGGGCTGCAGAGCATGCTGCGCACGTTCCGCGCCACGCATCTTCCCTGGGACAAGCTGCCCGAGCGCGTCGCCATCCACACGAACGACACCCACCCCGCGCTCTGCGTGCCGGAGCTGATGCGTCTTTTGATGGACGGCGAGGGTCTCTCGTGGGAGAAAGCGTGGGACATCACCTGCCGCACGATCTCCTACACGAACCACACCGTCATGCCGGAAGCGCTCGAAAAGTGGCCGGTGTCGCTCATGCGCTCTCTTCTGCCCCGCCAGTTCCAGATCATCGAGGAGATCGACCGCCGCTGGCGCGAGAGCTTTGACCAGTCCGTTCCCGGCTGGCACGACCGTCAGCAGGCGACTGCCGTCATCGGCGGCGGCTTCGTGCGCATGGCGAATCTCTCCGTGATCGGCGGCCACTCGGTGAACGGCGTGGCGAAGCTCCATACGGAGATTTTGAAAAACACCGTCCTGCGCGATTTTTACGCCATCTCCCCGGAGAAGTTCAACAATAAGACGAACGGCGTTTCGCACCGCCGCTTCCTTTTGCAGTCGAACCCCGGCCTCTCGCGCTACATCGCCGAGCGCGTCGGCGACGGCTGGGTCGAGCAGCCGGAAAAGCTTGAAGGGCTTCTCGCCTACGCGGACGATACCGAGTCGCTGCGCGAGCTTGCCAAGGTGAAGCTCGCGGCGAAAAAGAACCTCTGCGATTATATCGCGCGCGACTTCGGCATTGCGTGCAACCCGGACGGCGTCATCGACGTGCAGGTCAAGCGCATCCACGCCTACAAGCGTCAGCTCCTGAACGCCTTTAAGATCCTTGCGCTCTACGACCGGCTCAAGGACGATCCTTACGCGAAGGTCCCGGCGAGCACGTTCGTTTTTGCCGGCAAAGCCGCGCACAGCTACGCCTTTGCCAAGGAGAGCATCCGCTTCGTGTGCGCCGTGGCCGATCTTGTGAACGCCGACCCGGTGGTGAGCCGCCGGATGAAGGTCGTGTTCATGGAAAACTTCGGCGTCACCATGGGGCAGCGCATCTACCCCGCCGCCGACATTTCCGAGCAGATCTCCACCGCCGGAAAGGAAGCGAGCGGCACCGGCTGCATGAAGTTTATGATGAACGGCGCCGTGACGCTCGGCACGCTTGACGGCGCGAACGTCGAAATTCTCGAGCGCGTCGGCGCGGAGAACATTTCGATTTTCGGCCTTACGAGTGAGGAGACCGAGCGCTTCACCACGCAGGGCGGCTACAACGCCCGCGAATGCGCCGAGAGCGATCCGGTGCTCGCGCGCGTGCTCGCCCACCTTACGGACGGCTCGCTCGGCAGCAAATTCTGGGATCTTGAGGACGCGCTGCTCAAATATAACGACGAGTTCTTCGTCCTGCGCGATTTTGCGCCGTATCTCGCGGCGTGGGACGCCCTCGCCGGAGAGACCGGCAATCTCTCCTTCCAGCGCAAGGCGCTCGTGAACATCGCCAAGTCCGGCTGGTTTTCCAGTGACCGCGCCGTTGCCGAGTATGTGAGCGACATCTGGAAGATCCGCTGAAAGCGGGCGGGGCAGAGCCCCGCCCCTACGGGAGCTTCCCGATATCTTCCTGTAGGGGAGGGGCTCTGCTCCTCCCTCTCGGAGAAGCCCTTTTATTCCCCCGTTTGTTAAGTCCATTACGATATACTTAGGGAGGTACTTGTCCATGCGAAAAAAGGAATGCGTAGCCATGCTCCTGGCGGGCGGCCAGGGCAGCCGTCTGGGTGTTCTGACGGAGAAGATCGCCAAGCCTGCCGTTTCGTTCGGCGGGAAATACCGCATGATCGATTTTTCCCTTTCCAACTGCGTCAACTCCGGCATTGACACCGTCGGCGTGCTGATCCAGTATAAGCCGTCGCTGCTCAACCGGTATCTCGGCACGGGCGCGGCGTGGGATCTGGACGCGGCCTGGGGCGGCGTGCACATCCTCCCGCCGTATGCCACGCAGACCGGCGGCGAATGGTATGAAGGCACCGCCGACGCGATTTACCACAACATCGACTTTCTCGACGGGTACGACCCCGAGTACGTCATCATCCTCTCCGGCGACCATCTCTACCAGATGGACTATAACCTGATGCTCGACTTCCACAAGCTCATGGGCGCGGACCTCACCGTTGCGGTCAAGACCGTGCCGTGGGAGGAGGCGAGCCGCTTCGGCATCATGTCCGTCGATCAGGACATGCGCATCACGCGCTTTGCCGAAAAGCCGAAGCAGCCGGAGAGCAATCTCGCCTCCATGGGTATTTACATTTTCACCTGGCCGGTGCTGCGCGCGGCGCTGCTCGCCGACCACGCCGATCCCGAAAGCGACAAGGACTTCGGCAAGAACATCATCCCGACGCTGCTCGGACAGGGCAAAAACCTCTTCGCCTATCAGTTCTCCGGCTACTGGAAGGACGTCGGCACGATCCCGAGCTACTATTCCACGCAGATGGAGCTGCTCGGCGAAAACGCCGAGTTCCGTCTGCACGACACGCGCATGCACATCCTCTCCAACTTCAACGAGCACCCCTCCCACTTCATCGGCGGGGATGGCCGCGTGGAGCACAGCATGATCTGCAACGGCTGCGAGATCTTCGGCGAGGTATACAATTCCATCCTCTCCCCCGGCGTCACGGTGGAAAAGGGCGCGGTGGTGCGCGACTCCATCCTGCTCCCGGAATCGACCGTCGGCGAGGGCGCGTGCGTCGAGCGCACGATCCTCAACGAAAACGCCTCCATCGCCGCCAACGCGGCCATCGGAGCGCCGGGCAAGATCACCGTCATCGGCGAGAACGCCGTGATGGAAGTGGACGTTTAATTTAAGGGAGGGAACATTATGAACCGCACGATCGGCCTTATTTCCACCAACTATTCCGTCCCCGGCTTCGGCTCCGTTACCGAGGTGCGCCCGGCGGCGAGCATCCCGTTCGGCGGGCGCTACCGCCTGCTCGACTTTGCTTTGAGCAACATGGTGAACTCCCGCATCCAGACCGTGGGACTCGTCACGCCGTATTTCTACCGCAGCATCATGGATCACGTCGGCGCGGGCAAGCCGTGGGACCTCTCCCGCAAGGAGGGCGGTCTTTACATTCTGCCCGGCACGGTGTTCGGCTTCCACGAAGAGAACGCCCGTTTTCTCTTCCGCGATCTGCTGCACAATCTGGAATATCTCCGTCAGGGCGACGGCGACTATATCCTCGTCAGCTCCGGCACGCTCGTGGCGAATATCGACTATCAGCCGATGATCGCCAAGCACGAGCTGGAGGGTAAGCCCGTCACGCTGCTCTATAAGAAAATGCAGCCGGGCGAGAAGCGCCCGGGGCGCTATCTCACGCTCGACGGCGACACCGTCGCCGGCATCCGGCGCGCGGACGAGGGCGAAAACCTCCTGCTTGACTGCTTCATCGCCGATAAGTCGTTCCTGCTCCGCATGGCGCGCGACTATGCCGCGCTCGACTATATGGATTTTCTTGACATTCTCGCCCACGTTCTGCCGGAGGTCGCCGTCGGCTGCTGCGCCTTTGACGGCTATGTCGCCTTCATGGACGGCATGGAGGACTATTTCCGCGCCAGTCTTGATCTGCTCGACAGCTCCGTCCGCCGCGAGCTCTTCCAGTCCGACCGGCCCATCCGCACCAAGGCGCACGACACGCCGCCCGCGCTCTACGCCCCCGGCTCCGCGGTGAAAAACTCCGTTATGACCGCCGGCAGCATCATTGAGGGCAGCGTGGAGAACAGCGTGTGCTTCCGCAACGTCCGCATCGAAAAGGGCGCGGTCGTAAAAAACTGCGTGCTGATGGAAAAGTGCGTAGTCAAGGCGGGCGCGCGGCTTGAAAACGTCGTGTGCGATAAAAATGTCACCGTTTCCGAGGACAAGATCGTCTGCGGCACGGCGGAGCATCCCTGCGTGCTGGCGAAAGGCGGCGTTGTATGAAGGAAAAGCTGCGCGTTCTCTTTGCCGCGTTTGAAGCCGCTCCCTTTATGAAGACCGGCGGTCTCGGCGACGTGGCGGCGTCTCTCCCCGGCGCGGTGCAGTGCCCGACGATCGAGATGCGCGTCGTGCTGCCGAAGCTCCGGCAGATCCCCGCCGAGTACCAGAAGAAGATGAAGTTCCTCTGCTCGTTCTATGTCCCGCTCGGCTGGCGCAGCCAGTACTGCGGGCTCTTCGAGCTGCGGCGCGGCGGCGTTACGTGGTATTTCCTCGATAATGAATATTACTTCGGGCGCGACGGCGCTTACGGCTACTTTGACGACGGCGAGCGCATGGCGTTCTTCGCCAAGGCCATCTGCGAATGCTGCCGGTATCTGCCGGACTTTTTCCCGAACATTCTCCACTGCAACGACTGGCACACGGCGCTCGCGCCGGTGTTTCTGCGCGAGCAGTACCGCTACGCCCCCGGCTACAGCGACATCCGCACCGTGTTCACGATCCACAATCTCAAATTCCAGGGGCAGTATAACCCCCACGTCCTCAGCGACATTCTCGGTCTGGACGGCGTGGCCGCGGCGCGCAATCAGCTTCTGCGGGACGACGGAAAGTGCGTCAACTATCTCGCCGGGGCTGTCAGCTACTCCGACCGCGTCACGACCGTCAGCCCGACTTACGCCAAGGAGATCTGCACGCCGTATTTCGGCGAGGGACTGCAGGATCTCTTCCTGCGGCGGCACGACATTCTCTCCGGCATCTTAAACGGCATCGACACCGTTTCCTACGATCCCGCGAAGGACAAGGCGCTCGTGCAAAACTATACCGACCCCGACGGCAAAGCGGCGAACAAGAAGGCGTTGCAGGAGGAGCTCGGCCTCACCGTCGATAGTGAAGTTCCCCTTTGCGTGTGCGTCAGCCGTTTGACGGAGCAGAAGGGCTTCGATCTTCTCAACGCCGTGGCGGAGGAAATGCTCTCCTGCGCGCAGATCGCCGTGCTCGGCACGGGCGACCGGGCGTATGAGGACTACTACCGCGCGCTGGAGGCCCGGCACCCCGGCCGGTTCAGCGCCCAGATCCGCTTTTCCGAGCCGCTTTCCCGCCGGATGTACGCCGGAGCGGACATTTTCCTCATGCCCTCGCGCTTTGAGCCGTGCGGCCTGAGCCAGATGATCTCCATGCGCTACGGCACCGTGCCCGTCGTGCGGCAGACCGGCGGACTTGCCGACAGCGTTGAGCCCTACAACCGCTACACCGGCGAGGGCACCGGTTTCGGTTTCCTGAATTTCAATGCCCACGAGCTGCTCTTTACGACGCAGGAGGCGTGCCGTCTGTACACCGAAAGCCCCGTCGCGTGGGGCAATCTCGCCGCGCAGGGCATGGCGAAGGATTTCTCCTGGCGCGCGAGCGCGCTCGAATACCGCAAGCTGTACCGAGGTCTTTTCACATGATCGTACACGAATCCAGAAACAGTGCCTTCCGCCGTCCGTTCGGCGCCGCCGAGACCGGCACGGAGGTATATCTCGCCGCGGAAAAGGCGGGCGCGGCGGACATGACGCTCCGGCTGCACCCGTTCACGGGCGAGGATACGTTTCTCCCCATGACCGCCGAAGGCGGCGGGCGGTTTTCCGTCACGGTGACGCTGCCCGAAACGCCGTGCGTGCTCTGGTACTCGTTCCGTACCGGAGACGACGAGACGTGCGCCTGGCAGATCACCGTATACAAAAAAGCCGCCGTCCCCGACTGGTGGAAGGACGGCGTCGTCTATCAGATCTTTCCGGACCGCTTTGCCCGTGAGCGCGACTGGACGCCGCGCGAGCCGGAGGCGCGCCGCGGCACGCACCGCTTTCTCGTGCGCGACTGGGACACGCCGGTATTCTACCCCCGCGCGGAAAACGGGGATGTCTCCTCGTGGCCGTTCTGGGGCGGAACGCTCCGGGGCATCGAGGAAAAGCTGCCGTATCTTGCCTCGCTCGGCGTCACGGTCTTGTATCTGAACCCGATCTTTGAGGCGGCAAGCAACCACCGGTACGACACGGCGGACTATACCCGCATCGATCCGCTGCTCGGAAAGAAAAAGGATTTTGAGTCGCTCTGCGAAGCCGCACAAAAGCGCGGCATCCGCATCGTGCTTGACGGCGTATTCAACCACACCGGCGCGGACAGCGTGTACTTTGACAAGTTCGGAAACTACGGCACAGCGGAAAAATACCGCTCGTGGTTCCGTTTCGGCGAGCAGTACCGCCACGGCTACGAATGCTGGTGGGACGTGCCCGATCTCCCGAACGTGGAGGAAAACGATCCCTCGTTCCGGGAATTTCTCTGCGGCGAAGACGGCGTGGTGCGCCGCTGGCTGCGGCGCGGCGCTTCCGGCTGGCGGCTGGATGTTGCCGACGAGCTGCCGGACAACCTCATCCGCGACATCCGCGCGGCGATGAAGGAAGAGAAAGAAGATTCTCTCCTTCTCGGCGAGGTCTGGGAGGACGCCTCCAACAAGGTGAGCTACGGCGCGCTGCGCGAGTATTGCCTCGGCAGCGAACTGGACGCGACGATGCACTATCCGTTCCGCACCGCGGTGCTGGACTTTCTGCAAGGCAAGATCAACGCGCAGACCGCCTGCGACACGTTCTGGACGATCCAGGAGCATTACCCGAAGGAAAATCTCTATGCCGCGCTCAATCTCATCGGCAGCCACGACCGCGCCCGCGTGCTCACGGTGCTCAGCGGCGATGTGAACGCGCTGAAAATGGCGATGTTCCTCCAGTTTGCTCTGCCGGGCGTGCCGAGCATTTACTACGGCGACGAGGCCGGCATGACCGGCGGCACGGACCCCTATAACCGCGGGAGCTTCCCGTGGGGCAAGGGCAACGCCCCGCTCACGGATTTTGTCCGGAGTCTCACCGCCATGTATCAGGAAACGCCGCTGCTGCGGCGGGGCGAGTGCGAAATGCTGTTCTTCGGCGAGAACGTACTCGGCTGCCGCCGGTTTGACGAAAGCGGCTCCGTGCTCGCGCTTGTCAACCGCGGAGAAGAAGCCGTTGAATGCTTCGGCGTCACCGTACCGGGAAGGGGGTATATTCTGGAATGAAGCACTACATCATTTCCAAATTCCGTCCCGGAACGCCGTGGCGGGAGTATCTGTCGGAGATCGAGGCGATCTTCGCCCGGACGCTCACGATCGAGGGCGTCCACGGCTTGGACATATTTCCCTCCTGCTCCGAGCGGCCGAACCGGTTTGATCTTATGATCTGCATGGACATGGACGCCGCCGCGCTCCCGCTCTACGACGCAAGCGAGCCGCACCGCACCTGGAAAGAAAAGTTCGGCCCCCTGCTCGAAGGCAAGACCATCTTTGACCACGAATAAGCAGCAACAAGCTCCCTCATCCGAGGGAGCTTGTTGCTGCTTATATACTTTCTTTCTTTTTGACTCTGAAGAGTTTTCCGTAGTCGAAACTCCAGTTCTCCTTTTTGAGGCCGAACAGGAACCACGCAAAATACTTCACAAACATCACGATGACCGGCGTGAGGAGAAGGATGCCGATGAGCTGGCAGAGGCTCACGATATATACGTTCGTCACGCCGATGTACCCCATCGCTTTTTTTACCAGCAGCTCCGGAAGATTATCGAAGAGGTAGAAGAGCATCGAGTTCACGCCGATATAGGAGAGAACCCCTTTTCTCTTCACGTTTTTCAGCGCGCCGTACAGCGCGAGACACAGGGCAAAGCCGCCGATCATCACCGGCACAAAGGGCGTCAGCCGTATCACGCGGTAATCGATGCAATATTTCTCCGGGGAATCCGAAAACAGGAGCGTCAGCCCGGCGGCAGCGGCAATACCAACAGCTGCGAGAATCAGTGTCTTTTTCCCGGTGATCTCCACGTTCTTTTCCCGGACGTACTGCCCCAGATACATGAAGAGCACGCACGGGAACGCCACATCGATATACCACGGCAGGGAGAAGCCGGTAAATTTGTTGAGATACGCAAACCCGGCGGACACAGCGAGAACAACGGGAAATTCGATCCTCCGGTCGTGAACGAATTTTCGCAGCGCATAAAAGAGGACGCTCGCGGCAAACGCCGCCGTCAGGAACCATTTCGGTGCGACGAGATCGGTCCCCCGCAGCTGAACGAGCAGACCGAGGATGTTGTCCCGGCAGAGCGCCCAATCCGCACCGCCGCGCAGCAGCGGGACAAGAATGCCGAGAAACAGCACATGATAGAGAAGCCCATAAGCGAAAAACGGCACCATGAGCTGCCGGAAACGCTTTTTCACAAAGCCGCCGAACGTACCGGCCGTGTTGCTGTAATACCCCATGCAGAAGAAGAACATCGGCATATGGAAAAGATATATGAAAATGCGCACCGCCTGCGGTATTGCGTCCGAATGGCCGATGAACACCAGAAGGATGCATATCCCCTTGGCGTAATCCGCCCACAACTCTCTCTTTTTCTCTGCCATAGGTTTCTCCCTTAATAAAATGCTTTTCCCGAATGTTCCGCCGGCTTCATCACGGCGGGAGACTTTTCGCTTTTATCCGAAGTATTTGGCGGCATCCTCGGCGGAGACGCCGAAGAAGGCGATGGCCTCGTTCTGCATCCGCGCGGCGCGGCCGGAGACGAAGCCGCGGAGATTCGCCATCTGCGTGGCAAACAACGTGGACGACTTGCCCCAGCGGGCGAGATCGCGCGCGCTCTCCGGCTCGACGATCGCGCGCAGCTCGTCAAGCGTTTTCTGCGCGTTCTCGTCCGAGAGCGGGCCGCGCAGCATTTCGCCGAGACGCGTCAGGAACATATCGCGGAACTCTTCATTGTAACGCAGCGCCGAGGGAATGATGCCGTGGAGCTGGAAGTTGTTGAAGCCGACGCTCATCGAGTCCATGCCCATCATCGTGAGATCCATGTCCGCGAGACCGTAAATGTACTTCCCGTTTTCGTACTCGGGGCTCGCGTAGAAGCGGACGTTTTCGTATACGTCGATATCGCCCGACCAGCACTCGAGAATCAGCCAGTCAATCATCTCCGGGATGTCCACATGCTCCTGGATGTACGCCCAACCCTCCGGCGTGCTCAGCGAGTTGTAGCGCGCGTAGTTCAAGATCTCGCTCCACGCGGTCTGGCCTTCAAACTCGCCCGTCTGCATATCGACGGTGTCGGCGTCCACACCCTTGTGCGAGGCAAAGTATTCCGCGCTGTGGTGCTCGCGGATGGCGTAAATGCCCCAGTACTCGCCGTTGAGGAAGAGCGAAACATACCGGTAATTCTGCGCGGGGACATCTGTATAGTCCATGGCGATGCGGGCGAAGAACTCGTCGCGCATGTAGGAGGTGTAGGTATCCTCCACGCTCGCGCGCAGCAGCAGCGAGGAAAAGTCCGTCACGACGCCGTCGCCGAACACGTCATAATGGAGATCCCCGCCGTACCGGCCGCGGAATTTGAGCGTGAACGACTTCTTTTCGCTCACGCGGCGGCTCGTGCGGCCGTGCATGCGGATGCCGCAGTCGATGGAGAACTCGCCGCCGTCCTCGTACATGGCGACGGTCGCCTCGCGCTCCCACTTCTCGCTCCACGCGCGTTCGTGGTTGGAGTAAATGCCCTGCGCGCCGGTGAGATTGTCCGGGTCGGTCACAAGACTGACGATGGGCAGCGTGCTGTTCTCGCGCAGGAAGTACGACCATGTCGCCGGTTTGCCCGGCAGCGCGTCCGCCGGGAAGCTCGCGGCGCGGACGATCGTCGTTTCCGTGATCGTGATGGGCGCGGTATACGCCGCGTCGTTCTCCGTCGGGTCGCTGCCGTCGAGCGTATAGTGCACATTCTCGCCGGTGATCGTGAGCGTGAGACTCTCGGCATCGTCGTACACGCCCGCGGGCGTATCGACCGCGGGCTTTGCCGCCGCCACGCGGTACCCCGTGCCGTTGTCCGCGCCGCGGCTGCTCTGCGCAAAATAGAAATACCCGTTCTCCCCATCCAGACGGCCGTAGCTGCCGCCGGCCGGGATTTCGCGCAGGAACGCCCAGTCGCAGAGCGTGCCGGAAGCATCGAAGAGATAGAGCTCGTCGCGCTGCGCGCTCAGCCCCACGTTTTCGCACTCGAACTCATAGCTTTCACCGGGCGCAAGCGTCACGGCGGGCAGCGCGTCGAGCGCCGGTTCCTTGAATTTATCCGAGATCGTGTATCCGGAAAGATCGATCGTCTCACCCGACACGTTTTTGAGCTCCACCCAGTCGGGCGAACCCGCCTCGTACACGACGATCTCCCACAGCAGAAGCGGCGAGGTGCGCGTGTCGGCATCGCAGAATTCGGCGTAGCCCTCGGCGGTATTTTCAAGTCCCGGCGTCGGAAAGTCGGTCACGGCAAAGCTGCCGTCCGGCTGCATCGCGAGCGAGGACCCCTCCGGCACGGCCTCGATCTTCACGCTGCGGATCTCCGCGCCGTTTCCGGCGGAGAGAATGACCGTGTCGCCGTCGGTGAGCGAGAAGCTCGTGTGAAGCTCACCCTCGGTGCGGTTCTTGCCGGAGGCGAAGATCACCGCATACTCGCCCGGCGCAAGCGTCAGCGACGGGATCTTCCATTCGTCCGGCACGTCCGGATCGTCCGAGAGATACCAGCCCGCAAGATCGACGCTCGTCTCGCCGAGGTTTGCGATCTCGATCCAGTCGGAGAGGTCGCCGTCGCTGTCGGCGAGCGTACCGCGGTTTTGCGCCATGACCTCGGTGATGTAAATTTCGTCGTTTTCGTAGCCGCCGGAGCGCAGCCACGCCTCATACCCCGCGTCGTCGTTGGAATATCCCGGCGTCGGGCGGTGAGACACCGTCCATTCGCCGTTTTCCTTGGCATAGGCCGTGTTCTTCTCCAGCATCGGCAGTTCCACGCTCTCGCTCTCCGCGCCGGAGGGCGCTGTGAGCACGACCGTTTCCCCGCCCGCGCTCGCCAGCGCAAAGGACGCATATTCCGCGCCCTCCACACCGGGGGCGCACCATACGATCTTATATTCGCCCGCGCCGAGCATTTCGTCCGGGAAGGCGTACTTCGTTTTGTTCGTGCGGTCCGAGAGCTTGTAGCCGGAGAGAGATACCGGCGAATCCGAGGGGTTATGTACCTCGATCCAGTCGTAGAAATTCCCGTCGGGCGCGGCATAGAGCGTGTTTGAGGACTGGATCTCGCTGAGCTCAAGCGTGCCGCCGCTGCGCTGCGCGAGCGCCTCCTGCCACGCCTTTGCGCCCGCTTCGCTGTTCGGGTAGCCGGGCGTCGGCGTGTCGGCGGGAATGAGCGCGCCGTCGCTGCCGCGGACAAGCGACTGCCCGCTCCGGCACGCAGCGGTCACGGCGCTGTCGAGCACCGTGCGGTTTTCGTTCATAAGGCACACCGTCTCCCCGCCCGCCTTGCGCAGGGCAAAGGGAGCATAGTCGCCCTCCTCGTCCGGCGAGCACCACACGACGAGATACCCCCGCGCCGGGACGACCGTCCCCGCCGGGAAGCAGTATTTGCCTTTGCCCGTCTCGTCGGAGAGATAGTATCCGCCGATGGAGAAGTCCTTCGAGGACGTGTTTTCGATCTCGATCCAGTCACAGAGGACACCCTCGCCGTTCGGGCAGGTCTTATTATCGGTCATGACCTCGCTGATGTGGACGCTGTAGCCGCCGTCCCACGCCGGGCGCTGGTTATGGCGCACAATGGCCGTGACCGTGAATGCCGCCGCGGCGAGTATTGCCAGTACGATCAGCCAGAGGACGATCTTCTTTTTTTCTTTTGCGTTTGTCATGGTATTCCCTCCGCTCATTCCTTCAGCCGGGCGTCCGCCGCCGCGCCGCGCAGCCCCGTGAGGCACATGCGGCTGGCGATATCGGAAATCTCCTCGATGGACTGCCGGCGCTCGGAATTGAACCAGCTCTGATACACCGCCACCATGCCGGAAACGGCGTAGTCCATCATCACCGAGATACGCTCCGGCGGCAGATCTATGCGGCTTTCGAAGCGTTCCTGCGCCTTCTGCTGGAGCGTCAGCCGGATCTTATGTGTTAACCCCGCGTTCCGGCCGGACCGGAGCAGCGCGCCGTAAAAATCCATATCGCTGTTGATGATCTCCGTGAGCTTCATGAACACCGCGTACGGGTTCTCGACAAAGTCGATCTCCCGCATCGCCGTATCAAACGTGCGGATGACCTCGTTTTCCAGCTCGTCTACAAGCTCGTATACACCGCGGTAGTTGTTGTAAAACGTCTTACGGTTGATTATCGCGCGCGAGGCGATATCCGTTACGGTGATATCGTCCATGTCCTTTTCGGTCAAAAGCTCCGCGAACGCCGTGTGGATCGCCCGCTTCGTTTTTATGACGCGAAGATCGCTCTTCCGGTTTGCCGGTTCCATCGTACGCCCTCCTTTTCGGGAACAGGATCGGATTCCACATCTTTTTTACCAAATGTGTAGTAATCCTCATCGGGTGTTTTCTCTGGGACTTCCGCCACGGTTTCGCGCCGGCGTGTCCATTGCCGCGCCGCGGAGGTCTCCTTATTATAATACACAGACGTTACATAAAGCAAGCAGAGGAGAGAAAACCGTGAAAGTTCTGATTTTGAGCTGCGACACGGGCGAGGGCCACAACAGCGCCGCAGCTGCCGTCGCCGGGGCGCTGACGCAAAGGGGCATCGAAAGCCATGTCTTTGACCCGCTCGTGCTCGCGGGAAAGTACGCCGAGCGCTTCGTATCCGGCGCATATACGACAATTATGAAAAAAGCGCCGTCGGCGTTCAACGCGCTCTACCGCGCCGGGGATATTTACAGCTCGACCGGCATCACCTCGCCGGTCTACCACGCAAACGCCCGGTACGCCGCAAATCTGCGCGCATTCATCGAAACGAACGGGTATGACCGCGTGGTCTGCACGCACCTCTACCCGATGGAGACGCTGACCGCCATCCGGAAATCGGGAGATTTCACCGTGCCGTGCTACGGCGTACTGACGGACTACACCTGCATCCCCTTCCTTGCCGAGACCGATCTGGACGGCTACTTCATCGCGCACGAGGATCTGCGCGCCGAGCTTGTGGAAAAGGGCATTCCGTCGGATCGCATCATCGTCACCGGCATCCCGGTGGACGAAAAGTTCGCGCATCACATGGAAAAGGCCGCAGCGCGCAACTATCTTGCCATACCGCAAAATCAGGACGTGTTCCTCATTATGAGCGGCGGCATCGGCGTCGGGAACGCAGGCGCGATCTGCGACGAGATCCTCCGGCGGCACAGCGGAGCGTTCACGGTCTATATCCTCGTCGGGCGCAACAGCGATCTCAAGCAGACGCTCGAGGAAAAATACGCCGGAAACGAGCACGTCCGCATCGTCACGTTCACGAAAAAGGTGAATGTGTACATGAACGCCGCCGACGTGATGATCTCCAAGCCCGGCGGACTTACAAGCACCGAGGCGGCGGTGGCGCAGGTCCCGCTCGTGCAGCTTCTCGTATATACCGCGTGCGAAGCGCCGAACATCGCGTTCTTCTCCTCCCACGGTCTTTCGGAGCGCGCGGAAAACGCCGCCGACGCCGCGGAAAAAGCCGTCGCGCTCGTGCGCGACAAGGCAAGAGCCGAAGCCATGCGCGAGGCGCAGCGAAACACCATTGCGCCCGACGCCGCCGATAAAATTGCGGAAAGGATCGTGCTGTCATGACCGGAAACGAAGCTCTTCTCACCTTTGCGCTGATCGCCGGGGGTTTTCTGCTCGGCGGCGTGATGTTCAGCCGCACCCTGCCGAAGCTCCTGATGGGCCGCGACGTCTGCGCGCTGCGCGCCGATAAAAATCCGGGCGCTGCGAACGTGTTCGCCGTGTGCGGCGTGCCGATGGGTCTTTTGTGTCTCGCGCTCGACATGCTCAAGGCGTATCTCCCCGTGTCGCTCGCGGCTCAGTATCTCGACACGCAGTCGGTCTGGTTTGCGCTCGCGCTCGCCGCGCCGGTGTTCGGCCATGCCGTCGGCGTATTTAACGGCTTTCACGGCGGCAAATGCATCGCTTCGGCCTTCGGCGCGATGCTCGCGCTCGCGCTCACGGGCGTTTCTCCCAGCGGGCTTCTCCTTCTCGCGGGGCTTTACATCTTCTTCTCCGTCGCCGTGAAGATCCGCCCGCACCGGCTGCGCAGCATACTCGTGTTCGCGCTCTACGGCGTGAGCGCCGCGGTATTCTATTCGCTCCACGGCGAGGGCGCGCTCGCGCTCGGCTGCGGCATGATCGCCGTGACCGGAGTGCTGCGTCACACGCGGCGCTTCTGCGTCGCCGAAGACGAAAAGCCGCGCATTTCCAACTCGGAATTTTGATTTTATAAAAACCCGGGGGCGCGGTTCCTGTCCATAGGAACCGCGCCCCCGGGTTTTTTATGCCGCCGTGTTCTGCCGGCGTCTCTTCCCACCGAGCTCGCTCACGAGCGCCGAGCCGAAGATCAGCACCGCGCCGAGAAGGCCGAACGCCGTCAGCCGCTCGTGCAGCAGCAGCGCCGAGAAAAAGAGTGAGGACACGGGATCAATGTAGCTGAGCACCGCCACCGACTGCGCGGGGAGCTTATTTACATTCCCGAAGTACAGCGCGTACGCAAGGCCGCTGTGTACGATGCCGACGATGAGCACAAGAACGACCGTGCGCGCATCGAGCACGACCGCGGAAAAATCCTCCGTGAGCAGCAGGTACGGGATGAGCACCGCCGCCGCGGAGAGAAGCTGGACGATCGTCTTTTCGTAGGCGTCCTCTACCTCGATCTTCTTATTGATTATTACGGTCGCGGCATAGAGCACCGCCGCGGCCAGACCGAAGGCAATGCCCTTCGCGTCCTGCGTGCCGGGCGGCGCGCCCTCCGCCACGCCGGAGACGAACACCATGCCGAGGATCGCCGCGAGCGCGCAGAGACCCTTCTTCACGCTGAGCTTTTCGCGGAAAAGGACCGGCGAGAGCAGGATCACGATCGTCGGCTGCATGTAAAAGCACATCGTCGCCACCGCCACGGTGGTGCAGTTATAGGCTTCAAAAAGGAGGATCCAGTCAACGCCGATGATCGCGCCCGAAAGGATGAGCAGCGCCAGCTGCTTTTTTTCGACCTTTTCCATCCGGTGATGCTTCACCGCGACGAAGATCAGCAGAAACACGCCGCCGAGCAGCCCGCGGGAAAACGCAAGCAGCCCCGACGAGAACGGGATATTCCGCCGGAAGATCGCGATCGTGCCGAAGATCAGCATCGCGCTGCACAGGGAAGCATAGGCCTTGCGGTTTTCTTTCATGGTCCCTTATCGCTCCTATTCTTTTCCGCCGTTCGGAACGTCAGCTCCGTCATGGCGATCATGAAAACGGCAAACACCAGAAGATACGCCGGAAGGATCGAAAAGCCGAGCGCGCTGCCCAGCAGGCCGAAGAGCGGCGGCGCGAACGTCGAGCCGACGTACGCGCCCGCCATCTGTATGCCGATGATCGCGCCGGAGCTTTCCGCCCCGAAGTTTGCGGGCGTGGAGTGGATGATGCAGGGATAGATCGGCGCGCAGCCGAGCCCCATCACGACAAAGGCGGCAATGGCGGCGGTATGCGAATGTATCGGGAGCGCGAGCGCCGCGATGCCGCAGAAAAGCACGCCCGTGCCAAGGCGGATCATTTTCCTGTCGCCGAGACGGTCGGCGGCAAAGCCGCTCACGAACCGCCCCGCGGTGATGCCGATATAAAAGAGCGCGGCCAACCCCGCGGCGTCCTCCGTGGGAAGCCCCTTGACCGCGACAAAATACGTGCTTGCCCACTGCATCGCCGTGGCTTCCGCGGCGCAGTAGCCGAAAAAGCCCGCGAGAAGATACGGCACGCCCTTTATTTTCAGCGCGCCGCGCACACCGACGCTCCGCCGCTTTTCCTCCGGCGCGGTGCCGCCGGCTTTTTTCCACACAGGCAGCGTCACGAGCAGAAGCACCGCGATACAGAGCTGCACGAGCGCCACGGCGCGGTAGCCGTCGTTCCATGTCCGGTGCGTCAGCGCCCAGCTCATAACAAACGGGCTGACGATCGTGCCGACGCCCCAGAAGCAGTGCAGCCAGCTCATGTGGCGCGCCTTATAATGCAGCGCCACATAGTTATTGAGCGCCGCGTCGATCGCGCCCGCACCGAGACCGTACGGCACGGCGAAGGCGAGCAGCATCCAGAACTTCGTGGAAACAGAAAAGCCGAAGAGCCCGAGCACCGTGAGGAGCACGCTCGCGGCCGTCACGCCGCCGGTGCCGAGCTTCCGTGTGAGCTTATCCGACAGAAGGCTCGAAACGATCGTCCCGCAGGAGATCACCATGGACACAACGCCCATGTACGACACCGGCACGCCGAGCTCCGCGTGCATGACCGGCCAGCCGGAGCCGAGCAGCGAATCCGGCAGACCGAGGCTGATAAACGCAAGATAGATAAGTGCCAGCAGCAGCGAATACATATTTTATACCACCTGGACGGCGCAGCTTTTATACCACCCGGACGGCGCAGCCCTGCTTTTCGGTCACATAGCCGATGCGCGCGGCGTGCGGTACCTTATCGTTGAGCTCCGCGAGCAGCGCGGGCGCGTCCTTTTCCGCCACGGCGAGCAGCAGTCCGCCGGAGGTCTGGGGATCAAAGAGCACGTCCATCATCGCGCGCGTGACGTTCGGCGCGCTCTCGCTGAAGGGCTCGGCAAAATTGCGGTTGCGGTACATGCCCTCCGGGAGGATGCCGATCTCGGCAAGCGAGAGCACCTCCGGCAGGAGCGGCACGTTCGCGCTTTCGATCACGGCGGTCACGTTCCCGCCGTTCGCCATTTCGCCCGTGTGCCCCATGAGACCGAAGCCGGTCACGTCAGTGATGCTGTGCACATCGTACTTTCCGGCGATCTCGCTTCCGGCGCGGTTGAGCTCCGCCATCTGCGCGACGGCTTTGGCGTAGGTCTCCTCCGATACCATGTCGGCCTTGTTTGCCGTGGAGATGATGCCGGTGCCGAGCGCTTTGGTGAGAACGAGCACGTCGCCCGCGCGCGGCGTGCAGTTCAAACGAATTTTATCCGGGTGGGCAAAGCCCGTCACGGAAAGGCCGTATTTCGGTTCGGGATCGCGGATGGTGTGGCCGCCGGAGATGATGACGCCGGCCTCCGCCGCCTTCGTATAGCCGCCGCGCAGCACCTCGCGCACGGCCTCGTCCGGCATCTGCGGCGATACGGCCATGATATTCAGCGCGAGCTTCGGCTGCGCGCCCATGGCATAAATATCGCTGATGGCGTTGGCCGCGGCGATCTGGCCGAACATGAAGGGATCGTCCACGATCGGCGGGAAAAAGTCCAGCGTCTCCACGAGCACGAGCTCGTCCGAGATCTTATAAACGCAGGCGTCGTCGCTCGTGTCGTAGCCGACGAGAAGGCGCTCGTCATACACCGAGGGCAGACCCTTCAGAAGCTTTGCGAGCGTGCCCGCGCCGACCTTCGCGCCGCACCCGGCGCAGCTTGCGAGCTTTGTCATGCGAATCTCATTTTCCATAATCTTCTCCTCGTTTCTCCGGTTTTCTCGCCTTACCGACGGCGGAGGTGAGCATCAGTACCGCTTCGAGCACGCCGCCGCCGACAGCCAGCGCCTTATCGGACGCGGTAAAGCAGTGGAAAAGCCGGCAGCGGGGATCGACGTCCGCGCTCTTAAAGCCCTTGCGCGGAACATAAAACCCTTCGGGCAGTATGCCGCGGAGCGTACCGGTGATCTTTGCGCACAGCGGCTCGCCGCCGACGGCGGCGACGGTCTCCCCCGCCTCGACCGTGTCGCCGATCTGCCGCAGGGCGCGGAACTCTCCCGCGCAGGGCGAGTGCATCACGCGCTCGATCGTATAGCCGCCGATGTTGCCGGGAACGCCGGTGTTGGGGACGGCGCTGCCCGACCAGATCACGCGGCCGAGCGTGTGGCCGCGCATCGTTTCCACAACGGCGTGGCAGTCCGTCCCGGCGGTGAAGCCCGGGCCGACGCCGACGACGCCCGGAGCGTCGGTGATGGCGGTGCCGAGATTTTCCTTGGCGAGGATCGCGTCCACGATCACATCCGGATGAAGCTCTTTCGCGCTCTCCGCCTTCGGATCGACGATCACCGGCAGGATGTCCTCTTCAAGCAGCCGCTGCGCATCGGCAGCGTCCGCGGCAAGCCGGGCGCGCACCTCCTCGACCTTCGTTTCGCCGCGGTATACCGCCTCGGAAAAGCAGACGGTGCGGCGGATGGACGACGGCTTCGGAAGATCGGTCATCACAACGTTGATCCCCGCGCGCCAGAGCCGCAGCGCAATGCCGGAGGCAATGTCTCCGGCGCCTTTTATCATTACGAGCATAGCCTGTTCCCCTTAGAAATGGTTCTGGATCCAGTATAATATGGAATATCGGGTTGTCAAGGGTATTGGCTCTTGACTTTTTATCGAATTTTTCATATGATATCCATATAATATCGATATACAAAGAGGAAGTGCCCTACCATGACGCTCAAGCAGCTCGAATACTTTCTTGCCATCGCCGAAAACGGCAGCATCACCAAAGCCGCCAATTCCCTTCGCATTTCTCAGCCGCCGCTGAGTCTTCAGCTCAAGGGGCTGGAGGAGGAGCTGGGCTGCCAGCTCTTCATCCGTGACAAGAAAAATATGATCATCACGCCCAAGGGCATCCTCCTGCGCGAGCGCGCCCGCGAGATCATGGACAAGGTAAACGAAACGCTGCTGCTCATGCAGTCGGCCAACGAGGAGGAGCGGTACACCATCCACCTCGGCACCATCTCCTCGATCTGCAACCGCGTTCTGCCGGATAAAGTCCTCAAGCTCAAGGAGCGCTATCCGCATGTGGAGTTCGTCCTCCACGAGGGCAGCACGACGAGCATTCTCGATATGCTTGCCGACGGCACCGTCGATTTCGGCATCGTGCGCGAGCCGTTCAACGTGGGCGCTTACAGCTCCCGTCCCATCCGCGATACCGCGCTCGGCGAAGGCGGCCAGGACTACTTCACCGCCATCGGCAAGCCGAACTTCTTCCCCGCCGACGATACGCAGGTCGTGGCGCTCACCAGTCTGCAGGACACCCCCATCATCATCCACCGGCGGTACTACGATCTTTTCACCAACGCCTGCCGCCGTCAGGGCTTTATCCCCAACATCATCTGCCAGAACGACAACATTGCCTCCTCGCTGAGCTGGGCGGCGTCCGGCATCGGCGTGGCGATCGCGCCGTATACCTCCGCGATCCAGAACTCCGATCCCACGCTCGTCATGAAGCGCATCGACAGCCCGGAGATCGTCTCCAAGGCGCACCTCATCTGGAACCGCAGCGCCACGCTCACGCCTGAGCAGAAGGCGTTCGTGCATCTGTTCGACTGATAGTATCCCATACGAAATGAGAGCCGGTTTTCCGCGGAAAACCGGCTCTCGTTTTATTTCCTTGCCTTAATACCCGTGATCGACGTGCTGCCACGTGCCGCCGTTCGTGCGGACAAGGATCCACATCCAGCGCGTGTAGGTCTGCCCCGGGTTGAGCGAGGGGCTGGCGCCGGATTCGTCCACATCAAAGGTGGACGTGAGGACAAGCACCTCGTCGGCATTGTTGCGGTCGGCCCAGTCCTGGTGCTCGCGCGACACGTCGTCCCCGGCGTAGGAGATCTCCGTGAGCGTGCAGCCCTTCCAGCTGCGGGAAAAGTCCTTTTTTATGACGTCGATGGCGGCGTCAATGTCATTTTGCGTATACATTTCAGAAGCGACGGCCTTGGTCTGCACGTCCTTCACATTGCCGCCGCAGGCTGCAAGAGCGAGCAGCAGCACGGCGGCCAGAAGCAGGGATAGAAAGCGTTTCATTTCGTATTTCTCCTTTCGCAGAGGGGTGAACCCTTCCGTCAAAACCTTCGGTTTTGCCACCTCCCCTGTTAGGGGAGGCAAGCCGGTTTGCTGCAAACGCACTTGGCCTCCCTAACAGGGAGGCTGGCGCGGCGCAGCCGTGACTGGAGGGTTTTCTCCGTATAGACTCAGACGCCCCGGCGTGTCTTTTGGTTCACCTCATTTAAACCGCGCGAAAAACTCCGCGAGCGGCTGCATGACGGCGAGCAGCTCCGTAACCGCCGTATTGAGTCCTTCCACATCGAGCTTTTCCGCGGCGTCGTTCACGGCGGTGAGCGCTTCCTCCGCGGCGGCAAGGCTCTTCTGTGCCTGCGCGAGCATGTCGCCGGTGCTCTGCTCGAGCGCGGCCCAGTCCACCTTCTCGAGCTGCGCGGAGATCGTCCGCAGCGAGTCGAGCGTATCGGCAAGCTGTGCCTTCTCAAGCTCCCCGGTCAGACCGTTCACGGTATCGACGAGCCGCTGCGTATCGAGCGCATCCAGCTCCGCCGTCACGCTGTCGAGCCGCGAGACGATGTGCTCGATGCGCGGGGCGTACCGCCGCACACCGACAAAGGCCAGCGCCGAGCTTGCCGTCACGACGATGAGCAGCAGTATGCATGCGACCGCCGTCACCTTCTGCCAGTGCAGACGTTTTCTTTCCAGTTCCTCCATCGGAAGCCCTCCCTCTTTTTATTCCTCGCCGCAGAGATAGAGATATATAAGCTTGAGCGTCGCCTCGAGCCCCTTTATGTGCGTGCGCTCCATACCGTGGCTCGCACAGACGCCGCTGCCGATGAGCGCGCCCTTGCAGTCGAGGCCTGCGTGCCACGCAGCGCCGACGTCCGAGCCGTAGAACGGGAAGATATCCACGGTGTACGGCAGCTCATGCTTCTTTGCGAGCGCGATGAGCCGGTTCGTGAGCTCGTAGTCATACGGTCCGCCGGAGTCCTTCGCGCAGATGGAGACGGCGTATTCGCTGCCCGCAAGATCGAGCCCCACGCAGCCCATATCCACCGTGACAAATTCATCGATATCGCACGCGAGCGCGCTCGCGCCGTGGCCGACCTCTTCGTACACGACAAAGTATATGCGCGTCGGATGGCGGAACGCCGCCTTTTTCTCGCTGCACCAGCGCAGCAGAAGAAGGAGCAGCACCGCGCTCGCCTTGTCGTCGATAAACCGGGACTTCAGAAAGCCCGATCCGGTCATCGTGAATTTCGGATCGATGAACACAAAATCGCCGTTATCGATGCCGAGCGCCTTGACATCCTCGGCGCTTTTCACTTCCTCGTCGAGCCGCACCTCGAGATGATCCGCATCCCGCGTCATTGTCGCGGCGTCCGGGTAAACGTGCACCGCCGGGGCGAGCGAGAGGATCGTGCCGCTGTAGCGTCTGCCCTCGCGCGTGAGCACCGTGCAGTATTCGCCGTCAAGCGTCGGGCAGATCGGCCCGCCGACCTTCGTCAGGGCGAGCGTTCCGCCGCTCTTCACACTGCGCACCATCATTCCCAGCGTATCGACGTGCGCGGAGGTCGCCACAGTCTTGCTTGCGTCCAGCCCCGGCACATCCACTTCGAGCGTGCCCTTGTTGTGGACATGCGTCGTATAGCCGAGCTCTTCCACATAACTTTTGATGAGTGCGATCGCATCGGCCGTGCAGCCGGAGGGCGAGTCGGTCGTGAACACGGCACGGGCATATTCTTCAAATTGACGGCGGTCAAATTCGATCATGGAAAGTTCCTCTTTTCTATGAGATAGGCATATCATAAGCCCCCGGCGCGCGTTTGTCAAAATGTACATATATGCCGCTTCTGTCCTATTGACAGACACGGTTCACGGCGGTATACTTGTATCAAGTTTTTTATATAAATTTTTTTAACTATTCACATAAGAGGAGGCCACAGCCATGGAACAGGTCGCCATCGTGACCGGCGGCAGCTCCGGCATCGGCGCGGCGGCAGCGGAATACCTTGCCGCGCACGGCTGCACGGTGTACGAGTTTTCCCGGCACGAAAAAAGCGGCGGCAGCGCGTCCGTTCACCATGTGACGGCGGACGTGACGGACGAAGCGTCCGTCGCCGCGGCGGTTCAGTCGGTGCTCGACGCCGAGGGGCGCATCGATATACTGCTCAATAACGCCGGTTTCGGCATTTCCGGCGCGGCGGAGTTCACGTCGGTGGAGGAGGCCAAGCGCCAGCTCGAGGTCAATTTCTGGGGCATGGTGCGCGTGACGCGCACGGTGCTGCCCGTGATGCGCGCACAGCGCAGCGGAAGGATCGTGAACACAAGCTCCGTCGCCGCCGTGACGCCCATTCCCTTCCAGACCTATTATTCCGTTTCCAAGGCCGCAATAAACTCGTTTACGATGTCCGTCGGCAACGAAGTGCGGCCCTACGGCATCCGCATCAGCGCCGTGATGCCCGGCGACACCCGCACCAGCTTTACCGACGCCCGCGCGCGCAGCTTTGCCGGGGACGACGCCTACGGCGGGCGCATCTCGCGCAGCGTTGCAAAAATGGAGAAGGACGAGCGCGGCGGCGTGGCCGCCTCGGTCGTCGGCGCGGCGCTGGGGCGCGCGGCGCTCTCAAAGAGCCGGAAGGTGTTCTGCACCGTCGGGTTTGTCTATCGGCTCGTCATTTTTCTCATGCGGCTGCTGCCCTCGACGGCGGCCAACGCCATTCTCGGCAAAATGTACGCCGAATAAAGCGTCGATTGACAAGGGCACGCACGTCGGACAGCCAGTCTTTTCGGTGCTTTTCGCCCTTTTCTCCTTGGCGGGCGTCAGCCCGCCTGCGTCCAAAAGAACAAAAATCCCTCGAAAAT
>ERZ1034952.928-NODE-928-length-25806-cov-6.000427_pt1 | contig 25806 bp, 17 predicted proteins | sample MGYA00520625_ERZ1034952 | MGnify/ENA primary metagenome ERZ1034952 (study PRJEB33766, sample SAMN09781773) | gut metagenome | biome: gut microbiome | host: Homo sapiens | place: Madagascar | study: EMG produced TPA metagenomics assembly of the PRJNA485056 data set... | reverse complement strand
CGCGGACAGCTCAGATATATTAACACCGCTGGCAGGTTTTGTCAAGCACTTTTTTGAAGTTTTTTCATTTTTATTGGATAAACACACTGGATTGGTATTTGCCGGCTGCTTCACCCAGCCAGGCTGAATACTGAATACCGCGGTTGCAGGCAGCTAATCTTCATTGCTACACCGTTTTATACATTTTTTACAATTCTTGTTCTCTAAAACGGCTCTTGTCACCCAAAAAACCGGCATTTGTTTCGTCAAATAAGATTGAAAACAGGATGATTCCACGGTATAATGATTTTAAGCGTTCTGCCCCAGCGGGCGCTTAAAGGAGGAAATTTGGAATGCTGGATGAAACTTATTACCGCACAACGGATGAGATTATCGCACGCTACGGCAAAAAGGACAGCGCTCTGATTCCCATTATGCAGGACATTCAGACGCAGTATCGCTATCTCCCCGGGGAGCTGCTGAGTTATGTGGCTTCTCAAATCGGCATCACAGAAACCAAGGCATACAGTGTTGCCACTTTCTATGAAAACTTCTCGTTTGAAGCAAAAGGAAAGTATGTCATCAAGGTCTGCGACGGAACCGCTTGTCACGTCCGCCACTCCACGCCGGTGCTGGAAGCACTGTGGAAAGAGCTGGGTCTGAGCAAAAAGAAGCATACCACCGACGATATGATGTTCACCGTGGAGACGGTCTCCTGTCTGGGTGCCTGCGGCCTTGCCCCCACCATGATGGTCAACGAGCAGGTTCACCCCTCTATGACCCCCGAGAAAGCACTGGCATTGCTGGAAGAATTGAGAGGTAGAGGCTGATGATTCAAAATACAGAACAGCTTTCCCAGGTGCGCCAGGACGCACTGACGGAAATGAATCGCTATGACTGCCGTATTCTGGTCTGCTCCGGCACCGGCTGTATTGCCACCGGAAGCAACAAAATCCACAAGCTGTTTCAGGAACTGGTAAAGGAAGCCCCGGGCATTCTTCTGGAGTTTGCGCCTCACGACGAAAACGAACACGCCAAGCTGGTGGGTGTGAAGAAAACCGGCTGCCAGGGCTTCTGCGAGCTTGGGCCCCTGGTGCGGATTCAAAAGGGCGACCAGGTCATTCAGTATGTAAAGGTGCAGCCTGAGGACTGCCGGGACATTTTCGAGCAGACGGTTCTGGGCGATGTCATTTTGGAGCGGCTGCTCTATCACAAGGGCGAGCTGAAATACGTTCAGCCCAGCGAAATTCCCTTTATTGCAAAGCAGACCAGAATCGTGCTGGAAAACTGCGGCAAACTGGATGCGGAATCTCTGAATGAATATCTGGCTGCCGGTGGCTTCCTGGCACTGGAAAAAGCCATGACCCGGATGACCCGGGACGAGGTCATTGACGAAATCGACAAGTCCGGTCTCCGGGGCAGAGGCGGCGGCGGCTTCCCTGCCGGACGGAAATGGAAGCAGGTCGCCCGCCAGAAGGACCCCATTCGCTATGTGGTCTGCAACGGTGACGAAGGCGACCCCGGCGCTTTTATGGACGGCTCCGTGATGGAGGGCGATCCCTTTAAGCTGATTGAGGGCATGATGATTGCCGCCTATGCCGTCAAGGCGCAGGATGGCTATATCTACGTCCGTGCCGAGTATCCCATGTCCGTTGCCCGGCTGCGCCATGCCATTGCGCTGCTGGAGGAGCGGGGGCTGCTGGGTGACCGGATTCTGGGCACCGATTTCAGCTTCCATCTTCACATCAACCGGGGTGCCGGTGCTTTCGTCTGCGGCGAAGGCTCTGCACTGACTGCCTCCATTGAAGGCAATCGGGGTATGCCCCGGGTCAAGCCCCCCAGAACCGTTGAAAAGGGTCTGTGGGAGCGTCCCACAGTTCTGAACAATGTGGAAACCTATGCCAACGTTCCCAAAATTATTTTGCAGGGTGCCGACTGGTATCGCACCATCGGCACTGCCGGAAGCCCCGGCACCAAGACCTTCTCCCTCACTGGTGCCATTGAGAACACCGGTCTGATTGAAGTACCCATGGGCTCCACCCTGCGCCAGATTATCTTTGACATCGGCGGCGGTCTGAAAAACGGTGCTACCTTCAAGGCCGTCCAGATTGGCGGCCCCTCCGGCGGCTGTCTGACCGAGAAGCATCTGGATGAGCCGTTGGACTTTGACTCTGTGAAGAAATTCAACGCCATCGTCGGCTCCGGCGGCATGGTGGTCATGGACGACCACACCTGTATGGTGGAGGTTGCCCGCTTCTTCATGTCCTTTACCCAGCGGGAAAGCTGCGGCAAATGCGTCCCCTGCCGGGAAGGCACCAAGCGGATGCTGGAAATTCTCGAAAAGATTGTGGCAGGTCAGGGCGAACTGGAGGATTTGGACAAGCTGGAGGAGCTGGCTTCCATGGTCAAAACCATGGCGCTGTGCGGCCTGGGCAAGTCTGCCCCGCTGCCGGTTATTTCCACGCTGAGTACCTTCCGGGATGAATATGTGGAGCATATTGTGGACAAAAAGTGCCGCGCCAAGACCTGTACTGCGCTGCGGCGCTATGTCATCAACCCAGCCTACTGCAAGGGCTGCGGCAAATGTGCCCGCAACTGCCCGGTGAATGCCATCAGCGGCAAGGTCAAATTGCCTTACCACATTGACCCTGCGGTTTGCATCAAGTGCGGCGCCTGCAAAGAAAACTGCGCCTTTGATGCCATCTACATCGAGGCATAAGGAGGGAGAGCCATGGGAACCATTACAATCAACGGCAAAAAGGTTGCTTTTACCGACGAAAAAAACATCCTCACCATCATCCGCAAGGCGGGCATCGATATGCCCACTTTGTGCTACCACAGTGAGCTGAGTACCTTCGGTGCCTGCCGCCTGTGTACCGTGGAAAACGACCGGGGGCAGTGCTTCGCCTCCTGCTCCGAGGAACCCCGGGACGGCATGGTCATTTATACCCACACCGAGCGGCTGCGCCGCCATCGCAAGCTGATTGTGGAGCTGCTGCTGGCTGCTCACTGCCGGGACTGTACCACCTGCATGAAGTCCGGCGAGTGCGTCCTTCAGGATTTGGCGCACAAAATGGGCGTGCGGGAGGTTCGCTTTCAGAACTATAAAGAGTTCAAGCCCATTGACTATTCCTCTCCTTCCATCGTCCGTGACCCCAACAAGTGCATCCTGTGCGGCAACTGCGTGCGGGTGTGCAGCGAGATTCAGGGCGTGGGCGTGCTGGGCTTTGCCCACCGGGGGACGGATGCCGACGTGACCCCCGCCTTCCATAAGAAACTAAAGCAAACTAACTGCGTCAGCTGCGGCCAGTGCCGGGTATACTGCCCCACCGGCGCGCTGACCATCCGCACCCATCTGGACGAAGTATACGCCGCCCTGGGCGATCCCGGCACCCGTGTGGTGGCACAGATTGCCCCCGCCGTCCGGGTAGTCGCCGGGGAAGCCTTCGGGCTGCCCAATGGCACCAACTCCATGGGGCGTATTGTGGCTGCGCTGCACCGCATGGGCTTTGACCAGGTGTTCGACACCAGCTATTCCGCCGACCTGACGGTGATGGAGGAAAGCAAGGAATTTTTGGAGCGGATGTCCGCCGGTGAAAAGCTGCCGCTGCTCACCTCCTGCTGCCCTGCCTGGGTCAAGTTTGTGGAAAACGAATTTCCGGAGTTTAACAAGAATGTGTCTTCCTGCCGCTCTCCCCAGGGAATGTTCTCCTCCATTATCAAGGAATACTATCGCCGCCCGGAAAACAACCCGGAGGGAAAAAAGACCTTTGTGGTATCCATTATGCCTTGCACCGCCAAGAAGGCGGAAATCAAGCGCCCGGACAACTTCACTAGGGGCGAGCGGGACACAGATATTGTACTGACCACCACCGAGCTGACCCGGATGATTCAGAATTTTGGCATCGCCTTTGACAAGATTGAGCCGGAAGCCTGCGATATGCCCTTCGGCATCGGTTCCGGCGGCGGTGTCATCTTCGGTGTCACCGGCGGTGTTACTGAGGCGGTTCTGCGCCGTCTTGCCAAGGGGCATGACAGCGCCAGCCTGGCTGCCATTGCCGAAAGCGGCGTGCGGGGCGAGGAAGGCATCAAGGAGCTGACCGTTCCCTATGAGGGGATGGAGCTGCACCTTTGCGTGGCCTCCGGTCTGTCCAACGCCCGCACCGTGATGGAGCAGGTAAAATCCGGCGAGAAGCACTACGATTTGATTGAAGTGATGGCTTGCCGCCGGGGCTGCATCATGGGCGGCGGTCAGCCCATTCCCGCCGGTCCCCGCCACAAGGCTGCCCGTGCCAAGGGGCTGTATCAGGCGGATGGCAACATGATTATCAAGAAGTCCGACGAAAATCCCCTGGTGGATGTGTTCTATAACGGACCTTTCAAGGACATGACCCACCAGCTGCTGCACCGGGCAGAAAGCGAAGCATAAGCATCATCTGACCATAAAATAATAGCGGCAGCCGGGAGATACCCAACGTACCCTCCCGGCTGCCACCTTTTTTATGCCCCTGTTTTCCGTTTTTCTGCAACCTTGTTTTCATACATATGTCTGTCCGCCTGGTCGAACAACACCTGGAAGGAGCAGCCGGGCAAATCCGAAGACAATGCCCAGCCGCAGGCATAGCTGATATCAACGAAGCCGTTGTTGCCATGGTGCAGCTGGTTGAATCCGCTGACATTCCGGTGCAGCTTATCCAGTATCTCCTCCACACTTTTTTCGGTTGCACCATAAATCACAGCCATGAATTCATCGCCGCCATAGCGTCCCACAAAATGGGGCGCAGGGATTGCGCCGCGCAGCATTCTTGCAAAATTGGCAATCAGCTGGTCACCCACAGAGTGCCCCAAGGAATCATTGGCCTTTTTCAAATTATTCAGGTCAAAGACAATGCACGCCACCGGCTCATGGGTAATGCCGGAATCCGAAAAGAACAGCTCGCAGCGCCCCTTATTGGGCAGCCCGGTATGCTCATCGATAAATGCCTTTTGCTCCAATTGGCGGTTTTTCCGCCGCATTGCAACAGCCTCTGCCGTTTGGATAATCATGATGACAATCAGCAGCGTCACATCCGCCACCGTTGCATACTCCAAAGAACGAATGGTATCGGCAATGGACTGGGAATATTCCTCCGCAGCAAAAACCGTCCGATCCGCCATACGGAAATATTTTTCGCTCATATCCACAATATCGGTGGCGGCATAACCCTCCTGGCGAACCCGGTAAATTTCTTTCTTCAGCTGCTGCCACAGCGCAATTTGCCTATCCAAATCCGCCAGATATTTTTCGTCCGGCAGCTGCACCAGACTGTATTTCCGGGAGCCGTTGCGCAGGCCGTAGGTGATTTCATCCAGATATGCAATCAGGTCGTCATCATCCTGTCCTACGATTTCCAGCTTGATTGCCCGCTGGGTCGCACCTCTGACCAGCCCCGCATAGTTCAGCACTCGCGCCGTTCCCTGCAAGTTGTCAATCTGGGCAACCATGCAGAAAACCAAAACTGTCATCAAGATGATCAGTAATCCCTGAAAACAGGCAAACAGCGCCCTCCTCTTTTTTTCCATAGAGCGATTTCCTCCATCTGTGCATTGATGCCGCAGGGGCTCACCGGTGAAAGAAAGCCGCCCGTGAAAGAAAATCATCCACGGGCGGCTGGAAAAAACAAGAAATGCAACCGGCTGTCATCGTCTGACCGCTGCGGCAGTCAGGCATTAGACCCATATGGCTTTGTGTCGCCGCCTTTCGGCGGGTTTACCGCGTATGAAGTTGGGAAACAGGCCGATAACGTGCCTGTCATTTAAAAATTATTATAACAGAAGAATGGAAATCGTCAATTGTTCTAATTAGACCATTTTTTTGTGAAAATCGCCCCCGCAGCTATGAAAACTGCGGAGGCGATTTTCATTCTTTAAGGCGCTTATGCTTCCTGGCTCAACACCACGGACAGCTGAATTTGTCTTGCCGCTTCCTTCAGGTCAAAGCTGCCGTTGTCGGCGGTGACGATGTGGACTTCGTACAGATCTTCCGGGGTCAGCTCCGTGGGAATCACACCACTCTCCTCCTGGATATGCCACACTTCTGCGGGCAGCTTCACAAGAGTGCCGTCGGCGGTGCGGGCATACAGCGCAAGAGAATCCACCTTGCCGGACAAGCCGGTCATCCGCAGGGCAACGGTGGTATTGGGGTGGACATTTTCAACATTCACCGTGTAGAGCCAGCTCATTACCTGACCCTGCCCGCCCATGTCTTCAAAGGCATCCTGGCGCAGCACCTTCCGGGTGGCGGTGTCCAGGTTCACCTGACGGTAAGGCATCTCCGGGAGGTAGACAAAGCGGTCTTGCAGCCGCAGCAGCTCCAGATAGCCGGTGGGGCAATACACGCTGTTGCCAGCGCCGCCGGCATACATACCGATGGCCATGTTGTTATAGCCGAATTTGCTGGAAACGTCCATGGCGAAAACCGTCTCGCCGGTATCAAAGTCCAGCATGATGAACTGCCACATTCCGGTGGTCAGATCCTGCACATAGCCATAGACATAACCGGTGGCGGTGGAGAGCTTCATGATGGAGGTATCCCGCAGGTCATTGCGGCTCCAAATGGACTTCATTTCATAGCCGTTTTCCGTTTTGATGGTGTCCATGCGCTCCACGCCGGGCACAATCATCTTGTTGCCCTGGGTCACCCAGTTCATGTCATAGATATTGGCGTAGCTTTGGATGGAGGAATCGCTGTCTGCCGCCGCCAGCTGGGGGCTGCCTGCGCCGAACCAGTTGCACACAATGGTGCTGACGGTGCCGGAACCGTTGTCATAAACAATGGCGGAGTTTTCCACCGTCACAGGCAGGTCTTCCGGCAAATCATCAATCACAGGTGCCATGGCAACCACTTCGCCGGTTTTGATGTCCAGTGCCATCAGATTCACCGGGGTCTGATTGTCGGTGAAGATGACCAGCTCCTCGCCCAGAGAGGGAGAGCAGCCGCCGCCCCATGCCAGACCGGCTCCGGTGATTTCAGAACCTTCAGGACTTGCCTTGGCACCGTCACTTTCATAGGGGGTGCACCAGACGACCTCCACCCCGCCGTTGGCACGGAGCAGATAGCAGTTCAGGTTGGTGAGAATCACCGTTCCCTCGGGATGGGCGGCAATGCCGTTTTCCGCACCCTCGCCGGGAAGCAGGTCATACACATACACCGCTTCGCTCAAATCCGGGGTCTCTCCCTGGAGGATTACCTCGATGGCATCGGCGGCAATGTAGCCGAAGGTGCCCTGCTGCCCCCGGTCGGGATAGATGCGGAAGCCGCCGGTGGCAAACCAGAGGTTGCCCTCATAGTCAAACACCACTGCCAGCAGCTTCTGATCCAGGGTCTTGCCCAGCGCCGCCTCGGCGGCAGCCTTGATGTCGATGTCCAGCAGCTTCCGGAACTCCGGCAGCACATTGCCGTCCTGGTCTGTGGCTTCCAGAATCAGCAGATGGTTATGGCTGGTGGGGCAGACAATCCGGTTTTCCTTGCCCACAAAGGAGTAGGAGGACTGAATCATATAGCCGCCGCCGTCATGCTTGGCAGGGGAGAAAAATCCCAGGGTCTTGGTCTCATCGGCATCGATGTCCCGGATGGCAATGCCGCCCAGCATGGGAACCACGGCGTGACCGTAGCTGTCATAGAAAATGGCGGGAGAGGCATTGGCATTGGTGGTCTCGAAGGAGACATTGATTTCCGGGTAGATGCCCAGGGGCAGAACTTCATCGGTGGTATCGGTGTTGTAGCAGTCCTCATGGATACCGGATTCACTGGCTGCCACATAGGGATTCTGGGTCACCGCCTTGGGTGCCAGGGGCTTGAGGGGCAGCGCAGAAGCGCTGGTCGTCAGCAGCAACGCCGACAGCAGGCCGGCAATGGCGCTCAGGGATTGTCTTTTCATCGGGTAATTCCTCCTCGTTTTGTGTTTTCCAGCCAGGCTTCCAGACCTTGCCGGAGTTTTTCATGGCTCATGGGTTCCATCCAGAAGTAGTCGGCACGCAGCCGGAACGCATGGAGGGAGAAATCCAGGTCGCTGCACCAGAGCAGCCCGCATTCGGGATAAACCGCACGCAGGTGTTCTGCGGCATTCAGTCCCTCCACACCGGGCAGCAGAATGACTGCGCCCGAGGGCGGCTCGGTATGAGCGGCGGCGAAAAAAGAGGGTTCATCCGCATACCACGCAACCTGGGGGAATCTCCCCGCTTCCCGGCAGAAGCGGGTGATGTGCCGGACGCAGTCCTGCCCTCGGACTGCACTGGGGGTGAGGACAGCAATTCGATACACGAAATCACGCCTTTCTGCGGTTTGGTTGTTTTCATTATATCGAAAGCCGGAAGCTTTTCAAGCCATCTGGCACGAACCGTATGAAAATGGCACGAACTGTAAAAAAGGCAGTGGATTCTTTAAGCCATTCGTGCTATATTGGAGCTATGAAAGAAAGCAGAGGGGTGATTGTATGCGCATTGCCATTGTGGACGATGATGCCCGCGAGCGCAGTCTGCTGCATTCCCGGCTGGCAGCAGCAGAACCAGAGGCAGAAATCCAGGAGTATTGCAGCGGAGGCGCATTTCTGGACGATTCCAAGCAGATGCCCTTCCAGGTGGCATTCCTGGATATTTATATGCCGGGGCAGGACGGAATGCAGACAGCACGGCTGCTGCGGCAATTTGATGCGGGCTGCCTTTTGATTTTTACCACCACCTCCACCGACCATGCCCTGGAGGGGTTTCAGGTGCGTGCCATGCACTATCTGGTCAAGCCCTACGGGGACGAGGAGATTACCCGGCTGATGGCGGAAATTCGGATGCGGCTGCCCAAGGCAGACAGAATCCTCACCCTCAAGGTAAACGGTGCTCAGGTAAAGCTATGCTGCCGGGACATTGTTTTTGCAGAGCATTTTTCCCACAACATCCACATCCACACCGCTGGTAGGCAGGAACTGGTCACCCGGCTGGCCTTTGGTGAATTTATGGCGCAGATACAGCCAGATGCCCGTTTTTTCCAGTGCAGCCGGGGAATCGCCGTCAACTTCGGGCACGCCCTGGACTTTGACGGCAAGACGTTTCGCATGGACGACGGCAGCAGCATCGGGGTCAGCCGGGATTTGAGCAAGCCCGCCCGTCAGGCGTTTATGGACTATCTATTCCAAAGGGGGAACGCCCGATGAACTGTCTTGGACCTCTGCTGGAGCTGTCTGCGCTGCTGCCCGGCATGGTGCTGGGCTGCCTGCCCGTCCGCAGTCACCTGCGCTCCCCCCGGCTGAAATGGCTGCTGCCCCTGCTGGCGCTGGGGCTGGCCTTGCTGGGGACTGCTGCCAGCTGCCGAATGAAGATTCCCCCACTCTGGCTGTGGCTTGTGCTGCTGCCAGGGACTTGCCTTTTGTATATGCTGTCCCTGCGGGTTTCCTTCTGGAAGTCCGGCAACGTGGGACTGTCCGTTTGTGCGGTTTTCGCCTGCATCAATGGTCTGGCAAGAGCCTTTGATGCGGCGCTGCACCAGGACGGCGGCATGTGGCTGTGTCCCTCGGCGGGACTTGCCTTCCAGGCGGGCTGCTGGCTGTTCGTGCTGCTGGCATGGTACCCCGCCACCCACGGCGCACGGGGGCTGATTGAGGACGACAATCTCGCCCAGACCTGGTATTTCTTCTGGGTGCTGCCCCTGCTGTTTCTGGTGCTGGAGCTGTGCCTGGGTGCCAACGCACCGACGCTGCTGCGCACCGCCCTTGGAATCCGCCAATTCCGCACGACACAGCTGGGGATTTTATTGCTGCTGGGCATTTTCTATGCCCTGTTCTTCCTGATGGCAGACAGCCTGAACCGAAACGCCCGGCTGCAACAGGAAAATCAGCTGCTGTCCATGCAGCAATCCCGCTATGAAACCCTGAAATCCACCATTGAGGAAACCCGGCAGATGCGCCACGACCTGCGCCATCACATCCGGCTGCTTTCTTCGCTGGCAGACAGCGGGGATTTGGAGGGAATCCGCTCCTATCTGGCGGCGGTGCAGGAGCATATTCCCGGCAGCGAGCTGGCCTTCTGCGAGAACCGGGCAGCGGACAGCGTCATTGGATTTTATTGCACCCTGGCACAGCGGGAGAACATTCCCTTCTCCTTAAAAATTGATTTGCCCCAGCACTTGCCGGTGGACGACATCGACCTGTGCCTTGTGCTGTCCAATGTGCTGGAAAATGCGCTGGAAGCCAGCCGCAAAGCAGGTGCCGGGCGGCACATGGAAATCGCCGCCTATGTATATGCGGAAAACATGGTGCTCATTCAGGTCATCAACGCATATTCCGGTGAAATTCGCCGGGTTCACAGCGTGTTCCAGTCCTCCAAGCGCTCCGGCGATGGAGTCGGGCTGCAATCCGTCCGGCGGATTGCAGAGAAAAACGGCGGTGCCGCAACGTTCTCTTTTGCGGACGGCATTTTTACAGCACGCATTATGCTGCGGGGCAAGGATTAAAAACGCCGCAGGGCTACGAAAAACGTACCCTGCGGCATTGTTATTGATTGAGGAAATATTAGGGCGCTTTGCGCCAAAGAGCGTTACTTCATTTCAAACGTGTGAAAATTCATTGCGCCCTCACCGGTATAGCGGAAATACAGCGGCTGTGTTCCCTCTTGGGGGGCAAATGCCCCCTCTGCGTTTTCCTGTTTCCCTTTTGCGCTTACAGGAATGCGGGCAATGACCGCCTTAAAATCCGGCGTATGGGACACCTCCACAATGCCGCTGCACACGCCGCTGACGGCAAGGCTGATGCGCTTCTCGCCGCCAAACCCAAAATACTTGAAGCCCGCCACTGCGCCGTCACGCATATTGGCGATATACTGGTCGCCGTTTTCCATCCGGTCTTTGCCGGTCTGGGTGAAGTAGGGGTGCGCCTTCTTGTCAAATTTCTTATCGTAGCGGGCGACACCGTTCTTACTCCACAGGTTGCAGGCAATCCGGGCTTCATATCTGCTGGTGCCATTCAGTGGGCCGCCATTGAGACCGCAGCTGGTGACCTCCGCCTGCCTGAATACGCCGGGGGCAGGATGCTCCAATCTTTCGGCGCAGGCCTGGCGGCTGTAGGAATGCTGGTTGGTCTGGCGATGGTAGAAGATGTACCACGCCTCCCCGATGTTCAGCATCCCGCCGTGGGTGTTGCCCAGGTAGTTCAGGGCTTTGCTTTCCTCCTCATTGCCGTTTAAGAACAGATCGCCCTGGTCAACCAGGGTGCCGCCGAAGGTGAAGTCCCGGTCGGGATAATCGCTGACGGCGTAGCAAAGCTCGTGATTATGCCGGGAGGAATAGGCGAAGATGTATTTGCTTCCATCCTTGCGGATGGAGCTTGCCTCAAAGAACTCATGATTGGGGAAGCTCCCCTCCCCCTCCTTGGGGAACAGCAGCTTGGGATTTTCCCGGATGGTCACCATGTCGCTTTCCAGCTGCACCACCACACCGCCGTCATTTTTCAGTTTGTGAAAGCCGCTGGCAATGGCGGGCGTAGGGGTATAGAAGCCGGAATAGAGGTAAACGCTGCCGTCGTCATCCACCAGCACACCGGGGTCAAAGGGAAACTGATCTCCCTTCTTCCTGCCCCAGACGGTGCCATCCTGATAATGGACGTGACCATAAAACCGGTAGGGTCCGGCTGGTTTCTCTGCAACGGCAACGCCAATCATCCCCATAAAGTCAAAGGCATAGTACAGGTAAAATTTCCCATCCGTGCCCTGCACCACGTCCGGCGCAAACAGCAGACGGATGCCCAGTTTATTTTTGGGATCCTGATTTTTTCGGAAGATAACTCCCTCATAGCGCCAGTCCTTCAGGTTCTCCACCGGAGCAGACCAGCACACATAGTCGCCCACACAGAAAATGGGGGCATTAAAATGGTCGTGGGACCCGTATACATAAACACGGTCGCCAAACACATGGGGTTCGCCATCCGGGATATACTCCCAGGAGGGCAGATAGGGATTGAATGCCTGCATATGGAATACCTCTCTTTACAGTGGTTTTCGTTTTATTGACAGCTCAGCAGCATTCCCCTGCCGGGGTACACTGCTCAACAGTCAAAGCCGCAGCGGCGGGAAACCGCTGCGGCTCTTTCATTATACCGGATTACTTCTGCTCTTTCAACTTCTTCTTGAGCTTAAAGGCATGGACAAAGGCCAGAACGCCCCAGATGCCCATGATGCAGCCAAGACCCACATTGATGTAAAGCAGGTAGCTGTGCCACAGGGGTTCATCATAGCCGATGACCTTGGCATTCATGGCATTGCTGTTGACCAGGGCATACACAAGGTTCTTGGTTGCATTGCGCAGCACAATGGCATCGCCATTGTCGCTGGAATCGCAATCCGTCCACATACTGCTCTCCAAAGTTGCCAAATCCAGGTCGCCGCCGGCATAGAACATCTGGCGGGGAATCATATACTGGGGAATGGTGTTGAAGTCGCAGATGACGAAGCCCTTGAAGCCCCATTCGTTGCGGAGAATCTGGGTAATCAGGCGATAGTCGCCACCGGTCCAGCGGGTGCCGATGCGGTTGAAGGAGGACATCACGCCCCGTGCTTCGCCGGTCTTGACCGCAATCTCAAAGCCCTTGAGGTAGATTTCCCGGAGTGCCTGCTCGGTAAGCCAGGAGCTGTCGCCGTTGATGGAGCGGTGCGTTTCCTGCTCATTGGCGGCAAAGTGCTTGACGGTGGGGATAACGCCCTTGGACTGCATTCCCCGCACCTCGTAAGCGGACATCATGCCGGTGATAAAGGGATCCTCGGAGAAATACTCGGAGCAGCGCCCGCCAAAGGGGCTGCGGTGGATGTTTGCACCGGGGGCGTAGATGCTGGAATAGGGCTGACCGGTGGCACGGTCACCCATCAGGCCCTCGTCGCCCAGCGCTTCGCCCATCTCCTCGATGAGTTCCACGTTCCAGGTGGATGCCATCACAGGCTCGGAAACATACTGGCAGGTACCGTTGACCTGATTCTGGTTCATGAAGCAGGTGAAGCCGGCAGGGCCGTCGCCGTGGATGGTGGTGGGCAGGTCGATGGTCTCCATCGCCAGGGTGTGGTAAGCGCCGTTATTGACCAGGCTAATCATTTCCTCGTCATTGCAGGCATCCAGGATCTCATCCCACTGCTCATCATCATAATCCACAATGGCGCTGTAGGTCTTGTCAGGGGTGGTTTCAGGGAGCAGACTGCGCAGGGTCAGGTCAGTTTCCTCATCAAACCAGGGGTATTCCTCGCTGTCAAAGTCGGTGGGGTTATTGTGCTCGGTGTCCTTCAGCTCCTCATACAGTTGGTCGCTGCCCTTGTGGGTTTCGGCGGTCTGGGCAGTGGGCCAGGTGCCTTCCCAGTCGGAGCGGGACAGAACGGTGTCCAGCTGCCAGTCGGAATCCAGGAAGTCGCCGTCGGTATAGAGGTTGGTAACCTCGTTGTCGGTAACGGGGTCGGTCTCCCACCGGATGTCGTCCTCCACGGTCATGCCAAGGGCTGCCTCCTCCTGGTGGGCATTGCGTCCCACATACAGGGTGTAGTCACCGGCTTCCAGCTCATAGCCGCAGAAGCCATTGTCATTGGCATCCCGATAATCGTAGCTTGCCATGGTATAGGGGTCGACGGTGACGGTGACGGTTTCGGAAGCGCCGGGTTTCAGCAGCTCGGTCTTGGCAAATCCCACCAGCACCTTGTGCGCCTTTTCAATGCCGCCGTCAAAGTAAGGTGCGGAAGCGTACACCTCCACCACTTCCTTACCGGCGACGCTGCCGGTGTTGGTAACCTTGACATTCACATCAAAGGGAGCGTCCTGGGCGATAACGGTATCGGTCAGGGGCTGCACCTCCCAGTCGAAGGTGGTGTAACTCAGGCCATAGCCGAAGGGATAGACCACGTTTTCCTTGTACCAATCCTCACCGTCAGTATAGCCCCGGGTTTCGTAGTAGCGGTAGCCAACGTAAATACCCTCCTCGTAGTCAACGGAGTAGTAAAGGCCGCCGTCATACTTATCGGTGGAGTCAGCCGTACAGCCGGTGCCGAAATTGGCGAAGGTGGGATTCTGCTTGAAGTCGGCTGCCCAGGTATCCACCAGGCGGCCGGAGGGGTTCACTTCGCCGTTGAGAATTTCACCCAGCGCCATGATGCCGTTGGAGCCGGTGAAGCCAATCCACATGGCGGCATCAATCTTGTCGGCAAAGGGGGCATAGTTGGGATCTGTCAGGAAGGTTGCCTCAAAGCTGGAGGGAATGTTGAACAGGACGACCACGCGCTTGAAGCCCGCGCTGCACACGGCATCCAGCAGGTCAATCTCGTTCTGATCCAGCTGCAAATAGTGGGAATCGGCGCTGACGGCACCGGCTGTGCTGCCCTGGTAGCGGGGCAGGTCGAAGCCCTCGCCGCCGATACGGGTGATAACCACCAGTGCGGCATCATTGTAGCTTTCGTAACTGGCCTTCACCTTGTCGGTGTACTTGCTCTGGGGAGTCTCGGCGGTGCTGATCATCTGATTGCCGCCGGAATCCAGGTCGCTGGAGTTGGCAGCCCGAGCAGCGCCGGATGCACTGTTGTTATTGTAAAATTCCTTCAATGTGGGGTTTGTCTGGAATCCCGCATCCTCCAGGCTGGCATACAGGTCACGGTTTCCAGAGGTATCAAAGCCGCCGGAGCCGGAACCGCCATAGGACAGGTTCACGCTGTTCTTGCCGAAAACAGAAATCTTTGCATCCTTGTTCAGCGGGAGCGCATTTTCCTGATTTTTCAGAAGGACAAACCCCTCCTCCGCCAGACGGAGGTTCAGCTTCTGGGCGTTGGCATAAGCCTCGTCCTTGCTGGTCACATCGGTGACGTACATGGATTCCACGCTGTTGTCATAGATGGGGCGCTTGCCGCCAAACACAACGTCCATGAGACTGCTGAACATACCGGTGACCAGGATGTTTGCCACAATGGCAACCACCAGCACCAGGGCAGTGACAATGCCCCACACCGTTACGCCGCGCCAGGGACGGATTTTCTTCACTTTCTTCTCTTTCATGGGATGAAATTACATTCCTTTCCTGTGTTGTGTTCTGTAAAAAGGAACCGGGCACTTGCCCGCCGGGGCGGGCAAGTGCTCAAAATCGGGAGCAACGGATTAGTAATTTGCAGCGGGAACACCCTTGTTCTCGTCCCAGGTCAGAACGGCTTCCGTCTCCACCTTCAGGGCATCCACCAGCGGTGCATGGGCGGTCATGGTGGTGCCAGGGTAGGACTCGTTATTCTCGGTCATGACCTTCAGGCAGTTGCCGCCGGCCTTCAGATGCACGCCGCTGGCAATCAGGTAATACTGGAAGTTGGGCACATCGGCGGTGTAGGTCACGGTGTCAAAGGCAGGCACATCGGTGATGGAAATCGGCTCGTAGCCCAGCTTCTCATCGTTGAGGTAGATGCCAAAATTGGAGGAATCCAGGTTCAGGTCTTCCATTTCTGCGGACAGGCTCAGATAAATCACGGCATCATCGGTATCCACATCGGAGACAATCCAGAATTCCAGGCTGTTGCCGAAGGAATACAGGTAGCCCACGCAGCGGTCGCCGGAGCAGTTGCGGTTCTCGTTGAGCATAATCATGCCCACCTCGTTGGCGGTGCCGGAAACGGCGGGGCCGGTCTTGCCGGAGAGGTTGGTATCCTCTGCCTCGAACACCCAGGTCTGGGTGCCGGTCAGGGTTTTGCTCCAGGAGGCAGTGATGGTGGTGTCGCCGGTCACGGGAGCGGAGAAGTCATAAGCATTGCCATCGGCATCCACCCAGCCGGTGAACTCGTAGCCAACCCGCTCAGGGTTCGCGGAGGGAGCGGCAACGGGCGTACCGATTTCCACGGGATAGCTGTAGGAAGCCAGCGCCTTGCCATAGTAGCCATAGTCAAAGGTCACATTGGCATAGTCGGCGCCGTCCTTCGTCCACAGGCCGTACAGCTCTACGCTGGCGGTGATGTCGGACTTGAAATCAAACAGGTGGGTGAAGTCGGCATCGGCATACCAGCCCACAAAGGTGTAACCCTCACGGGTGGGGACGGTGTTTTCCGCCTTCTGACCCTTGACGGTTTCAACCACTTCGGGAGCGGGAGCGCCCTCATAGTTCTGATTGTAGGTCACGGTGAAGCTGTTGTTTGCCACGTCCACGGTGAAGCGGGCGGATTTCTTACCGGCCTTGATGGTAACGGTCTTGGTGCCGGAGGCCTTGGTGGCAGGAGCCTTGACCTTCAGGCCGGCGGCGGTCATGGGAATTTCATCGGTGGTGCCGTCATCGTAGGTAACAACCACGGTGCCGCCTTCCAGGGTGAACTCGTCACCAATGACATAGGCGGTCTTGACGGGCAGGCTGCCAACCTCGATGGATTTGACCGTCTTGGAGGAATCCAGGTCGGTTCCGGCGAAAGCCACCGAGCAAAGGCTCACCAGGCACAGGACGCTCAGAACCAGTGCAATCAGTTTTTTCATAGCTATTTCTCCTATTGGTATTATTTTATTACGGGGCTGCTTTCAGCGTTCAACGCCAATCCTTGACGAAAGAAACCATCATTTGGAATCTTCACCACGACCGGTACGACACCCCTCAGTCAGCCCGCGCAATCGACTTTGAAACAAGGCTCCGGCCACATTGTTTGCAGCCGGAGCCTCTTGGCGCTGGGATTATTCCGGCTTAATCTGCCTTGCGCTCAGATTTATTCAACAACGATGTTGATGGCCTGAGTGAAGGTCAGCTCGCCGCCCATGGCGGGCATCAGCCAAATACCGGTCATGGCAGGTGCCCAGGGGACATTCTGCGTCACGGTAACGGTATAGGTGCCGGGCGTGGTGGGAATACCGGTCAGCTTGATGCCATCGTTGACGGTGATGGCCTTCTTGGTGCGCAGGCCGTAGGCAGTGCTGAGAATCTTCTCAGCTTCCATGCCGGGAACGGAGCCCTCGATGTCATAGGACATCTCGTGCTTCTCCTCTGCATCCTCGATGGCGATGGTCACGCCGTCAGCGTGGGTCTTTTCCTCGTTGCGCAGGTAGCGGGAACCGTTCATGACGTACCAGTTGGTGATTTCCTTGGGCATGAAGCCGCCGGTGGTCAGGAATGCCTGGTAAGCCAGAGTCTCAGAGGTGATGACCAGCTCGGTCTGCTCACCGCTCTTGACGGTGACCACGGGATTTTCGCCGTTGGCAGCTGCCAGAACCTCACCGTTGACGGTGTAGGGGCTGACGACATTGATGGTCAGCTTGACATTCTGAGCGGAGATGTAGCCGTCGCACTCGATGTCAACCAGCACTTCATAAGTGCCCTGGGCGGGGTACTCGCCGTAGATATTGTTATCGGCAGTCCAGCCGGTCTTGTACTCGGCATCGCCGGGCTGATACTGACCCACGATAGGACGGTCATAGCTCACAACGAAGCCACTGGCGGTCATGCCTGCGGGCAGTTCCTGTCCCTCTGCCAGGGTGACATTAAAGTCGGTGGTCTCGGCGCAGGCAATCTGAGCGGCGTTGGCCAGGCCGTAGCTGACGGTGGCAGTCAGCTCAAAGTCGCTAGCAAAGTTCTTATACTGGTTGGAGTTGACCTTTGCCTGCTGGATGCGCTGTGCGGATTTCCGCATTGCATAGTAGTGGGTGGTGGACTCGAAGGTGTCGTCGCCATCCTCGGTGGGGCAGAGCACGTCGCCCTTGCCGTCACGCAGGGAAGCATCCCACTGACCAACGGTGACATAGCACTTGTGAGCGGTGTCGCTGCCCATCAGGGTGTCGTCACCGGCACGGAGCATCAGGTCGCAGGAGACAAAGTCCTTTGCCCAGGCATCGTCAACGGTAGCGCCGGTGAAGCCCCACTCGTTGCGCAGCAGCTCCTCGTGAACCGCCCAGTTGTTGGAGTTGACAACGTAGCCAACCCGGTTGAAGGAGGTCATCATGCCGTTGGTATGGCCGTACTTGACCATCCACTCGAAGGAACGCTGATAGATTTCACGGAACACCTGCTCCGTTGCGAAGGTGCAAACGCCGCCGTAGTCCGCACGGTTGTATTCCTGGACATTGGCAAACATATGCTTTGCGAAGCAGGAAACGCCCTTGCTCTGGCAGCCGTCAACGATAACAGCGGCCATGGAGGCGGTCAGGAAAGGATCTTCGGAGTAGTACTCAAAGGTACGACCGTTGAAGGGGCTGCGATGAATGTTCGTGCCGGGGCCTCGCCAAGAGAACAAGCCCACAAGCAGCGCCTGGTTGCCGTACATCTTGCCCTGCTCCTCCAGCAGTTCAATGTTCCAGGTTGCAGCAGCAATGGGGGTGGACTGCCAGCAGGTACCGCCGAACTGCACGGGGCCATCCTTGCCGCCATCGCCATCGGTGAACAGCTTCACCAGTTCTTCCCAGGTCAGGGAGTTCATGTAGGAATCCCACAGCTTGGAGTTCTCATCCTCGGAGGCGATTGCAACGCCGTCGATGACAGTAGGCTCAGTGTAGGTCTTGCCGGCCAGGTCAGCCAGGCGAACCGTGGTCTCTGCGCCCTGGGTCCAGCCTTCGGGAACTTCGGAAACATACCAGGGCTGGCCTTCCTCGTCCATGTAGGGGTAGTAGACTTCCTGGGCATCCAGCATTGCAGCTTCCCAGTCAGCCATAACGCGCTCCTCGGCAGTCTGTGCAGCGGGCTGCTCCAGGCCGGTGGCACGGGAAATCATGTTGTCCAGCAGGTCGTCACGGACGGTGGTGAAGTCGTCCTCATACACGTTCTTGATTTCGGCACCGGTCACCAGGTCGGTCTTGCACTGGATGCCGCTGGCAACGGTGAAGTCCTGGGTGAACACAATGTCGTGGGAGTTGCGCTGCACGGCCAGGCCGTAGGTGCCGGCTTCCAGCTCATAACCGGCGAAGCCATTGTTGTTGGCATCGTCCCAGTCATAGGAGGCCATATCCTGGGCGGTGACCTCGATGGTCACGGTGTCGCTCTCGCCGGGCTGGAGGAGCTTGGTCTTGGCGTAGCCGACCAGGACAGCCTCTGCCTTTTCGATGCCGCCGTTATAATAAGGAGTGTGGGCATACAGCTCCACCACATCCTTGCCGGCAACGCTGCCGGTGTTGGTAACCTTCACGGAAACGGAGATAACCTGATTGGCAGCGGTGATGGCGGGATCAGATGCGCCAGCCAGCTCCCAGTCAAAGGTGGTGTAGCTCAGGCCGTAGCCGAAGGGATAGGTAACGGCTTCCTGATACCAGCTCTCGCCGTCGGCATCGTCGTGTGCCTTGGTCTCGTAGTAGCGATAGCCGTAGTAGATGCCCTCGCGGAACTCGGTATCGCAGAACAGAGACAGGGTGCCGTCCTCATACTTGAGCCATGCATCCATCCGGTTGCCTTCTTCGTCAACGTTCTGGCTCATGTCAGAGAAGTTGGTGAAGGTGGGATCCTTGGTGAAATCGCTGGGCCAGATGTCCACGGTGTGGCCGGAGGGGTTGACCTCGCCGGTCAGGATATTGGCAGCAACCAGAGTGCCCTGGTCGCCAATGCCGCCGACCCACAGGATTGCGTCAACACCATACTCGGTATCCACAGGAGCGTTCAGCTCGGGAATCTGCATGATGTTGGAGGAGTTAATCATGACAACAACTTTCTTGAAGTTGGCCTTGGCCAGCTTAATGAGTTCCAGTTCGTTGTCATCCAGCTGCAAATAGTGGTCGTTGGGGTCGGAGTGGCCTTCCACGCTGTTGGTGGCCAAATCCATGTTCTCACGTCCGAAGCGGCTGAAGCAGACCACAGCCACATCGTTATAGGATGCAAAGGTGCTGGTAACGGACTTGCTGAAATAGCTCATGGAAGGCTCCAGCAGCTTGCCGGAGTCGTTGGTCTCATGGACACCGCCCAGAACCTGGAACAGGTTCTCATACATGGAGACGGTCTTGGGGTTCACATGGAACCCGGCCTGCTCGAAGGCATCATACCAGCCCAGCATATAGCTGGTGCCCTTGGTTGCGCCGGAGCCGCCGCCGCCACGGTTGTAGTCAACGGAGCCAATACCCAGGAAGGTGACGTTGCGCTCATCGGCACCCAGCGGCAGCGCGCCATTTTCGTTCTTCAGCAGAACCTGGCCCTCGCTTGCCATCTGCAGATGCAGACGGTTGCCGGCTTCCAGCGCTTCATCGAGGCTGCTGTAGTCGGCGTAGAAACGACCGCGTGCGTTCAGGTCGCCGGATACGGTGCCGGTGAGGTCAACGTACTTGGTGTCGAGTGTCTCGCCCATGGCAACGCCGGGAACCACGGTTGCAACCATGGAGCCAGCCAGTGCAAGAGAGAGCATACTCTTAACAAACTTGTTCATTTCTTGTCCTCCTTTTTAATTTGACCACGGAACTCCGCAGTCCTTTTTGATCCCGGGAACATCGTAGCATACTTTTACGGTTATGAACGGCATATAAACTTTTTCGCGCGGTTTTTTCACTTTTCCGTTGTTGCACTCTGCACAAAAAAACGCTCCGCAATTGCGGAGCGTTTCGGTAAGTTTCGTAAAAAATCTAGTCAAATAACGGGAACATCAGGCTCAGGCTGAATTGGCCATCCTCGGCGCGGATTTGCAGGCTTCCCTCATACCGCTGAGCCAGCGCCTGAATGCTCTGCATTCCAAAGCCATGGTTCGTCCGATCCTCATTGGTCGTCTGGGGAATGCCGTTTACAAATTTCATTTCTCCCAGATACCGGTTTTCCTCCTCAATCAGCAGGAAGCCCCCTTCGGTACGCACCGTCAGGGAAATCACCCGTTCCTCCGGCTCCCGGATTTGCGCCACCGCGTTGATGGCGTTGTCCAGAATGTTGCCAAACAAAGCGTAGACATCTCCGTCCGGCAGGAATTTCAGCTTCTCTCCATTTGCAAGGCAGGTCAGCTGGATATTCTGCGTCCGGCAAACCAGCATTTTTTCGGACAGCACCACATCCAGGGCGGTGGAGCCGGTGTTGACGGAATCATCGTAAATGCGCACCAGCTTATCAAGCTCTTTCAGGCTGCTGCGGTAGCCCTCCTGGCCCAGCGCCGCAATCTGATGGCGGATGTCATGGCAGCGGATGTTGATGGCATCCTGGGCGCTTTTCTCCCGCTGATAGCGTTCCCGCTCCTCCGCCAGCATATGCATGGCGATTTCAGCCCGGCGATCGGTTTCTGCCTCCCGGCAAAAGCAAGTGGCAACAATCACCGTCAGCATGGAGCAGATGGCCAGCAGCAAATTGATCAGTGCCACGGCATCCTGCCCGTTTCTGGACTGAATCGGACGAGCCATTATATCCAGCACAATAAACATCCCCACCGCCATTGCCGACATTCCAACCACCACCCGGCGATCCAGCCGCTCAAAGGAATTGAAGCGGCGGTAGTTCCCATGCCACACTGCAATGTTGCAGAAAGCCACCAGGCTGCCCAGAAGCATCAGGAAAAGCAGCACTCTGTCCACCAGCATGGGGAAGTTCGGAATCATATACCGGGGGATTTCAATGAGATGTTCGCAGGCGCTTTGGAGGCTATAGGAGATTGAAACGGCGTAGAGCGCCGAATAGGCCGGGACATCACAGGAGAAAATAACCGCCAACACACACAGCAAATATAACCCCATATACCGGAAAATTCTGGTGATTACAAATTTCTGGAATTCGCTGATGCTGATATAAGGCAGGCGGGTCAGCATCATCCATGCCATTCCCGCCAAAAAGCACAGCGCCATGCGCACATAGCGGGTGGGCTTCCCCGGATGCCAGCCGGTGATAAGCATCCCACCACCCATGACAAACAGGGTGATGAGCATATCATTTTGTATGAAATAAATGATGTAATGCAGGAGCTTCATTTCCGCTACCTCCCCGTTTTGGAAAGATGCAGCGCTTCAATGAAGCCCTTGCGGCGGCGCATGGAAATGGGAAATTCCCGCTCCCCCAGATAGACATTCTCTGCGTCCATCCGGGTAACGTGGTGCAAATTGATGATGGTCTGATTGTTGACCCGGAAGAAAATGTTTTTCGGCAGCCGCTCCTCCACCATTTTCAGCGTTCCGTAGCTGCGAAGCACCCCTCCGGCAGTTTGGTAATGAATGTGGTGGTCGAAGATTTCCACATACAATAGTTCATCCGGGCGGATGAACACCTTGTTTTTATCCGTATCCAGGGCAATGGCTCCTTCATTCCGGCGACAGCGCGGCAGCAGGCGCTTGAGCTTCATTTCCAGCGCCGTGGGGGTCACCGGCTTGAGAATATAGTCCGCTGCCTGAACCTCATAGCCCTGAATGGCATATTGCGCCAGCGCCGTGAGGAACACCAGCACCACGGTGCTGTCCCGCTCCCGCAGCTTGCGGGCGGCCTCCATGCCATCCATCACCGGCATACGAATATCCATAAAGACAATATCGACCCCTTCGGCATATTCCTCCAAAAAGGTCAGCGCATCCCGATACCACTGAATCTGAAATTCCACATTTTCCTTTTGGGCATATCCCTTTAAAATGTCACAAAATCGGTCTGCATTATACTTTTCGTCCTCCACCAACGCAATTCTGTACATTGATTCGTCCCCTTTTTAATCTCTTTTTAGATAAAGTATACAGGGTTTTTACAGAAAAAGCAAGAATAATCTGGGCGGCAGCAGAATGATTGCACGCATTAAAAAGATATGAACACATTGTCAGTAGAATGAGCGTCGTAGGGGCGGCTCGAAGCCGCCCGCTGCGGCGCAGCCGCTCAACATTCAACGAACCGCCCAATTGCGTCAGCTTCGGGTGGCTAAGAGCCTCCCATACATGGCGTGTACCAATATTTGACCATTCCCTACAAGGCGTATGCGTTCATCCGGGTGCTTCCTGAAATCCGGGGTTACGGGCGGATGCTATCCGCCCCTACAGGGCGTAGTGCAAAATGGTTTCTGAGTGGTAACGAACCGGGCGGGTTAGGGAGCTGATGTACCGGCAGAGGGTGCATCGCGTCATTGTCTGGCAGTACTACTGTCTCTCCTTTTTTCGCTCCCGCTTTTGCCGGTACATTTCCATATCCGCTTGCCGGAGCACGGACTCCAGGGTTTCCGGCGGGTGTCCCTGGGGAACTTCTATCATGCCGAAGCTGAATCCCTTTTCATAAGGCTTTTCCGGCGCGGCCTTGGAAAATTCCCGCTGAATCATGCGCAGCTTTTCCACGCCCTTGTCCTTGGGGCAGTTTTGCAGCACCACGCAGAATTCATCGCCGCCCACCCGGGCAAAGCCATCCCGTTCCCGGATGTAGCGCTTTACCGTCTGCGCAAAGGTACGCAGATAGAAGTCTCCCTCGCTGTGGCCATAGGTGTCATTGATTTGCTTCAGGCCGTCCATGTCGCAGTAGCACAGCAGCAGCTGGGTGTCCTGCTGCAGCAGCTGCTGTATGTGATGCTCAAAATAAGAGCGGTTGCGCACCTGCGTCACTTGGTCGGTATACGCCGCCTGCTCCAGCTTCTCCTGCTTCATGCGGTCTTTCGTCACGTCCATCATGATGTGGGCATAGGCCGGAACACCCTCCCATTCCACAGCCACGGTGGTAATGCGGTAAATGCGGCCATCCAGTTTGATCTCCCACAGCATATTGCTGACGGACTCCGTGGAAAAAGGAGTAAGCTCTCCGCTGGCCAGCTTCTGGCGGAAGGTCAGGCGCATTTTCTCCCTGGCCTCTGCGCTGAGGCAGTTTGCCCTGTCACACAGAATGCGGCTGTCAGTGGTAACCAAAACGGACTCCTGGTTGTGAGCAATCAGGTTCAGGAGCAGCAGATTATAGCGCTGCGCCATCTCCGCGTGCTCCTTCTCCCGGCGGGTTTCCTCCTGCATCTGCTGCTCCCGCTCCCGCAGCTGGTCAATCATGGTGTTGAAGGCATCAGAAAATTCCCCCAGGAAGGAAACGTGCTGGGAGTAGTCCCCCTTTGCCACCTGCTTTGCCTGCCAGGTCAGGTGCTTGAGGTCAGCACTGATGTTCTTCAGATTCTCGCATAGGGAATTATCCTTGCCGGGGGCGGGCGCGGACAAGTCCCCCTTGGAAATGGCTGCGGAGTAGGTCTTCATTTCCGTCACCGCCCCTTCCAGAAATTGCAGCCCCCTGGCCAATTTCCGAAAGGGCATATCCAGTTTCTCCGGGTTCAGGGGCTGAATTTCTTTGTCATACAGGATGCTGCGAAGATATTCAAACAGGCGGTCACAGCTGGCCTGCGTGCGGTCGGGCATCTCCATCAGAGCTTCTCCTTTACTTCTGCGCAGAAGCGGCATACCCGGTCGCCGGTAGCCCAGCAGTCCACTTCAACGGCAGTGTAGGGCTTGCCGGAGTACAGGGAGAGGACACCGGAGATGAAGCCCTCATCATAATTGCACACCGTCTCGCCCAGAACAGGCAAGCCGGAGCAGTCTGCATCCTCAGACACCGTGAGAACCAGGCGACCACTGGCCTCATCTGCCTCCTCAATGCGCAGAATGCCGATTTTTTCCGCCTGCATTTTGGCCTGCAAGTCCCCCACAAACCGGTCAAAGGGCAGACTCGTGTCCAGAAAATACCGGGCAAAATACTCCCCTGCCCGTTTGCCTGCTCCACGGAATGCCGCAATCTGCGCTTCCTTGCCGTAGCGCTCCCGCAGTTCCTCCTTCAAGGAGTATTCCAGCATCCGATATACCATAACGGGCAGCTCTGAACCCAGATTCTCCCGTCCTTTTCTTTCAAAGCCAAGATAATCATCCAGTGTGATTTCCTTTGCGTCAGACGCAAAAACATTGTCAACCATTTTTCACGCTCCTGTTTCCATTATATTCCGACATCAATGGATAGTTTTTTCCATTATATACATCAGCAATGATTTTTTCAAGGAGTAAATCACAGCATTTTGTCAGAGGCGCTCCCCCGTTTTTCATTCAAAATGCAAATGCAGCACGCAGCACGGGATGAGAAACAAAAGGCGGACATAAAGCGCAAAAATGCCTGCCTTCCCGATTATCCGTTCTCTAAGTCTGCATGGCAGGCGCTGCTGACCAGACCCGCACGGCAAGCTTCCAATCCTTCATCTTTGCGGTACCAAGGCGCCAATCGTTGGCCGTATAGAAGTCTACGAACTTTGCCGAATCAAAATCAATTTTATTCTCTTTTGCATATGCCCGCACCTCCTCCACGCTGGGCGGCGAAAAGGGAGCAAGGGTCGGCTTTTCGCTGCCCGCGTTCTGAGTAGGAAAATGAGCATGGTTATAAGTCTGAGTATGATTATAATGATGAGTATGATTATGAGTACGATTATGAGGGGCATTCGGCTGCATTTCGCTGGATTCCGCTGCGTTTCGCTCCCCCTCGTTTGCGCAGGACTCCCCCGGCGCTTCCTGCGGAATGGTTTCCGGTACTTCCTGCGCCGCAGGACGCATCGGTTCTTCCCGCTGTGCATTCTTCGTGTTGGTTTCGCAGACCTCCCTGTAGCGGTCAATCTGCGCTTCCAGCATCCGAAAGGCCAGCTCCACCAGGGCATCCTCCCCCTGGTAGCCCTCCCCCTCAAACCGATAGTCAAAGGCCGCACGCATCAGTGCCCCGAACTGGGCATCGCTGAATTTCTCGGTGATGCTCAGCACATCCTTAAACAGCACCAGCGTTTCCTGTCTCTTTCTTGCCATATGTATTCCTCCATCCCTGGCGTTTTTCATCATGAACACATATTCGCACATGGGTTCATATTTGTCAACTCATAAGAACGCATTTCCTCCACTGCCGGAACATAGCAAAACCCCCGAACGCACAAAGCGTTCGGGGGCAATCTTGGAGCGGGTGACGAGGCTCGAACTCGCTACCTCCACCTTGGCAAGGTGGCGCT
>ERZ1034952.923-NODE-923-length-25831-cov-12.770756_pt1 | contig 25831 bp, 20 predicted proteins | sample MGYA00520625_ERZ1034952 | MGnify/ENA primary metagenome ERZ1034952 (study PRJEB33766, sample SAMN09781773) | gut metagenome | biome: gut microbiome | host: Homo sapiens | place: Madagascar | study: EMG produced TPA metagenomics assembly of the PRJNA485056 data... | reverse complement strand
GCACTTGACTTTTAATCAAGTTGTCCGGGGTTCGAATCCCCGATGTCTCATTAAAATGTGCCTCTCACAGAGAGGCACTTTTTAATGTCAGACATCGTAGGGTTCGAACTCCGGACAACGTAGTTTACCGGGGCACTGGACAGAGAAAAATATGTGGGTATTATTTGCATTTGGATCCGCATTTTTTGCGGGTATAACATCAATACTGGCAAAGTGTGGTATTAAAAAAACTGATTCAAACGTAGCAACTGCAATCAGGACAATTGTAGTTTTGATTTTTTCATGGATTATGGTATTTGTGGTTAAAGCGCAGGGGCAGATCACAGCTGTGTCAGCAAAGACATGGATATTTCTGATGCTTTCAGGAGTCGCTACCGGAGCCTCATGGCTCTGTTATTTTAAAGCACTCCAGCTTGGCGATGTAAACAGAGTTGTGCCGATTGATAAATCAAGCACAATACTGACCATTATACTAGCATTTATCTTTTTTAAAGAGGAGATAAACGTACTCAGGCTGGTATGTGTGGTGCTTATAGCAATTGGAACGTATATGATGATCACCAAAAAGGAGATATCACAGGAAGAGCAGAATAAGGCCAGGGGTTCTCATGGATGGTTGTTTTATGCAGTGCTGTCTGCTGTTTTTGCCAGCTTCACCTCAATACTGGGAAAGGTCGGCATAGAGGGAATCAATTCTAATCTGGGAACTGCGATAAGGACGATAGTGGTGCTTATCATGGCTTGGATAGTGGTATTTGCCACAGGAAAACAGCACACCATAAAACATATAGAGAAAAAAGAGCTTGGCTTTATCTGCCTTTCGGGACTTGCAACAGGCGGCTCATGGCTTTGCTATTACAAGGCACTGCAGGACGGACTTGCGAGTGTCGTAGTGCCTATAGATAAGCTCAGCATAGTTGTGTCAATCGTGTTTTCATATTTCGTATTTAAGGAAAAACTGACGATTAAATCCTTTACAGGACTGGTGCTCATCATAGCAGGAACATTGATTATGCTGGTTTAAATATATAAAAACATCTTGACGTTTTTCTGTTTTTTTATTATCATTGTTAACCGAGGAAAAATTTATAGTTGACAATTATAACGGATGATATGTATTATAATGATACTTATTAAATGAGAGAAGAAATACAGGACACGAAGGAGATTAAAATGGATCCAATAACACTGGCACAGGAGATAATAGACGGAAGAAGAATCACAAGGGATGATGACCTATCATTTTTCCTTACATGTGATTTAGACGAGCTGTGTAAGGGCGCAGATATGATTAGGGAGAAGTTTATCGGCGACAAGGTAGATTTGTGCTCGATAATAAACGGAAGAAGCGGAAAATGTCCGGAGGACTGCAAGTATTGTGCGCAGTCAGCACATAATCATACAAATTGTGAGGTTTATGATTTTTTACCTGAGGAAAAGATACTTGAGGCTTGCAGGATGAATGAGAGAGAGGGGGTAGACCGTTTCTCGATAGTTACAGCGGGAAAAGCGCTGACAGGTGAGGAATTTGACAAGGCAATACATGCATATGAGACTATGAAAAGAGAGTGTAAGATTGATTTATGTGCATCAATGGGCTTTCTTTCAGCAGAGCAGCTTCACAGACTGCACGAGGCAGGTGTCAGCAGCTATCACCACAATATAGAGACCTCAAAGCGTAATTTCCCCAATATATGCACCACACACACCTATGATATGAAGATTGAGACGCTTAAAAAGGTGAAGGCAGAGGGAATGTATGCGTGCTCAGGCGGCATCATCGGAATGGGTGAGACCTGGGAGGACAGGCTTGATATGGCAGTAAGCCTTGCAGAGGTAGGAGTGGATTCCATTCCGCTTAATGCGCTTATGCCGATTGCAGGCACTCCGCTTGAGGGACTTGAGCATATAAACGAGCCTGATATACTGCGTACAGTATCATTTTTCAGATATATAAATCCAGAGGCTGACATACGTCTTGGCGCCGGAAGGGCGCTGCTTACAAATGACGGAGAGCTTGCATTCAAGTCTGGAGCATCAGCCACAATTACGGGAAACATGCTTACGACAGTAGCCTGTGCCACAATCAGAAGTGACAAGGAAATGCTTGAGGGCATGGGCAGGAATGTGACACCTGAGTACATGAAATAAAGGTAATTATTCAGAATATAAAATATGTCAAAGATGCGTAAAATAGTATTAGTTTTGCGCATCTTTTTTAGTACAAACGACAGGTTTGGTTGCGGGGTGAAAAAAATTATTATATAATGAAAAAAATGTAATTTAAGGGATTTATCCGGTATAGCATGGAACATGAATAGGCAATGCGGGGAAATATGTACAACGATAAAGGTAATACAAAATATCTGAAGCTGTTAAAACAAAATTATTCATCAAGTCAGGATGTTAAATCAGCTTATACTTGTCGCAAAGCTGCTCTCATCAAAGTATACCAGGTCTAAGGCTCAAGGCACACACGCCTTTTACATCGGTGGAGGATGCCCTGATAAATAATACCGATATAGGAAAGAGGCTTATTGGAGAGATTGATGACCTGCACAAGCTTCTTGAGAACTACAGGAGACTGTAGGGAACATATTGGACAGTAGGGTGCGTATGGGACAAGACCTTGACAAATAAGTTATAAAGAGTTATAAAAAGATTACAAAGTTATAAAGAGTTATAAAAAATAGCAAAAGTTATAAAAAGTTATAAAACAGGAGCGCAAAGATGAAAAAAAATCCCTTTTCATTATCATTTGGCAAGGAACCGGTCAGTTTAATTAACCGTAATGTCCAGTCATATGAGATAATTGATACCTTTGAAGATGAAAATCCTGCTTACCAGGTGTGTATGATTACAGGAGTCAGAGGCTCAGGGAAGACTGTAATGCTCACAGAAATCAATAAAACTTTTAGGGCAGAGGAAGACTGGATTGTTATCGATCTGAGCCCTGAACGTGATTTATTACAATCATTTGCTGCAAATCTGAGCAATTATCCAAGTTTGTCAGAGGTTTTTCGTGAAGCTAAAATAAATCTGTCATTCTTAGGGCTGGGCGTTGAAATAGAAGGTGTTTCTCCAATCACCGATTTAAATGTGGCAGTGACGAGGATGCTTGAAAAGATTAAAAAGAAGCATAAGAGAGTTCTTGTGACAATAGACGAGGCTGTATGTAATTATACAATGAAAGAGTTTGTCAGCCTGTTTCAGATATATATGAGACAGGATCTTCCGGTATTTTTGCTTATGACAGGTCTTTATGAGAATATTTATGAGCTTCAGAATGAAAAAACGCTCACATTTTTGTACAGGGCACCTAAAATTGAGCTTCGTCCGTTGAATATAGGCATGATAGCTGAAAAATACAAGTTTATTTTTGAATTGACGGATGAGGAAGCTGCAGAGATGGCTAAAGAGACGAGGGGATATCCGTTTGCCTTCCAGGTACTGGGATATCTTTGTTTTAAGCATAATACCGGATGGCATAATGTATTACCTGAATTCAGTCAGTATCTGGAGGAATATGTATATGAAAAGATATGGAGTGAGCTGTCAAAAGGTGATAAGGAATTGTTGGTTGCTATGGCAAAAACCAATGACACCAAAGTGGAAGCAATACGAAAGACTATAAAAAAGGCATCAAACAGTTTCAGTGTATACAGGAACAGGCTTAAAAAAAAGGGATTGATTATTTCACCGGAGTATGGACATTTGGAGTTTGCACTTCCAAGGTTTAAAGAATTTGTGCTGTGTAGATAATTGCAATTTTTAAGGTGGAGGATAGGTTAAAGGAGCAGCATATGACATCAAACGATAAATAAACTAAAATATGATTAAAGAAAATCCGTCATGCCGGGGAATTGGGCATGGCGGATTTTTCGTATGTAATTGCTTGCGCCTGATACATTTTAGATACAAGTATCTGTTAATATATAAATAACAATGCATAATCCGAGCTGATACATGCTACTCGGGATTGACAGCAAAAGAAGAATATGCAAAGATTTATAAAAGATTATAAATTTTAGAAGGAAAATGATGATAGAAATATTAATAGTAGAAGACGAAAAACCGATATCAGACCTCATCAGATTAAATCTCATGAAAGCAGGCTATAGCTGCACCTGTGCCTTTGATGGTATGGAGGCAGCAGATATTCTGGAAGAGAGAAATTTTGATTTGATAATACTTGATGTAATGCTGCCGAAGTTAAACGGCTTTGAGCTTATGGAATACATAAAGCCGCTTGGCATACCTGTGATATTTCTCACAGCAAAAGCCACTTTAGATGACAGGCTAAGAGGTCTCACATCCGGTGCCGAGGACTATATGGTAAAGCCATTTGAGATTGTTGAGCTTTTAGCCCGGGTAAATATAGTGCTAAGACGTTATAATAAGATGGAGCAAAAGCTTACCTTTAAGGATATAGCTATCGATACGAAAAACCAGAATGTATCAAAGGCAGGGAAGCATATAGAGCTTACACCGAAGGAATTTGAGCTGCTTGAGCTTCTGATGCGCAATAAAAATATCACACTTTTCAGAGAAAAGATATATGAAGAAATATGGGGAAGTGAGTACTCTGTCGAGTCGAGGACGCTCGATCTTCACATACAGAGACTGCGAAAAAAGCTTGATATAGGAGACTGCCTTAAAACCGTATTTAAGGCAGGATACAGGCTGGAAGAATAGAAAACTAAAGACCATTAAATATGGGTAAGAGTAATATACAAAAAGAGGGCTAAATGAAATTCAGGTACAAGGTATTGTTCACAAATTTAATACTGCTTTCACTTGGACTGGGGCTGGTTGGTTACCTCATGATACACAAGAATTTTGAGCTTGCGAAGCAGACACAGCTTAAAAATGCTATTGTGCAGAATAATCTGGTACAGTCCTCTGTGGAGTATGAGCTTTTGCAGCTTTTAAATTCAGTTTCAGATAATTCTGAAACTTCGAACAATAATACAGATAACAATAATGCAGATAACAGCAATGCAGAAAAGAGCAGCATTTCCGCATACTCAATAACAGCACAGCTTCCTCAGATAGGAGGTCGCGTGAGCAGCAGTGTGCGCTCAAGGGATTCATTTTTCTACATATATTTTGATGGTGAAAAAGTATATACAGATGACAAAAGTGATGCAGGGATAAGTGATACACTTTTCAAAAATCTCACAACAGGAAACAAAAACTATGTGATTAAAGAAGAATCCCAAAAGCACTATATCTATGTTACTTCGCAGAGTGTGATAGATGAAAAAAATCTCTGGATAGTAAGTAAATGCGACGCATCAGAGGCGTATACACTGCTTGATGAGCAGATAAACTATTTCAGGCTGATAATAATAGTCATATTGATTGCAGAGTCGGCAGCAATGTATTTTATCAGCAGGTACATGACAAAGCCGCTCGAGAAGCTTAACCATGTCAGCGAGGAAATAGCGCAGGGGGATTATGCCACAAGGGTAAACGTAAAAAGCCATGATGAGATAGGGCTTCTTGCGCAGAAATTTAATATCATGGCGCAGGCAGTATCGGATCATGTAGACGAGCTTAACGATATGGTGCACAGGCGTGAGCAGTTTGTAGCGGATTTTACCCACGAGATAAAAACCCCTATGACGTCAATTATTGGATATGCAGACACGATGCGTTCACTGGAGCTTCCGAGAGAGGAACAGATGATGGCGCTTGGATATATCTTTTCGGAGGGAAAACGTCTGGAGAGCATGTCGCAGAAGCTCTTTGAGCTTATATATCTGCGCCGGCATGATATTGAAAAAGCGCGGGTTCATATGGCAGATCTTTGTGCAGAGGTGGTAAAGGTTGTTGAGCCTGCATACGAAAACAGGCATCTTACTATAGAAACAGAGATAGAGGATGCTGTGCTTTTACTTAACAGGGAGCTTTTTATTACAGCACTTGTCAATCTGATGGATAATGCAAGAAAAGCGTCAGAAGAAGGTCAGCAGGTTTGGGTTACAGGAAAATTTGTGGACAGTAGGGCTTGTAATATACCTAAAGATAAAACGGATATAGGCGAAACCGAATCAGCAGATGACGAGAAATGTATGACGGCATATGAAATCTGCATAATCGATCACGGAATCGGAATGACTAAGGAACAGGCGGCAAAAATTTGTGATGAGTTTTATATGGCAGACAAATCAAGAGCCAGAAAAGAGGGCGGTGCCGGAATTGGAATGTCGCTTGTGGCAATCATTTTAGAGCACCATAATGCAGTACTTTCAGTGGAAAGTGAACCCGGATGCGGAACAACGATGAGGATATTGCTGCCGTGGTAATCTGAACGCAATATAGATATAAAAAATGGTAAATTAGTAAGATTTAAAGGAAGATATGAAAAAAGACAGCTTCAAATTAATAATAATGTCTGTTGCAGTAATCTGTATAGTAATAGCAGGCATCATGGTGCCGGGCATAGTGCTTGAGGCAAACCAGAAAAGTGAACATGATCATGTGGCGAAGGTTCCTAAAAGCTATCTGCCTTCAGGCTCTGTAATGGCAAAGGAAGCATCTGTCAATCTGAAATTGTCAGAGAAACTCTCGCTCATAGACGGGCAGTGGGACAGCACGACAGATGACGCCGCCTCTTATGAGATGGATGAGCAGGATTATCAGGCAGTTGCCACATGCAGAAAAAGCATAGAAAAGCTTTATGAAGAAAAGCTCTATCCTGTAAATCTTTCACCTGAATACTCTAACTGGTATACATGGGAGGCAGCAGCGAAAAAGGCATCGGATAATACCTTTAACACATATACGGCATATTACTGGATAATCAGGTTTGAGAAGTATGATGGTACACAAAATCATACAATCTGGATGCTTGAGGATGGGACAATCATTATGGCAAAAGCACATATGAAGGATATTAGTGATATGAGTGAATATAAAGAGACTTTGCAGGCAGATGATGAATCACAGGCAGAAAATGATTTGTCTGCTTACAAAGGATATTTTGAATACAGCGGGATAGATTTTTCAAAGCTTAAACTGATATCCGGGACAACAGCAGTTGAGCAAAAAAATAATGAAAGCTATGAGGTGATGCAGTTTTTACAGGAAAATGAATATGTGTATGCGATTCATGAGAAGTGATATAGACCCGGTTTGCATAAGTATGTGCAGACCGGGTTTTTATAATAAAGATGCAATGTATGATACAAAAAGTTTACAACTGACATATATACTCATTATAACAACATGGAAGATAACTATTCTGAATAGTCACCGGGAAAGAAAAAAAGGGAGGAGAGCCGCATATGGATAAAAGGGGTAACATATCTTCACGAAATATGAGATTATTTGCAGCAATTATGACACTCATCGAGGCACTTGTCCTCACATCATTCACAGGCTGTGCAGATAAAAAGGTAGATTATGGCACTGATACAGAAAAACTGACAAAAAGTGCTGTATGCAATGTGAAGGATTTTAGTACAGATGAGACCTACAGCGATGAGTTTTCCGTGCAGACAGAAATTGGAAATGTAAATATAGATATAAGTGTAAAAGTGGAACTGCCTGATTGTAAGACAATGTCAGTAGTTGAAGTGGAAAAGATACCTTATTCTGCAAAGCTCAAGGAAAAGGTATTGAAGGCATACTTTGGAGAGTCACAGATTTATTACTATGATAAGGAACATTGGACAAAAACACAGCTTCAAAATCTTATTGATTCCATAAATTCCTCAACAACACCAACTGATACATCTGGCACAGGAAACAGAGCTGAGTTTTTGAAGGAATATACGCATTATCTGGAAAATGCCGGGGATGAATGGACTATAGCTACAGAGTATGATTCATGTGATGAGTTTGTAGGGAAAAAAGGAAACACCTGGTATAACGTGAATTTTGTTGCAGATGGTGATGAAAATAAATGGCTGTCGGGAATTGGCGCAGGTCCGATTGAAGGATATACCAAAAAGGCAGGAAGTAATGAATATGAGTGGAGTAATATATTTAACGATGGATATGTGCAGCAATACTTTGGACCGGATTCACTCATGGAATATGATACGGTAAATGATATCACGGATTCACAGGATACATCGGGAGAGGAAATCGCGCAGGAGGAAAATGAATCGGGTATCACAATAGAAGAAGCGGGGAATATGATAGACAGCTTTTTGAAAGAGACAGGTTTTTCATCCATCCCGCAGACTGAGAGTTCGCAGCTGAAATGGAGTGGATATAACGAAAGAGCCAATCAGGTGTATCAGGAAGATGATATACATGAGTGTGTAAGTGGTTATAGATTTTACTACAATATCGGAGTTGGCAAAATATTATTTGATGATGCTTTAAATCCGATGGATTACAGCGGATACAATATGAAATATGGTGATAGTATAGAGGATACTTTTGATAATGAATTCTACAATTTTTATATTGATAAATATGGTATAGGTACTTTCTTTATAGACTGCCCGGTAAGTATAGTAAGAAAACAGGAAAATGTAGAAATGCTTCCTTTGGAAAATATATTTGATATTGCCAGGGATGAGCTTAAAAATAATGCTGATGAATATGTACTGGATACAAATGTAAAATATTATACTCTAAAACTTGCATACATAAGGGTAAACAACCGGACTGATATGCAAAAATACAGTTATATTCCGGCATGGAGCCTGGAATTGCTGAATAAAGGCACTACAAATGCATGCCCTGTATTTATCAACGCAATTGACGGAAGTGTGATACATCCGGACGATCTGAGTTAAGATACAAAAAGTTTACAACTGACATATATACTCATTATATCAACATGGAAGATAACTATTTTGAATAGTCACCGGGAAAGAACAAAAAGGGAGGAGAGCCGCATATGGATAAAAGGGGTAACATATCTTCACGAAATATGAAATTATTTGCAGCAATTATGACACTCATCGAGGCACTTGTCCTCACATCACTCACAGGCTGCTCAGGCAAAAAAGTAGATTACGGGAATGAGAGCGAAAGTAAAGAGACAAAAAATATGTCTGCTTTAGCTGATATAAAGGCAGACTCCGGCTGGAATGAAAACTTTACCATACAGACCGGTAATGGCGAGAAAACAGTATATGTAAATGCAAATATTGTAGTTCCAGACTGCGATAACATGTCGGTTGTTGAGGTGGAAAATATAAAGATAGATGTTGATTACAAAAAGCGTTTTCTGGATTTATATTTTGGTGGGAACGAGTACTATTATCACGATCCGGATCATTATACTGTTGACGAACTGAATGAGGTCATAGAGTACTGGCAGAAAGAACAGGATGATACTTACAGGGAGTGGTTGGAACAGCGGCTGGCTGAATACAGGGATAAGCTTGAAACGGCAAAGACTACTTATACCGTGGCAAAGGATCTCGAAAACTGTGAAGTGTTTGCAGGCTACAAGGGTGATGTGTTCTGTGAGGTGGAGTTTGAGGCTCACAAGGTACATGCTTACGCCTTGCATCAGTCCGGGACAGATTACGGTCCACCATCTTTAAGGAATAAGGACTATGATATCATAACGCAGAGTTTTCAGGATGAGGATCTAAAGGATAAGGCAGATGAAACCTCAAATGAGGGCAATAAATCTGCCGCATCAGCCAAAAAAGAAGCCGGGAATTTCCTTAGTAAATTGGGAATGCAGGATCTGGTGGAACGAGGTGAATGTGAGTGCAACTGGGTAGGTTTTAATACTGACAGCAAAGAAGAAAATGATTATCAGACAGCAGCGTGGGGATATATTTATTCATACGCGACCGGCATAGATGGCATCGCATTTAAGGATGGATTGGATAGGGATACCTATTTGTCGGTGTATGAAACAAATGATAGTGATACAGATGATGTTACACTGCCTGACAGTACACTTCTTACAGTCACGGATGATGGAATAATCGATGTGCAGTTGGAATATCCGGTAAATGTAACACAGATCTATAAGGATGTGGAGCTTATTTCTCTGAAAAATATAGAGCAGATCATCAAGGCGGAGATTACGGAAAATCCTGATAAATATGATACTGCATCGTCATTCAATAAGCTGCAGCTTAGTTATCTTAAGATAAGAAGTGACAGTGAACAGGGAAAATACAGCTATGTTCCGGCGTGGGTACTGTCACGTATGGTAGACTACTCCAGTGAGCGAAATGCTATCTTTGTAAACGCTATAGATGGAACGATCATAAATTTGGAAAATTCACTGTAAAGGAGAGGCTATGAAGAGGAAAAACGTTATTATACCGGCGGCAGTTCTTGCAATAGCATTAACCGGCTGTTCAGGAAAAAAAGTAGATTACAATATGGAAACTGAAAATATAAACACAAAAGCAGGAAGCGATATAAGCGCGTTTGACGACAGTACGAAATGGAATGACAGCTTTTCTGTTGAGACATCGGACAAAAGTGTGGATGTGGATATTTCAGCAGACATTACCCTGCCGGACTGCAAAAGCATGTCGGTTGTTGAGGTGAAGAATATAAAGGTGGGTGCCGATTTCAAAAAGAGTGTGATAGAGGCTTATTTTGGCGATAGTAGCGTATATTATCACGACATACCTCATTATACGAAAGAAGAGATATATCACAGCATGGAGGTTGTAAAAAATGAGATTGCCGGGTATCAGCAGGAAATTGATGCGGGACTTATCACAGAAGAGGGCGTCAGCAGGGTGATGAAAAGTGAAAATGATCTGCTGGAACAGTATGAAAAGGCAGAACCGTCTGCACTGGATACGCGTGAAAAAGCTACAGATTATATGGATTGTAATGAGTATCTGGGATATATTGGTAATGTTTTCTGTGAGCTTAGATTTGGAATTGCTGAGGACGGTTCGCTTGAATATATTTCAGCACGGCCTCTTAAAGCAGGAAGTGAGGGCACATCATATGATAGCAGTGAGTATGGCTATTACGGACCACCATCATTTGCCCAGGAGCAGGGTGTAGGGGGCTTAAATGGAGATTCTACAGGTGGAGATACTACCTCTGGATATGACAACGAGTGTGTATTGACCAAAGACGAAGCTGTAAAGAAGGCAGAAGAATTTCAAAATAAATTAGGCAGGGCTTCACAGGTATATATAGGAACCTCAGACTACGAGTGGAGCGCAGGAGTGATAGAGGATGGCGATGATACCGTAAAAACTGATGATAAAGAGAGCGTTATAAAGGATACAGCCTGGGGATATATCATAGATTATGGCGAGGGTGTGGATGGCATAGCGTTTTGCAAGTCACTCGATTTCACCCGGAATATGGATATATGGGAGAAACTCGATAACTATGATGATTTTATGCCATATGGCAGCAGTTCCTTTATTGTGACGGATCAGGGAGTGACGGAATTTAATGTTTCTTACCCGGTTGATATTGTAAATGAGTCAAAAAACGTAGAACTTTTGTCAATGGACACTATAAAAGACATCATCAAGGATGACATGACAAAGAATTCAGATCAGTATGATTTTACACAAAATCACACTTACAACAATCTAAAGCTCGGATATATCCGTTTGAAGGATGCATCTGACAAGGATAAATATACTTATGTTCCAGCATGGTGTCTGTCAAAACAGGATAAGGGCTACGACAGATATCCGGTGTATGTGAATGCTATAGATGGCACGATCATAAGGATTGATGATCTCATATAAAATTTAGCTAATGGATCGGGTTCATATTTTGATGGAAAAGATGTGAAAAATATATGATTAACAGAAAGAAAAAATATATAAGTCGTTTGACACTTACCGCTGCAATTACCTCTATTTTGTTTTCAGGATGTGGGGCGGCACAAAAGGAGCTTGCACAGACGGACAGAGCTTCCTACGAGAAAATATCATACCAGACAGTTACGGTACAGAGCGGTTCACTCACACCTCAGACTACCATCAGTCTGAGCGCGCAGGGCTATACCAGGTTTTCCTATGGTGCGACAAACACGGAGCTTACGCTCGAAAAGGTAAATGTGGCAGTGGGTGATCATGTGAAAAAGGGCGATATACTGGTGGCTTTTAAATCCGGGGAGATACAGAAAAAGATTGAGGACTACAGCGGGCAGATCAGCCATAATAAGCTTCTGGCAGAGCACTACAGGGCTATTATGAAAATCGATGATACTCAGGATTATTCAAGCGATATTGCCCAGCTTGATAAGGATACAGAGGTTGCGCAGCTTTATCTTGATGAGGCAGAGGAAAAACTGTCGAGATATCAGATCACGGCATCCGAGGATGGCACGATCACAGCAATGAACAATTCGCTTTTGGCGGGAGTTTTTGAACCGGGCAGCAATCTTATAACAGAAATCAGCGGAAACGGCAATTACGAGGCTGACAGACCGGATGGTTATGACTTTAATGTAGGTGATGTGTACACGGCAACAGCATCTGATATAGAGTTTGAACTTAAGGTAAAAGAGGTGGACGATAAAAAGGTTGTTTTTGAACCGGTATCGGACATGTCGGCAGTATCGGATGCACAGATATTTTCCATGGAAGTGACGCGCCCTGCTATAGAAAATGCTGTGTATGTGCAAAAGGACGCAGTACATGAGAAGGATGGCAGGTATTTTGTATACACACTGGATGAGAATGGATACAGACAGGCGGTATGGATAAGTGTCGCAGATCAGGTGGGAGACTACCGGATCATCACAGAAGGACTTAAAAGCGGGGATGAGGTGGTTTTGCAGTGAAGAACAGAAACCTTTTATCAATAAAAAAACTGGCAGTACTGGGGATATGTGTATCGTTTGTGGCAGGCGGCTGTGGAAAAATGACAGAAAGCAGCATACCAAAGCTTGAAGAACCTGTAGCGTTAAATGAAGCCTATAGACCTGTGGAATACGGTACGATCGGCTCCATGCAGGTGCTGATGGCTACCGCAGTTCCAAGGGATTACTGCAATTACTACGGTGCCAATGTCAATATTTCACAGATATATGTGGAGCCGGGAGATACAGTAAATGCGGGGGATGTGCTTGCAGTCTGTGATGTGGATGAGGCAAAAAAACAGTTGCAGGAATGTAAGGATGCGCTGGCGCATGAGAATGAGACATATGAGATATCCGCGCAGATCTCGGATACGCAGATCAAATTATGGGAGAGTCAGGCAGCAGGGCAGGAGAACAACACACTGATAGCCACAGAACAGGAAAATGAGCGGTACGATAAGCAGCTTCACGAATACCGCGTGCAAAAGATCAATGAGCAGATGGCTTTATATCAGCAGATCGTTGATGATGGAACGCTTAAGGCAGCCCACAGCGGTCTTGTCACTTACACTAAGAAGCTGACAGGTGGAAGGTCTGCTGCGGCATACGAGAATATAGTCATTGTCTCCGATACGGATGACCTTGTGCTGGATATAAAAGATACAGCCATAAATGAGTACAAATACAGCGATTATGACAAGAAATATGTGATAGTCGATGGCGAAAAATATGATGTCACCGAGTCTCAATATACATCAGAGGTTTTGGTACTTTCGAAGATAAACAACCGCTATCCGGATGTGTGCGTGGAAAGCAGGGAAAAGCCGTTTCTTACGGCAGGACAGATGTATCCGGTATATTTTGAAAAGACAAAAGCAGATCATACACTTGTCGTGGGAAAAGATTCCATCTATAAGGATGGCGATACTAGATATGTCTATGTGAAAAATGATGAGGGCGGCCGCGAGAAACGCATCATAACAACAGGTGAGTCTGATGAAAACTATACACAGGTCACAGAGGGCTTAAAAGAGGGGGAGCTGGTCTACTATAATTCTACAGATCAGGTTCCGACAAAGTACAGCAAATATACGGTAACAAGGTCTGACTTTGATATAGCAAACTACGGTGTACAGTACAGCAGATCTGACGCAGGGACGATAACCGAAACCTGTGATTATGAAGGGCAGATCGTATCGGTCAATGTGAAGCAGGACGATACGGTAGAAAATGGGATGCTGCTTTACGTGGTGGATACCGGAGAGGGCAAAGCTGCCATAACAGAGGCGAAAAATGCGATCGACTCGGAGAATGAATCCTATGCGAAGAAAATCGCAGATTACGATAAACAGATAAAAGATTTATCTGAAGGTGGTAGCAGCGCAGAAGAAAATAACAAACAGGATGAAAAGCCGGATACAGCATATGATGAGCAGCAGTTGAAATTGAACTTACAGCTACTTGATCTGCAGAAAAAACTTGCCGGTGTAGATCATACCTATCAGCTTTCCCGGCTACAGTCAGCATATGACAGCATAAGCGCAGGAAATGACGGCAAAGGAAATATTTCAGTATATGCCAAAAATGACGGAAAAGTTTCAAAGGTGAGTGTCAAGGCAGGAGATAATGTGGAGGAAGGAGCAGATATCCTGCAGATAACCGGAAATTCCACGGACGTACTGCTGGTTCAGGTAAAGGATAGCAATAGCTATAAAGTATGTACGGACAATATAGCAGATGTGGGAGAGCGCGTATCACTTGAGCTGGACGGTACAACAATCTACGGAAGCTGCATCGGCTTTGCCGGTTATGGCAGACAAGCTCAAAAGGGATATATAAATCAGGATAATAAAGGTGTGCATATTACCGGAAACACAGATTCGGGATATGGAAATGCAGCATTTTATATAAAACTTGACAATGGAATACCGGATGATCTGACCAGGGCATCTGCTGTAAAGTTTTCTTATGTTTATTTTAAAAAGGTGGTAGTGGTGCCGACTTCGATCATACACAAGCAGGTCAATCCGATGGACAAAGATGATATATCCTACTATGTGTGGAAAATTGATGGGGACAGCGTGGTAAAGCAGCCGGTAATATTGAGCGATTATACATCAGGCAGCAATACACTTGTGCTTTACGGTATTGATGAGGGCGATGAAATATGTTTGGCTTCGTAATTAATAAATTAAAAAACAGAAAATGGTTAAATTTGTGTCTGCTTATGGGAGTGGCTTTGTTTATAGCACTTTTTGTGTGCCACTCTATGTTTGAAAAGGGTGCGGGAAATCAGATACTCGACAGACTTTTTACGGATCATGCCACACAGCAGAATGAGTTTCCTGCACAGATGAGCCGCGAGGGAACATATGCGGTGGCAGATTATCCTGATTCGCAGTCAGTACTTGATAAGCTGTCAGGATACGAAAAGAAGTGGACTGAATATGTGGATATAAACAAGGTTTCCTCACAGCAGCTTATCACACTCCCAGGAGGACGCGCGGATACAGAGTTTGGAGGACCTAACAATTATTTTACAATAGGATATCTGCCGGGACTTTCGGAGTACGCGGATGTTGTAAAATCTCAGACTGGCACAGCCACATTCGAATGCTGTATAAGCGAAAAGACAATGGATCACTACGGACTTGTAGCAGGTGAAAAAATCTATTTACATGTACCTGATGGCAGTGGGAAAAAGGAAATTTCTTTCGTTATATCACAGATCTGTCGTGAAAAAGATATAAACGATCCATATTGGGCCAAGACGCTTTCGGATATGGGCGATGTGATATTTGTTTCGCAGGATGTTTTTGACGAAATGATGCAGTATTACAGTGAGGACAATATCAGCTACAGTGATTTTCTCATGCTGGATTATACGCAGATCAACACGGAAAATGCCTCACTTTATGACGGGTATATGGAGCAGTTTAAGGATGCTGACAAGCTCTACAATGACAACATCCGTGATACGCTGGAGCGCTTTTTTACACAGCAGAAGACGATAAAGCTGATGCTTTGGGCGTTGGAGCTGCCGTGTCTTGTGCTTTTGATTTTATTTATAAGAATGATATCTGTACAGATACTTTCGCTCGAGCAAAATGACATACTTGTTTTAAGAAGCCGCGGTGCGACAAAATTACAGGTATTTATTTTGTACTTACAGCAGTCGGGAATAATAGCGTTTGCGGGCTGTGTACTCGGAATAGTACTCGGATATATAATGTGCCGGGCTGCCGCATCTACAGACGGATTTTTAAGATTTACGGCAAAGGATATAAGCACTTACAAATTTGTATGGCAGATGCTTGTCTATGCGGTGGCAGCGGCAGTTATCATGGTGCTGTTTATCACAGTTCCGGTGTGGAAAAAATCAAAGGATTCCATATCAGAGCGCAGCAGTAGGGGACGAATATCAAAGAAAAAGCCTCTTTGGGAGAAATGCTTTATAGACGTTATACTTTTGGCTCTGTCAGCATATCTGCTTTACAATTACAACAAGCAGAAGAGTACGCTTGCGATATCTGTTCTTGAGAACAGGAGCATAGATCCTGTCATGATACTGGACAATTCGCTTTTTATATTTGCAGCGGCACTTTTGTGCGTAAGACTTACCGGACTTATTATTCTGCTTGTGGACAGGCTCTTTAAAAAGCATTTTTCTCCGGCAATGTATGCATCATTTTTACAGCTAAAACGAACCAGATACAATCAGGGATTTCTGGCAGTATTTCTTATCATGACAGTGGCCGGCGGTATTTTTGACGCGAATATGGCGCGCACCATGAACAGCAATATGGAGCAGCGTATCGTCTACAATGTGGGCTGTGATGCGATATACAACGAGGATTTCAGACTCAGGATACAGTACAATAAAAATGGCTCTGTAAACTGGATGTATGACGAGCCTGATTTCGGTAAATACGAGTCGCTCAAAAATGAGGGCATCTGTGACGGTGTCACGCGTGTGCTTGAGGACGAGAGGGTAGACATTTCCGCAGGCAGTGGTTCGGTTTCGGATGCATATCTTATGGCGATAAACACAAAAGAATTCGGTGAGACTGCGAAATTGCAGAGTGACCAAAATGATGATATTAATGACGCTCACTGGTTCAATTACCTGAATGAGCTGGCAAAAGAGCCGGACGGAGTCATCATTTCGTCAAATCTGGCAAAAGATCTGGGACTTAAAGTTGGTGATAGCTTAAATTACTCAAGGTATGTACCGGAGGCTGTCGATGAAGATCAGATCTACGCATCCGAGAATGTAAAGGTATGTGCCATAGTAAAAGGTTTTCCGGGCTACGAGCGTTACACCTATGAGACAGATGCAGACAAAAATGTGACCGAGCAGGAGAAATACCTGATCGTTGCAAATTATGCTACGGTTGTGGAAAAGTTCGGCATGACACCGTACAGTGTGTGGATGAACCTGTCAAAAGGAAAAACGGTGGATGATATTGTGGGATATCTGGGCGGTGAGAACAGTGAAAATTCAGATAGTACAGCAGACAATTTAACAGACACTCAAAGTGAAAAAGTACAGAGTGAAATATACAGGAATATAACATCCGCGCAGCAGCTTATAGACGAGAATAAAAACTCAGCCACAGTGCAGATCACAAACGGTATGTTTACATTAAGTTTTATACTTTCACTGATAGTGTGCTCAGTAGGATTTTTGCTGTATTGGGTTATGACACTAAAACAGAGGGAGCTGCAGTTTGGTATATACCGCGCAATGGGAATGAGAATGAGAGAGGTAAAAGCAATGCTTTTAAACGAGCAGATATTTTTATCATTTCTGCCGCTTCTTGCGGGAGCAGGCATAGGTATAACTGCAACAGCGATGTTTGTAAGGCTCATATCGATCATATATCTGCCGCAGAAACACAATATCGGAGTAAATGTATATATTTATCCATCTGATATGCTGGAGCTTACAGGAGTACTTTTCGTGGCTGTAGCCGTATGCTATGTGGTTATCAGCAGACTGCTTAAGAGTATGAAGATAGCACAGGCACTGAGGCTTGGAGAAGATAGTTAGCAGATAAAAATGATTTTGTGGTAGTCGGTAGAAGGTTTTTATAGCATGGTAAATGAGGTCGTGACATATGGAAAATGCGATAATTGCTCAAAATATAAAAAGATATTTCAAGGCGGGAGATGGTACAACAGTCCACGCACTTGACGGAGTATCCATGGAGATAAAAAAAGGAACACTTGCCATCTTAAAAGGGCGTTCCGGCTCCGGAAAGACCACACTTCTTAATATCCTTAGTGCGCTTGATATGCCGACAGAGGGAAGTGTGCAGTTTCTGGATAAAAATCTCGAGCAGATGACCGAGAAAGACCGGGAAATGCTAAGGCGGTATGAGATGGGATTTGTATTCCAGTCTATAGCACTAATTCCCACGATGACGGCATATGAGAATGTGGAATTTGCCCTTAGACTTGCGAAAAATAAACGTCAGATACAAAAGAATTTGACTGAAATGGATAATGACATTGGAGATGCAAAAACCGATGTGATAAATGAGAATACGCATGACAGAGTATCAGAGCTGCTGGAGCGTGTCGGACTCTCAAAGCGCATGAACCATATGCCGGAACAACTATCGGGAGGTGAGCAGCAGAGAGTTGCGATAGCGCGCGCTGTGGTTCATCGCCCGAAGGTGGTCTTTGCGGATGAGCCGACAGGAGCACTCGATACCGCTTCTGGATTTGAAGTCATGCGATTGTTCCGTGAGTTGATAGACGATGAGGACATCACAATAGTTATGACCACGCATGATCCGAACCTGATGGAGCTGGGAGATGAAGTGTTTGAGCTTAGTGACGGCATAGTAATTTAAATTAAAAGGGGGAAAACCAGATGATAAATTGCGATGGACTGGTAAAAATATATGAGACAGACGATAAAAAGGTGATGGCACTGGAGGGGCTTGACCTGACGGTGGAAACAGGGGAGATGCTTGCGGTAATAGGAAAATCCGGCAGCGGAAAATCCACCCTTTTAAATATGATAGGAGGACTGGAAACACCAACGGCGGGAGTACTCACTATTGACGGAAAAGATATTTCCACATATTCAGAAGCTGAAATGGTGAGATACCGCAGGGACAAGGTGGGCTTTGTGTGGCAGAAAAGTGCTAAAAATCTGTTCCCATACCTGACTGTGCTGCAGAATGTCGAGGCAGTGATGATGTTTGAAAATACCGGAAATACCGATAATTTAAAACACGGAGAAATTATAAAAAAACGCAAGGATAATAATAAAAGCTATGCCCTTAAACTGTTAAATGCAGTGGGATTACAGGAGCATAAGGATAAGCTTCCGGCTCAGCTATCGGGAGGAGAGCAGCAGCGCGCAGCGATAGCGGTGGCGCTGGCAAATAAGCCGGACATACTGCTTGCGGATGAGCCGACCGGAGCCGTGGATACAAGGACTGCTGATACAATCTATGAGCTGTTTCATAAGCTGAACAAAGAGCTTGGTATAACCATCATCATAGTCACACACGATATGGCACTTGCAGGCCGTGTAGACCGCACAGTGCTTATATCTGACGGAAAGGTAAGTACGGAGAAATTGAAGAAACATCCTGCAATGGAATATACGGTATTGGACAAGGCGCACAGGATAAAACTCACTGATGAGATGCTTGAGGCAGCGGGGATAGAGTCTAATAAGGTCAGGGTTGATGTGCAGGATGGAAAGCTTGTGATATCGCGGATTTAAGACATATTAAACATTTAGTGTTATAGAGACACAAAATATATCATTTTCGTTTTTGATAGAGATAAAACCACTATTTCTGTTTACACATTCTTTGACATTTTCAAGCCCATATCCGTGGATAACTCCGGCTTTTTTAACCGAAACCTGTGGAATAGGATTGGATATTTCATAAAGCAGCACATGATTTTTCTGGCGCAGCGTACATGAGATGGAAGGTTTGTGACCTGCCGGAAAAGCATCGCAGGCTTCTATTGCGTTATCCATAGTGTTTCCGATAATTATGTACAGGTCAACAGGCGAAATGTTAAGGTCAGTGTCCAGCCATAGATTAAAGTTTATGGAGATTCCCAGACTGTCTGCTTTATTAGAGCCATAGTTTAGGATACCGTCAACAATGGAATTACCGGTATCAATCATTTGGTCAAGGCTTGAAAACTTTTTCTTTAAGGCAGAGAGCTGGCTTTCGGCTTCAGGTCGTGTTTTCGTAGAAACCAGATTTTCCATTGCCAGCATGTATTTTTTTATATCATGCCAAAGTGCGCGGGATTCGTCCTGACGAGCAATGATATTCTGATAGTAAAGCTCCTGTTTGGCAAGCTGCTCCTGCATACAGAGCTGATTTTTCTGTAATTCATAAGATTTCTTTACTATTTCCGTATATCCACAAACCACTATATTGATAACAAGCATACATATGGTGGTCATCACAAAGGTGGAGTATTTACCATTGTCAATAAAGGTAGTGTACTGGGCAAACAGAATAAATATGCTTGACAGATTGCAGAGCATGAGTGGTATGGCATGCAGTAGAGCCTTTGAATCAAATCGGGCATTGGTAAATAAAATAATTATGACCAGCAAAAACAGATGAATAATCTTGCTTGTGGTATTGTAGATAAGCCGTCCTTCACTTATTCCTAAAAGTTCATTTATTGAAATTCCAAGTCTGGAAAGTACAAACGCACCAATAACATCGGAAAACATCGACGTGACAAAAAATAATATAATAGTATAGGTGATTTGGAATATTTTGCATTTGAAGCAGAAAGTATAGCAAAAAAACAAAAATAAGCTGATAATGACAAGCCGTATAAACATAGGTGTATATAGGGTTGATAGCATTATGACCGCAAAGAGTGATATGCAAAATAGGATAATATATCTGCGGTAAGGGTATACAGGTCTAACCTCTTTATGAAAGAAGTAGAAAATAAGCAGGCATTCTATAATAATGGTATATACTTCAATTGGAAAATTCATTTGATGGTACCTCGTATCAAATTGTTAAAGCGCTCTTGGAAAATGGTCTGTTTTTTCCGAGAAAGTGGAATTTTGCAGCCGTCAGTCATAGTGACAGCAAGTGGTGTAAAGCTGTCCACATAATTCAAATTGATGCAATAGCTTCTGTGAATCTGTACAAATGAAGGATACGAAAAAACTGAAATCATATTTTCCATTGAATCCTTTATCTCCAATGTGGATGTATTTGCAAAATGAAAAATAATGTGCCGGTTCAGACTCTCAAAATATATGACATCGTTTATAGAAATCATTTTCTGAGTTGAACCACATATTACCGCTGCCTTTTGTGGAAGAATCTCGTCAAGAGCCTCCCTGACAACACTTTGAAACATTGTAATCGTTATCGGTTTGCATAGAAATCGAAAAGCAATTCCATATCCTCGGACTGCATACTGCAGTGCGTTTGTCGTAAAAACTATTACGGGACGAGGAGAATATCCTGCTAAAATAGAGCCAATTTCAAAACCATTTGGCTTATCCATTTCTATATCAAGAAAAATTAAATCATAAAATTGGGATTTAAAAGCCTCAAGCAGGGCAGAGGCAGACAAGAAAGTAGAAATATTGTATGGTAATTTGCATGATTTGCAGTAATTGTAAAGTATATCAATATCTTGTTGTTCATCATCACAAATAGCAATATTCATAAAAATAATCCCCTTATCAAAACAATTAAGCTATGAAGATTATAGATTATAAATTTTGAATTTACAAGATTAATTTAGGTTTTTCAAATCATCCATCAGATTGAGAACAATATGTTTTTTGTCAATTGATAATTGTTTGGCATAGAGAGCTATCTGATTATCCAATTGCTGACTTTCAGAAGTATGTGTATCGGTGCCCCAAAACAATTCATTTGCGTCTATTTTGAGAGTGTTGATTATTTTTGATAAAACAGAAAGTGAAATTTTGCTTTCACCACGTTCGATTTGACCAATAAATCCGCAGGAGCAGTCTGCATATTCACTTAATTGTTCTTGTGTTAGATTATTTTTCAAACGGTAGAAACGTATGATTTTTCCTATATGCTTTATGAATTCTGTATCCTGCATGATTTACCTGCCTTCATATTTAAACTATAGATATTGTAGGTAAAAAAATTAATATTTTGAATATAGTATTACGATCATTTTGCAATAGTAATACTACTATATATGCAAAAGGTGTGTATATTTATGTCGTTAGTGCATGAGCTATTGTATATACAGTGATGTTGAGTAGAATTGAGAGTGTAAAGAATAAAAACAAAGGAGCAAAGAATTATGGTTAAAAAAGGTATAGTAAAATTTTCAAAAATTGTTGCAACATTTACAATGGTACTTGCTGTTGTCTCTGTGAATGCAACATGTTTCTTTTTTTCACATCAGCCAGATATCCCAGACTCATTGAAAAAAAGAAATGATTAAGAAAGCAAGTACACTAATTGTTGAGTTTTGGATTAAAAATGCAATAATCAAGACTGATGATAAGGAATCATACTGCTATGGTATGGAATTGATTTTGTCTACATTAATAAATGTTGCTTTTATGGTTATATTATCATATTACGTTATAGGATATCCTATAGCATTTATTCCGTACATAGCAGTATATACTCCGTTGAGGTTGACAGCTGGAGGATATCATGCAAGTAGTCATCTTAAATGTATCTTGTATACGCAGATTACCTTTATTGTATTTGTGATGTCTGCATTGGCATTGGCAAAAAAAAATATATGGTGTTTGATAGTGCTATATATGGTAGCAGTGTTAATTGTACTGAGATTGGCTCCGGTTGAAGCAGAAAATAAACCATTAACAGTAGAAGAAAAGCATAAGCAACAATTAAATACATGGGGATTTCAGACTATCATTTTAATTTTAATTGTTATAGCAGCAATTTTTGGAGTACTGAAAAATGAAATAGTGCTTTGTGTTATGGCTGCTAATATTTCGGTAGCGATTTCGTTGATTCTTGCAAAAATTATTGATTAAATGTCAAACGTGTACGAATTCGTGTCATTCATGTATATATGGTTGAAGATATCTGGATTATCGGATATAAATAAATTAACAACAGCGAAATTATAATGCTGAGATTTTTATGAAAATCAAGACCAATCAAATGAAAAAGTGATAGATAAGGGAATAAAGAATGAGATACACTTTCATAAAACAACATGATGCAACAGACTGTGCAGCAGCTTGCATGGGCATGGTCTGTCTGCACTATAAAAAAGAGACAACAATTACAAAATTACGTGACATGATGGGAACAGACCTGAAAGGAACAAACCTTATAGGGTTGTCTAAGTGTGCAGAAGAACTTGGATTTAACTGTCAGGCTGTAAAAGTAGATAAAGAGGGTTTTGTTAGCAGATATACATTACCGGCTATAGCAAATATCGTGACAAAGGAAGGCTTATCGCATTTTGTAGTGATATTCAGAATCACAAAAAAGTATGTGATAATAGGTGATCCGGCTAAGGATCTTGAGAGACTGACTATAGACGAGTTTTATAAGAAATTTACAGGGGCCATGCTCCTGCTGAAACCAAATAGTGAGTTTGAGCGTGAAAAGATAAAGGGAACGAAGTTATTTGACAGATATATAAAGTTGCTGCTTCCACAGAAGAAGCTGTTTATATATGCGCTTGTAGCCTCACTTCTGGTTACACTTCTGGGAATTTTATCATCACTTTTTAATAATATAATATATGATGAAATACTTCCGTATCAGCAAAAAGATGTATTAAAGATGATGCTTGCGGTATTTCTTGGAATATCACTGACATCTACATTTGTAAGTTTTGTGAGACAGTGGATTCTCATGCATCTGTCCATCAAAATTGATATACCACTTATGCTTGGTTATTTTGAGCATATATACAAATTGCCGATGAAATTTTTTGCGAGCCGTAAGACAGGGGATATTACAACCAGGTTTTCGGATGCATTTACCATAAAAGACATATTTACCAGTATAGCATTATCACTGATCATGGACATATCAATGGCTTTGATAACCGGAGTAATACTTTTTCAGATGAACCCAAAGCTTTTTGCAGTGATCATAATGATGACACTCATAAGTATTGTGCTCGTATTTATATTCAAACAGCCATATAAGAAGATAAACGAAGAACAGATGCAGCAGTCATCCATACTCAACTCGGAAATAATAGAAGGGCTTCGCGCAGTTGAGACAATAAAGGGAAATGCCAATGAGGATATAGAGCTCGAAAGCATAGAGCGGGAATACATAAAATCTCTTAGGATAAGTTATAAAGAGGGTATGCTTTCAAATGTGCAGTCAACAATATCGAGTGTTATATCGGGAGTTGGTAATCTGGTGCTTTTGTATGTAGGAATAATGCAGGTTATAAATAACAACATGACGCTTGGAAGCTTCATGGCATTTAACACACTTGCAGGATACTTTATGGATCCTATAGGCAATCTGGTAAGCCTTCAGTTATCCATTCAGGAAGCAAATATTTCAATGAAGAGGCTTTCTGAAATCATGGATTATGAGAGAGAACAGAAAAGCGAGAGACAGTATCAGGAGATATCAAGCATTGATGGAGATATTAAGCTTGAGCATGTCACTTTCAGATACGGAAACAGAAAACCGGCTTTGGATGATGTGAGCTTTATAATAGAAAAAGGACAGAAAGTGGCACTTGTGGGGGCAAGCGGAAGCGGAAAATCTACAATAGCCAAGCTACTGCTCAAATATTATGAGCCGGAGGCGGGGGATATAACTATAGATGGGATGGATATATTAGAATATAAGAATGACGATATACGTCATGCGATATCATATGTGCCACAGAATATAGAGCTTTTTTCAAAAAGTATTTATGACAATATAAGAGTTACGAGACAGAGTGCAACGCTTGATGAGGTAAAAGAGGCTGCCAAAGCCGCTGATGCCCATGAATTCATAAAGAGACTGCCGATGCAGTATTATACCTATCTTGAGGAAGCAGGAAATGGTCTGAGTGGAGGCGAGAAACAGCGAATTGCACTTGCAAGAGCATTTCTAAAGGAAAATCAGTTTTATATCATGGATGAATCCACAAGTAATCTGGATTTTGCAACGGAAAATATAATCTTCGATATGATATACAATAAATTCAGAAAAAAGACCATGCTCATTATTGCGCACAGGCTTGCAACAGTAAAAAACTGTGACAAGATAATAGTAATGGATAAAGGGAAAATTGTAGAACAGGGAACACATCAGCAGTTGCTTGAGAGGAAAGGACTGTATTACAGATTGTGGGAAATGCAGCAGGGAAATTTTGTTATCAAAGAAGATTCAGATAAGGATGAACAGTTTGCTGAGAACTTTGAGAATGATGATGAGGGTGTAATGAGCTACACCTAGAAGATTAATGTTGTATGTAATAGCTTTACATAGAGTCAGGACTGGCTGCAGACGGGAATGGCAAAAATAAAACAAAGAAAAAAGGAGGTACACATACATGGATATGTGTTACGATGGAGCACTGGTGCTCCCTAGCAGTTATGCTGTTATGAATGAAGAGGAGATGACTTATATGGAAGGGGGAATTAGAGTATCTAAATACTCTTCGGGAAAATTGTTTGATACATATAGGGTACACTTTACAGCAGCAGAATGTTCTAAAATAGCACTTGCTTATGGAGTTATATCTGGTGTAGCGTCAATTATAGGAGCTTTGACAGGTCCAATAGGAGCAATAGCTGGAGGAGTTACAGCAGGAGCTTGTGGAATTGCAGCAGCCGTTTGGAGCTATGCGGCATCGAAAGGTGGATTAAACACATATATTCCGATATTAAAATCTGGAAAATTATATAATGGGAAGAAAGTAAGATATATATATTGCTAGGAACAAAAACTTACCTACTATTATAGTAGGTAAGTTATAGAATATTTTATTATAAAGGGAGAAATTATCAGATGAAGAATAAAATAATAATATATGTGATAGTACAATTTTTACTAATTTTATGTTCAATATTTGTTATTCCAAATGCTGAGGGTGTATTGAGTATATTCACAGTGCTGATTGTAATTG
>ERZ1034952.921-NODE-921-length-25952-cov-5.084373_pt1 | contig 25952 bp, 36 predicted proteins | sample MGYA00520625_ERZ1034952 | MGnify/ENA primary metagenome ERZ1034952 (study PRJEB33766, sample SAMN09781773) | gut metagenome | biome: gut microbiome | host: Homo sapiens | place: Madagascar | study: EMG produced TPA metagenomics assembly of the PRJNA485056 data set... | reverse complement strand
GGAGTAGTCGGTGATGAGCCGAGCCCGGGTTCAAATCCCGGCTTCTCCGCCAAAACATTTTGAAATATGCCGGAAATCGTTAGAAATAGCGGTTTCCGGCATATTTTATGCCTGCTTTCGTTCAATTTCAGGGAACTAAAAAATCATCAGCAAACTTGTATTTTACTTTTCAATGCGTTTAAATTTGGCTCTTTTATTTTGCGTAGGTCACACGGTAGGTCACATAGCGTTCCGGCGTCGGAGTGATTTCCGGCGCTTTTTTAATAATTTTTTGAAAAATTCTCAAAAAAGTGTTAACATTGTACGTACATTGGTGTATATTGTACTCACAAGGACAAAGGGGAAGCACCCCGAAAGGAGAATAAAAAATGAAACATATCTGCAACGCGAACTTCGGCGGCTACAACTTCGGCATCGCGCTCGATGAGAGCCGCGACAATCCCGGAATGTTCCGGCTGGTGGACGAGAACACCGGCGACGAGATCGAGGATATGTTTGAAAGCGAGCAGGAAGCCATTGATGCGATCTTCGTTAAGTATCCCGATAACGATCTTTGACAATGATGGCGTTAGATCTCAAGGATCAGGAGTAAAAATGGAGGAATAAGAAAGTGAAATTCAAACGTGTGCCGTTCGTTAACTACCCTGCCGATCGCGGGCTGCTGCGCCGCGGCTACCGATTCACCGGCGCCCCTGTGCAGTGCGACGCGGACGTGCTGGCAGACATCCGCCGCACCCGCGGCGAGAACTACGCCGACGGGCTGCTCGATCAGCTGCATGATGGATTCGAGCCGATCTGCACCGGCGATGATGGCAAGCTATATAGCGTTCTGTTCGATTCCAAGGAAGAGCCGCGGGCGGTGTACTGGCAGGAGATCGAGAACTGCCCAATCCCGTATTCCGAGGTGCTGGCAATGCTCGAATGTGATGCCACGCATTACGCCGCCGATCAGCTCAACGACTTCATCTCCGATGCCGGATGGCAGCCGGAATGGATGCGCGACTTTATGGACGATCCCGACGCCGAGGAGATCAGCGACGAGGACGAGCGCCGTATAAACGATGTTCTCCGCACGGCATGGAAGCACGCGCACAAGGGCGCGGAGGACATCTGATGAGCAAGTCCGAACGTGTGAATCTCCGGATCACGCCGGAGATGAAAGAACAGCTCCAGCGAGTGGCGGACAAAGAACACCGCACACTCACCAACTATATTGAATCCCTCGTTATTAAGGAGAGCGAAAAAATGACAAAACTTGAGATGGCACAGATGCTCGTTAACTCCCCCGCATGGGACGGTCTCCGCCCGGCGGAAAAGCTCGCGGCTGCATACACCAAGGAAGAGCTTCAAGATGCCTGCGATATGCTGGAAGAAGCCGAACGAGAATATTTCGATTCCAAGTACAAAAAGTAAAAAAGGAGGGCTGAAGGCCCTCCTTTTTTCTTTGCTCACTCAACAATACACTCGTAATACCGAACAAGCTTGTCGTCTTCTGCGTCCTTATCGCAAAGAAACGCTTCGGCAAGGTCGGCATAAAACTCCGTGTTGTTGACGTTGAATTTCTTTGCCACCTTGAAGTAGTCCGAGTACAGCATGTTCATGGCGACATAGAACTCCATCGGATCACAGTCTATTTTCTTCTGTTCAAGAAGATTCTTGGTCTGCTCGTAACTCCAATGAGCGCCCCTGCTTCCGTCCTCATTCTCAAGGCCGCGCATCCACTCGTCCGCCATTTCGCGGGTCATGCGGTCGTACCCTCCGGCATAGCCGCGGTCATACTCTCCGCCGTAGCTCTCACCCATACGCGGCTCGTAAGAAAATCCAATTCGGCGGCGGTCGTCGTAGTAGTCCGTGTATTCGTCGCGGTAGTCATTACGCGGGGCGTACCGCCCGTTGTTGTAATGCTCGCGGCCTCGGCTGTCGCGGTATCTGTCCTGCGGCTCATAGTCACGGTTATTCTGTGCCTGGTAGTCTCGGATGCGTCTGATTCTGTCCGCTCTCATGTCGTCGCTCCTGTCTCCGCGTTAATAGCGGTAAGATCATTGCTCGGCGAGCAGCACGGTTTCCCGATCATGCGGAACGTGCCGCCCGTGGCGTTTGTGACTACAGTCGTGCTGTACTTCGTCCGAGTCCGCACACCACACGCAGTTACGGGAGCGCAGCATCGATTAGTCAGCGGGAACTGCGCCGTTCCCGCGCCAATGGTGAACACGACCGGCGCGTTAATCGTCGCCGTCGTTGGGATGCTCTGCGCCAGAACGATGCAGTATTTTTCTCCGTTGGAATAGTTGCCATCCGGGAGGTTGACAACCAGATTTCCGCCGGTAAATGTAATCGTCTGGCTAAGAATCAGCCTTTTACAAAGCTGACAAACGGGTTTGCAAGCCATTTTTAACTCCTTTCAGGGGCGGGATTTCCCGCCCCGATTAACGTTGGTTCAGTAGCCGCAGCCGCTGCAAGTGTTCGTGTTGCAGCAATACGGGTTTGCAACACTGTACGAGGGGATAGGCGACGGGCGAAGCGCATTGATGAGCGTCGCGTTCTGTGCGCTCTGCGAAGCGGCAAGCCGTAGCGCCTGATTGTCCGCCTCAAGGGTCTGGATCTTGCTCTGCGTAAGGAAATCGAGGATAGCACGGGTTCCGGCGTTCTGATTGTCCGTAATGTCACGGGCAACGTTCTGGATGGTGTTCCGGGTATCGCACGCCTGCGTCGCCATGTCATATCGCACCTGTGCGATAGCCTGCCGATTCTCGCAGCAGCAGTTCTGGTTCTGCATCTGCATGGCGTTGAGCTGCTGCATGAGCACCGCCTGCTGATTGCATCGGGCAAGCTCCGCCGCAGAGAATCCGCTCGTCACGGCCTGCGTCACACCGGCAAAGCCGTTAAGCATTCCGGTGTTCATCGCGTAGAAGCCGTCACAAACGCCATTGTTCACCGCGTCGATCTTGCGCTCAATGTTCGCAAAGTCAGAGGTAAGAACATAGCCATCGACTACACCGCCGGAATTACCGCCGCCGAAGCCATAGCCGCCGTTACCCCAGCCGAAAATCAGCGCAAAGATGATGATCGCCCACCATCCGTCACCGCCGAACATCCCGCCGCGGTTATTGTCGCCCTGTCCGGCAAGAAAGCCGTTCATAAAATCGTCTGCCATAGAAAAACTCCTATCAGTTTATTTACATCCGGGCGCGCGCCTCCCGGCTGCATTCGAGAAGCGGCTTTTAATCAAGATGCCGGAACTGATAGGAGAATGTTTATTTAAGCCCAAGACCTTTGGCGATTTCCTCCACGGTCGTTCCGCGTTCTTTCGCCATGTTCTCCGCCATCTGCCGGAGCTGGTCGGGCGTTTTTCCCTGTACCATTTTCAACGCCTGTTGCGCTCGCGGGTCGCGCCCCGCCATCTGCTGTATTAGTATCATCGGGTTTCCGCCAGTACGGGCAAGGTTAATTAAATTGAAAATCGGGTTATTCATCATCGTCTTCTGCCCTCCGGCGCTTTTTCGCGGTCAGCTCCGCCCGCAGCGCGTCAAGGTCGGCTTTCGTTGCATACTCTACAGCTGGGGTCTGTTCCGGAGTGAAGAGCTTGAAATCAAAGAAGTCGGAGGCGCCTGTCTGCTGGTTAAAGCGTTTGAGGTAGATCATGCCGTGCCCAATGTCCGGCATAACGACGCCGAGAGAAAAGTAGTCCGTACTCGTGGCGATAGCCTCTTCGCGGCTCGTGACCGGCTTGCAAACGTATCCCGGCGCGATCTGCTGCGGCTGCGGTCGCTGATAGCCGCCGTAAAACTGCTGTGGCTGTTGGTAGTAGGGATTATCCATTGCTTCACGTCCTTTCTACCTCCATTTTCGCATAAAAAAAGAGGGCTAACCCATCGGTTAGCCCTCAAAAACCCATCAATAACCCATCATTCGATTGCAGCGGCGATCTTGTCCTTGATCGCCCGTATGCGGCGCTCGACTTTCTCTGTGCCGTACAGTTCCGTGTCCGTCTGCATGGCAAAGGAAATTTGCAAAACGCTCATCCCCTTTGCCCGCAGGCGGAAAATTTTTAGCTCTTCATCGGTAAAGCCGCAGTCCTGTTCAAACTGTTCTCGCAGCTCTCGCGGGAATTGCAGCTTATTCTTTGTCCCCGGCGTTGTTAAACTCCGTAGGATGCTCTCTGTCGTCATTGGCTACACTCTCCATATACGCTTCAAAAAGTGTCTCTGCGAGGCTTTCAGACGCCTCGACGCCATTGATGCGGCAGAATGTTTTTACGGATTCCTTCATCTGTTTTTTCTCCGTAATGTCGGTTTACAAGGATTTAAGGAAAAAGCATTTTGCTTATTGTGGAATCGGAAAGCAATAAGTAAAAAAATTTGCCGTTTTCTTTACTTAAAACTGCTCCGTCTCTTATTCGTCTTTGTGGAGCTGCTTAAATACCTGATTGATGCCGGTCGCGGCAAGTCCAGAGACAATACCGACGGCAACAGCAGTCAGGTAGTCCGTGGCAGGGAAGTCCGGCACAATATGCAGTGCCAGGACACCAAGCGGCGCACCAACAATGCCGCAGATCGCGGGAATCCACTTGTCGTTGATAGCATCAGTGTTCTTGATGATGATGCCGATGAGATAGGCGATCACAACAATCGCCACGCAAGTAGTCAGCCCGAAAATGTTTTCCATGTTTTTACCTCCTAAATTATTTTAGAAAATCGTTCTTCGCAAGATGGCTCGCATAAATGCCGTTGAGGTACTGAATCGTATTCGCGGCGCGGTTGTTCTCATATAGCGGGTGACCGGAGCAGTAGTCCTCGTATCGGTCAACATCCCGTAGAACATCCGCCCAATGCTCGGCGGTGTGAAGAACGCCCTGCCGCACCTCGTCGCCGAAACGCAAGATGCGGCTTCGCGCCTCGTCCGCACGGCACGCGGCGTCGTCCTCAATGTGCTTTACGAGTTTGCCGTCGAGGGCGTCCAGCCGCTTCACGATCTCGCTCTTGTTCTTACGATTGGAAAGGATGAGCGAGAAGATGCCAGCTACCGCCGCGCCGCCGCACGCGGTTATGATTGTTTTAAGAATCTCCATTCTGTCTCTCCCATTATTTTTTAGAATCCGAGGATCTTATTCACGCGCTTCTGCACTGCGTCGTACTTCGCGCCGAGCCTACGCTTCCGCTCTTCGCCGTTCCCGTAGTCTCCGCGAATGACCGCCTGAGCAAGGGCGGAAATGTCATCATCCGCAAGGAGAACGTTCACCCGCGCCTGCACGGCGTCGTAGTCGTACCCGGCAGCTTCGAGCCGTTCCCGGCGCTCCGCACCGTTGCCCCAGCGTCCGTTCAGCACTTCCTGCGCAAGATCGTCTATGTCGAGGTGTTCCGGCTTGTCGTCCGGCTCCTCCACGGAAGCGCCGCAGAGCTTGTCCCACTCTTCGGCGGTGATGTAAGCCTTATTCCCGTCGAGCCGGTGATTCCAGCCCGGCAGGAAGAGCATCGAAGTGTACTGCCGGATGTCGCACTCGTAGTCCTTGTGTTCGTTCCACGGGGTCTCGTCGTAGCCGCGAACCGGGTTGTAACCGGGGTACTGCGCCGCCCAGAGGTTGTACGCGAGAAGCGTCTGCTTGAATATGGGGATGTACCCCGCCGAGATGTAAAGGAAGCCCGTCACGCCCGTCTCGGCGCGGACGCAATCGAGGAAGCTCTTGCACCATGCGTCGTCGCCGTAGCCGAACGAGGCGTTCTGCGTGCGCTCCCAATCGAGGCAGAGGATCGCCTTGCCGATGTACGGGCGTGCGACATTGAGGAAGTGCCGGGCTTCCCGCTGGGGGTTGCCGCCCCCGGCGTAATGGTAGATGCCCATGCGCTTCCCGGCGGCAAGCCCCTGCTCGAACGCCCGCTTGAAGTCGGGGTTCACGTAGCCGGTGCTTTGCGTTGCCTTAACGATCACGAAGTCGCCGGGGACGACCATGAGGTTGATTCCACTCTGATGAGATGCAATATCAATTCCGTTCATTTAATTTTTCTCCTTTCTTCTTTTGGGGGAGTTACGCGCAGGTTATTGTGATTCCGGTAGCCTTGCCGGAAGTTCCGGTGAGCGTACTCGATCCTGCAACGATAATGCCGATGTAATACGTGCCGTCGTACGCCGAAACGTCGATGGTGCGCTCTACGTCGGTTTTCGTTCCGGTGGATGATACGTTTTCCGGGAGAAACCAGCTTTCAACCGCTGTAACAAGTGCGCCAGCGGCAACCGTAGGCTTCGCGGATGAGATGAAGAACGATGGCGCTTTTCCGCCTTTCCACGATGCAATGGTGTTAACATTCACCGTTACCGTCTCAACTTCCGCAAAGTTGATCGGTAGCGAGGAATAAACAATACCTGCCTCGTTGCCGTTCGTTTTAAACTCCGATGTTTCGGCGTTCCAGTACGGAAGCCCGAGGTTGTCACCCTCCTTGACGAGCTGTCCGACGAACGGAACAATGGATGCATTCGGCGCGAGAAGCGTTGCAGGAATCATACGAACCGTTGTATCAGCAGTGCATGATTTGGAGATCGTAAAGCCGGAGGTTCCGGCGCTGAACTGATACACGCCTTTTCGCGTTGAGATATACCCTACGCCGTTATCATCCAGCGTTACCGAACCGCTCGCCGCGCCCGTGTAAGTGATTACCTCGTTTTTAACGCCGTAGAGCGTGAGCGTGATCTTTCCGCCGCCTCCGGCGCCGCAGTTTGTTCTTCCGATCATGCTCTCACCTCCAACAAAGGATCGTCGGTATCGTGATTGCCGCGTTCGGCACTTCGGCGGCGTAAATGTACACGCCCCCGGCATAGCTCTCCGCCACGGGAGCAAACGTCCCGCTCATGGCGTCCGTCACGCCGAACACGACCTCCGGCGTCATCGCTGCCGTTACGCCCGTAAGAGGAACGGCGGCGCGGTACGGAAAGTCACCGTAAGTCTCGTCCGCGGCGAACGACGCCGCTTCCACGGTCGTATTCGTGAACGTCAGCTTCACCGAGTCGGCGGCGAGATTGCTTGCGCCCACAGCCCCGGCAGCGGAAGAAAGTGCGCCGAGATTGGCTCGCGCTGTAGCCGCGTCGGTAGCGCCCGTACCGCCAGAATCCACAGATAGCGGGGTTGTGGAGAAAGCACTTCGTACTCGCGAAACGATTTTCGATACGATATTCGACCAAGGCGTTTTTCGGTTCTCCGTCGCTGACACATCATAGAACGGGAAATAGTCCCCATCCGCTAGCGTTGCCTCCGCTACCAAATCGTTCGTTGCGATCTGCCGCTTTTCAATAGCCGCCGGGATCAAGGTGCTATCCGTGGAGCTTACCGGGATAACCGAACCAGTAAGAGCCACATTCCCGGATGTATCCGGCGTCGCGCCGTTTACCGTCACAACAGAACCGGAGCCATTCATGCCGTTATAAACGGAGAACGTGGTATACTCCCCGTTGTCGAATGTGATTTTATACGTATCGGTTGTACCGGGAGAGTGCGTGCCGCTTTGCAGTGTGATAGACGCGATGCCGTTGCCGTTCTTCACGGTGAACGTGGAGGTCGTGCCGTCCGTGAGCGTTACGGTATAGGTATCCGTCAATCCAGATGTCCCGGTTTTGGCAATGCTCTGAATCGACGCGCCGTTTGTGACGGTGAAGTTGGTGCTTGTATTGTCCGAGAAGGAGATTTTGTAAGTGTCCACAAGACCGGACGTGCTGATTTTCGCAACGCTTGTGATTGCCCGACCATCCGTTCCCTTGTCGCCCTTTGCGCCAGTCGCGCCGCGCACCGAGGTAGTCTGTACCTCCGTGTCGTCAGCCATGACGAACGTCAGGGTATAGTCATCATTTAGGGTAATGCTCTTAATGCCGCCGTGTCCGTCAAGCGCCGTTGCAAGGTCGTTGATAAGCACCTGTCCGGTCAGGGATTTTGCCTGTCCTGCCTGTTCCATAACGAACAGGTCTGTAGTTGTTACGGTTGACGCTCTCGGAAGCTCGCCTACTGTTTTGTCCGCCAAGGATTAGCCCTCCTTCGTTTCCGCCGCAATCAATTTCTCAATAAGCAGCTTAATGTAAACGAGCTTCTCGAAATTCTCCCATCCATCGACGCGGAGAGTACCGAGAAGCTCCTTGATTTTATTCAGTTCTTCCATGCTCAAACCTCGCTCGCGTACTTCTGCCGCAGCGCCGCCCGCTGTCCGTCCGTTTCGTTGACAAGGTATTCGAACTTCGTATAATGCTCGAAAATGGTCTCTTCCCCATTGGCTGCAACATAGCGGATTTTCGCGGTCTTGTTCTCATCACCGAAGATCGCCGCCGCCTCCACGAAGGAAAGGCCGGTCAGCGTAACGTACAGCAGCCCCACCGTAGCAAGGCCGCAGAACACGCAAGGGTATTCGCTTCCGTCAAGGAAAATGATTTTGTCCATGTAAACCCCCTTAAATGTAAGAAAGGCATTGTATGCCGATATCATTGCCGTTTCCGTCTTTGAAATAATACCCGGCCTGCGTTACAAGCCTGCCGTATAGGTAGAACGCCTGACTGTCTCGAAAACTGCCGCTGCTTGCATTCATCGCGCTTGCAACAGCAGCGCCAGAAAAAACATCCCCTGCAAAATATCCATTGGCAATTCCGCCATTCAGGTATCCGTTAGTGTTTGCAGTCGTGATTGTTCCAGCCCCTATCTGACTGCCTTGAATTGATCCGGCGTCGCCGCCGGTCTGTATCCGGTTGGCATATACGTTGCCAGTAAACGTGCCGTCCGTTGCGTATAGTTGGCCGTAACTGTTTACGCGGAATTTCCCGCCGCCAAGGGCGATGCCGTCCGCACCGATGTACACGCCGTCCACCGTTCCGTACAGTTCCGACAGCTTGTTATAGATGGCGCTCTGCGTGATGGTAAACCCGCTGTCCTTGCTGCCAATAAACCCTGACGTTGCCGTTATCTTGCCGGTGATGTCTACGCCGTCTTTCGTTGCCCTGAACACTTCCTGCCCGGAGCTTTCCAGAACAAACCCGTCCGCCGTCAGCGACCAACCAAAGGAAGCGGAATTGCCGCCGGTCTGCGTCACTCTCGCGGCGATCTCCTGCGCGTGCAGCTCCAATGCCGCCCGCATTTCAGTTTCACTCGCTTCTCTCGCCGTGACCTCCGCTTGAATGTTTAAGGCATTCACACGTAGGCTTGCCCGCGTCTCGGCAAACTGCCGCGTGGTCTTGCGGTCGGTCGGGGATTTATAGGGGTACTCATGGTCAACAGCGTTCTCCTGCGGCGCGGAGATACGCGCCGCCATAAGCGTGGAGAAATTCGTTTCATTGACGTAGATGCCGGAGAAAACGCCGTTGATGGTAACACCGTCGCCAAGCTCCGCCGCCGGGTCAAGCTTTGCCCAGTCTGTATCATACGGGCGATATACAAACTCGCCGATGCTCTCTAAGATGTCGTTCGCCATCTGTTGAGAACCCCACGGGCAGTCAAGCTCTAAAACGTTGTCTCCGCTCCCGGCTTCATAACACGTTTCATCGTCAATATTGATGCGCACCTTGGTATATTTCGGCAGCTCCGGCGTGGAAGTATAGCCAGCCGCACTACGACCAATAAAAATAGAATCAGACAAGGATACGATCACCTCCAAACTTGATTGCATAGCCTACGGTATCAACGAGGAAGTGCGTTTCGATTCCTATCTCATTCAGCCGTACAAGGCGTAGCTTTCCATCATCCGACATGATGAAGTTTCCGGCGTACATCGCGGCGATATATCCCAAGATTTCCCGCATGGCGTACCCGCCGGGATACTGCACCAGATACCCGCGCTGCATGATCTCCGCTGTGCGGGAATCGACCTCCACGCCCATATACCCGGCGATAAGGTTTACAACCTCAATGCCCGTTTTGGGCCATGTTCCGATTTCCCCGGTAGTGGGGAAATCGTTCTCAGCCTTTAACATCGCGTCATACCCGTGGAAAACGATCTCATCCGTACTCTCGCCGTCGGAGCGTGTGTCGATATAAAACACGCCCTTTGGTAGCCATTCACTTTCCTTCGTGTCGTTCACGGCACGGATAAACGGCTTGATGGAGGACATTCTCTTGATCGTCGCAGTCGGCTTTACCATCGTGACATCGATTTCCGCGGCGACACAGCACCCGACCATCGGCTTATCGTCCGTGAAAAGGTGCTGCGTGGTCTTGATCTCTTTGAGCATGTTCCCGCCATAGCCGCCGGAATCGGAGTCGTAATAAATCCTCGTTCCGCCGAACGTGATATAGTCAGCGTGCTCGTCGATCAAATAAAACTCGTCGCCGATCACGAGCTTGGTTTCAAACCAATGCGTACCGGCGACGATCTCCTTATATGTTGCGCTTGTGTTCTGCATGGTTATCTCTCCACAAGGGCAAGCGGGTCAATGTCCCACAGGTCTTTTTCGTCGCCGAATGATGTTTCAACCGTTGCACTGCTCGTGCTGTTGTACATCGTCGTGACCTGCGTACCTTTGAGCCATGGGTTGGTATAGGTGACTTCGACATACTCCGGCATAAGCGCCGGGAGAACGATCTCGGCATCTTTGGTGTACAACGGCTTAAACTTTGCGTCAATGCGGAATTTCGTTGCGATTCTCGACCGATGCATTGTCCAATCCATTGTGCGCCCTGCGGTAGGGCTGTCGCCGTCTTCACGCGAGAGTTTATAGCCATCGCCGTCCAGATAGGGGAGCATATTAACGCCGTTTACGATCAGCTTCATTTGCCGCGCCCCCTGTTCCGTTCTTCGGTATAGGTGTAAATCGCCTCGCCCACCTTGCGCCGGTCGAGGTCAACCGTCGTGTGAATCTCAATAGGCTTACTGCCGCTTGTTAAACGTTCGAGAAGCGCGTCTAGCTTGCTTTCCAGCTCGGGGGATATACCGTAACCGTACCCAGAGGAAAACGCATTAGGTGGCACAACGCCGCCCATAGCAACGGCAGGCATTCTCATGTTCAGACCGGCGAATTTGTCTGTCATGCGGTCAAACATTATATCGGCAAGCTCATTTGCCACCATCGTAACCCATTGGGTGTTCCTCTCAAGGGGGACAATGGCCTCTTTCCCGGCTTCTCCGGCTCCGATGAGCGTTGCGCCGTCTACAATGCCGCCTTTGGCGTACCAGTTAACATACAAATGGGGAATAGCGCTAATACCGAAAAACTTTCCAAGATCACCCGCCGCCTGCCACTGAACTTCAAGATGTGGGAGTTTAAGCTGCGGAAGCTGCCAATCGAAATGAAAGAAACTCTTGATGTTCTCTATGATCGTATGGAGTTTCTCTTTCAAGCTCTCAAACGCCTCAACGACAGATTCTTTTGCATCAGCCGCTTTCGTTTTAAGCGCATCAAACTTTTCCCAAATTGCATCGATCTTATCTCCGAACCATTCTTTAACGTCTGCAATCGTCTTTTTTAATGGCTCTGCGACGTGTTCTTTGAACCAGCCGGAGATTTCGCCCCAGTAGTTGTAAATCGTGAGAGCTATAGCAAGAATCGCGGCAATAAGAATGGGAATCCATGATCCTGTAAGGAGCGAGATTGCAACGCCAATAGCCAAAAGCCCGGCGGCAATAAGAAGGCCGGTTTCATGCGAAAGCTCGCCGGTTTCTATCCATTCACGGATTCCAATGACAAGCATACCGATTCCGCCGATCAATAGCGTAATAGCTGCGCCAATCGTGCCAAACGCGAGAGCCGCGCCGCCCGCCGCAATAGCCAAGCCGCCGATCATTTCAATGAGGTTTTGCCAATCAACTCCGTTTTCCCATGCGTCAATTCCGCCTTTGATAGAAATAACCGCGCCGCTTACAAGTAGGGCGATTCCGAGCAATTGTTTAAATCCGCCCTTAATCAGTCCGAGATTCGATAGGACTTTTCCAAACCCCCAACCGAGAATCCCAGCACCGATAGCCGCGACTAAGTCCTTGATGACTTCAAGATTGTTCTTGAGCTTGTCGCTGATCTGTACGTCCTCGTATTCAAGATCGCCGCCGGAACCTCCACCGCCGCCCCCTCCGCCAGAGGAAGAATCCTGTGCAACGGTGAGCGTATCAATGCCCATGAGCTGCTTTTTCATTTCCTTCGCAGCGCCAGCGCCGGAGGATAGATTGTCGCTCAACTTTCCTGTGTTTGTTATGGCACGCTTGAATGTGCTTTTCCCGCTAAGCGCCGCAAAGAACGCCGCGATAGCGTTCACGGCCTTTGTGAGCCAGCCGATGAGCGTCTGCAATACCGGGATGACCGCAGTAAGAATTGGCGCGAACGCCGCGCCCCATGACGCCTTTAGCCCCTGTAAAGACGCTTTCAGTTCATTGATGCTTTTCTTCGTCTCCGGGTCGTTCTCGGCGTAAGCCTTGACCGCTTCGATGGTGTATTGCTTGAGCTTGCGGAACAGGACATACAGCGAACGGATACCGATGCCGTATTTGAGCAGATTCTTTATGCCGCTCTTGATGGACTGCTGCGCACCTTCCATTGCGGCCTTGATGTCAGCGCCTTTGGAAGCATCGGTGATTGTCTGCGTCAGCTCTCCGGCTCTTGTCTCCTGCGCTTCCAACTCCGCCGTCTGCTGTTTCAGCTTATCAACGATTTTCGCGTCCTGCGCTTCGAGCCTCTGAGCCGTTTTCTCTTTCTCCGCAAGGATTTTCTCCTGCGCGGAAAGCTCCGTCTTGATTTCAGCTTGTCGCTCAACATCGGGAACAATTCCGGCCTGCCCGGAGAGTTTTTGCAAAATCTGGTCATACTGAGAATCAAGCGTCTGCAATTTTGCCGCAAGACGGTCTGCCGCTTTCACTTGCGAATTATAAAGCTTTTCTTGTTCCGCAAGCTCGGTTTTGATTTCCGTCTGCCTTGCTTTTTCCTCTTCAAACTGCCGGAATCGGATAGGATCAGCGGTTTCGGCAGTCCGTTTCTGGCTCTGCGCTAACTCAGCCTTGAGGTTCTTGATCTTATCTCGCGTAATGTCGGCCTCGTTGGCGGCTTGCTCCAACTGTTCATTGATTCCAGACCGCTTATTATCAGTTTTCTGCAAATCGGATAGAAGCTTTTCACGCGAGCGTTTAAATTTTGCCGGATCAACTACTCCCGTTTGACTTTCCAAAGAAGAAAGCTCGTTTTTAAGCTCTTCAATTTTATTTTTTGCTTTATCAGCGGCATCATTGGCGGCATTTAGCTGTTCCTCGATTCCCGATTTCGAGCTTTTATTGTCCTCCATGCTCTTTTTGAGCCTGTCCATGTCGCGTTGGAGCTTATCCAATTCTTTGGCGGCTTGCCCGGCGTCGATTTCTACCGGGAATCTAAGTTCTGTCGCCATCGCATCACGTCCATTTCTTCAACATTTCTTCGTCCTCTGCTGTGTACTTCGTCGGGAGCGTTACCAGATCCCGATTCTGCCGCAGCCATTCCCGCTCGTGTTTTTCGAGCTTTTTACCTTTGGCAAGTTTCGAGCGCAGCGACACGATCTGCGAAAACGCGCAGTCACCGCCGATCTCCATGTACGCGCCCATGAACGTCCACCAGTGTAGATATTCGACATAGCGGCATTCATAGCCGAGCACATGGTTGACCGGCGCGACGATATACGGGAAGTCCTTTTCCCAGTCAACAAGACGGGCGGATTTCTTCCCGTGCGGCTGCCCGAGGTCGATAAACCAGAAGCACTTTTCCAGCGCTTCCGAATAGTCCGTCAGCTTCTCCCAATCGGGGAATATGGTCTGAATTGTTGCCTCCGCCTTGTCCTCGTCGGAAAAATCAGGGTCATTCAAGACCTCTATGAGATCGAGAATAACCCTGTAATCCGAGCGTATCGCATGGTCTACACCGCCGACGGAAAGCGATACCGGCAGGGAATAGATCATTTCTTGAATTTCGCGAGATACTTTTGCAGCTTCGGATTGGTTTTTTTCTTCTCCGCCGTAAAGGTATCGTTCATGTTGTCGATGAGGCAGAGCATCAGGTTGCACCACACGGGAAGACCGTCCGCCATCGCGTAGGTGTTCATAGTTCCATACAGAGGAGTGCAGACATCAAAGCCGAAAAGACCGTTGATAAGCTCTCGCATCTCCCCATCCATCGCACGGGCAGCGGCAAAGATTTTCTTCGCGTCGTTCTCCCCGACGAGCATAGACTGGTACTTGTCCTGCTGCTTGTCCATCGCGTCGAAAGCGTTAAAAACACGTTCGATAAAATCAATGTCGGTGAGGTTGAGCAACACCGTCACCTTTCCGTTGATGGAGATTTCCTGCACGCCGGTATCATGTCTAAGTTCAAGCATTGCTTAACCTCCAAAAATTCAGGTCTCCGGCGTAAACTCGATAGCGCCGCCGGTGCCCTTTGTGGCAGTGCCCTTCGTGCGCGTGCCGCCGTAGGTTACATTGATGGGCATACCGACGCTGCCGCCGCCCTCTCCGCCGAGACCAGTGACCTCGACCATGCAGGATTCGTAGCGTTCGGCAAACCCAGCGTAAGTGTGGACGATGAGCATGTCCATAGCCGCAAGCGCCATCGCGTCCTGATCGACAACGGCGAGCTTCCAAATCTTCTGCTGCGCCGCGTCGCCGCTGTCCAGCTCGCACGGCTCGAAAGACTGCGTAATGACAGGCTTCTTCATCGTGCCGTAGGTGTCACCGAGAATGTCTTTCTTGCTCTCGGTAGACCAGTCGTATTCCTCGGAGCTGTCCTCCACGCGCTTTCCGATCACCGACCACACAGGAGCGGAACTCGTGCCGGTATTCAGATAAGCGAGAAGCAGCTCACGCGCCACAGTCTGCCCCGCAGCAGTGGTAAACGTGTATTCAGCCATTCGTTAAATCACCTCGTAAATTAAAGTTAAAAGGATCTGGTGATCCTCTACGTCTCCTTCGTATCGGGCAAAAAGAGCCGCTGCCGTGTCTCGTTTGACTTTGCGCACGCGGATACCGTCCGCAATCGTCAGGCTATCCGCGTTCGCCTCCGCCCACGCGCCGTATGCATCCAGCACCTCGTCCGCGCTCATTCTCTCGTCGGCGTTCTTCGCCGGGACGCGATAAATAAGTTTGAATTGGTACTGCGCCTGATACGAGCCGTCGATAAACTGCTTGGTTTTGTACGCCGCCTGAATGGTGGAAATACATAAACCGCTCTTCTCGCCCAACCATTCAAAGTCGAGCTTGGAAAGCGGCTTATCCGGATACGCATTCAACCATTGCCGCACGGCGCGGCTCACGTCTGCGTTTTCCTCCGCAGATACTAAGGTTTTGGGTTTCTCATTGTCCAAGGAAGTGTTTCACGCCCCTTTCAGCGACTTCCGCCCACTTCTTTCCGTTATCCGCATAAGAGGCTTCGACCCAATGCGATTGTGCTTTCGGGCTGTGCTGCTGTGTAAAAACGAGGTTTTTATCTATAGGGTGCAGATGAGAACCCTTGCGGTGTCGCCACCCTTTACCTTCATAGAACACAGCGTGCCGCCCCTGCTCATCAACCATTACCTTGCCATACCAGAGATAACGGACATAATCAGCCGTGTACACAATCGTGTTCAGAATTACTTTTGTGTTCTTCTGCAACACACCATTAAGGAAAGGTACGTATTCGCGGGTGTCCTTTTCGATCTGATCCGCTAAGACAACTTCCTCCAGCTTACAAGCCTTACGGAAGCCCTTTGCGCTGATGGGCTTAATCTTTATTGTGATATTCATTTCGCACCTACTTGGAAGTGGCGCATATCGCCGCCGAAGTCCCGAACATCGACCGTGTTTACGTCGAAAGCGTAATCGTATTTCTCTTGCAACTGCGCAAGGCTCATCATTTCGTAGACCTCGCCTTTGACAAAGTACGTGGACGTGGAATTGCTATGCCCGCCGCTGTCCAGCGTCCACAAACCCTGTTGGTTCTCCGCCGCATAGAACGCTTTCGGCTCGACATACGTTTTCTTGTCGCCGGTCGTGCTGACAGCATCAACGGAAAAGGGGATGTAGAGAGTAGCGGCGTCAGCGTCGGCAAGCCCCGTCTTTGCAACGTTCGTTCCCTTGGACACGTCCAACAGCACACCACGCAGAATGGTAATGCTGTTGTGCATCTTTAGGTCGTCGTCCTCATAGGAGTTAAAGACCGTGACAACATGTGGAAACACAGCGTCTACCCCCTCTGTACAAAAGCCCCGTCCACGCAAGATAATCCATGGCGATGTTTTCCAGCGTTTTCCGGGCGGCTTCCGCCGTCTCCGTTCCGCTTGCGTATGTTTTGCTCCACGCGCCTACGGTCTGGCTCTTGACCTCGCCGCCGCTCATGCTCTGCGCTGTGGCGTTCTCAATGATCTGATACTGCTCCGCCAGCGCACAGCAGCACATTGCAAGCGCGTTGTCCGTGTCCGGGTAATCTTTCGCCTTGCCCATGGTATAGTAGTTGATAAAGGCGTCTGCCCGCGTTGCTGCGCGGGCAAACTCCTGTTCCGTCAGGGCGCTGCCGAGATATGTTTCGGTGTAAAACGTGTATGTTGCGTACATCTGCGCCCCTCCGGTTTATCAGCCCACGGTAACGGCGGCAGTACCGGATTTCGTACCGTCCTGCTTGGAAGTTGCGGTAACGGTCAGCGCAGTATTCGTCTCGTTGGAGGCGATAGTCAGCGTGCCGTTCTCATCGATCTTCGTTCCAGCCTTAACAGCAGCCGTGCCGGAAACGCTCCACAGCACGCCGTTAGACACCGCGCCCTCGCCGGTCACAGCGGCGGCAAACGCCTTGCTCGCACCCTTAGCAACGGTAGCGGTAGCCGGATCGACCGTCACGGTACTGACCGTACCGGCAGGAGCGTACACCGCGAACGGGCAGTACTTCGACAGGGTATCGTTGTACGCCGTCTTCGGGTTCGGAATTTCCCAACCGAGACGCATAACCGCACGCAGCGCGACCATATCGTTCTGCATGAGGTTGTAAACGATGGAGTTGTCGGAAGGATCCTGCACAACGCCCTGATCGAAAATCTTGAAGGTGATGTCCTGACGGATGGAGTACACCAGCTCCGACCAGTCACCGGCGAACATGAGCGCCTTGGTGGTGTCGAAAGCACCGTTGCGCGGGAAGTACATCGGGGAGCCGTCCAGCGCGTAAGGCGTCGCGCCCTGCATGTCCGTCTTGAAGATGGGATTGCCGTTCAGGTCTTTCAGACCGCGCAGCTTCGCACGCATCTGGATAGCGGACATAATGCCGTTGACGAGATAGCCGCTTTCCTCGACCTTGGCGATCACGCCACCCTCGGCAAGAAGGTCATCATAAATGTACGGCGTCGCCGCAACGACGGAACCGGCCTTCGTGCAAGTCTCAAGGACGCTGTCGCGCCAAGAGGTGGGCTTGTTCGTGCCAAACAGGATAGCACCGTCAATGACCTTACCGAACGCCTCAACGAGACGCGGGCGGACTTCGCCCCAGATGTCATAGTCGGCGTCGTCAAGCACCGCCTCCGGGATGGGGACGATAACGGCGATCTCTTCGGCATAAATTTTCTTTTTGTCCCACTTCATCTTAGTGGTCTGCTTCATGCCGGTGTCGCCGTTCACGAAGTAGGCAGTGGGAAGCATGTCCAGAACGTTCATCGTCTGGGTCTTGCTGGTCATATTGGGGAGGCGGCGGCCCATCTGGAGGACGGCGCTTCCCTCGGTCACACCCTGAATGATCTCACGGGTGACAGGTTCCGGGATAAGCCCGGAAAGGTCGGTTCTGTTTACAATGTTAGTAGCCATATTTTACCTCACAAATTACTTAAATTTGCCCCGAATCAGGGCATTCATAGCGTCGTTCGTGCCGGTGGCACTATTGCCGCTGTTCCCGACGTGCGCGGACATATCCACACGCACGGAAGCGGGTTTTCGGTCTTTCAGAAACTCGTCGGCTGCCTTTTCAAAGCTCACCGTGTCCGTCACTTTCTGCCCGATCTTAAAGCAGTAAAATTCCAGCTCATCAGCCGAAACGCCCTTTGCGGTCAGATACTTTTCCCGCTCAAACTGCGTAACCTTCGCTTCTGCTGCAAGCCGCGCCGCCTTTTCGGTGTCGCGCTCTTTCTCGATTCCCTTGAGCTTGTCCGCTTCGCTCTGCTGATTGGCTTTCCAAGCCTTATAAGCGTTCATTTCTTCCTCGGTGGGCATTCCTTTTGTTGCCCGCGCGAGACGCTTTGCAACGATATTGTCTACCTCGGCTTGTGTGAAAGTAGCTTCGTTCCCGCCCTCGGCGGTGTTAGTATTGGTATTCTGTTCTGCCATGATGATTCCTCCGTTTTTCGCCCGTCGGCGTATTCCGTTTATGCCCGTCGGCAAACAAAAAAGGAACGGGCGCAAAGCTCGTTCCTTGAATGTTTTAAATTTCGGCTCGTGCGGGCGTTCCCTCCCGCGTCAACCGAGCCGGGCAAAATGCCCGGTGCCACAGCAGGCGAACCCACCGTGCGCTCTTGCACGATTTAATGACGCCTTCGTTGGCGGCGCAAGCTGGAATCGAACCAGCAACGGCAGGGCGGCGTATCCTGCATCTCAAGTTCCCTTGCGGGAGCGTCGGGAGCCTTTCCGACCTCGCCCGTCCGTGTTCCTATTTGCGCCATAAATGCGTGACCGCCAATGAGTAGTGGCGGCGCGGATTTGCTCTGTTTCCGCGAACAGCTTTTTTCGTTGGGGGCGGTTTATATGCCGTCCTCCCCTAGCCGGGCGGCACTCTCTATCACGCTTTTATATATGCATGGCCGCTGTTGAGCAGTAGCGGCGCGGTATTTGTATCCCCTCCGCAGGGGCAAGACAGGGGGAAAGGAAGGAAGCCCTGCCAAAGCAAGACCGTTATTTCTATACCCGCCACAAGGTCAGGCGGCGCTCTCTGTTATGCTTTTGAAGAGTGATACCATTTTCGTGACCTCACGAAAATGATCATAGAAAAAGCACCGTGTGTTTGCACGATGCTTAAATACTAAGATATTTGTCTGTGTTTTCTCGCTTCTCAATAACGATTTCGTCAGCGCCTTTTCGCGCTACCATAAGTATTTCAGCGGGAGATTCGTCAAGGAGACCGACGGAGGCACTTGCGCTATTCACTCTTTGAATGAACAACACGTTATTATTCCCGCACCGAGGACTTGCCTTGACTTTTTCATAGTCTAAATTGTTCGCTTTGCAAAACTCTTGTATCGCAAGCAAAAAAACATCAAACATACCCGATTACTCCGTGGAAAAGCACATATAGCGTCCGAGCGAATTGTAAATGACGCTTGTTTTTTGTCCAAACGCTTTCAAAACTTCATAGTCCCCACCGGAAGCTATCAATGTATTCTCATCCAGCCCCGGATGGGTGTGACCACTCCATCTATATCCATTATACGCTAATTCTTTAGCTTTTGCAACATCAAAATTAACCTTTGTGCTGCTTCCACGAATGATAAGTCTTTCTCCGCCTTTTGTGAACAGGGCATATTCAACGCCTGTTTTGGCGGTAAGAGCGCTAAGATCGGTTAGACTTACATCTGTTTTCCTTACGGTTACTCTGGAATCGTATTCAGAGAGCTGCGACAAAAGATTTTCTTGCCGTTTATTCAACTCGACATTATATTGCAATACAGCAGATGGTCTGCCCTTTGCTGTATTTCTTGAGCTTACAGGGCTGTTTATTTGTTGCCCACCGAGATAATCTTTGCTCGCCTTTACAACTTCCCGCGCTTCTTTCGGTCCGAACTCCGCGATGTTCCCGCGCTCGTATTGTGGCCGCAGTCCTGCCGCCTTGCTGAAAGCCTCGTATTCCTCGTTGAGACGACGATACCGTACAGCCTTGGTCGTATACTCCTCATCGTCTCCGCGCCCTTTGGCGGCTATCAGCTCGCGTTTAACTTTACGCAGGGACGCTTCAACCTGTCTCTGCTTTTGTGTCGCCTCGTAAAAGGTGTATTGCTTGCCCTCAAACTCAAAAGGCGGCGGGTCGATGTTCTCCAATTCCTCATCGGTGTATGCCCGCTCAGAAACGCCCTCAATCCAGATGTGGTACATATGGCGGCAGTTAGCGCCGCACAAACCGTCCACCTCATCAAGACCGCAGACCTCGTATATAGACGGGTAAATATCACCGGTGCGGATGGAATAAACGCGCCCCTGCCATTTCTTGTGGCTCGCCCATGGCGTTTTACCCTCTCCATCTCGCGCACCGCGGTGCGCAGTAACCTCTCTGTACGGCGTGTCAAGCAACGTCGCCGTCTGCTCGGTGTACTGCCGGGAAAGCTGGGTAACGCCCGTCATAACGGCTCTGCGGGCGGCAACGTCAACACGGTTATGCCAGCCGCTTTCATAGTCAACGTACTGCAAGCCGCTGTCCGTCAGCATCTTCGTTGCGTCACGGATCGCCACGTTATAGCTCTGCCCGCTCTCCACGCGCATCAAGGCGTCGTCAAGCACGCGCTGGTACATCCTTCCTATATCATCAACCTTTACCGTGCCGTCCGGCGCTCGGTACGCAAAGCCCATGCTTCTGGTAATGTTCGTCAGCTCTCCAAGCGTCTGCATCTCAATGGCGTTGATTTCCTGCATGAACAGGTCGGCATTGAAGTTGTTTTCGCCGAGAATGAGGTTGTCGTCAATCAGCGTATCAAAATACTGCTGGTTTCGTTGGACAGCCTTGTTCCATACAGCGTCAAACTCGCTTTGCGTGAGCTTTAGGGTCTTTCGGATATACTCGTTGATTTTTTTGTAATCATATCCCCGCCGCTGCAAAGACCGTATATGCTCTATCGCCGTCTCCGTCATTTCTCCGGTCACGGCTACACGGGAGCATATATCCTCAAGTATCTGCTCTTCCAGACGCTGAAAAAGATAAATCATCGGCAGGGGCAGGGAGTACATAAACTCCGGCGTGATTGGATATTTTGCCATTACTCATCGCCCGATACAAGGCTCTCCATCTGCGGCAGGGCAGCTTTTGCAGTTGCCTCGTCCTCGTTCATATAACGCATACGAAATTCGTAAGGCTGCATGATCCCCATCTGCACCATACGCGCATCTCGGTTGAACTCCGATTCCTTGTCCTCGATAATGGAATCATCAAAATCAACCGTGATTTCAACGTCCTCGTCCAGCCCGGCGTTCATATAAGCATTGCCCATTCGGAGAAGAACGCGGCACAGCTCAATGAGAACGCCCTCAAGTATGATCTCGTGCTTTTTGATCGTGCGGAACATCTCGGAGTTTTCGCTGATGATCTGCGTCGCCGTGGAGACGTTGCCATTGTCGTATTTGTAATGGTTCTCGCCGAATCCGCACTTGCTCGACAGAAGATTAAGCATGTCCTGAATACCGGCGTTGTGTTCCGCCGTGCGAAGGTTCATGTTGATCTCTTTTATGATATCGCCGTCCTGCCCGTCGGCGGGAAGAACATAAAAAACAACGTCGCTTGTATCGAACAGCGGCTCGCCCGTGTGGAAGTCCTTTGTCGCCTGCGGCTTGAGCATGACGCGCTTCTTGCCAAGCTGGAACTCGTTCACATAGCTGTCGTATGTTAAATCAACGCCCTTTAGCTGATCTATGGCATTCGCAAATACCGAAATGCCCATCGGGAGGGTTGCATCAACATTATTGACAATGTTCAGCCGGTCAATAACGAACATGCGCTGCGTGAACGGCGTATGCACGACAGGAGCGACGTTTTCAAACCCCGGAACATCGGCAAGTTTTACCTCCGACAGGCTGCCCTTTGTGTCACGATACAGTAGGTTTTCGATATCGTATGTGCCCTTATCCGTGCGCTTGTGGATGCAGATGTAAAGATACGATTCTTTCTTGATCGCCTTGTGCGATCCAAACGCGCATTCGGTTACGATGCCGTTCTCCCATGTAAGGGGAAGGATAAGGTCAGCCGGGACATAATCAATGCGGATTTCCCCGCCGCTGCCGTTCACCTTGCCCGTCTGCTCATCAACATACGCATTAACGACCGTCGGAACATACGCAACCGTGCCGCGAGCCGCCTTGATCTCCTGCATCTCGTTCGATTTGACGGTGAAGTTGTTCCGCTCAAAAACAGAATCGATGAACTCCTGCTCTGGCTTCCCCTCAAGCGTTATCTTGCACTTTTCATTGAGCAAAAGGTTCGCCCAATCCTCGCAGACCTTTTTCGCCATGCCGAGAGAGTACAAGCGGCATGTGACGTATTTCATGCCGTTCCAGATACGGTAACGGTGGAACTGTTTCACATACCCATCGTACCAGCTCTTCCAATTCTCAATGTAAGTGTAAAACTCTTCCGGCACGGTAGTATATCCCCGCGCCCGCAAAACCTCGTATATGTTCATGCTCTCACTCCGTACAGTCTAAATGCCCGCTCCATTCCGTACCGCGCAGCAGAAATAAAGTGGTCGTCTTTATCTGGATACCCGCTGATTACGTTTCCGTCTTTGTCTCGTTCGTACTCGTAGTTTATAAACTCTTTATACGCCTCCGGCGTCCTCATCGGATCAATGACAATCCGGCGGCATTGTAGCCACTTCATCCCGTATTCAACGCTGCCGGGACCTTTTATCGCGGCTCTTGCATCGACGCCGCTTGCTCTTATATCCGCAACGCTCTTCGGTTCGGCGCTATCGCAAACAACAGGGAAGTCGTCGTATCCTTGTTCTTTGATCCACGCGGCATTGTCGGCATTGCTTGTCTTGTTGCTTCGGTGTTCGTCAATGAAATACAGCGTCTCGTTTGTTACATCGTAGTGCATACGCAGAAACGCGAACGGGTCGGGATACCACCCGAAGTCAACGCCTTGATATATCCGGTCGAACCGTGCGATCTCTTCATCCGTGATCGTCCGTGCCGTGATGTTATCGAACACGTTGCCGCCGTCGCCGTTGGGGACGCCGAGATATTCGTGCTCGTATGCCTCCGGATTTACCTCTTTGAGATGTTCGGCGTCGTTGAGAAACACCGTGCCGAGCCATTCCGCGGGCGCTTCAAGATACGTCGAATGGTGCCTTACCCTGTTTTCGTTTGGCTCTAACATCTGCTGGTTGACCCAATTGGCGCGGCTCTTCGGAGGGTTATAGGATGCAAAGAAATAGGAATCCACACCGCCGCGGAGAATGGATTGCTTCACGCTTCGCAGCTCCGCAGCTCCGGCGAGCTGGTCAAGCTCTTCTACCCACAGAATGCCGATGTGACCGAACGGCGGCTTTATGGATTTCAGCTTTACCGGATCGTCGCACCCGCGAAAATAAATCTTTTGCCCGGTCTTTTTGAGCGTGATCTCCAACGGCGATACCTTAAACTCAAAGTCTCCCGCTATGCCCAGCTCATTGATTGCCCATTGGATTTGTGAGTATACGCTATCTTTCAACGTGTTCGTCTGCTTACGGACGATACAAGCGTGCATCATCGGATTGTTTTCCACAAGCTCCGGGACTTTGAGAGATATAAATGACGATTTCAGCCCGGCACGCCCGCCGTCAAAGATGTAATCCCTGTTCGGGATGATCTGCCGGTTTATATCAACAAACGCCTTGCCGATAAGCTCAGCGGGTATCTTGCAAGGTCTGTCCTCCGCTGCTCCCTCGCTTGTCCATGTCTCCCAGCGGTCAACGGCTCTGTCATCGCCGCTTATCGCTTTCCCATATACGCCTGCTACAATAGCCGCATTGCACGTCATATCCTCGTCGTCAATGGCAAGACCGGCGCGTGCGATCTGGTTTTTGAGTTTGTCCGGCGCGGGCTGCTGCGCTATCGACTTTGCGAGAGATGCAAGGCTTTTATTAGCCCTGCGAGCTTCCCCGGAGGCTATACCGCCTTTTTGCGCGATCTTCCTTTGCTCTTCCTTTGTTCGTTTGTCCAATGGGACAAGGTTTTCTTTGCCCTTTCGTGGCATACCCTCCCTCCCTTGAAAATAAAAAACGCCGTTCTGAATTATCAAAACGACGATTCGTGTTTAATTAAAATGGCAAGCGCACGGATTCGAACCGTGATTTCCGCTTGCGCGGCGTGCTCCTTAACACTACTACTTGCCTTTGCTATCATACCATGCCTTGCGTACTCTTGCAAGGAGCTTTTTCTCATCATCGGTCAAGTCTTCTGCTTTCCCGTGATGCTCATAGCCAGTATGCGAATGCGGCGACTTTCCATCATGAGCGTGTAAAAGGTCTATCGTCTTTGATCGCTTCCCCTCACGGTCATAATACGAAATAAAGGATAATTCGTTATCGTTGTTTACCGTAACATACACGCGCCCTTTGGTCTGCGTCTCAAGCGGTGCTTTCGCATTATCCGCAAGCTTGTACTTTACAAACTTGATATTACCGTCCTGCAATACCGTTTTGTACTCGCTGCCGTATGGGTGCTTGCCTGTGCCGCTTGCTGCGCCTCTGCTTCCCATTACCTAACTCTCCATGTTGCAGAGTTTTTACGTGTGCGGTAATACGTCTTGCCGTTCACTGTTATTTCAAGCTTTCCGCTGCTCATCGCGCTTTTGAGCGCCGAGGAAAGCGTATTTGTTTCTTTCTGCTTCTGTGCCTTTTTTGCCTTGTCCTTCAAACTGTTCATGTAAGAATTGACGGCCGCACGTTTGTCAACGGCTTTCTGTGCATTCTTTTGCACTTGCACGCGGTTGAATCGCGCTACGCCGGAAGTATAAGGGCTGACACTCTGTGATTCTGCTCTGAGTTGTTCGGTTGTAAGACGGTGAAGCTCTTTATACGCGGCTTTTGTTTCGGTCTCGTCAAATCCGAGCCCTTTTATTGTCTCAACATTCCGCGTATATTCTCGCTTTGTTGCGTCTCCGGCGTCTACCGCGAAGCTTGCGGCGTTTGCCCTGCGTATAAGATTGTTATCAAGGCTTGGCGCGCCGCCTTTTGATATGCCGCTGCTTGCTCCGCGTCCGCCCATCAGCTTTTCCCTCCGAATCTCTCCGTGTTGTGATTTGCAATGTAACTCACGCTACACGGGAATTTATATCCTATATCGCCGCCATAACATACGACGTGCGACGGCCTCAACCGCTTTATTGCTTCATCCATACCGGCGAACCATATACCACCGACGTTTTTATCGCGCTTGACGCCTATCGTGCTTACCGAGACTACACCGCCCGGTTCTATGCCGTCAAAACAGAAGTCAAAGCTTCGTTTATCCGCCCATTGCAACGTGGGTATAACCGTTATGCTCGCGTCCTGCATGATCTGACCGATCAACCGGGAACGGTACACATTCCATATCTGCATTGCAAGCGGCATATCCAGATAAAGCGAAAAGTCCGGCGTGAGAACGCAGTCGAACATACCGAGCTTGTCAATGTACTTGTCCGGCGTTGTCCACACTCTTTCAAGTTGGTAATCGTCGATATAGAAATGTATGCCCTTGCCGTAGTCCCTGCTCGTGAGCATATAGTTGAACGATATTAAATCCTCCGGTATATGGTCTGTCGCTTTCAGTATCGGCATATCCCATTTACCGGCGGCGCGTTCCGCGTCATAATCGCGGAGGTTCATTTTGCTGTACGTCTTTTCGCGCTCGTCGCCGTAATATCCGCCGTCCTCTTCCTCCGGCTCGTTTACATAACCGAGAAAGCCGAGATCGAGGCCGGGAAGCTCCAAGGACAACATATCCTTGTCAAAGCCGCTGTCCATTGTTGTCTTGTTATGAGCAATGGTGTATTCCCGGCGCTGCTTGTCGGTCAGATGGTCAAGGCGTATGCACGGCGCTTCTTTTATCCCCATCTGCCGCAGAGCCTCAAAGCGCCCGTGACCCTCTACAATGGTATTGGACTTGCCCCATACGGCTATTGGGTCATTCATTCCGTACCGGGCAATGGATTCCTTGATCTCGTCGATTTGCTCTTGCGGATGCTCTTTTGTGTTGTTGGCATACGGCTTTATATCATCCAGCCGCAATGTAATTACTTCCATCTCCGCCGCCCCCTCCGCTGCGTACGGCTTTCCCGCCTTTCGGCATCGCCAAAACAAAAAGCCACGCTTTGGCCCTCGGTGATCG
>ERZ1034952.917-NODE-917-length-26020-cov-5.507221_pt1 | contig 26020 bp, 18 predicted proteins | sample MGYA00520625_ERZ1034952 | MGnify/ENA primary metagenome ERZ1034952 (study PRJEB33766, sample SAMN09781773) | gut metagenome | biome: gut microbiome | host: Homo sapiens | place: Madagascar | study: EMG produced TPA metagenomics assembly of the PRJNA485056 data set... | reverse complement strand
AAAGTGAACCAAGCCACCCAAGTACCAAATTCCCAGAATTTCATTATGGGCACCACTTCCATGCCCTAGCTTCGCCATCAAAACGCTGCTCGACTCTATGCCATTCCCGAACAGAAAAGACGATTGTATCCACGATAGCGCACTCGTCCATATTCCACTGCGACCCGAGAATGTTGCATCCTTACCGAATACGTCTTCAAGCAAGAAGGTTCTCAAACCAAAAGGATCTACGTATCCGCACACTACCACGATAAGCGAGATGAGAAGAATCGCGTACAGTATCAAATACCCTCTAATAGTGAAAAATCTATTATTCTCTTTTCTTCCCTGAATAGCCATATAAATGCCAAGAACGATCAAGACGACCATTGATGTGCCTGCTTTTACAAGAATCGTCGAAATAAGACAGATCAAATAGAGCAATACGACCGAAAACGATATTTGCTTTCCCGTCCTTTTCACACACCAAAGCATAGAGAGCATCACGGCATAGATATAGAACTCTGCATGTCTGTTGTCATAACCGAATATCCAATTCCTGTACGAGCTCTCAAAATTCGTCGCTCCAAAATGATACATCCCTGCTGGATAAACGATAATTGCAACAAAATTTGCCAATGTAAGGATCCAGAGCGCCTTGTTCAGCGCAGAAATCCAAAGAGGATCACCCTTTCTTATGAACAAATAAATAAGCCAACAATAGGCCGTCGCATAAGCAGCAGGGACGTAATATGAAAAGACCGCTTGTGCATCGAAACCATCAGTAATCGAAAAAGGAAGCACGCAAAACTGAAATAGGATAATCCAGCCAAATGGTGCAGGAACACGTTGCTGCGTCAACACCACATAAGCCATCGACAAGAACGCGCCGAGGGTAACTATAACGATGATAAAGTCGTTATAAGAAGCCCCGTCTTCGATCGCTTGAACAAAATAGGGAATACGAAAGAATGGGATAAGACCAACGACCAGGAGTATTCCTGCAAACACGCGATATAGGTCAACATTTGAAATCTTGCTGGTCATATTTTAAGGCTCAATATCCTTTTATTCGTTCTTAACTGAAGCAATTTGAGACGAAACAGCCTCGATCGCAGCGTCAGTGTCGATACGATCGAACACCTCAAGATCACCACCACGGGTCGCATTGATGATCTGCACCCCTTGCTTTTCCGCGGCCTGCCTTGCAACGTAGTATGAATAAGTCGTTGAATCAGCATAGTTCCATCCTGCACCTAAAGGAGCCGCGATTCCTTTCGCATAAGATCGCTCTTGTTCGCTATCTTGATGCAACTTCCCTTTTTCATCGACGTGTCCTGCATAGCGATGATCAACGCCAATTAAGTAGATCGTCTTGAATCCCATATATACCGCAAGCTGCAAGCTGTAATACGTAACGGTGTACGAAAGCGCGAGATGGTGCGATGCATCCAGACTGAAATCTTTATTCTTAAGACTACCTTTTTTAAGAGTAAAAGGACCCTGGACATTAAAGCAATGAGCGTTCGGGGGCAGCTCGACTATCTTGGCTCCTTTGTCCCCAACAAAATACGCATCGATGCCTTCATATTGAATAAGCTCATTAAAATATGTTGGGAAAAACCCAATGTCAGCATTCACATAATAAGTTGGTCGAAAAGAAGTCTGATCGAATAGCTTATACAAAAGATTACTTGCAAAAGTAGGGCACCCTTGCAGTCGTTCGAGATCTTCGGTGGTTAGGCTTGGTCCGTTCCCAATAACAAAACAAACCTCACCCAGATGCTTATCTTTGAATTGCCTGATGTCTTGCGCGTATTCCGATCTTCTATAGCGAAGATTGTTCATCTTATCCAAGATCTTCTTTGGGCAATATGATAATGACCTAACGACCACCGAGCGCTTGAGTGCATCTTTTAACTCGTTCTTTTTCATTTGCTTAGCTGATTCCTTTATCTATTCGGTTTCGCAGACTTCTTATCGAGGCCCATGCAACAACATAACTCAGACTAGTTCTCGAAAAATACCTTCAAATGTTTCACTAAGAGGAATCTCTGGAACAAATCCCAGCTCATCAGCAGTCTTGCTTCCATCACAACAAATATAAGGAGTATCGCTTGGTCGCAAAAGCCCTGGGTCGACCTCTACGGTTATCTCTTGCGAACTCAATGAAACGATCATTTCGAGAAGCTCCCGTAAAGAATGCGCTTTTCCTGAACCGATATTGAACACCTCGCCATAATGATCGCTCTCAACGAGCATCCGATAGGCCCGAACGACATCTCGCACATCACTGAAGTCCCTTGAAACATTCAGATTTCCAACCTTGAGTACGCCAGGGTTTCCTGATCTCTCGATCTCAGCAACTTGACTGATCCAATTTGGAAGGACGAAGTTCGTGGTCTGACCTACACCTGTATGGTTAAACGATCGCGTTTGGTATATTTTAAGCCCATATCGCGATCCATAAAGATCAGCAAGGCGTTCTTGAGCAATCTTCGATATGCCATATGGGCTGGTCGCATCAACAGGATCGCTTTCTTTAAGTGGACGTTCAAGAGCGGCATATTCCTCGCTCGAACCCACGAGTAGAACCTTGGGAGACTTTGTCTGCTTTCTAGCAGCCTCCAAAACATTCACTGCACCGCCAACATTTACATCGAACGTTACCTTGGGCTGTTTCCAAGACAGTCCGACCGAGCTGATCGCCGCAAGATCGATGATAATATCTGGATCGACCCGTATACAAGTTTTTAGTACCTCTTGTTCGTCTGTGATATCGGCTGCATAATACGCTTCGATAGCTTCTACACTGCAATCTTTCTGCAGGTCTGAGCCAAATACAAGGTAGCCGTTGTTTGCAAACTCTCGCGCAAGGTAGCCTCCCACAAAGCCTGCCGCCCCAAATATCAAAACCTTTTGTTGGTGTTCTGTCATGAGTTGAACTTTGCTTCTCGTTTTGCTTGCTCAAGGTCATGCTTGACCATGATGCGGCACAATTCTTCACATGTTGTTTTTTGCGGATCCCATCCTAAAACAGTCTTCGCCTTCGTAGGATCCCCCCATAGATCAACCACATCGGTTGGGCGATAGAAAGCTGGATTGACACACACGAGCATTTTCCCTGTTGCCCTGTCATATCCCTTTTCGTCAACACCTTCGCCTTCCCAATCGAGTTCGATCCCAACATGCGCAAAGGACCATTCGACAAATTCTCGAACTGAGTGTTGCACTCCCGTAGCGATAACGAAGTCATCAGGAACATCGTGCTGCAATATCATCCACATGCATTCGACGTAGTCTTTCGCATAACCCCAGTCTCTTAAAGAGTCAAGATTACCGAGTTCCAAGTGGTCTTGGAGGCCAAGCGAAATACGAGCAGCTGCTTTAGTGATCTTTCGTGTAACGAAACTCTCTCCACGGCGCTCTGATTCATGGTTAAACAAGATGCCGTTACATGCGAACATGCCATATGCGTCCCTATATTCTTTGACCATCCAGAAGCCATACTGTTTAGCCACCGCATAAGGACTGAAAGGATGAAAAGGTGTATCCTCATTCTGTGGCACTTCTTCGACCTTGCCATAGAGTTCAGAAGTCGAAGCTTGATATATTTTACAGGTCTTTTCAAGGCCGAGCATATGAACCGCTTCAAGTATGCGCAAAACACCTAGCGCATCAACATCGCCCGTGTATTCCGCCGCATCGAAGCTTACGCCTACATGAGATTGCGCTGCTAGGTTGTATATCTCATCGGGCTGCACAGACGAAACGACCCGAACGATCGAAGTCGAGTCGGATAGATCCCCATCATGTAAGGTTATACGATCACTCTCTAAAAGATGATCTATGCGCTCTGTGCCGTGTACGCTTGAGCGCCTCACCAACCCATGTACTTCATAGCCTTTGTCAAGCAAAAATTCAGCAAGATAGCTCCCGTCTTGCCCCGTAATACCAGTGATCAGTGCTCGTTTAGTCATAGTTCCTCTCAAAGCGTTTTTAATCTTGATTCCATTCAATCAGTTTTTCCTTAAGGAAGTTCGTGAAATTCTCTTTGAAGATCCTCTCTGAAAAATTCAGACTATAGTCGTGTATTTGCTGACGAGAATAAGCCACGCCATCTTGTTCAAACTCTTCGATACAGCGAACGAGACCATCTACGCTCTGATCGTAAAAATAAAGACCAGTCTTCCCGTCTTGCACGGTCTCAAGAGCACCACCTTTACCAAAAGCTAGCACTGGCACTCCAGCTGACATAGCTTCGACGGGCGTTATGCCATAGTCTTCGATACCTGGAAACAAAAAAGCTTTCGCTCGTGAGTAATAGCGTTCCATTTCTTCGTCACTTACGCGTCCAAGAAACTCTATGGTATCCCCTGCGAGCTTCTTGAGCTTTTCTTCCTCTTCACCGCCTGAACCGATAACAACAAGTTTTTTCTTAAGTCGATTACACGCCTCTATGGCAAGGTCAATGCGTTTGTACCTAACAAAGCGTGCAACCACAAGATAATAATCATCGGGTGTCTCGGTAATCGGATACTCATTGATTCGAGTGCCTGGATAGATCGTGGTGAAATCTCTTCGATAATATTTCTTTATTCGACTGCCAACGAAATTCGAATCTGAAGCAAAATAATCGACCCTTTGAGCAGCCTGAAAATCCCAAAGACGTACTTTATGGATCATCCTCTTCATGAAAAATCTCTTGAGCGCGCTCGCATTCTCCAGATAGTCGTAATAGAGGTCCCAAACATAGCGTGTCGGCGAGAACGAATAGCAAACATGCAACGCATCTGGTCTGGTAATAACTCCTTTGCAACAAGATGCACAACAGCTGATCACGAGGTCATATTCGGTCAGATCAAGCGCCTCCCATGCTTTTGGCATAAAAGAAAGAAGAAGCTTGTGATGACTCTTCGCACCCGGCCATTTTTGGATATAAGTAGTTCGGATATCGCACTCTTTGCACCATTCAGGAGCTTTATCCTGATCGTAAACTAAAGTGTATATAGGAGCATCAGGAAAAAGCGTGTGAATATCATAGAGCACTCGCTCTCCTCCTCCGCGCCCTACAAGCCAGTCGTGTACAAGCGCAACTTTTAGATCTTTGAAAGTAGTTGGCATCGGTCTCTATTTCCAGTAATTTCCAAATCGTTCGATGTCTTCTTCGACGAGAACATCACCCAACTGAACCTCTATAACATGAAGTTCCGTGAAAGCTCGAGCAGAATGAAGTTGTTCTGCCTGAATATTAACCACTCTACCTGGGGTGAGAGGCTGCACTTCACCATTAAGTACGATCTCGCCTTCGCCAGATACTACGGTCCAAACCTCTGCGCGCCTAAAATGGCGTTGGTAGGTCAACTGTTTCCCTGGCTGTATGACAAGTTCTTTTGTCATGGCTTTTTGGTTATCTTTATAAACACCAGAATCGATAACTCGATATTCACCCCATCGTCTCTTTTCATACATGGGGCGTGTATACGCAGCTTGCTCTACCAACGGCTTAAGCTTCGCTGAATGCTCTTTCGAAGAAACCAGGATACCGTCAGGTGTAGCTACCACAACTGCGTTTGAGACCCCTGATACAACTAAAGGGATGTTTGTCTCGTTGACCGCATGAAGATTCTCGCAAGTGTCCGCATCAAAAACGATACGTCCTGAATAGGCTTCTGCCATCTCTTCAGAAAGAGTATTCCAAGTACCTAGATCCTTCCATTCTCCCTGACATGGAACGACTGCGATCGAATCGGCCTTTTCGACCACCTCATAGTCAAAAGAAACCTTTGGAAATTCACTATAATTCTCGATAATCTCTTCTATATCTTTCGAGCTTGTATAACGACGCAGAATATCAAGGCCATAGCCAAGCTTGAATCCGAAAATGCCCCCATTCCAAAGGGCTCCCTTTTCAATAAGCGATTGAGCCTTTGCCTCTGAAGGTTTTTCTGCAAAACATGACACCTCGTAGATGTCTCCCACTGTGTCAACAGGCACGATGTAGCCATACTTTTCAGAAGGATACGTGGGTTCGATTCCTAAGAGGACAAGACCGTCTGGTCTTTCATCAACTGCTTCAGCGAGTCTTGCGAGACTCTTGTAATAACCATCATCTGCATAAGTGTCTATAGGAAGAACGATGACCGAATCGTTCGGATCTGCTTCAAGGTCAAAAGCGAGCTTTGCACATGCAAGCATAATAGCAGGAGCTGTATCTCTTCGCTCGGGCTCAACCACTAAATCATAGTCGCCTTCTATTTGACTTTCGATAGAGTAAACTTGACTATTTCCTGTAGCCACAAGAAGGCTTGCTTCTGGTAAAGCTTCTTTTATCTTCCTGAAGGTGCGTTGCACCATTGACTCTGGAATGTTGCTTGAGTTTCGTAGTACCTTCAGAAACTGTTTTGATCTGCTTTCGTTGGAAAGAGGCCACAAACGAGAACCCGAACCGCCAGACAATAGTATTATGTGTGTTTGAGAACCTATGATTGCTTTCCTATTTTGATAATGCCATCAAGCTGAGACAAAGCTCCCATCCAGCGTGTCTTCAGATTCTCTCGCAATGCGCAAGAAAACCAAACCCTATGATAACTAATTTCCTAAATAGTGGCTACTTTCAACAGCCTAAAGGAAGCCTTAGTGGTCCTGCTTGATCAATGCTTTGATTGGGCTGAAATATGACGATTGGGCTATTGCCCCGTTCCTGAAAGCATCGCACGAAAAGTTCCCTTGAAAACGCGCCAATCCGTCTTAAACGATGCAGTCTCGATGTACTCAAGCTCTATTGCTTGACGCTCCCCTGATTCGAAAGTTGAGTTGTTTCGCGAAGTAGACTGCCAAAGACCTGTTATTCCCCCCGGAATGGAAAGGAGCTCTGCTTGCTGCTCAGGCGTATACCAACGCATTTCCTCATAAGAAATGGGGCGAGGGCCGATAACAGACATCTCACCCGCAAGCACATTAAGGACATTAGCAAATTCATCAATCGATGTTTTCCGAATAAACTTTCCAATAGGTACCACGCGCGAATCGTTTTCAACTTTTCGTTCTTTTCTCCACTGAACGAGCTGATCGTCATCAAAATACTTTTCAACATTATCGGAGTCGCCAACCATAGAACGCAGTTTAAAGATCCTCATCGGACGACCATACTTACCAACGCGCTTTTGAATATAAATCGGCGATGCTTTGGTCTGAATTGCAATAACCACCAATAAAAGAAGGGTCAAGGGCAAAAGGAGAATACAAACTGCGATGACGAAAACACTGAACACGATGTCGAAAAGACGCTTAACGAAGCGATATCCAAGCGACCGCTTATCAAGAGAGCGAGAGTAGGTCTCGAACTCCTTCGTCCCCAGGCGCAAAACTACCGCCTGCTCTTGATCGCCTCCAGCAGTTATCATCGCGATGTTTTCCACCTAAAACAAGCTCTTTTCAGGATAGCGAGAAGTAAGGAATACAACGCCACCAAGCTTAATCTTCGCAAAACGGAACTCTTCAACAATAGCTGCGAGCGCTTTACGTGAATCGCGCCATTCAGTTGCACAAAGAATAGTTATGTCAGCCTCTTTCGCAATATAAACCGCACCCACCCCTTCGCTAAGTGGCGCACATTCGATGATCGTAACAATACCTGGCAAGCTAACATGATTAAAACCTTCGGCGTGAGCATTCCCCTGCACTCGACTTACCGAAACTTTAGAGTGCTCCAATGCGCTTGTTAATTCTGCGCACGTGAGCGTACTTCCCGTAAGACCTACTGGCACCACTGCGATGGTAGATGGCGGCTCATCGCATATAAATCGGATATTTGCGAGCAAACGCTCTCCACGATCACGATTTGGAATCGTGCCTATCACAGGAAGATCTGCAGCTGCTTCAATATCACTTTTTGACTTGATGGGAGTCTTCAGTATGTCGATCAATACAACGAGGCAAATCGCGACAAAAAGGCCCGCGAATAGCGCCATTAATGTCGTTCTCCATATACTTGGTGAGGCGTTATCTGCGCTTATCGCCTCATTAGTGCTAATTGAAGCCTGTACGTTTGCTTTTCTACAGTCTTCTGCTGCAGCAAGGACTGTCGCGTTCGCCGCAGCAATACATCCTCCATAGTCGCTTCCTTCAGCCCTGATCGTAATCGTTCTGTAAGCCGTATCGGTAGTTGACGAAACCTCTATGCCGTTTTTAGAAAAGGTCGATGCTTCGTTTTGGGCATAACCACCTGCTAAAGCTATGTCTCCATTCGTCAAAAGTGTCGCTTTAGCAATATAGGTTGGCGGAATCGCTGCAACAACAGCTGTAGCAACAAATGCGCAAACAACAGGCACTATAATAACCATTTTTATGTAATGACGAATAAGCTTGAAAAAATCAGAGAGTGTCATGCTGTTTCCCTATCATACTGCACGCATCTTCTGGCCTTTAAATCACGCTGAAATAAGATGTTTTCCTCATTCGTCATTTTTACAATGCCTACCTCATTAAAACATGCATCATTCTGAGCCAGAAACGATAGCAGACCACAACGAATATATAGTAGCAGGTAATGCTTTTCAACAAAACGAACTTGACTGATGTCGAGATAAACGGACATATTGTCAGGGTTGATAATTGGCAAAATGCTTGCTTTCCAAAAAAACGGCGACCCGAAGGTCGCCGTTTGAGGTTTGAGGTTTGCACAAATCAACAAAGCATTTGTCGCAAGGCCGATCACAAAGCTCGTCTTTCGAACGATCACCATCACTATGTTGAGCAAGCCATGAAGCTCCTTTTGCTCAACTAGATGGTCATGAAGCCGAGGAATTGGGCGAGGAACGAGATGAGTGCGGCCAAAATCGCTGCGATGAGCGCATCGATAGACTGCTTACAGCTATCTCATCCTGACGGGAACTGGCCTTACTGGTTTTGCCTGTTCGGTATTACCCAATGGGCTCGCAAGCTTGCGTTCGAGCAGATTGAATTCCGAGATTACATCAGGGACTTCATATACTTTATTTCTTTTCTTGCCATCAATAGCTTTAACAATGCCCGCATCGACGCAACGCTCGATAGCAGGAGTAACCGCATTCACCGATCGCCCGATCGTTTCACCTGCCGACTTGATCGTGAACACAGGCATGCCCACTAGCTCATCAAGCAGAAGATCAAGTGCCGAATTCTTCCGGACAGCTCCAAGCTTTTTTCGCCATGTTTTCTGCAGCTTCGCAGCGCTTCGCTCGAACTCCAATGCTTCTTCACATGCGATGGTGCACGCACCTGCAAAGAAAGAGATCCAATCATTTATGCCTTCTTGAATCTGCTCAATGTTTTGGCTTTCCTCATCAAACCTAAACGCACTCAATTCTTGCACATAGCTTTCTGAATGTGTTGCCATGATGAGAGAAATGGGAGGTACAAGATTCAAGGCAATTCCTCGCCGTCGCAAGATCAAGTGAACGAGCGCTCGCCCAGTGCGCCCATTCCCATCCATGAAAGGATGGATGCTCTCAAATTGCGCATGCGCAAGTGCAGCTTGGACAACAGGCGAAACAAGATCGCTATTGCAAAAAACTGCCAGATCTTCGAGGAGAGGAAGAACAAGTTCTGGAGCAGGTGGAATATATTCAGCATCTAAGGGGTTATACGAATTGCCGCCCACCCAATTCTGAGTCTCACGCAAAACTCCACCGAACGATTCGATCCGCGTATTTTTGCAGAGCTCCTGGTGTATAGCAAGCAGCGTCTGTACGGTGATCTCTTTTTCTTTCACTGCAGCATCGATCGCATGCTCCATAGCGTGCACGTTACCGATTATCTCTGCAGCAGATTCGTCGAACTTGACCGTATTTCGATCTGCAATGTTCACCTCTGCTCGAAGAAGACGTCGCGCGCCAATGGTCAAACCTTCGATGAATGATGATGAAACGGCTTCAGCGCGCAAAAGCAACCGAGCAAGGCCCTCCGAGTTATGAAGTGCTTTTGCCGTGTCATTAAGCTGAATTATGGATCGCTCTGCTCGGCTTACATCAGCCGATACATCCATACTAAGGTTTATGCGAATTGCAGAAAGAGGGGTCGGAAGATAGTAATAATAGGCACCGCTACGGCGTTGTTTTCTGCTTTGGCCCACTCCATTGCTGAACCATTTTTGTTTATGCAGAGTTCCCATATTCCCCCCCCGTGCGGATCGACTGCTTTTACATGATGATGAGTTTCTAATTTAGGTTAACCTGAAATAGCGATTCTATTTATTTCATGATAATAAATAACCTGAAATAAGGAAAGTTCTTATTTCAGGTTATTTTGCGATCCTAAAGGATAAAAGCGAGCCGACAAATAAAGAGCGACCAGGGTGTTACTCCCCTGGTCGCTCCCGTTTGCATTATATGCAGGTTGGCTAGATGGTCATGAAGCCAAGGAATTGGGCGAGGAACGAGATGAACACGATCGCGATCAGGATGGGCGCGATGTATTTGATCATGATGCGCCACGCTGCACGCCAACGGAACTTCGATGAAGCCATGATCTCTTCCTCGATGATCTTCGGCTTGATGCACCAACCAACGAAGATACAGGTCAGGAACGCTACGATCGGCATCATGATGGTGTTCGAAATGAAATCGAAGAAATCGAGCAACGAAGTGCCCGCACCCAACGGCTCGATAAACGAAAGACCGTTGTAGCCCAGATTCACGAACACAGCCGCAACGCCGATGATCACGAACGTGAGCACGGTTGCCTTCTTGCGCGAGCATTTCGCACCGTCATGCATGATCGAAACGCAGGTCTCCATGAGCGAGATAGCCGAGGTGAGCGCTGCGAAGATAACGAGCAGGAAGAACAGCACACCGATTACGGGCGCAAAATCACCGAACGATGCGAACATCTGCGGCAACACGATGAACATGAGGCCCGGGCCGGAATTTTCGGTAACCGCCTCAGGAGAACCCAGCGCAACGAACGCCGCCGGCACGATCATGAGGCCTGCCAAGAACGAAACGCCAATATCGAAGCCCGCAACACGGATCGCGCTCGAAGTGAGCGAATCGCGCTGCTTCATGTAGGAACCATAGGTGACCATGATGCCCATCGCAATGGACAGCGAGAAGAACATCTGCCCCAGTGCCGCAACCACGAGCTCTATCGAGAACGCAGAGAAATCAGGCACCAGATAATAGGCAGCGCCATCGAGCGCGCCTGGCTGGCAGAGCGTATAGACGACCAAGATGACGGTCATGATGATAAGTGCCGGCATCATGACCAGGTTAGCCTTCTCGATGCCGCCCTTGATGCCGCGCGACACAACGAAGAATACGATAGCCATGAAGATGAAGAGCCAGATATAAGACTCAAAACTGCTGGTGATGAAGCTAGAGAAGTACGTACCGCCATCGCCGATCATGGTTGCGGGATCGAAGAAATAAGCGCCGACGTACTTCGCTACCCAGCCACCGATCACGCAATAATACGGCGTAATGATGAAGGGAACGAGCGAAGCTAGGATACCAATGAAGGCATACTTCTTACCGAATAGCTTGAACGCGCCGATGGTGGACTGGCGGGTCTTACGACCAAGCGCGATCTCAACAAGTAGAAGCGACAGGCCAAAGGTGAATACGAGCACCAAGTAGGTAAGCAGAAACATGCCGCCACCATACTTCGCTGCCAGATACGGGAAGCGCCACAGATTGCCCAAGCCCACCGCAGAAGCGGCTGCAGCCAAGATGAATGCCCATTTGCTTGACCAAGTATCGCGAGCAGCGTGTTCAAGTTGAGCCATAAGTCCCCCATTCAGGTTTCAGTTCGTTCGCTCGCTGATCCAGTTCGATTCGCACTAGACCGGCTCGCATAATTGCAAGATTCGTTGCTTTATATTGCTACGAAGAATAGCAAAAGACTCACAAAATCTGCACAGAAATGGGGTGTGGGGCATATGGGGGTATAAGAGCGGTTTGCAGAACGCTGCCGGAGTCTTTAACGCAGATTACGTGCACGGCGACGAGCGCGCGCGGCAGCCGATGAAAGCACTGTTGCTGGCAGCGGTTCCGTTCCCTGCTCCTGAGAAGACTCTGAAGCAACTTTCGTTGAGGCCGCATGTCGAGGGGCATGTGCACCTGCGTATACCTGCGAAAAATCGAAAGGAGCACGTTGAGCAGATTGTGGTTCGTTCGCCGCAACAAACGACGAACCCTGGGCAGATTCAGCTGCTGCAGGCGATGATGAGTGAAGTGGCTCAGAGGTTGGTTGCGCTTTCACTTCGGGAACTGTGATCGTCTTGCGTTCTGCTATGGAGGGGACCTCAACAGCAGGAGCGGCACCCGAGGCAACACGAACTTCAGCATCAGGACCATCTGTCAAAACAGAGCCATTCGTTGAAGATGATGCTGCTGAATTCGCTGGAGCAACCGTTGAATCAAAGAGCGCCGCCTGCGTTTCGTCTTCGATGGGTGCAGCAACGAAGGGGATTTCACCCGTTGTGGATTCATCAAGATTCGGGCCGCGAGGAATCACGATCTCACGATCTTGCTCTTTTTCCTGACGCCACCGCGCCCAGCGCGCAGCAGGTGATGATTCTGCTGCACCAGTGCGCTTCTTGGCCTTCTTCGAGGACTTCTTACCCTTCTCCGTGCTGATCTTAGGGGCGTTTTCGACCGCCTCGGGGGCTTCTTCGACCACCTTAGGAGCAGGCTCTTCAGGTGCTGGCACCGATGGAATATCCTCGATCGCATCGGAAAGGTGCTGATCAGAAGCAAGTTCACCGCGCAGTCCACTTGGGCGCGGATCGTAGTAGAAGTGCTGCTCGTCGTAGGTCACGTGCCAGAGCACAAGCCCTTCAGCGGGCGCGTTCTGCCCCGCAGCCTGCCGGTTGCGCGCTGCGAGCACCTCGCCCACCCAATCGGGCGTGCGTTTCCCACGACCAACCAGCACGAGCGTACCCACCATCGTGCGCACCATAGAATGCAGGAATGCGTTCCCGATGACCGTAATAACGATGAAGTTCGAATTCCAGATCTGCTCTTGCCTGAACGAGATATCGGCAACATAGCGATGCGTGGGCTTATCCTTCGCCGAAACCGCCATACAGAAGCTCTTGAAATCGTGCTCGCCCAGCAAATGCGTAGAAGCCTGCTTCATCGCTTCGACATCGAGCGGCTTGCCCAGATGCCAACAGAACTTCTCCATGAGCAAAGGCGCGGCCACATCGGTGCAGATGTAGTAGCGGTATTCACGCATAACGGCCGAGAACCGTGCCGAGAAATCCTCCGGCATAGGGCGCACCGAGCGAAACGAGATCTCCTCATGCGTAAGTGCGTTGAGCGATTTCAAAAGCGAATCGGGCTTGCGGCGAAACCACTCATCAGGGAGCAGATCGAAGCTGATCACCTGGCAAAGCGCATGCACGCCAGCATCGGTCCTGCCAGCGCACGTGGTATCGATGCGCCGACGAAACAGCAGCTCAAGGGCATCTTCAATATTCCCCTGCACCGTAAGCTGCCCATTTTGCCGAGCAAAGCCCGAAAAGGGTTCTCCGTTGTATGAAAACCACGCTGCAATCCTCATGGACGCCGCCCCGTTCTGTGGTTATGCCTGCCTGTCATGCTGTGCCTCTACGATGCTTTCCAGATTTCGCGTCCGAACAGATCGTGCAAGTCTGCCTTGAGCATATGATCGCGCGCATTGATAGTGAGCGGCAACTCTGCACGCATGCGGCTGCCGTCAGTCTGCGCCACGAAGAGCACGATCGGATCGTTGCCGGGATGGGTCTTCAAGATATCGAGCAGACGCGAAGAAGAAAGCGCATTCAGCTCGTTGGATTGCACCTGCAGCTCCATGCATACTGGCTTCACGTTTTGCTGTTCTTCAGTAAGTTCAAGCTTTTCGATCTCGTAGCCAATAAGCTGGTTCGCGCGGTCACTCACCTCGAACTTGCCACGCACGGTTACCACTGCATCTTCTTCGAGCACATCGGAGACCTTCTCGTAGTCGAAGCAGATGCACTCGATACTGCCCGCCAGGTCTTCCAGGTTGAAGGTAGCCATGAGGGTATTGCGCTTCGTACGTTTCACGTTCACATCGGACACCATACCAGCGCACTTGATGTTCTTGATGCTCGTATCACGCTCGTTCAGTTCCGTCATCGTGTATTTGTTCGTGCGCGAAAGATAGTTCTCGTACGGGCTTAACGGATGGTCGGAGACATACATCTTCAGGATCTCTTTTTCAAACGCAAGCTTCGTGCGCTTATCCCATTCCACCCCATCGGGCTCGGGGATATCCTCGACGAAGCCGGCATCCGGATCGTCCGCAAACATGTCGAACATGCTCACTTGACCAGCAGATTTATCCTTCTGCCGTTTAGCTGCATCATCGAGCAGCGATGTTTCATCCACGAAATACATGAGCTGTTTGCGCGTGTAGCCAGTGGAATCGAACGCCCCGGACTTGATGAGCGCTTCAAGCGTCTTGCGGTTATAGCACGATGAATCCACGCGGTTCACGAACTCATGAAGCGACGTGAACGGACCGTTGGCCTCGCGCTCTGCAATGATGGCCTGCACCACCTTCTCGCCTACACCACGCACGCCAGCAAGGCCGAAGCGGATACCGCCATCAACCGGCGTGAATTCCAAGCTCGAAGAGTTGATATCGGGCGGGAGTACGGGGGTGCCATTGTGGTTCGCGCTGGCGATGTAGCGGATGAGCTTGTCGTTGCTGCCCATGTAGCTGGTGAGCACCGCCGCCATGAATTCGTTCGGGTAGTGCGCCTTCAGGTAAGCCGTGCGCATGACCAAGATGGCGTATGCCGCGGAATGCGACTTGTTGAATGCATACTTCGCGAACTTCTCGGCATCTTGCCAGATCTGCTGGGCCACTTCGAGCGAATAACCGTTTTCCACCGCACCTGAGTCCCAGTCGGCCTGGAGGCCACGCATCACGTCGATCTTCTTCTTGCCCATCGCCTTGCGCAACTTGTCGGATTTACCTGCCGAAAAACCGCTCATGACCATGGAGATCTGCATGATCTGCTCCTGGTAGACCATGGTGCCATGCGTCTCTTCCAAGATGCCGCGCAGACGATCATCGTAATAATGGACCGCTTCGGGGTTCTTTGCCGCTTTGATGTAGTCTTCGACCATGCCCGATTCGAGCGGGCCGGGGCGATTGAGCGCGATGGATGCCACAACGTCCGAGAACTGCTTCGGAGGGAGGCGCTTGAACAGACTTACATAGAGCGCACCTTCCACCTGGAAAAGGCCATCCATATTGCCCGATTGCATGAGCTCGAAAGCTTTTTCATCGTCGGTGGGGATCTCTTCAGGAACGATCTTCGTACCGTAGCGCTCTTCGATATTGCGGCAAGCGATCGAGAGCACGTCGAGTGTACGAAGACCGAGGAAGTCCATCTTCAAAAGTCCCAAGTCGGGAGTGTAGTGCCCATCGTATTGGGTGATGATGCCGCCGCCTTTGGTATCGCGCTTCATGGGCACGTGATCGGCCATAGGATCGCGGCAGATGATGGTCGCACAGGCATGCACGCCTTCACCGCGAACGTGACCTTCGATGGATTTCGCCGCATCGATCACCGCGTGCACATCGGGTTCGTCTTCGTAGGCCTTGGCCAGATCGGGATTGGTTTCGAGCGCTTGGTCGATCGTGATCCCGAGTTCGTTGCCGATCATCTTGCAGATGCGATCGCCCGTGCTGTAGGGATAGTCGAGCACGCGCGCAGCATCACGCACGGCGTTCTTCGCCTGGAGCGTGCCAAAGGTGATCACCTGCGAAACGTGGTCTTCGCCATACACATCTTTGATGTGATTGATAACTTCTTCGCGCCTGCCCTGCTCGAAGTCGACGTCGATATCGGGCATCTCCACACGCTCGGGAGAAAGGAAACGCTCGAACATGAGACCGTTAGGCAGCGGATCGAGGTCGGTGATACCCATGGCGTATGCCACGATCGCACCTGCCGCCGAGCCACGACCTGGACCAACACCGATGCCCTGACTGCGCGCCCATTCGATGTATTCCTGCACGATCAGGAAGTACGCTGGGAATCCCTGATCGATGATGACCTGCATCTCGTAGTCGGCCTGCTTCTGCACATGCTCAGGCACTGGGTCGCCATAGCGCTTGACCAGCCCTTCCTGCACGCGCTTGCGGAACCACGATTCCTCGGTTTCCCCTTCAGGCAGCGGGAACTTCGGCAGAATAGGATCGCGCTCGAGCTCGACGTTGCACTTTTCAGCAACTTCGATGGTGTTATCGCAGGCCTCGGGGAAGTCCTTCAGCGCTGCACGCATTTCCTCTTCGGTCTTCATGTAGAACTGATCGTTGGGGAACTTGAAGCGCTTTTCCTGATTGATGGTCTGGTTAGTGCCAATGCACAGCATTACGTCCTGCGCTTGCGCATCCTCTTGCACGAGGTAATGGAAATCGTTCGTGGCGATGGTCTTGAGCCCCAGGTGGTTCGCTATTTCCGTGAGCTGCTGGTTGAGCTCGCGCTGCGTCTTGCCCGCATCGGAGGTGATGCCCTGGTCTTGCAGCTCGATGTAGAAATCGCCCGGTTCATAGAGCGCGGAGAGCTTCTTCGCCCATTCGATGGCCTCATCGATCTTGCCCGCATCCACGCAGCGCGGGATGATACCCGCGATACAAGCGCTCGTAGCGATCACACCTTCGGAATACTTCTCGAGCATCTCGAAGGTCGTGCGCGGGCGATAGTAGAAATTGTCCACGTGCGATTCGCTCACGAGCTTCACGATGTTGTGATAGCCCGTGTTGTTCTTCGCCAACAGGATCATATGGTGAAGCTTCTGCTTGCCTTCTTTTTTGAGCGAGGAATCGGTGGTGAAGTAGATCTCGCAGCCGAAGATGGGCTTCACCCACGTGCCCGTTTCTGCCTTCACCTTGTCGCATGCGTCTGCCAACTCTGGCACGCCCGACATAACACCATGGTCGGTGATGGCCACCGCCGGCATACCCAGGTCAGCCGCGCGCTTCACCATGTCGTAGACTTTGGTGGCACCATCGAGCAGCGAGTATTCCGTATGGTTATGAAGGTGGACAAAAGCCATGAGCAACATCCTTCTATCGTGCGTGCGAAAGCTTGTTCTTCACCGCAAGATCGCGTGGAGAGCAATGCAGAAATCGAGGCGTTCAAGGACTTTCATTGTGCCATCTTCAGCCCCGACTTGCTAGGGCAAAATGGACGGTTTCGCATCGAAATCATGAACGGTTCGCGTTTCGAGGTGGAAGGAAATCGTTTTCGAATCTCCATAACCCCAGTTCGGCTATATACAAGATGTTGTGTTTTCCCAGGTTACAAATTGGATTTCGCCACAAAATATTGGTTTTTTCGGTTTACACCAAATTGCGCATGGAGTAGCATGAGAGAGGTAAGGTAATTGATACTAACTTAGTAACAATTACAGGAGCACCAGCAGTACCGAATAAGGTTATGAATAACGGAGGGGGTATTATGACCACGCTTGAAGCACCTGCATTCGCAGCACAAAACACAACATGGGATGCTAAAGCAAATCAAAGCCACGGAGCCGCAGAAGAAACACAGAAGCACTCGCACCAGCCTGCCGCTTCATCCGAACATAAGCATATGCAAAATGTTTCGGTTTCTATCTCTTATTCTTCGCCTGACGACTTCCGCGTCACCAACGAAGAGATCGAACAGTACATCGCTCGAGGTCGCGAACTTGAGCCGAGCAAGGATCTTGCCTGGATCGATCTTGCCGTTGAAGCGGAAGATGTCGCAATTCACTATGGGTACCATGCTCAGCCGTTCGAGCGCATTCGTCGCATCACTGGCTATCTAGTTGGCACCCTCGATCGTTTCAACGACGCGAAGCGCGCCGAAGAGCACGATCGCGTGAAGCACGACATCCCGTGCACCTGTCGCTAAATAACGCTGCCTTGCCGTAAAAGAAAGCCGCTCACCTCATGCTGGGTGAGCGGCTTTTTGTTTCTCTGGCTTGTGAGTGTGTGTTAGGAGTCGGGTGATTTGGCACACCCTAGATGTGCCAAATCACCCGACCCCTAACGCTGGCCTGCGCCTAAGCTTTTACGATGCGAGCGCCTTGCGGCGTGTCTTCGATGCGGAAACCAAGCTCGGCGAGTCCGTCACGAATCGCATCGGCCACCGCGTAGTTCTTATTAGCGCGCGCGTTAGCACGGGCATCCAGCAATGCTGCCATTGCTGCTTTCACCGTTGAGGGATCCGCCCCATCGCCTGGTGCGAAGCCGGCGAACTCCATCGCGAGCACCATTACTTCAGCGGCGCTCTCCTCATCATCGAGCACAGTTGCGCCAACTTCGGCTGCATCGTTCATCTCGATCGAGATGCCGAGCACATCCATGAGCTCAACCACTGCCTGTGCAGCATTCTCGAACGTCTGGATATCCGCTTCCGTAACAGAAGCGCTTTGCTGGACATCATTCAAGAGCGTATTCGCGTCGCTCACGAAGCTGAAGATGGCGCCGAGTGCAGCAGCAGTGTTGAAATCGTCGTCCATCGCTTCAGTGAACGAATCTTTCATGTTCGCAATGAGCGTTGCGACCGCGATCGAAGTTGCAAGCGAGCCCGCGTGGGCATCGGACGCATCGGGGACCTTGCCGCCTTCCGTTTTCGCCTGTGGCTGCTGTGCTGAACGCGCGAGCCAAAGCGCATTCGTGACGAAATTCTCCAGGCGCTCGAGCGCCGCTGCGGATTCCTGCAGGCGTGCATCCGAGAAATCAAGCGGGCTGCGGTAGTGCGTCTGCAGCATGAGCATACGAAGCACCGCCGGATCGGTGGTTTCCAAGATATCGCGTAACAGCAAAAAGTTGCCGAGCGATTTGCTCATCTTCTCGGAATTGATCTGGAGCATGCCTCCATGCATCCAGTAGTTCGCGAACGTTGTGTCGAAGGCCGCTTCAGATTGCGCGCGCTCGTTCTCATGGTGCGGGAAGCACAGATCCGCACCGCCACCATGGATGTCGAAGGGCAGATGGAGATACTTCTCGGACATGGCTGAGCATTCGATGTGCCAACCAGGGCGGCCTTCGCCCCACGGAGAAGGCCAGCTCGGCTCGCCTGGCTTTGCCGTCTTCCAGAGCGCGAAATCGAGCGGGTCGCGCTTACGGTCTTCCAAGCCCTGACCATCGGCGCGCAGTTCACGGTGACCCGATTCCATCTCGTCCACATTGCGATTCGAAAGTTCACCATACGCCGAGTAGGAACGCACGGCAAAATACACATCGCCATCAACCTCATACGCATGGCCTTTGTCGATCAGGCGTTGCACGAGCTTGATCATCGTGTCGATCTCTTCGGTAGCTTTCGGACGAATATCGGGGTCCTGCACGCCGGCAGCATGCATGTCGGCGATGAAGGCATCGGTATATTCTTCAGCGACCTCGGCAGCCGTTCGGCCTTCCTCGAGCGCCTTGTTGATGATCTTGTCGTCCACGTCGGTCACGTTCTGCACGAAAGTGACTTCGAACCCGCGCCACGTGAGATAGCGACGGATCGTGTCGAACGAGATGAACGTGCGCGCGTTGCCGATATGGATGTAGTTGTACACGGTCGGGCCGCACACGTACATGCCCACTTTGCCCTCGTTCACGGGAACGAACTCGCGCTTGGTGCGCGTTTTGGTGTCGTAGATCTTGATCATAGTATTCCTATCTTGATGGTATCGGTGGTACTGGTCATGATGATCTGCTTCAACAGAGCTCATCGTCTCCTTCAACGATGAGAACGGAGAAGCGTTACTGGTCTTGATCGATCTGATCGGCTTCTTGCTGCGCTGCACGCTCCGCCTGCTTGTCGAGCGCTTGCTGTTTCACCGCGAAGGCTTCGAGCTCATCGACGCGCTTGTAGAGGTTGCGGATCGCGCGTTCCACAGGATCAGGCAGATCTTCGAGACGTTCGCCCTGACAATCCCCGTTATTGAGGAAGTAATCCTTATGATCGGCGCGAATGGGAGGCAGCGTTCCTTCGCGCTGAGCATCAGGCGAGCTCACGCTTGGCTCTTCAGCAGGAGAAGATGGAATCTTCGCCGCTGCTGCTTTCTGCAGGTCGATCTCCTTGTCCTTCGCCGCGCTCTTTGACGTTGAAACGCCATCGCGCACAACGATATGGCCGGGAACGCCTACCACGGTGCAATTCGGCGGCACATCCTTCACCACTACCGAGCCACCGCCGATCTTCGAGTTGTCACCGATGGTGATCGAGCCGAGCACCGCAGCGCCCACACCCACCATCACATTGTTGCCAAGGGTCGGATGGCGCTTACCGGTTTCCTTACCGGTGCCGCCGAGCGTAACATTCTGGTAGAGCACGCAATCATCGCCGATGATGGTGGTCTCGCCGATGATCACGCCCATCGCATGGTCGATGAAGAAACGGCGGCCGATTTGTGCGCCCGGATGGATCTCAACACCCGTCCAAAAACGTGCACACTGCGAAAGATAGCGCGCCAATCCGCGCAGACCCTTCTTCCAGAGCCAGTGGTTGATTACGTGCGCCCAGCGCGCTTGAAGGCCGGGATAGGTGAGCCATATGAGGAACTTCGAAGGCGCCGCTGGGTCGGTTGCCTGAACGGTGCGAATGTCTTCTGCCATTGTTGAGAATATATTCATGGGATTCAATCCTTCTTGTCTTGCGAAATAGTACCATGTTTAGCTTGCATGGTGCGGATGATGTTGAGAGCGTTACTCGTAAGCGAGATGGGCAGGTTGTGTAGGACGAGCCGACATCGAGCCAAAGCGCTCCGAGAAATCCACTTTTGCGATCATTGTCTTTGCAAAAGTTAGTTCGAGGGCGCGACGCTATGAGGCGAGCCTGCGCAATGCGCCCATCTCGCTTCGTAGCAGCCCTAACAACATCGACAGACAAGAGCGACAGCCTCAGCCGAAATACCTTCTTCACGGCCTTCAAAGCCGAGACGTTCAGTGGTGGTGGCTTTCACGCCGATGTTCTCCGTTGCGATGCCGCATGCGCGCGCAATGTTCTCGCGCATCGCCTCGCGATACGGAGAAAGTTTCGGCGCTTGAGCGGCAATAACGCAATCGATATCGAGGATCTCGAAGCCTTCTTCACGAAGCAGATTAGCAACTGACTCGAGCAGCTTGAGCGAATCGGCATCTTTATAGGCTGGATCGGTGTCGGGGAAATGCTTACCGATATCTCCCAGGCGCGCAGCACTTAAAAGCGCATCAGAGATTGCATGAAGCAGCACATCGGCATCCGAATGACCATCAAGGCCTTGGTGATGAGGAACGTCCACTCCACCCAGAATGAGCTTACGGTTGGGGGCAAAGGCGTGAACATCCATGCCGAGCCCTACGCGCAGCTTACGCAGTGCAGCCACTTCAGGGCTGGAATTGGGAATGTTCGCCATGTCGGGAGCGTTCATATTCATCAGCAACACCTATTCGACACCTTCGCGCAGCGCCTGGCGCACCGCCGCTGAGATGATGAGGTAGTCTTCGGGCACCGTGAGCTTGATGTTGTCGCGCTTGCCTTCGACCACCATCACACGACCGCCCAAGCGTTCAATGAGCGATGAATCATCCGTTCCCACGAAGCCATCGGAAAGCGCCGCCGCATGTGCGCGACGATAGATTCCTGCACGGAAGATTTGCGGGGTTTGCGCATTCCAAAACACCGAACGATCGGGCGTTCCTTGGATGATGCCGTTCTCGACGATCTTGAGCGTGTCGATGGAAGGATGACCGACCACTGCGCCATCGCAATCGATATTGCCTTTGAGCACGCTGATCGTATGGTCGACCAATTCGCGCGAAATGAGTGGACGCGCGCCATCGTGGAGCATGACGTACTCGAATTCATCTGGCACGAGTTCTAAACCGGCAAATGCCGACTCCTGACGCGTGGCGCCTGCAGGGGCCATGACGATAGGGGTAGCGAACGGAAAGGGATCGATCGCTTTCAAGAGGTATTCGCTCGTACGCTCTTCGGGGCAAACGACCACGATGAGTCCTACATCGCCCACACTGTCGAACACTTCGGCTGAGCGCGTGAGAATGGGTTTGCCTGCGATCTCAACGAGCTGCTTGCCGCCTTCGTGACCGAATCGTTCGCCACTGCCGCCCGCCAAGATGATGACCGCGGTCTGCGCGCCTTCATTCACTTTGCCCTGCAACTGCATCTGCTCACGTAAGGAGCCGAAGGTGTCATCGTCGCGCATCTTGCTCAAGATGTCGTTGAGAGCCGAAGGGGCGAAGATGGGATCGATCGTTTGCTCTGGCATAGAGAACCTCTTATCAAGAAAGCTGCCTTGGGCAGCAATAATTCAACAAAACTGATTTTACTGCATAAACGCTTTTCATTGAAGTAAACGAACGGTCCTATAGAGAAAAGAAAGAGGCTTGCCCGCAAGGACAAGCCTCTTGTCAGCGTTCTTGAACGACTGGGTTAGTCGGCAGCGGAATCTCCTGATGAGCCTCCGCGGCCTGAGCCGCTGTAGGTTAACCCTGCGCGCCCAAGATCGTAGTTGCTCAAGATGAGCTCCGCTTCCTGCGCGATGGTATCACGCTTGCGCGGTGCAGGGATCGAACCCGTGCCCTGCTTGAACACGAGCTTCTCGTCTTCCACGTCGACATCGATGACCGAACCGCTCGTCCATTTGCCTTCCAGGATCTGCTCGGAGATCGGATCCTCGAGCAGGCGCTGGATCGCGCGGCGCAACGGACGGGCACCAAAGGAAAGATCGGTCCCTTCCTTGGCAATGAGACGGTTCGCCGCATCGGACATATTGATGGTCATGTTCTGCTCGATCAGGCGATCGCGAAGATCAGCCACCATGAGGTTCACGATCTCGACGATCTCGTCTTCCGTGAGCGACTTGAACACGATGATCTCATCGATACGGTTCAAGAACTCAGGACGGAACAAGCGCTTGACCTCGCTCATGACGCGGGTCTTGATCTCATCATCGTTAAGGCCGGTTGCTCCGCTAGAAGAGAATCCGAGCGGTGCCGTGGTGGTGATCTCACGTGCGCCCACATTCGAGGTCATGATGATGACCGTATTGCGGAAGTCGACCATGCGTCCTTGCGCATCGGTCAAGCGACCTTCCTCCAGGATCTGGAGCAAGATGTTGAAGACATCGGGATGCGCTTTTTCGATCTCGTCGAAAAGCACGACCGAGTAGGGGCGCTGACGCACCGCAGTGGTAAGCTGACCGCCCTCGTCGTAGCCCACATATCCCGGAGGTGAACCGATCAGGCGCGACACCGTATGCTTCTCCATGTATTCCGACATATCGAAGGAAATGAGCGCATCCTGCGAATTGAACAGGAACTCTGCAAGCGTCTTCGAGAGTTCGGTCTTGCCCACGCCTGAAGGACCGAGGAAGATGAACGAACCTGCCGGACGCTTCGGATCCTTGAGCCCAGAACGGCTGCGACGAATGGCCTTCGAAAGCGCCGTTACTGCCTCTTCCTGACCGATCACGCGCTCATGCAGCACGGACTCCATACGCAGAAGCTTTTCGGTCTCGGCTTCGGTGAGGTTAGAAACGGGCACGCCCGTGGTCATCGAAACCACATCGGCAATGTCTTCCACACCGATCTCGTTGACGATCTTCTCCGTCTTCTCTTCCCAATCTACCTGGGCCTTTTTGCGCTCTTCGCGCACCTTTGCCTCGCGATCGCGCACTTCGGCGGCACGCTCGAAATCCTGATCTGCGATAGCGGCATCCTTTTCCGCACGCAATGCACGAAGCTTGTCATCAAGCTCCTGGATCTCATCGGGCAGCACCATATTGCGAATGCGCATACGCGCACCCGCTTCGTCGATCACGTCGATGGCCTTATCAGGCAAGAAACGATCTTGGATGTAGCGATCGGAAAGCGATACTGCCGCCTGGAGCGCTTCATCAGAGAAGTGCACATGATGATGCTCTTCATACTTATCGCGCAAGCCCTCCATGATGCGAACGGCTTGCTCTTCATTGGGCTCTTTGACAACGAGCGTTTGGAACCTGCGCTCGAGCGCCGAATCCTTTTCCAGATGCTTGCGGTATTCATCGAGCGTGGTTGCGCCGATGATCTGGATCTCGCCACGCGACAGAGGCGGCTTCAAGATAGCCGCAGCGTCCATCGAGCCTTCAGCAGCGCCTGCGCCAATGATAGTGTGAAGCTCATCGATGAACAGGATGATATCGTCTGCCTGCTCAACTTCCTTGATGCACTTCTTCAAGCGCTCCTCGAATTCGCCGCGATACTTCGAACCAGCAACGAGCGCCGAAACATCCAGTGTGACCAAGCGCCTATTACGCAAGATATCGGGCACCTGATCAGCCACGATGAGCTGTGCAAGCCCCTCGACCACCGCTGTTTTGCCCACACCTGGCTCGCCCAAGAGCAGCGGGTTGTTCTTCTGGCGACGGCACAGTATCTGCATCATGCGCTCGATCTCGCCCGCACGCCCGATAACCGGATCGAGCTTCCCATCGGCCGCCTTCTTCGTAAGATCGACGCTGAATTCCTTCAGCACGCTATCCGAAGAGGATGCCTGCGGATCGAACTGCTGACCGGCGAAGACTGAAGACTGCCCCACCAGATCGTTGAGCGCCGCACGCAGATCGTCTCCTGAAACGCCCATGCGCTCGAGCACCTCTATTGCTGTGCCTTCGTTTTCGCGGATGATACCGAGCAGAAGATGCTCGGTGGAAATGTAGCTTTGCCCCATCTGCATGGCCTCACGCAGGGAATTCTCCAGTACCCGCTTAACGCGTGGTGTGAAGCTCAAATGCCCGGACACATCGGTGGATTCATCGATCGTAACGATACGACGGATGGCCGCCACCGTGGCCTCGTAATGCACCCCCAGGCGCTCCAGGGCCTGAGCTGCCAGACCATCTTCTTCTTTGAGTAAAGCCAAGAGCACGTGCTCAGTGCCAACGTAGGGCTGATGAAGCCCGCGGGCTTCCTCCTGCGCCAAAACCAGCACTTTGCGCGCCTTGTCAGTGAACTTGTCGAACGACATTTACGCGCCACCTCCTTTTGTTACTTGGCTTCGTCGCGCATATGGGGGAACAGTAATACATCGCGGATCGTTGCTGAATTCGTAAGAAGCATGGTAAGGCGATCTATTCCAATGCCGACCCCGCCAGCGGGGGGCATTCCGTATTCCAAAGCGCGCACGTAGTCATCGTCGAATCCCATTGCCTCATCGTCGCCCATGTCCTTAGCAGCAAGCTGCGCTCGGAATCGCTCCGCTTGATCAACGGGATCATTTAGTTCATTAAAAGCATTAGCATATTCATGGCCGGAAATAAACAGTTCGAAGCGGTCAGCTACTTCATCTTCACCAATTTTCCTTTTTGCGAGCGGCGAAACCTCGATCGGATGGTCGGTGACGAAGATAGGCTGGATGAGCGTCTCTTCGACGCACTCCTCGAAGAGCTCGGCGATGATCTTGCCCGTGCCCCACCCTTCTTCGACGTGAACGCCGTGCTTTTCTGCCACCGTGGCAGCTTCTTCGCGCGTCATGGCGAAGCTGATGTTCTCACCCGTGACCTCATTCACGAGCTCGACCATGCTCGCACGCCTCCATTCGCCACCGAGATGAATGGTCGTGCCCTGATATTCGACATCAAGCGTGCCGCACGCCGCCATAGCTGCAGCCTGCACGAAGCCTTGCGTGAGCTCCATCATGCCCTCAAGGTCGGAGAAGGCCTGGTAGGCTTCCATCGTGGTGAACTCGGGGTTGTGATACGGGTCCATGCCTTCGTTGCGGAACTGGCGACCGATCTCGAAGACCTTCTCGAAACCGCCCACGAGCAGACGCTTCAGCGGCAGCTCCGTGGCGATGCGCAGGTAGTAGTCGCGGTCGAGCGCGTTGAAGTGCGTGATAAAGGGCTTCGCGTTCGCCCCGCCGATGATGGCATGCAGAAACGGCGTCTCCACCTCGTAGTAGCCCGCATCCTCCATGTAGCGGCGGATGGCCGAGACGATCTTGAAGCGGCGCTCGAAGGTGGTGCGCACCTCGGGGTTCATGACCAAGTCCACGTAGCGCTGACGATAGCGC
>ERZ1034952.914-NODE-914-length-26093-cov-6.898533_pt1 | contig 26093 bp, 15 predicted proteins | sample MGYA00520625_ERZ1034952 | MGnify/ENA primary metagenome ERZ1034952 (study PRJEB33766, sample SAMN09781773) | gut metagenome | biome: gut microbiome | host: Homo sapiens | place: Madagascar | study: EMG produced TPA metagenomics assembly of the PRJNA485056 data set... | reverse complement strand
TTATATTTCAAAAATGTACATAGATTATAAAATGTGTCTCTTATTAATATTGTCTTTTATTATTTTTGATGATATACTTTTAATTAATCGGAGAAACGGAAGTGTTTTCGATTTCCGCTTAAATACGTGTAACGAAAGGATGAAACAAAATGGATAAGATAAGAATGGGTGTTGTAAGCTTAGGAGTCGGTTCATACCACCTTGATGCTTTAAACGGGATAAGAGATGTTGAGGTAACGGCTTTGTGTGATATAAACGAAGAACTTTTAAAGCAAAAAGCGGCGGAATATCATGTTCCCTTTATTTGTACGGATTACCGCGAGATGCTCGGCAGAGATGATATAGACGCGGTTACGGTAACGTCACCGGATCAGCTTCACAGAGAAATGGTCGTTGCGTTTTTGGAGGCGGGCAAACACGTATTGTGTGAAAAGCCTTTTGCTCTGCATAAAGAGGATTGTGAAGCCATGATTGAAGCCGGAGAAAAATCCGGCAAGATATTAATGGTAGGACAGGTCGTAAGAATGTCGCAGTGTGCATTTGTAAAGGAGATAATAGATAAAGGCGTAATAGGAGACGTTTTTTATCTTGAATCGGAGTATGCGCATGATTACACGTTGGGACACGCTTCGGACTGGAGAAAGGATTTTAAAAATCCCAGACATCCCGTAACGGGCGGCGGCTGCCACGCGGTTGATCTTCTTCGCTGGTTTGCCGGAAATCCGACTGAGGTTTTCGCATATACAAACAAGAAAATACTGACCGACTGGCCTCTTGATGACAGCGCCATATGCGTGCTGAAATTTCCAAACAACGTAATAGGAAAGGTGTTTGTTTCCACCGGATGCAAGCGCAGGTACACAATGCGCACGCTTGTTTACGGAAGCAAGGGAACGGTTATAGCCGATACAATGGACACCTGCGTTTCGCTCTATCTTGCCGAATTTAACGGTGTGACAAAATTCCTTGACCGTAACATGCAGAATATTGAAATGCGTTTGCTCTGTCCGCCGCAGGATCATAATTTCAAAGGTGAGCTTGAAAAGTTTGTAAGTGTAATAAAGGGCGAGTCTGAAAATACATTGCCCGGCCGCGAGGGAGCGGCGACGGTTTGCGTATGTGAGGCTATAATTAAATCGGCTGAAACAGGGAAAGCCGAGAAAGTATCTTATCTTGATTAAAACCTGTTATAACGATTCGGTAAAATAATTTTGAAAGGATGTTTTTTATGAAAAAGGTATTCTCGTTACTGCTGGCAACCGTTATACTTCTGGCAGGAAGTGCTTTGCCGGCACTTGCGGCAAACGGAGAGGATTTTCATCTTGATTTTGAAGTATGGAATCCCGCACCAGGCGACGGAAGTGAAATTCAGTGGTCATCCGCGAAAACCGAAGTTGTTCCGAGAGACGGCGACAAAAACAACCATGCTTTAAAGCTTACAAAACAGGGTCTTGACGTCAGAGGACTTGGTCTTACGGGAGATTCGATAGTGAAATTTGACTTCATGTTTCCGGAAAGCACAAAAACAAGCATTGCGAACAAGCATAATTCTGGCGAATATCTGAGCAATCGTTTCCTTGATGTGAGATTTGGAGATTCTCTTGTCGGAAGTCTTCCGAACCCTATGCTATTTCAGTATTATGCAAATACCGATACAATGATGCTTGATATATCATCGGACGAAGCGGCAAGCTATAATCATACGAGAGTGGCAAACTTCGGTTTTAACGAGTGGCATACGATAAGTCTTGTTTTTCACAAAGAAACGGGATATATAGACCTTTCGTTTGACGGCACGCCTTTTACAAAAAGCGGTGTTAATTTCAGGGTATATCCTGACGGGGTAAAAAACAATCCGCTGGCGCTCATTGCCTGCAGAGCTCCTTTTTCGGAGGACGGGGGAGAGCTCTATATCGATAATTTTTCCGTCGGAGCATATTCAGAGACCTCCGCGGCGGCAGAGACGCTGAGCGGCAAAACCGAAAACTGTGAAATCAATGAAGGCTTTAAGGTTGTTTTTCCGGAAAAACCGGATCAAGCTTCAATTTCGCTCAACAATGTTGACTACACGGCTTGCTTTGAAAAATCCGAGGACGGGAAAACATTTACCTACAACGGATATAAAGCTCTCAGCTACGGAACATCGTATACCTTGTCCTCGGTAGGGTCAAAAGGACTCGGGACGGTTTTAAAGGCAACGCTTTTGTTTACGACAATGCCCGAGCCCGAGGCAAGCAGGGGCTGTTCAATGCTTTACAACTTTGACGACGGCATTATGGGCAATTCCTGTAACTTGGGCAAGGATGAAAATGCAAGGGTTGAAATTGTTACAATTGCAAAGGACGGCAATGAAAACAACAAGGCAGCTTACATCAAAAACGGAGCAGATCCGTTTGGAGACGGCTCGGCGCAGTTTGGTATGGACAGGTTCGGAATGAAGGGAACCGTTGTATTAAGCTTTGATTTTATGCTTCCTCTTTCCATGAAGGATAAAATGACTTCTGATTTTCAAAGCATCTGGCTGTACTTTAAGCAGCCGGACGGAAAGCTTAAGAGTTCGCAGACAAATATGCTTATACAGCCTCCCGCAGAAGGCGAAAACAGCGGAAGGGTTTTATTCCGCGGCACAAGCTGGGGTGTCGGAGGATGGTATACATTTGACAAGTGGCATCATATAGATATGGTGATAGAAACCGAATACGGCAGCTTTGACGTGTACTTTGACGGGGTAAAAGCTGACGGTAATTTCAGCGTCATAGGCGAAAACGGGAAGGCTTTAACAGGGTCTGGGCTTTCAGTAATAAAAGGCTTAAGCACAAACATGAGCAACGGCGAGATATATCTCGATAACGTTAAGGTTTCAGAAGCAATTTCAAATGTTGACGCGGTGCTTGACGAAGGCGTTTATACATCTAAGCTTATAAATAAAAGTGTGGCAGATGAAACGATTTCGGTAATCGTAACGGTGGTACAGGATAACAGGCTGCAATATGTAAATGTTTTTTCCAAGACGGTTCCGGCAGGAGGAATGACGGATTTATCTTTAAATATACCGGCAGGAAACACTAAAATAATGTTCTGGAAAAACTCAAATGAGCTTCAGCCGTATTCAAGATTCAGTATTCCTGTTTTTGAAGGATAGGCAAAGAGGCAGGGAAATGTAAAGGTTTATGGCCGTCACGGCAGGTATGGTTAATTTTGCTGTGACGGCACATTGTTTTAAAAGGAGACAGTATGAAAATTAAACTTTGTATTTTATCGCTTATTATGTCGATCACACTCGCTGCCGGGCCGATTATTTGTACTGCGTCCGAAAACTCGCTGTTTTTCGATTTTGAAAACGGGGATATGGGCGCCGTTAAAGTTATCGGGGCAGACGATGTCAAGGAAATAGTTACGGATCCCAAAAACCCGGAAAACCACGTGTTGTATATGGAAACGGGCGAAGGTGACGAATGGTTTCAGTCACACTCGGGCTTCACTATAGGTTCGGACAGCAAGTTTTACGGGAAAACGCTTATAGACCTTGATTTGATGATACCCTCAGATACAAACGTATTTAACGAAGGCTTTTCGTTGTATTTCAGAAATGAAAGCACGGGCGAATACATAGAATCCTACAGACAGATTCAGATATCGTCCGAACGCATCGCGTTTATGTCATCGGCTGGGCAGGCGAAGATTGTTGATTCTTCAAAGGGTTTTTCTACGGACGAATGGCATAACCTGAAGCTTTTGGCAGATACGAAAGAATTTACCATTGATGTTTTTTACGATAATAATTTTATTGTTAAAATGCCGATTTGGGGCGCGGGCACAGCGTCAAAGACTGTTGATTTTCTTTTTTCCTTTGCCGTTAAGCTCACGGGCAAGGGAGCGAAATTATATCTTGACAATGTAAAAATTGAGCAAATAGACAAGCTTTCGCTTATATCGTCGTCACCCGAGAACAAATCGGAAAACGTAAATGTCGGAGACCCGATAAACCTTGTGTTCAATAACGAAATAAAAGAGAGTAATCTCGTGCTTGATTCAGCTGAGCCTTTGCCGCTTTTAAAAGACAATTCGTCTTATTATGTAAAACCCGATCTTCTTTGGGATAAGGAATATAACGTTTCGGGAACGGTTACGGATATATTTGACCAAACTGCCGAAATAAACTTAAGCTTTAAAACACGTCGGCAGCCGGATTCGTATGTGATTTTACAGGGCTTTTATGATGAAGCCGACAATAAGCTTGAAGAGCTTAAAAAGGGTATTGTCAAAGCAAAGCTTGATTTCTGGCAGAAAGCCGATACGCATTACACCCTGATTGCCGGTCTTTACAGCAAAAAAGACGGTATTATCGAAATGCTTAACGTAAATGCCGTATCGGTGCAAAGCGGTGACGAGATTTTAAAATCGGAGTGCATTGAATTAGATGTTCCCGATACGGACGATGATTATTTTGTAAACATTATGGTGTGGAATAATCTGAAGGAAGGTATTCCCTTAAACGAAGGGGTTTACAGCGGAATATCTCAACTTGGGAGGAGGTAAAGATTTGAAAAAACATCTGCTGATTTGTGTATTGACGGCATCTATGCTGATTTCGCCGTCTGCCCTTCCCGCGAGCGCCGACAGCCCGAAGGGCGTATATGTCAAAGAAAATTTCAATGATTTGGTTTTGGGTGAGAAGCCCGTAAACAGCTTCAGCGTCAAAACCTCGGGAAACGGCAATATGGTAATTGCGCCGAATCCCGATGAAAAAAACAAAAGTCTGCTCATGAGCGCCGCGGGCGACGGGGAAAGTCTTATAGAAACGGTGATATCCGACACGCAGAACGAGCCTGTCGTGGTTTCATTTCGCTTTAAAGCACAGGATATAAATTCCGGGCTTAATTTTCTTTACGCTTCGGGTGACAATAAACTTTTTTCGCCCTTTGAATTTGACGGAAGCAATATTATTCATGAGGGGAAATCAATAGCAGAGTGCTTGAACAACAAATGGTATTATTGCGAGTTTTTGCTGAATTTCTCAAAGGGTACATACAATCTTTTTCTTGACGGAAGCAAAATAATAAAAAACGCTGCCATGACGTTATCCGCGGCTGATAAGATTGTTTTCAAGCTTTCGGACGCAGCGGGATATTTATATCTTGACGATATTTATATCAGAAATTCCGGCGCAGGCGGTGATGAAGGAGAATATTTTGAAAATTCGACTCTGTTTTTAAAGCCGATATATAAGTCTGAGGCTGACGATATTGTTGCGGATTCGCTTCTGATGTACAGAAACACGAGCAGAGCATTAAAATTCGGCACAGAATTTTCAGGTGCCTCCGCCCCGAAGGAGCTTGACGGGACAATGTATGTTCCGCTGCGCCTTGCCGGCGAAGCTCTCGGCGCCGAGGTTACCTGGAATACGGACGAAGCTGCGGCTTTTGCAATATACAAGGATAAAACCGTGAAGGTCAAGGCGGGAGAGAAGTCTGTCATTATAAACGGTTCGGAAACGCCGCTTTTGCATGTTATAAAATTTGAAGGCGGTTCCGTTTATATTTCCGCGGACGACATTGCCTCAATACTCGGAGAAACAGTATATATTGATGACGGACTTATTATTTTCGGTGACGGCGGCGAGTATTATGTCATGAGTGAGGATGCTGTCAAAAACGAAGTCAAAAACACGGTAAAATACGAACGCCCCACAGGGAAGGATGTTATAGCCTCGGTAGTTGCGAGACATCCGGATAACGGGCATCCGAGGCTTGCCGCAACTAAAGAAAAAATTGAATATGTCAAAGAAATTATAAAAACCGATGATTTTGCAAGAGAGTTATATGCATCGCTTGAAAGGCAAGCTGATGAAATTTTGGAGAAGCCTTTAGTTTCCTTTCTGCTGAACAGTAACGCAAATATGGTCTCGGCAGATGAGGATATCTGGAAGAGAATGAATATTTTAGGGCTTGTCTGGCACGTTTCGGGCAATGATAAATATGCCGACAGAGCATGGCAGGAATTAAATGCCATAATCAATTTTCCGACATGGAACGAGCTTGTTACTTTTCTTGACACCGGACAGTGTATGTACGGTGCGTCATTGGGCTATGACTGGTTTTACGATTACCTTTCCGCGGAACAGAGAGCGGCTTTGAAAAAAGGTATTATAGATCTCGGTCTCGAGCCGGCAAAAAAAGCATACACGGGCGTTTATACAATTGACTCAAACAAGTATTCCTGTTTTTGGATATCCGACCCCTTTAACTGGAATATGGTTGGAAACGAGGGTGTTTTGGCGGCATGCTTGGCTTTCTGCGAGGAAGAGCCGTCTTATACCGCTCCGCTTATAGGCTATGCGCTTCGTTCTCTTGAAATTCACTTTAACGAATGGGAGCCTGACGGAGCGTGGCAGGAGGGGCCCGACTACGGCTTCAGCACGCTAAACGGCGATGCGAACATTATAGAAATGTTTTGCAATGCTCTTTCTAACACCTTCGGTTATACGCAGATTGACGGATTTTCCAAGGCTGCATATTTTCCGGCTTATATGCTTTCGAGCGGCGGGCTTTTCAACTTTTCCGATGCAAACCCTCAGAGTAAGCCCGATTATTATTTTTCCTTCCTTTTTGCGGATTTATTAAACGATTCAAATCTTGCGGCAAGAAGAAAGGCTGATATAATAAGCAAAAATTATTCGGCAAGACCATGTGATCTTCTTTGGTACAACGCCGCACTTTCCTCCGGCGAAATAAAAAAATATGACCTTGACAAGTATTACAGAAAGGTTGAAACAACCGTTTCGAGAAGCGACTGGTCCGGTGACGGTATATTTGCGGGATTCCATTCCGGCCCCGTCAACATAAATCACTCGCACCTTGATTCAGGCTCGTTTGTTTATGATTACGCGGGGAAAAGGTGGTTTCATGATATGCCGCACGACCCTGCGTCGTATTACACCGCTCAGCACACCTGCTACACAAACCGCGCCGAGGGGCACAACACTCTTGTGATAGACGAAACGCCGTATAATCTTGCGGAACAAAACAGCGACGGTCTTTTGGTATATCAAAAAACGATAGATTGCAATGAGTACAGTGTAGGAGATACGCCGTCGGGCGATTATGACGTCAGACCCGCGACGAACGGCAAAATAACAGTGCAGGAGGAGAATGACAAGAATAAATACATTTTAATAGAGTCCTCCACAACAAATTCAACCGGCGGCGGATTTCTTAACTGGGAAATTCCGTCTCCCTATGCGGCAAATGAATTTGAGCTTGATTTCAGATTTAAAATGCCGGACATGTCCGCGTTTAAGGTTAATGAGTGGAGACCCTTGGAAATGGGGCTTGATCCGGCAAACAAATCCGACAGATGGTTCCCGCTTTATGTAACAAACGGCGGTCTGTTTTCGGTTGATGACGGGGAAGTAGTCCATTTAAAACGAATGGCTGTCGGCTCATGGCATTCTGTGAGACTTGCCATTCACCCCCTTTTAAATACGCTTGACGTTTATGTTGACGGCGAAAAGCTTGCAAACGGCTTTAAAATTTCAAAACCCGTCGTAAATGCTGTCTGGCTTTGCAGATTTCAATTCAGCGGCGGCGCAACAACGGTTGGATTTGATGATATTGCAATATATGTTGGCAAGGACGATGCCGAGATTACAAAGGGAAAGGCAAGAAGATACGACCAGGTGCTGACGGGCGACTGCAAAATAACGCGTTATGAAAGTAAGGACTCGGGCTCCATTGCCGTTACCGATTTGACCACGGCATATTCAAACAACGCGGAATCTGCCGTGAGAGGAATCATGATGACCGCGGGAAGAAACACGGTTTTGATACGAGACGAGGTAAAACTCAAGAAAAAATGTGACGTATATTGGTTTGCGCATTACAAGGCGTCCGACAACGCGGTAATAAGCGAGGACAAAAGATCGGCAATAATTTCAAACGAAGACAAACGAGTATGGGTCGGAATTATTTCCGAAGGAAATTACGGCTTTGAAATCATGAACGCAAGACCGCTTCCGTACTCGCCCGATCCCGAAAATCAGTCGAAAAACGAGGAGTGGAAAAAGCTTGCAATAAAAGCTGCGGGCGTAAACGGGTTTGATGTAGAGGTGGCAATAATTCCGCTTTTGCCGGGCGAGGACACACCGCTTGAAATCCCCAAATCAATGCCGATAAAAAGCTGGAGTCTTGCCGACACCGTTTCGCCGCGACTTAATACGCTGATGTTAAACGGCACTGAAATAAGCGGTTTTGACCCCGAAAAGAAAATGTATTTTGTAAAAGTCGATAACGAAAATGAAATTCCTGCCGTTGAGGCTTCGGCCGCAAATGCCAATGTCAGCGTAACAAATGCGGCAAAGGCGCCGGGCTATACGCTCGTTAACGTATCAAACCAAAACGGAAGTGCAAAATATTTTGTATGCTTCAATCCGAAAAACGTTTTAAGAAGCAAGATACAGGGCTATGATATAACGGCTGAGGATATCACCGTAAGCGACAGAGAAAACGAAGACCATGACGGAAAGCACACCATTGACGGAAATCTTTCCACGCGCTGGACAACGGCAGGTAAGGGCAACTGGATTATTTATGATTTCAAAAAGCAATGCACATTCAACAAGCTTGAAATTGCATGGTTCTACGGCGTGGGAAGAAAGTATCAGTTTATTATTGAGCTGAGCGATGATATGATTAACTGGAAAACGGTGTTTACGGGCAACAGCAGCGGAACAAGCGACAGATTTGAAGAATACAAGTTTGATGAAACCGCGGGCCGTTATCTGAAGATTATATGTAATTGCTACGGAGAAGCAAATGAGTATAACAATATTGCCGAAGTCAGATAGGGAGGTAAGTTTATGTTTAAAAAAATCGGAATATGCGTTTTTTGCCTGATGCTTACCGCTCGGCTTGCATCGGCAGATATATCAAATATTGTCGTTGACAGCGGAAGCGGGGTTGTAAGTATAAGCGGAGCTTCGGAAAAAAACTCAAAGATTTCCGTAGTTGTAACAAAACCCGATGTCGAATTTGAAAATCTTTCGGAGACGGCGCTTAAAAATCAGACGGTTTTGGTTTATGAAGCTCTTTGCGATGAAAACGGCGAATACGGCATCCTTTTCAGGATGCCGAAGGGCGCCGCTTCCGGAAAATATCGGGTGATAGTAAACGGAGAGAGCAAAAGCTTTTATTATGCCGATGCGGCGGAGCTTGAAACGGCTTTAACAATGTTTAAAAACGCAACGGAGGATACGCTTGAAGGAATTATAAAAAAATATTCGCGCGATACAAGCGTTGTGTATCTTGAAACGGGGGACGAGTATGATTCGTACATGGAAAATGAAACATCAAACAGATTTTTCTGCGCGCAAACTGTAAAGAATATCGGCAAATACGAAGAGCTTACTGCCGATGATGTTATATTGTGCTTTAACCAAGGTATTGAAATTACAAGATACTCTTTCGGCAGCGCCGAAAATATTGAAAAGGCGCTTCAAAACAATTATCTCAATATAGAGCTTGAAAATGACATAGACACGGATAAGCTTTCAAAGGTGTTTTTTGAGATAAGAGAGCCTTCGGCAGATTTAAATGAGTTAAAAAGTCAGATTCACACAGCTTCTGCAATTACAAAGGTAAACACAGCGACTAAGGGAGCTATGACAAGCGTTTTGGAAAAATACAACGATGTGCTGAAGCTGGATTTAAACGGAGTATACGCAAAGGTTGACAAAATTCAGGTAAATAAAGCCCTTTGCGGAAAAGATTTTAAAAGCGTTGCCGGGATTAAAAATGCATTTGATAAAGCTTGCGCCGACGAGCTTAAGGGAGACAAAAAAAGCAGCGGCTCATCGGGCGGAAGCGGCGGCAGCACCGGCGGCGGTTTTTCTGTGGGCGAGCAACCTGCCGATAAGCCGAAGACCGAAAAGAAGACGCGATTTACAGACCTTGATGAGGCTTTGTGGGCGGAGGAATACATAAATAAGCTTTACGCCGATGGAATTGTTTCGGGAGTTGGTGAAAACAAATTTGAGCCTTTAAGATGTGTTACGAGAGAAGAATTTTTGAAAATGCTTGTATCGGCATTTAAAATTCAGCCCTCCGAAGGCGAAAATAGATTTGATGATGTAAAAAAAGGCGCATGGTATGAAAGCGCCGTTATAAGCGGAGTGGAAAACGGTATTATAAAAGGTAAAAACGAAAAGCTATTCGGCACGGGAGATAATATAACGCGTGAGGATGCGTGCGTTATGACGGCACGCGTGCTTTTGAAGTGCGGCGCTGAAATGACGCTCGGAAGCATGAATTTTGCGGATAAAGAAATAATTTCGGATTATGCCTTGGATTCTGTAAACATGTTGCTTTTCAAAAAAATTATAAGCGGCACGCCTGACGGGAATTTCAATCCGAAAGCATATCTGACAAGGGCCGAGGCAGCGAAAATAGTCTGCCTTGCGATGAAGGCGGGTGATTGAATTGATTAAAAAAAGTATTTCATTGATTATTATATTATGTCTGGTTTTCGGCATGACGGCTTTTGCGGATTCCGACGCAGCATACGACTATGATATTTCTTTGCTGCGCGGGCTTGAGATTACAGATGACACCGCCTCGGATACCGTTACAAGAGCGATGTTTTGTCAATACGTTTCAAACATCATAAACTATAGGATGAAGCCTCAAAACAAAAACGGACGCTTCAGCGACATGTCCGAAACACATCCAAACAGCGGAGCTGTGTATAATCTTTTTGAAAGAGGGTATATCTCGGGTAAAAGTGAAACATCATTTGACCCCGATTCGCCGATTTTATATGAACAGGCATTAAAGATTTTATTAAATGCGGCGGGCTTCGGCGTTTTGGCAGACAGCTACGGTGATTATCCCGTAAACTATCTGAGAATAGGCTCGGAATACGGCTTTACTAAGGGGACGGCAAAAAAAGTCGGTGATGAACTGACAACGGGTGAAGCGGCGGCTTTTCTGTCAAATGCCTTAATGCAGCCGGTCCCCGTGCAAAGCAGCTTCGGCGGTGAGCGCAGCTTTTCTCTCGACGGTGAGAAAACCATGCTTTCCGAATTTATGGGAATAAAAAAAATAAGCGGTATAATGACGGACAACGGCATAGCTTCGCTTACGGGAAGCAGCAAAATGCGTGAAAAATATGTGAAAATAAACGGCAATGAGCTTTTTGCCGGGGATAATTCGTATGTTTCATATCTCGGATGCCTCGTTGATGCGTATGCTGCTAATGATGACGAGAAAAAAATAATTTATCTGGCTTGCAATGAAAGAAATAAAATTCTTTCCGTATCCGCCGAAACAATTCTTGACGAAGATAAAAGCTTTTCAATAAATAAAATAGTTTACGAAGATATAAAAGGCGGAATAAAAACGGCTAAAATAAGTCCGGATGCGGATTTTATCCTGAATAATTCGACGCTTTTGGATGTAACAAAGAAAGATATTTCCATAGATTGCGGAGAGCTTATTCTTATTGATAACAACGGTGACGGAATAAACGAGGTTGTACTTATCAAAAAGCCTGTGATTTGCTCTGTCAGCGGAGTTGACGCAAACAACGGAAAGCTTTTTCTGAGCGGAGGAGAGGCTGCATTGAATCTTCGCGACGCGGCTTTCCTGTCGATAACAAAAAACGGAAAAATTATAAGTATTTCGGATATATCAAAGGATGACGTGATAAAAGCATACGTAAACGCCGATGAAGACATATACGAAATCAGCGTAATTACAAGAAAGATTACGGGCGCCGTCAATTCTGTCGGAAATCACGGAAGCTATGTTGAAATCAACGGGGCGATGTATACTGTTCTGAATAAGGACCTTATTTCCTCAAGTATGTTAAACGGCGTATATACATTCCTGCTTGACGACGAAGGAAAAATAGTGGATGTAAAAGGCTTTTCTCATTCGGAAGCAAAGGTTGCAATGCTCAGAGACGCAAAAGTAAAAAAGAATTTAAACGGCAGCCTTCAGTTAAAGCTTTTGGGCTGCGACGGTGAGATTTTTATTTTATCCTGTGCAAAAAAGCTTATAATAGATTCCGATTCAAGCATGAGCGCTGGTGAGGCGGAGACATACCTTTGCGCCAATGCAAAAAACAAGCTTATAAAATATGAGCTTGACATAAACGGTGAAATAAATGAAATAAAGACGGCTTACGAAGGCAAAAGCATGCCTGACGATAAAATCGGTGAGCTTCAAATGTACCAGGGCGGAGAAAAGCTTCAGTATTCCGGCTCGCAGAATTGTTTTGGAGGAAAAATTCTTATTTCAGGCGATACAAAGATATTTTTAATACCGGCAAACTCGGATGAAGAAGAAAAGTTCAGAGTTTCCGATATTAGCTTCTTCAATCACACAAGCTCGTATTTTATAGACGCTTATACCATCGGAATTGAAAACGGGTTTGCGGAATATGTTATATGTAAAAACGAAGAGGAGCAAACGTACACAAACAAGGATAACCCCGTTTTGGTTGACAAAATCGTAAAAACTTTATCGGAAAACGGTGAAGTAGAGCTTTGCCTCAAGGGTTACGGCGTTTCGGGGGAGGTTTCGTACGCAGTTAAAAATACGGACGCTATCAAGGATATAAGACAGGGCGATGTAATAAGATGCGTTCTTGATGTAAACGGCAAAATAATCTTTGCAAAAAAAGTTTATGACGGACAGACAAAAAAGCTTGTCAGCGAAACGAACGGCGTATATTTCAGCGACACCAGAAGCGCTGCTTTAAACGTTTATTCGAAATTCGGCAAGATTATATCTGTTACAACGCTTGACCCGTTAACGGCGAAAAAGGAAGCTGTTCTTAAAAATGCGGAATATTTTAATCTCGGAAATGTGAAGGTTTATATGTACGACAAATCCAAAAGCAATCCCATTGAGGCTTCGCAGATTGATGAAATAAAAGCTTTTTGCGATACAAACGAGGATTTTTCAAGGATTTATATGTTTACCTACAGTTCTATTCCGAGAATCATTGTGGTGTACAAATAATTTATTAAGGAGGATGCGAAATGATGAAGAAAAAAACGGTTTTAAAGATATTGACTGTTATTTTGAGTTGTTTCGCATTTTCCTCATCCGTTTCGGGCAGCGAGGTTTATATTAATTTTGAAGGTGAAGACACTTGTGTCGAAAATATTTTGCTTGATCCCACCTTGAAAACATGGAAAAACAAAATGCTTGAGCTTTCCAAAACTCCTTTCAGGGTATATAATCTTAAACAAAATAACGGATGCTCTCTTGAATTTGATATTTGCTTTGAGGAAAAAGCAAAACCTGTTATTGAAGAATATATGCGTGTAAACAGGATAAATACAATATCAAACAGACTTTTTTGCACCGAATCGCCGAATTTTGAAAATTCAAAAGAAATGTTGGCTGTGCAGTATTCAAGTTCCTCTGATAAAATAACGCTTTTTGTTTCCTCTGATGCGGCGGCAAAGAGGAGCGAGGCATCATTGCTTGATTTCGGAAAAAAGTATCATATTAAATATACAAAGGCTTCAGAGAGCGGATATGTTGATTTTTCAGTTGACGGAGAAAGACGGCTTTGTGCAGATAAATTCAATTTTACATATCCCGCAAAAGAGTGTAATTTTGTCTTTTACAATCCTTTTTCGGCGAGCGGTGCGGGAATGCTGCTTGATAATGTGAAAGTAAAATCGTTTGACGATGATAACGGTCTGTTCATACGAAGAGGAAGCCTTGAAAACGGATTTAAAGGAGTAGACATAAATGTCTCTCCGACATTTGTTTTCAATCACAGAATTGACCCGTTTAAGGTTTGCTGTACCTTAAACGGAGACGGCGGCAACATAAAGGAGCTTAAGCTAAACGGAAACGAGCTTACGGTTTTCTTTAAAAGACCGCTCGAATACGGAAATTACTATTCGCTTTCCTTTGAAGGAACCGCGGATATATACGGATATGAATTTTCGGGCGCGCCCATTAAATTTACCTCAAGCAGCGGTATTTATCTTGTTTCTGAACGCCTTGAAGACAAGGGCGGTCAAACGGTTTTCAATTTATCTGCCGGAGACGAATTTACTTACAAGGCGGAATATTTGAATAAAACCGAAAAAAACGCAGCGGCGGATTATATCATCGTTTTATATGACGGAAGCAAAATTTCGCAGCTTTTTGCGGGAAAAATTATGATTTTGCCCGGTGAGAGGGCGGAATACAGTAAAAAAATTAAAACAAAAAATGAACCGGGTAAATATACATTTAAAGCCTTCTACTTTAAAGAACTTGAAAATTTGACGGGGATTTATTAAGAAAATGTGGTGAATGAATTGATAAAAGATGCATCGTGGATAATTCCCGAATGGACTGTGTCAGGAGATAATGACTGTCCACTTTTTATAAAAAAAATAAAGCTTGACAAAGGGTATGTTAAAGCATTTATATCTCTTACCGCGGCGGGCGTATATTACGCAAAGGTCAACGGAAAAGATATCGGCCGTTTTTTTATGGCGCCGGGTTGGACAAATTATTCAAAAAGGCTTCAGTATCAGACATATGATATCACGGAGCTTTTGCATGAGGGAGATAACATATTTGAAATTATTGTCGGAAACGGGTGGTTCAGAGGCAAAATAGCGGGTTTTGCCGGCGAGCTTAATTATCCTGCGGCATTGATAAGCGAAATTGTTATTAATTATCCGGATAAAAAAGAATATATATACACTGATAAATCATGGAATGTAAAAAAAAGCAAGATTCGCTTTTCCGACATATATGACGGAGAGATTTATGATGCGTGCTTTGAAAGCGACGAGTATGACGTGCTTGTAAGCGATAAAATAAATAAGAATACGTTGATTTTGCAGGAAGGCGAAATAGTTTGCGAGCATGAGCGTATTGCGCCCATAAGAGATTTCATAACGCCCAAAGGCGAACGCGTTTTGGATTTCGGACAGGAAATCACGGGTATTGTTGAATTTTGTACCGATGCCGAAAAAAATCAAACAGTTGAGCTTTCGTTTGCCGAGGTGCTTGATAAGGAGTGGAATTTTTACAACGATAATTACCGCTCCGCAAAGTGTATTTACAAGTATATATGCAAAAGAGGAAAACAAAGCTACAAGCCGAAAACTAGCTTTTACGGCTTCAGATACGTAAGAGTTGACAGCGCTCCGGAAAACACCGATTTTTATGCGATTGCCATATATTCAGATATAAAAAGGAGCGGATATTTAAAAACCGAACACGAAAAGCTGAATAAATTATTTGAAAATATTGTATGGGCACAAAAGTGTAATTTTTTGGATGTACCCACAGATTGTCCCCAAAGAGACGAGCGTCTTGGTTGGACGGGTGACGCACAGGTATTCTGTAAAACGGCGATGTATCAGTTTGACACAAAAAAATTTTTCGTCAAATGGCTGAACGATATGAAAAGCACCCAGCGTGAGAACGGGAAAATTCCGCAAACTGTTCCCGAAAAATTTTCTCCGGATAATCCTGCATCGGCGGCATGGGGTGACGCGGCGGTGATTATACCGTGGACGCTTTATGAAATGTATGGTGATTTATCAGTTTTAAAGCAGTTTTTTCCGATGATGTACGGATGGATAAAGTATATCGAAAACAACAGTACTGAAAAAAACCTGTGGACAGGGCATTTCTGCTTCGGAGATTGGCTTGCTCTTGACAGCAACAACGGCGATTATAAAGGTGTTTCGGACACGAATTTTATTTCGAGCGCTTTTTACAAATATTCGGTTTCTATTGTAAAAAAAGCGGCAAAAGAACTGGGCTACAATTATAAAATATTCGAAAAAAAAGAAAATGACATTCGTGATGCATTTATAAAGAGATTTCCGCAATGTCACACTCAAACCGAGTATTCATTGGCGCTATATTTTGATTTGACTGACAAAAAAGTTGAGTTTGCTAAAGACCTGGCAAGTCTCATATGCCTGAATCAATGTATGCTTAAGACGGGTTTTGTCGGAACTCCGTACATACTTTTTGCATTGAGCGAAAACGGATATTCTCATTTGGCATATACGCTTTTGCTCAGAGAGGAATACCCCTCATGGCTTTATTCGGTAAAAAAGGGAGCAACCACCATATGGGAGCATTGGGACGGAATTAAGCAAAACGGTACCTTTTGGAGCGCCGATATGAATTCCTTCAATCATTATGCCTACGGTGCCGTGGCTCAATGGATTTTTTCCGTTGCCGCAGGAATTGTAATTGATGAAAGCGGATTAAAAATCAGACCTGTACCCGACAAAAGACTCGGCTCGCTTTCCGCCGAATATGATTCGCGCTTCGGAAAGATAAAAACGCATTGGCACTATGAAGGAAATAAGACGGTTTATGAAATAACTGTGCCGGTTGACTGCCTTGTTACAATAGACGGTGAGGAGATTAAAGTGCGGCGGGGCAAGCATACGTTTTAGGGGCGATGCGGCTTGTCTCCGTTTGCTTTTCTGTATTCAAGCGGCATAACGCCGTAGGTCTTTTTAAAAATATTATAAAAATTACTTGTTGAACCGTAGCCTACCTGCTGTGATATTTCTGTGACGGACAAATCTGTTGTCCGCAGTAATGTCGCAGCTTTTCTCATTCTGACCTGAATAAGAAGCCTGTAAAACGTGCAGCCGTATTCCTTAAGTATAATGCGGCTTATCTGTTTTGTACTTAAATGAAGCATATTTGCAATTTCCTGCAACGAAATATTTGAATTGTAATATGTATTTATTATATTATCTATTGTAAAAAGTCGTCTTGAATTGCTGTCAAGAACGGCAGGTGTTTTCGGCGTAAATGTCGATTTATCAATTGCATCGGTTGCCGAAAAAATTTTCATTAACAGGTTGAAGAAAACAGATGACTGATACAAAACATCGTTGGCAATATCCGCGGCAGACCTTAAAGTAAGATCAAGGAAGAGCGGATATAAGTTGTTGCAGCCCGACAAAAACAAATATGGCTCGGAAAATTGCATACTGATTTTTTGAAAAAGATCATTGTCCGTCCGAAGTGAATTTTTTTCAAACATAAAGTTTAAAACCGAATTTTTATGCTTTGCATTTTGTTTGGACGCCAGAAGGTGGTGCACAAGAGGGGAAATGCATATCATATCGCCGCGTTTTAAGGTTTTTGCTTCATTTTCAAACTCTATTACAAGCTCAACGTTGTCCGTAAAGACATAAAAAACCTCGTAATAATGATGGTAATGCATGACTGTGGACATGGATTTCAGAGGTGTTGAATTCGGCTCATTTATTGTTTCGAGAATTTGAGTGAATTTAACGTTTTCGATATTGAAAACAAACTCGTTCATCGGATGAATATTATATTCGTAAGGTTCCGATTTTTTCATAAGACACACACCTCTTTCTTTATAATTTATTTTATCATAAAACGTATTTGTTGTCAATTAAACTTCGTTTTGCATAAGGACATTTCTTTTTATATATGTCTTGAGATGAACTTAAAACTTTAACTAAAACGAACAAAATCGAAAACGCATATAGAAGTGTGTCCAAAAACGGTTTTTTGATTATAACTCAAAGTAATCATTTTTTGGCAAAACAAAAAAGCAAGCCCCCGAAAGATTAAGCTTAATTTAACTTTCGGGGGGAACCTTTTCAAAAATAATTATAGGTTGAGGTATAACGTGCAAGCTCCTTTGGGTGTTATTCCTCAGGCTGATCTGATTATCCGTGTGAAATTTGCGCGGTTTGTCCCACAAGGTGCACAGGCAAGAAATAAACTCTTGTCATTTCTTACTTCGCCGCCGAGAGAAATTTAATTATTCTCTTTGCAGCGGTACAGAACGGCGGACCGGATAACCCATATTAATCAAGCGAAAATTCGAGCTCGGATTTTTCCTTTGCGAATTTAATCCATTTTCCGTTTGTAAAGTCTGGTATAGGCTGAGGAGCTCCGCCGCAGGCTATCGAAGCCTCCGATATTGCGCTTATCGACATCCATGCCGCTGTGTCATATACATCAATGGGTGTCTGTGCTTTTTTTGAAACTGCCTCGAAAAAGCCGGAGAGAACCATAAAGTCCATTCCGTCATGGCCTGCTTTTGCGGCGGGCTCTTTATATTTTTTCCAAAGTGAGTGCATGTGTGTTTTGCGGTATTCCTCGGCATTCCCCCAAAGATTTTTAGCGTTGAATTCATTTTTTTCGTTGTGGTGTACGCTGTCTATATAAACCGTATCGGTATCCTCCATATATGAACCCTTTGTACCGCGTACGGTAAATTGCCTTGAATACATTTTGGGAAGAGTTGTGTCAAGCGTCAGTGTAATTGTTTCGCCGCCCGCACATTTTATAACGGTTGTAACAATATCGCCCTGTGCAAAACGTGTGTTTGCAAGCTCTCCGTATTTATCGAGGTTATCCGATATATACTGATGCATGCCGACAGCCTTTGATGCGGTGCTCGTGAGAGAAACCATTCTGTTTCCGCGGTTTATGTTAAGAACCTTGGCAATCGGGCCGAGCTCGTGCGTCGGATAGTTTTCACAGCATCTGAGAGCATAGTTTCTCAGTCTGTAATGTCTGTTTATGTTTCCGCCGGCAATTTCATATCTCAAATCGTGACAATATCCGCCGGCGCAGTGAACTATTTCTCCGAAAAGACCTTCGCGTACCATATTAAGAACCATAAGCTCCGTTTGTCCGTAGCAGCAATTTTCAAGAAGCATGCACGGAACCCCGGTGCGCTCGTACGTATGAACCAAGCGAAAGCAGTCGTCAACAGAATATGCTCCGCCAACTTCCATTGCTGCGTATTTTCCGCTTTCCATTGCGGCGCATGCTACGTCAATATGAGATTCCCAAGCGCAGAAAATCATAACTGCATCTATATCTTCTTTTTTAATAACTTCTTTATAGTCAGTTGTTTTAAAAGGCTTTTTGTTTTGCGCTTCGAAAACAAGCTTTGCCGCGGCTTCCGCTCTGTCTTCATATTCATCGCATACAGCAGCGACTTCAACATTTTTTTGTGTTTCAAGAATGCACTTTGTCATTCCTTCGCCTCTGTTGCCGAAGCCTATAATTCCAATTCGAATTTTATTCATATTCATCATCTCCCTGTAATGCAATATAACATAAATAAAAACGTAATTCAATGCAGAAAAGTATAAATAAAGTATGAAAAAAGACACTTTTAATGTTCTTTTGAAAAAAATAACCATAAATAATAATTAATGCTTGAAAAAAAAAGAATAATGTGATAAAATAAATTAAATGTCATTTTTAAAGTTAGTCTTAAAACTATAAAATACATTTTTACAAGGTGATTTTATGAAAAGAAATATTTCCGAGTATTTCAGTACGGCTTTTTGTTTACTGAGAGGTTTTTTTGTCGGAGCACGTATTACAAAATGCGGAAATCTTCTTCGTGCAGACCGCGGTGTTGCAATTAAAAAGAAAAACTGTGAAATCTATTTGGGTAACAGAGTTTTTTTGCATAAAAACTGCAAGCTTTCGGCGTGGGGAACAGATGAAAAATCATGTATCAAAATAGGCAGCAAAACATATATAGGTGACAGAACAGAAATTCATGCCGGTAAGTGTGTTGAAATCGGCGATGGCTGCGTTATAGCCTGGGATACAAACATTATGGACAGGGATTATCATAAGCTCAATTCCGAAACGGAGACTTATATGCCGGTTCATATAGGAAATCATGTCTGGATTGGGTGCAGATGCCTTATATTAAAGGGCGTTACAATAGGTGACGGAGCAGTTGTTGCCGCCGGAAGTGTTGTAACTCACGACGTTCCGCCCGGAGCGCTTGTCGGAGGCAATCCGGCGAAAATTATAAAGGAAAAGGTTTATTGGAAAGAATGAAGAAAAAATCTGTTGCAGGCTCTATAAGTCTTGTCATGATTATAATGATTTTCTCGCGGCTGCTTGCTCTTTTGAGCGCTCAGGTTTATTTGTCTTTTTATGGCGCCGGCGGTCAGGAAATTAATATTTATTCGTATGCAATAAGCGTTCCCAATATCGTTTTTAACTGTTTCGGAACGGCAATTGCTACGGTTGTAATACCGATTTATGCTGGACATATTGCCAGGAATGAACAGGTAAAAGCAAAGCATTTTGCGGACAATCTTATTACGATAACACTTGCATTAACAAGCATTCTTGTTCTTTTGGGAATAGGACTTTCCTTTGTTCTCCCTAAATTTACGGCTTTTGCAGACAACGCGGAGGATTATTCTTTTGCCGTTAAAGCGCTCATGATTATGATGCCCGTAATGATTTTTTATGCGCTTAACTATATTTTTCAGGGAATGCTTCAGTCAATCGGAAAATACAACTGGCCGGCTTTTGTGTCGGTTCCGAGCAGTTTGGCGGTTATTTTATACGTTCTTCTTTTGGGGGACAAATTTGGCGTAACGGGGTTGCTTTTTGCAACTTTTTTCGGTTTGGCTCTTCAGGCTGTAATCTTGATACCGCCTCTTTTTTCGGCAGGGTACAGATATAAGCCTTCATTCAATCTGAAAGACAAAGATATAAAAAATGCCGGTAAAATGACACTTCCTGTTATACTTGGGGTTTCGGCGTACCAGTTTAATATGTTTTACAATGTTACCATGATTGCCAATTTTAAGGGAATGGTAACTTTACTTACGTATGTTCAAAATATTACACTTTACATGGTGCTTGCATTTGTATATTCAATCACAGCGGTTATTTATCCTAAGCTTACGGAGCAAGCTGCGGTAAAAGATATGAATGGCTATAAAAAAACACTGACTGATATTACAAAAACTATTATTGCACTTCTTTTGCCTGTGACCTTCGGATTTATAGCTGTTCGCTGTAGGTTGCTTGAGCTTATTGCAAAGTGGGGACAGATAACAGATTCCGATATTAAAGCGGCGTCATATCTTCTTATAATGTATTCAGTCGGGATCACTGCCGTCGGAATAAAAGAAGTGTATGACAGGGCTTTTTATGCCGTTAAAAACACATGGATTCCTGCTGCAAACGGTTTTGTAATCATGGCGGTTAATATTATTTTGAGTTTGATTCTGACGCGTGTTATCGGCGCATACGGAATTCCGCTTGCTTATTCTGCGGCTTCAATAGTCGGCGCCCTAGTACTTATTTTTGCGCTGCGAAAAAAAATAGGACAGTACGGAAAGGGTATACCGCTTTTCTTTATAAAATGTCTTTTATCGGCATTAATAATGTTTGCCATTGTATATTTCGAAGATTTGAAACTGAACACGATTTTTGCTGCCGATACGTTATCGTTCAGAATAATTAAACTTTTTATTCCGTGTATAACGGGAGTTATTGTATACGGAATATGCGGTTTAATTTTTAAAATTGATTATATAACAAATATTTTCAATAAAATATTAAGGAGGGGATAAGTTGAGAAAAATTAAGAGGTATATTTGTTATTTCTTTTATTATTTCTTTGCGCGCCACCTTCCGGGATCGGGACTTCCGTACAGCTTCGGTGCAAAATCTATACGCGGTTTTTTTGTACGCGGAATGGTTGAAAAATGTGGAAAGAATGTAAATGTTGAACACGGAGCTTTTTTAGCTTCGGGCATGGACATTGAAATTGGAAATAATTCCGGGATAGGATTAAATTGCAGAATTACAGGACCGTTATCCATCGGTGATGATGTAATGATGGCGCCCGGAGTTATGATTTTTACGCAAAATCATGAAACATCGGATTTGTCGATTCCTATGTGGAGGCAAACCGCACCAAAACTTAAAGTCACTATAGGGAACGATGTGTGGATAGGAGCAAATGCATTGATACTTCCGGGCATTAAAATAGGAGATGGCTGTATAATTGCCGCGGGAGCCGTTGTTACGCATGATGTGCCTGATTATGCTGTGGTTGGTGGAAATCCTGCAAGAATTATAAAATACAGAAATGTTAATAATTAAAAAGAAAGGAATGAATTTAAATGATTGATAAAAACGGAAAGGTGTTTGGAAAAATTAATATAATCGACTTAATAGTAATTGTTGTATTGGTTTTGGCAATAGGCGTTTTCGGTTATGTTAAAATCTCAAATTCTGTCGTTGATAATGATGATCCTAAAAAAATGACAGTTGGCACTGCTGACGGAGATGAGCTTTATATAACATATTATGCTGAAGAAGTTCCGGAATATGTGGCAAATCGAGTAAAAACAGACAGTTTTCTCATGGATGCCGACACAAATATGAAACTCGGTGTTGTTACCGATGTGAAAGTAGATGAGGCTGTTTCTTATTCAAATACTGATGACGGTAAAGTGGTTGCAAGCAGCAAAGAGGGTTACAATTCAATTAAAATTACAGGCAAAACAAAAGGTAAACTCGGAAAATATGGTGCTGAAATAAGCACTATGACATACGGCGTCGGACACAGCATGACGCTGCGCGCCGGTGACGCTAAAATTTTTCTTAAAATTTACGATATAAAAACAGCAGGGTGACATAAATGATTGAATCAAGTTATTTCGGACGTTTTTTGATTTTTTTATACAGTGCATATGAACAATCATGGCTTTTGCGTATTTTAAACGCTGTAGAAGGCTTTTTTGCCAATGCTTTCCGCGGCTGTGCTTTGGCACGTTTTCTAAAACATCCAAGCGTTGAAATATATACATCAACATCATTTTTTTACAATTTGCTGAAACGTATTTGGAAAGCCTTTCTTTCGTTTTGCGGCTCTCTGTATAATGATGCGAAATACAGCTTTACGGGAAAAATAATTTACAAACTGTTTAATACATCTGTTATTTTTAAAATTGAAAATCTTCTTCCGGTATGCGTGTTTATAATGCTCGTATGTCCCCATGAATTTTGGAACAATCTTTACGGTCTTGCTATGGCGATTTTTCTGTCAATGCTTTACTTGATTGCGTTGCTGCATGGCAAAAAACTCGGAAAAAGAACAGATAATATTTGGCTGCCGTTTATACTGTTTGCTTTTGCAACATTTCTGGCATTGTTTACGTCTTCGTTCATTTCTGACAGTTTAAGAGTTTTTCTGTTTTTTATAACAGCTTTTATATTCTGCATGCTGACATACGGCGTTTTAACGGACAGGCATCGTTTTGACATATTCGGAACATGGATTTTTGCCGGAGTTGTTATAACGGGCGTTGTAGCGATAATACAAAAGAGGTTGGGAATTGAGGTTGATCCTCTTTTAACAGATACAACATTAAACGCTTCAATGCCCGGAAGAGCATTTTCTACTTTTGCAAATCCTAATAATTATGCGCAAATTCTTGTAATGCTTTTTCCATTCTGTATTGCATATGCTTTGACGAGGAAAAAGCCTTTGCAAAAGATTGTTTTGATTTTTATGCTGATAATACCGCTGGCAGGGCTTATTTTAACGTATTCCCGTTCAGGTTGGATAGGGTTTGCCGTAACAATTATAGTTTTTGCGGTTCTTATTAACAAAAAGCTTTTGCTGCCGCTTATAGCTTTGGGTGTACTCGCGGTTCCTTTTTTACCAAAATCTGTTATCGCAAGAATTCTTACAATAGGAAACATGGCAGACACATCAAGTGCTTACAGATTATATATATGGGACGGTGCCTTTAAATTAATAAAGTACTTTTGGTATCGCGGAACAGGGTTGGGTCCTGCAGCATTTGCCGAGGTATATCCTCTTTTTGCTCATTCCGTGGCGCGTCGGGCGCCTCATACGCACATGCTCTTTCTTGAAGTATTTGCTGAAATGGGTTTTATAGGTTTTATGACTTTTATTTATTTAATCTGTGCGCTTGTTGTGCGCAGTGCAAAAAATGTACTTAAAGAAAAAAATGGAGATATGCGGATATACTCTGTTGCTGCTGCGTCATCCATGCTCGGTATACTGATAATAGGCTTTGCCGAGTACGTTTGGTTTTACCCTCGTAATTTGTTTATATTTTTTATAGCGATTGGTGTGGCAATGGCGGCAGCTCGTAAAAAGGATGGTAACATTTGAAAGTTTTATTTCTCATAAGCGGAGGAGATGTCGGCGGTGCTAAGACTCATGTTTACGCGCTGCTTGACAGACTCAAATATAAATGTGATGTTGAGCTTATTTGTTTTATTGACGGTGACTTTGCGGAAGGTGTAAGAAAACTCGGTGTTAAAGCGAGGGTTCTTTTTCAGAAAAGCCGTTTTGATCTTTCCGTTGCGGCTCAGCTCACGGAAATTGTGAAGAATGAAAAATTTGACCTTGTTCATTGTCACGGAGCAAGAGCAAATTTTATAGCCGCGTCCGTAAAAAAGAAAATAGGTGTTCCGCTTGTAACAACTATGCACAGTGATTACAGGCTGGATTTTGACGGTGTATACAGGAAAATCACATATACAACGCTTAACATATTATCTTTATCAAAAATAGATTATTATATTGCGGTTTCATCAAGCTTTAAGAAAATGCTTGTCAACCGAAATTTTGAGCCTAACAGAATTTTTACCGTATACAATGGGATGGATTATTCCGCTCCTTTTTCTTATGAAAGTAAATCGAACTTTTTAAAAAGATTTTCGATTAAAGAAAATAATGATGAACTTTTTGTCGGAATAATTGGAAGACATGACTTTGTAAAGGGTCATGATATTTTTATGCGCGGATGCGCTAAAGTTGCAAAGAAAATGAAAAATGTCAGATTTCTTCTTGCCGGAAACGGAGACGGTGAAAAAGCGCTTAAAGAAATTGCCGAAAAAGAGGGCGTGGCCGACAGATTTGTTTTCTGTGGTTTTATTAAGGATATATACAGTTTTATTAATGCAATTGACGTTAACTGCATTACATCGCGCTCCGAAAGTTTTCCGTATATGCTTCTTGAAGGTGCACGGCTTAAGAAAGCAACGGTTTCTTCAAATGTCGGAGGTATTCCGGATATTATAACCGATGAGGAGACGGGAATGCTTTTTCAAAGCGAAAATGTCAATGAATTTGCCGAAAAACTTGAAACAGTATTAATGAATCCGCAATTACGTAAATTTTTGGGCGAAAACCTTTATAAGAGAGCTGTGACACAGTTTTCATCCGAGAACCTTGCAAATGAACATATTAAAATATATAATACCGTGCTAAAATACAGTTCGGATACAAAAACAAACGATATAGTACTTTCCGGTTATTACGGATTTGACAATATAGGCGATGATGCACTTTTGCGCGCTATATTATTCGATTTGAAAAGAGTTATGCCTGATGTGAGAATTGAGATTCTTACAAACAAACCTGCCGAAGGAAGACGTCAGAGTCTTGTAAACACGGCATACAGATATAATCCGTTTTCTCTGCGAAGAATTATGAAAAACTCAAAAATGTTAATATCGGGCGGAGGCAGTTTGATTCAGGATGCAACAAGTTCTAAATCTCTGCACTATTATTTATATACACTTAAACTTGCCGAAAGATTGGGAATAAAAACATATGTTTATGCAAACGGAATCGGGCCTCTGAAAGAACGTCACTATAAAATTGTTTCATCTGTTTTGAAAAATGTTGACAAAATTACGCTAAGGGATTTAAAAAGCGCGGATGAACTAAAAAAGCTTTTGCCCGGCAAAGAATATGTATTGACAGCCGATCCGGCAATCGGTTTGCACGGTAACCGTGCTTGCGGAGAAAGGTTGCTCAATAAGCTCCAAATACCAACAGATTCGCAGCTTATAGGTATTTCAATCCGCAAATGGCGTAAAAACGACAAAAAGTTTGAAGTCAAAATGGCGGATTTGATTAACAGAGTTTACGATGATTTTGGTCTTGTTCCTGTTTTTATCCCGATGAAATATCCGTCGGATATAGGAATTTCCGAAAGAGTTTCGCGGTTGTGCAAAAAGAGTTTTGTAGTTAATTCAAAACTTAATGTTGATGAAGTTATAGATATTATTTCAAGAATGGATGTAATTATAGGAATGCGGCTTCATTCGCTTATTTTTGCAGCAGGAAATGCTGTTGCCGGTATAGGCATAACTTATGATCCCAAGGTTGAATCATTTATGGAGTATATTGGTCAGGAAAGAACTGTTTCGGCGGAACATTTTGATGTTGAAAAAACTTACGCTTATATAAAGAAAATTGTTGAAAATAAAGAA
>ERZ1034952.913-NODE-913-length-26117-cov-8.367738_pt1 | contig 26117 bp, 17 predicted proteins | sample MGYA00520625_ERZ1034952 | MGnify/ENA primary metagenome ERZ1034952 (study PRJEB33766, sample SAMN09781773) | gut metagenome | biome: gut microbiome | host: Homo sapiens | place: Madagascar | study: EMG produced TPA metagenomics assembly of the PRJNA485056 data set... | reverse complement strand
ATATTATATACAATTATATTTGCAATTTCTATTGACATCTTTTACTAAATAAATGACGAAATATTGAATAATCTGTCAATAGACAGTAAACGCAATATTAGTTTATAATAGCAGAGATGATAGATATTTTTATGCTTTTATTATTGGAATATCAACCTTAAATGATTGATTAACGGAGTAAAAAATGAAAAAAATCAGTAAGAAAATTTTAGCGATTATGCTGGTTGTGGCTTTTCTTTTTGGCTCGACTCTGCCTGTATCGGCTCAATCCTTTTCTACCAATTCGCTTTTGACAACATCGGTCAGCGGACATAATTGGATGAGCGGTATCAGCGACAGTACGGCACTCACGGACATTACTATGCCCGGTACGCACGATTCGGGCACAAGAAACGTTGACCTGCCTGCTTGGTCAAAAACGCAGACACTTTCCATAACCGAGCAGTTAAACATCGGTGTAAGATATTTTGACTTGAGATTGGAGCATGTTTCCGATGTGTACTATAATGCGCAAATCGTTCACGGCTCATCAAACTGCTGGAATGATAAAGGAGGGCACCTTACTCTTTATGAAGTGCTTGAGGATATGTACGCATTCCTTAACGCAAATCCGAGCGAAACTCTCATCGTAAGCGTTAAGCAGGATTACGGAAATGATATTAACGCTTTGGCAAATGATGTTAATACTCTTATTGACCTTCGTTCTAACTATTGGTTTACAGGATATTATACGCCTAATCTGGGCTCAGTAAGAGGAAAGTGCGTACTTGCAAGTCGTATAAGCGAGGTCGGACGTGGCATAAGCCTTAGTTGGGGCGATCAGGGTTCCGACGGCGGCGCTGTTGATTCCGGCTGGATGAAGGTTCAGGACAGATATAAAATGGGCACTTCCTCTAAGTGGTCTAATGCCGTTAAGCCTATGCTTGACGAAACTAAGCCAAACGGTGTGTGGTATGTAAATTTCTTGTCTACCACAGGCGGAGGCATTGCGGGCGTTGAACCCAATGCAGGCACGATGAACGGTTATTTCAGAACTTATGAAATGATGAATAATAAGTGCTACGGTATTGTCGTAATTGACTATGCTACCGATGATTTGTGCTCAAAAATATATAAAGCTAATGACCTAGTCGCAAAGATACAGCCTAACAGTGAGGGCGGGCAGTATTATTATCGACTTAATTTGAATACATGGGACGATGTTCCCTCCTCTTGGCAGGGCGTTTCGTGCAGATTGTATTATAAAACGAATAACGGAACAGGCGAGGAGAAGTCTGTTCTTCTGTTTGACCAAACCGACGCATATAAGGGATATGCTTTTGTCGCAACCGTAACAAATAACGATTTTACAGGCTGTGTTGACGGCTATCCTACAAGGGTACAGATGTACTTTAATTGGTCGGGTAATGACGGAATCGGTATCGACCAAAGATTGTATGTCAGTCGTTCGCCGAGTGATAATCTTACCCTTGTCGCAAAGGATACCGTAAGATATACCACACCGACAAATACTACTAATAATCTTTCCGTCCAAGCAAATACATATCCTCAAATCAAATCTGTTGCATTTGCCGATGCAAGCGATTTGACTGTTTCTGCTCCTGATATTAATTCGGATACGGTTAATCAGTATACTTTAAGATATAATATTTATGACCAGTATAATGTTAAATGGCAGAGGGAATCGGCTGCGCTCACCACAGATACAAATTATCCGGGTGTAACCGTTTCGGGCAATAAACTGCTGATTAATAAATCGGCTAACGATATTTCGCCAAATACCTCATTTAATGTTTATGCTACCTATACTTCATCGGGCAGTACCCTTAGAAGTGCACCGAAAAGGATTACCGTTACAACAAATAAAATTCCTTATAAATTTGTAAATTATGACGGTACGGTGCTTGCTTCAGGCTCTGAATACGCAGGCGTTACTCCTCAGTACAACGGACAGACGCCTAAGCGTGAGCCTGACGAGAACGGACATTATACCTTTACCTCGTGGACGCCGTTGAAGCCTTTATCGGTGGAAAATAACACCTATACTGCATTCTATACCGCCAATAACCACCTTGTAAGCAAAACGGTTGTGCAAAAGCAAGCAACCTGTACTCAGTCGGGCTTGAGCACAAATTATTGCACCTGCGGTTATTCTTGGACAAGTGAGATACCGGCAACAGGTCACAGTTATATTACCGTATCAAAAGCACCTACCTGTATCGAGGACGGTTACAGAAAAGTTGTTTGTCGTATTGACGGGGACGTTAAGGAAAATACCGTGTTGCCCGCAACAGGACACGATACGGAAAATGCAGTCAGAGGCGAATATGTTGCTCCGACAGGTGAAGAAAACGGCTATATTCCTTACTATTGCCCGGTTTGTAATGAAGAAATACTTTCTATGAGAGAATATGATGCCGTTAATCTCGGCGGCTATTACGATGCTCTGGGAGTTGTAGACGGAATTAAAAATGACCCCGATTATTCTGTATATAATTCTGCTTATATCGCAGAGTTTGAGCAGGCTGTTGCTCAGGCTAAACAACTTGCAGAGGACGAGGAAAAAAATAAACTCCAGTCAAACATCGACGAGGCTGCGTCAAGAATTAATGCGGCCGTTGCAAAGTTTTCTTCGGACGTAGGTGTTAATTACTATACTCTTACATTTGTCTTTGATAACGGCGTCAGCCGAAAACTTACATATAAAGAAGGAACAGCACCCGAAAGCATCGCAGTTCCTGCCAATACGGCTACCGTTAATACCGAAAGCAATCACACTATTTACAGGTGGGAAACCGTTAAGACGGTAACGAAAAATAAAACCTATGTTGAAAGCAGCGTAACAAAACCGCATACATTTAATACCTATATTGCTCCTGATATTGAGCATACAGGCTCTTGTATTGAGGATGTGACAGTTGAGCACAGATGTATTTGCGGATATTCGTATTCAGAAGTGACAGGCAAGGGCAATATTCACAACTGGGGTGAGTGGACTTCAAACGGCGACGGCACGCATACAAAGCATTGCTTAAATGACAGTTCGCATACCGAGACCGATAACTGTGTTATTAATCCTCAAACCCATTCTTGCGTTATCTGCTCATATAAACTCAATACGAAAAATTATGAGGATTCGGTTGAACTTGCAAAAAATCTCCTTAAATCAAATAACAAGCAGTATTCTCAGGAAAAACTTGATGAATTGCAGGTTGTACTTGACAGAGCGGAGCAAGAGTTTTTGAAAGCGGATTCTCAGGAAAAAATTGACAGTCTTAATTCACAGATTAATGCTGCGGTGTTTGCCGTAATAGGCTCGTTGAGATACTATACCGTTAAATTTACATATGTAATTGACGATAAAACGACCGTTACGGTAAGTCAGTTTGAAAAAAGCTATAACACATCAGTGACTCTCGACATTCCGTCCTCGGCATTGGAAAATGCAACGGTTGAAAAATGGACGGTAATGATTGTTGAAACAGGCTCAATTAAAAAATGTCAGGCAGACGGTGCTTCACTTACATTTGATATTACCGATAATGTTGAATATGTGGCGTATATAAAAACGGATAAAACCGAAAACGCACAAAAATCAAAAATCACACTGACCGATAATAACGGCAGAGTAACGCAGGTTGTTTATGTAGAAAATGCCGAGTATACCGTAAGCAGAAACGGCAATGTTCTGACCCTTACAAACGGCAACACTGTCTATACTTTCACCGCTAAAAATATTGCGTTCAGGAAAGTAAGCGGCTTTACCGTTGACGGTGAGGCTGTGGGCGATACCTTTACAGTCTCTTCCGATATTGTAATTAATGCCTTGTATTCATAAATAAACATATAATAAAAACATCACGACAGTTTCAGATGCCGTGATGTTTTTTGCGTAAGGTGTTTATTTTGATTCGCCGCTTAATTGCTTCCAATGAATTTTGCAGTATTCCTTGCCGTTAATTGGCGGATATTTTTCATCGTTTACTCTTGCGGCGTTGAGGCAGTCGTACTCTTCATTGTATGCACAAACCTGAGCATTGCCCTCGTTAATCGCAGGTATGTAACTGTAACAGAAAATTCCTATTACCGCTATGATTATTACAGCCGTGCCTGCTTTCGCATTAATCTTCTTAAAAAGTTTTTGTGCGTCGATTTTGTCAAGTGCCTTGATTTTGCAAACAGCCGTTGCAAGCAAATATCCCATAACGCCGGCAAAAATACCGATAAGCATACCGCCGATAACATCTGTCGGATAGTGTACCATAAGATATATTCTGCTGCACATTGTTCCTATTGCGATTATCGGAAGAATAATCGAAAGTGGTTTTTTCTTGTCCTTTGCAAAGCAAATCGAAAGTGCCGTTGCAAGTTCAAACGCTCCCGTTGTGTGACCCGACGGGAAAGAATAGTCGCTTTCGCTCAGCCTGCCTGCCGCCGTATACCACGCCATATAATCCCCAACATTCTGTAATGTGTTGTAAGGTCTGATTCTTAAAAACATCGGTTTGAAAATTACATTCGTTAACAGTGTTCCTATGATTACCGCAAAAATGATTGAAAATCCGTACTTTCTCGATTTCTTGAAAAAGCAAAGAATTATTCCCAAAATCAAAATCGGGATTATGAAATTCTCGTCACCGAAAGCCGTAAAGAATTTTGCAACTCCTGTCATAAAAGTGCTTTGTATTCCGCCGAAGAATCCGAAAATCAGCATATCAAAGTTATAAAATACGCTGTCCAGCTTGTCTCCTAGCGTTGCCGTAAGTAAAAAAATGTTCATAATTACCTCCTAAAATCTTACTCCATTTTAACATTATGTTTTAATATTTTCAATACGAACACGAATTTTATTTTTTCTTTTACCAATCGGATTATAAATTTTCTGCTTCTCTTGTGCGATTGATGATTTTGTGCTATTATTTTTTCGGAGTGATAAATTATGTATGTTTTGACTGCTGATGAAATAAGACAGGTTGAAAATAATTGCTTTGACGGTTACTCAACCGAAGCACAACTTATGCTTAAAGCAGGCACTGCTTGCTATGATGCGGTAATGAAAAATTACGGCACAGATATTTTTTCAAAAAGGATTTTCGTCCTCTGCGGTAACGGAAAAAATGCAGGCGACGGCTTTGTTATGGCACGCCTTTTTTACAGTGAGGGAATAGATGTTAAAATAGTTCTCTGCGATAAAAAACCGACAATTCCGGAACCCCTTGAATATTTTAATCAGGCGGTGATGAGCGGTGTGTCGGTTGTCGATTTTGATAATGTATGCCTTGATGACTGTGATATTATTATCGACTGTATTTTCGGTATCGGCTTTAAGGGCGAACCGAGGGCACCGTTTGATAAGGTGTTTAACTCCGTTGCCTCCTGCGGTTCGTTTGTTGTATCGGTAGATACTCCGAGCGGTACCGACGCAACATCGGGCAAGGCTTGCAAAAATGCAATTAAAGCCGATATGACCGTCGCAATTTCTACTCTTAAATATTGTCATATTTTGCCTCCGTCAAATGCTCTGTGCGGCAAAACGGTTACGGTTAATATCGGTATTTCAGATACTTGCTATACTCCGCCTTATACCGAAACCGTTGAACTTGATGATGTTCGCTCCTCATTTTCTAAGATTGGCTTTAATGCGAATAAGGGCAGTAACGGACGGCTTTTGTGCCTTTGCGGTTCGTATAATATGCCGGGTGCTGCGGTGATTTGTGCAACTGCCGCCGTTAAAAGCGGCGCCGGTCTTGTTAAACTTACCGTGCCTAAAAGCGCTTATCCCATTATCGCTTCCCACCTCGTTCAACCCGTCTTTCGACCTGTTGATGATGAAAACGGTATATATTCGCTCTCTGCGCTTGATGATATTCTGTCCGATGTCAATGAGGCGTCTGCTGTCGTTATCGGTTGCGGTATGGGCAAAAATGAAAACACTTGTGAGATAGTTAAAAGTGTTCTTCTTAATTCAAAAGTTCCCGTAATTGTTGACGCTGACGGTATAAATTCACTTCTTTCGTGCATAGATATATTAAAGGATGTTAAAGCACCCGTTGTTCTTACGCCTCATCCGGGCGAAATGGCGAGGCTCGTGTCGAAAACGATTGCCGAGGTGCAGGAAAGCCGAATAGATGTCGCAAAGGAATTTGCACGTCAATACGGCATCGTTCTTGTTCTCAAAGGAGCCGATACCGTTATCACGGACGGGGATGCGGTATTTGCAAACCTTACCGGTAATGCGTCTCTTGCCATGGGCGGTACAGGCGATATGCTTTCGGGCATTATCGGCTCACTTCTTGCTCAGGGACTGTCACCGCTCGATGCGGCAAAGGCAGGTGTGTTTATTCACGGAAGGTGCGCCGATGAGGCTGTGAAAGAACTCAGTTTCAGAGGTCTTACCGTTTTCGACTTGACAGACCGACTCGGTGCTTTAATGTCCGAATATGAATAACGAGTTGGTTTTATGAAAAAAATTATACCTTTGTTTGTACTGCTTGTGCTTCTTTTTTGTGCTTGCACTCGGGCAAATTCTCCTGCCTTGAAAACGTCTTTTTCTCAAAATGCCGTTGTCGAGTCGGGAGATTTTTCTTATAACGCAGAAATTAAATTCGATAACAACACCGTTTACATAACCCCAACCTCAAGTAATGCCGCAGGCCTGACCGTCTCGTGTGACGGTCAAAATGTAAATTTTTCTTTTCGTGATATGTCCGACTCTTGCGAGTATTCGTCCGTCTCCGATTATAATACCGCAAAAATTCTCTACTGCGTTTTTTGTAATACATATAATGCACAGGTAAAAAGAGCGGGGGATAATACACTTTTCCTGGGAAAAACCGACGTCGGAAATTATGAGTTGAGCCTTGATAAGAATATGAATTTGCTGTCTCTCTCCGTTCCCGATGCTTCGCTTAAAATTAAATTTATTAAGCAGTAATTATTATTAAAAAAACACTTGATTTTTGCACCTTTCTTTGGTATAATGTTTCAGCATTCGTAAATATGAAAGCGAATTCGCACACGATACGGTCGAGCCATAGGTTGATTTTATCGGCTCCTGCCATACCTTATCGTGGAGGATTAACCTTAAAGGAGGAAATTAATTATGGCAAATGTAGTTTCTATGAAACAGCTTTTAGAAGCAGGTGTTCACTTCGGACACCAAACAAGAAGATGGAACCCTAAAATGGCAGAGTACATCTTCACAGAGAGAAATGGTATTTATATCATTGACCTTCAGAAGACAGTAAAGAAGCTTGATGAGGCTTATATGTATGTTCGTGATCTCGCAGCAGACGGCGGCAGCATTATTTTCGTCGGCACAAAGAAGCAGGCTCAGGAGAGCGTTAAGGAGGAAGCAACTCGTTGCGCAATGCCTTATGTAAACGCTAGATGGCTCGGCGGTATGCTCACCAACTTTAAGACTATCCGTGGCCGTGTTGCCCGTCTTGCACAGCTCAAGAAGATGCAGGAGGACGGCACATTCGATCTTCTCCCGAAGAAAGAAGTTGCAGGTCTTGAACTCGAGATTGAAAAACTTGAGAAGTACCTCGGCGGTATCACAGAGATGAAGAAGATTCCGGACGCTATGTTCATCGTTGACCCACGCAAGGAGAGAATCGCAGTATCTGAGGCTACAAAACTCGGTCTTCCTATCGTTGCTATCGTTGATACAAACTGTGATCCTGACGAAATCGATTATGTAATTCCGGGTAACGACGACGCTATTCGTGCCGTAAAACTTATCGCAGGCGCAATGGCTGACGCTGTTATCGAAGGCAGAGACGGTTCTGATGTAGCACAGGAGGCTTCCGAGGAAGCACCGGCTGAAGAAACCGCAGAATAATTTATCGAATATTACTTAAAACAGGAGGATAATAAAATGGCATTTACAGCTCAAGATGTAAAAGCACTTCGTGAAAAAACAGGCGTTGGTATGATGGAGTGTAAAAAGGCACTCGTAGAAGCTGACGGCGATATGGATAAGGCTATTGACTTTCTTCGTGAAAGAGGTCTTGCAGCCGCTCAGAAGAAGGCATCAAGAATTGCCGCAGAGGGTGTAGTTCTTCCTTATTATGATGAGGCTACAAAGCAGGGCGTTGTTCTCGAGGTAAACTCTGAGACCGACTTCGTTGCTAAGAATGAAAAGTTTATGAACTTTGTTGAGGGCGTTGCAAAGACTATTCTTGCAACAAACCCGGCTGATGTTGAAGCTCTTAAAGAAGAAAAGTTCAACGGTACAGACAGAACAGTTACAGAAACTCTTAATGACCTCGTTCTTTCAATCGGCGAGAATATGAAGATTCGTCGTTTCGAGAGAATGGAAGGTATCGTTTCAACTTATATTCACGCAGGCGGCAGCGTAGGCGTAATGGTAGGTTTTGATGTAGCAGACGAGTCTAAGGCAGCAGATGCAGAGTTCGTTGCTATGGGCAAGAATGTTGCTATGCAAATCGCAGCTATGAATCCCGAGTATTTGAGCAAGGCTGACATTTCCGATGCAGAGGCAGAAAAGATGCACTCTATCACAGTAGACAGTGCTCTTAATAAGCCGGATTCACTTCCTATGCCTATTCTCAGCAAACTTATCGACGAGGCTGTTAACGATAAAAAGTGGACCGATGAAGATATCACAATTTATCAGGGCCTTGATAATAAGCAGAGAAAGAATTTCACAAACTTCATTTCAAAGGAAGCATTGGAGATTCTTGCAGGTATTGCTGTATCTCATAAGGATGAGATTGTTGATAACAAGATTTTCACAGGTCTTGTGCAGGGCAGAATTTCTAAGCAGATTAAGGAAATTTGCCTCTTAGAGCAGGATTTTGTTCGTTCTGACCTTTTCCAAGGTTCGGTTGGCGGTTATATCGAAAGCGTTGCTAAGACTCTCGGTACAGAGATTAAGGCTACAAACTTCATTCGTATGATGAAGGGTGACGGCCTTGAGAAGAGAGAAGAAAACTTCGCAGAAGAAATCGCAAAGCAAATCAACGGCTAAGACTTCTGCAAAAATTTCAAAAAAATTTGATTTAAACGGCTTAAAACCAACGGTTTTAAGCCGTTTTTACATATCAAATAGAAATGAGGCAAAATTTGCCCAATTATCATAATTTATCATAACTTTTCGTATCGTTTTGAGGCGAAATTTGGGCAGAAACTGAGGCAAATCTGAAGTAAAGAATCTTCTGCTAAGTTGCCTCAAAAATAACATATATCAAATATTCTAAATTATTAGGTGTGTAATTATATAAATATAACTGCACGCCTTTATTTTTTGCTTAAAAATAGAAAGGGGATATAATGATGTCAAAATGCAAAACGATTGCGATATGCAATCAAAAAGGTGGTGTTGGAAAGACAACTACAACAGTAAATCTCGGTGTAGGATTAGCAATGAAAGGTAAAAGAGTTTTGCTTGTTGATGCAGACCCACAGGGAGATTTAACTGTAAGTCTTGGGTGGAAATATAATGACAATTTATCAATTACACTCGCAAACAAGATTATGGACTTTATTCAAGACAAGAACAGTTCCCATGATGATGTTATTCTTCATCATTCGGAGGGCGTTGATTTAATTCCGGCAAATTTGGAATTGTCTGCACTTGAATTAAGCCTTGTTAATGCTATGAGCAGAGAGGTAGCACTTAAAGGATATTTGAATACAGTTAAAGATAAGTATGATTATATCCTTATTGATTGCATGCCCTCACTCAGTATGATAACGGTTAATGCCCTTTCCTCCGCAGATAGTGTAATTATTCCCGTTCAGGCACAATTCCTTTCTGCAAAGGGTATGCAACAGCTTGTGCAGACAATAGCAAAAGTAAAAAGGCAAATTAACCCTCATTTGAAAATTGACGGAGTTCTCTTTACTCTCGTTGACGGCAGGACAAATCTTGCTAAAAGCACACAGGACGCTATTAAATTTGCTTATGGTAAGAATGTTAAAATATTTAATACTAATATACCCATTGCAATTAAGGCTGCTGAAACAAGCTCAAAGGGTAAAAGCATATATACTTACGCTCCAAAAAGTACAATAGCACAGGCTTATGAAGAATTAACAAAGGAGGTGCTTGGAATTGAGCAAAGAGAGAAACACAGATTTTACGCTGAACAGTTTAGATGATTTGTTTACATCTCAAAACGAGAGAGATAACGGATATTTACCTAATATACAGGATATTCCGTTAGAGCTTCTTGACGATTTTCCTAACCACCCATTCAGAGTCCGTGATGATGAAGATATGCTCAAACTCATTGAAAGCGTTTCCGAGCGTGGTGTTCTCGTTCCTGCCATTGTAAGACCAAAGGCAGACGGAAGATATGAACTCATATCAGGACACCGAAGAAAAAGAGCAAGCGAATGTGCTGAAAAGAAAACACTTCGTTGTATGGTATCGGATTTAGATGATGATGCCGCTACTATTATAATGGTAGATAGTAATATTCAAAGAACTGATATATTACCAAGTGAAAAAGCATTTGCATATAAGATGAAACTTGATGCAATGAAACATCAAGGACAACGAACGGATTTAACTTCCAACCCACAGGGACGGAAGTTAGTAAATAAGGAAACTGCTCAAATCGTTGGCGAAGAAAATGGGGATAGTCAAACACAGGTGAGAAGATATGTGCGTCTTACCTATCTTGTGCCGGAACTTCTTGAAATGGTTGATGAGGGCAGAATTAAAATGAGACCTGCCGTAGAAATATCATATCTTGATGAAGATAATCAGCGTGATTTGGTAGATGCCATTGATACGGAAGATTGCACACCCTCACACGCACAAACTATCAAAATGCGTAAATTCTTTGACGAGGGCAAATTAAGTTCTGATGTCATAACATCAATTATGCAAGAGGAAAAACCAAATCAAAAGGAAAAAATCATAATTCCAAACAAGACGGTTGAGAAATATATTCCAAAGTCCATTCCTGCCGAAAAAAGACAGGATTATGTTTGCAAGGCTTTGGAGCATTACGGTAAATATTTGCAAAGAATGAGGGATAGAGAAAGCAGGTAATGTAATTACAAATTTTCTCTATCCCTTTCCCACACCCTAACCCTAATAATTCAATAACCTACCGAAAAGAGTAAACATCTCTATATAAGAGAGTTTATATATAAACAATACAAAACTAAAAGGAATGATGCTTATGAACTAATTAAAATCGCACTATTGCTTTTAAAATTACACAGGAATAATATGAAAGTGAAAGGAGCGATTAATTATGAAAAGAGCCGGTTTAATAGCAACGATTGTGATTGCAGCAATGCTTATTGCAGGTTGTGGAAATAGCAATAACGTTGATAATAAGACAACAGTTAATGAAAGCTTGGCTGTTTCTTCTTCGGTTGGTAATACAGAAAATAACAATAGTGAAATTGTCAAAGAAAATCAAAGTAGTACAGAGGTTACTACAACAGAGCCAACAACTGCTGAAACTTCCTCACGAAAAGAAACAACTGCAATTCAAAAGGTAATACAAAACACAACAAAACCGACAACCACATCAAAACAACCAACAACCCAAAAAGCAAGCCAATGCAGTAATAACAACAATCACTCAATGAAATGCGGCAATATGGGAAGATGGTTTGACAGTAAATCGGATGTTAAAGCATATGTGGATTCAGTAATGAAATCTTGGGCAGACAAATGGGAAAGCGGAGAAATATCCGATGATGAATATTTTGCTGACTGCCCGCAAGGTTATGAATGCTGGAGTTGCGGTTACTGCGGTAAATGGACAGGCAATTTCAAATAAACAATATCATAAATTTAAGCTGAGAAGATGTAACGATCTTCTCTTTTTTTATGCCTAAAAACAGGCAGAAAGGAAAAGTTATGAAAGATAAATTCAAAAGTTTTGGCAAAAGAATTGTGGCGATCCTTTTGTCGGTATTAACAGTTACAATGATGTTTCCGTTAAGTGCTTTTGCAGCAACGGAAAACCTCGGTGCGGTGTCGGGTATGAAAGAACTTGATATCAGCGTTTCAAAACATTACGGACACGAACTTCATACTACGAAAAAAGGCGGTACAACTTATCCTCTTTTCTGTATTGAATACGGCACAACCTCACCGAGTTCGTCATATCTTAAAGGCAAAAAGGCTATGGCAAGTGATAAGGCAATTAAAGCTGCAAAATGGATATTTGCAGGATATTACCTTGAACACGGAAACTTGATAGATTGGCAGGATATGGCTTACTGTCAGAAAAAAGTGTGGTCTATCTTCGGTTCTGATACAAGCTGGGATTTCAGCGACAGCGGATACAAAGCGTGGTGTGACAAGGCACAGGACAGAATGGACAACCTAAATAAAAAGCCGTCATTCAATAATACCAATGTCGGAACAATCGTTGCAGGGAACAGCCTTACCGTTACTGATACAAACAAGGTGCTTTCCGATTATCCTGCATTCACGAAAAACGGAAGCGGTTGGAGTATTACCCACAGCAAGAATTCCAACTCATTAACGATTAAGGTCGATAAGTCTTGTACTGCATCAAGCTTTAAACTTGCTAACGGTGAATATTACAAAGACGGTACAGGCGATGACGATGAACTTTTGCTTTACTATCCCTATGGCAGTGAAGCATATCAAAAACTTATCTATTCGGCATATTATGACCCTGTTTCAATGGCATTTTCGGGTTCAATTACTCCACTCGGTGATATGAAACTTGTTAAAACTTCCGAAGACGGTATTGTAGCCGGTATTAACTTTACTCTTACAGGCGCTAATGGGTTTTCAAAAATCGTCACAACAAATGCAAACGGTGAAATTGATATTTCCGATTTGGTTCCGGGAAGATATACGATTACGGAAGAAAACATTGACAGATATGTACCTAATCAATCGCAAACTATAACTGTTTCAAGCGGTAAAACATCATCGGTCAGCTTCTATAACATACTTAAAAAGTTCAGAGTAACCGTAACAAAACAAGACTACGAAAAAGGACACGCACAAGGTGATGCAAAATTAGGCGGTGCTGTTTATGGTTTATATAAAGGCGATGAACTTGTTGCACAATATACAACCGACAGTAACGGCTCTTTTACAACAGACTATTTCGTATGCGGTACTGACTGGACTGTTAGAGAAATCAGTCCAAGTGAAGGTTATCTTTTAAATGATACCGTGTATAGAGTCGGTGCGGATCCAAGGGATTACAACATTGAATATAACACAGCACCCGATATGACTGTTATGGAACAAGTCATTAAAGGCAAAATCAGCATTATCAAACATACTGATGATGGTGAAACTCAAATTGAAACACCCGAAAAAGGTGCAGAGTTTCAAATCTACTTGAAGTCATCAGGTTCATTTGTAAATGCCGACAAAGATGAACGAGATACCATTGTTTGCGACGAAGATGGCTTTGCAAGTACAAAATTACTTCCATATGGTGTTTACACTATCCATCAAACTAAAGGTTGGGCAGGACGAGAACTTATCACCGATTTCGATGTCTTCATCAATAAAGACGGCAAGACTTACAAATTCCTTATCAACAATAAGAATTTTGAATCGTATCTCAAGGTAGTTAAGCTTGATATAGAAACAGGAAAGCAGATAGCTTACGAGGGTGCGGCATTCGAGATTTATGATAGTGATAATCACAGAGTTACAATGCAGTACACCTACCCTCAAGTAACTTCGGTTCATACTTTCTACACCAACAAAGAGGGATATTTAATTACACCCGAAAAACTGCCTTATGGTGATTACACTCTCAAAGAAGTACAAGCACCGTATGGATATATTCTTGACGATACACCGATTCCGTTTTCTATCAGTCAAGAAAATTCATCAACCGATACAGGTGTTACCGTAGTAAAGGTTAAGGCACGAGATGTTGCACAAAAAGGTGTTATCAATATCACTAAAACAGGCGAGATTTTTTCATCTGTTGAAGAAAACAACGGTATATACACTCCAAAATACAGCGTCGGCATTCTTAAAGGTGCAGTGTTTGAAGTCTATGCTGCCGAAGATATAACCACTCTCGACGGTACGGTAAGATATGAGCATGGCACTTTGGTTGATACTATCACAACTGATGATGACGGTGTGGCTAAATCAAAAGAACTTTATCTCGGTAAATATACAGTTATTGAAAAGACTGCACCAAACGGATATGTTCATAATGCCGCCAAGTATGATGCTGAACTCACCTATGCAGGACAGAATGTTTCCGTAACAAGCACTGAATTATCTGTATATAACGAAAGACAAAAGGTCGCTGTATCACTAAAAAAAGAAATGGATGAAGATAAGACTTTCAACCTTGGTAAAAATAATGAAATCTCATTCGTTCAGTTTGGCATTTACGCAAACGAAGACATTAAAGCAAGTAACGGAGATATTATTCCAAAAGATGCTCTTATCACTTTTGCAAATTGCGATAAAAATGGAAGTATTGTCTTTGATTGTGATTTACCGGTAGGTTTTAAGTGGTACGCAAAAGAAATTGCAACCGATGAGCATTATATTTTATCTTACACCAAATATGAGTTTGATACCGAATATCAAGGTCAAGATGTCAAGGTTATTGATATTAAAGTCAATAACGATAAAGCTATCGAAAACAATCTCATTTACGGTTCTGTTAAAGGCTTGAAGATTGACCGAGAAACGCAGGAGGTAATCAAGGGAGCAACCTTTGGTTTGTTCTTTTCGAACACCTCTGAATTAACAGAAAAGAATGCAGTTTTAACTGCTGTTACCGATGAAAACGGCGTATTTGTTTTCAATAACATTCCTTATGGCGAATACCTTATAAAGGAACTTAAGCCAGCCGACGGCTATCTTGATAATGAAGATGTATTTACTGTAACAATCAAAGATAACGAGCAAGTGGTTGAACTTACTGCAATCAATGATAAAGTGCCCGAACTGAAGACAACGGCAACCGTTAATGGTAAAAAGGAAACAGTTGCAAAAGGCGAAATAACTATAAAAGATACTGTTGAGTACAAGCATTTAGTACCTAATACCGAATATGTTATCAAAGGCACATTGATGGATAAATCCACACGCAAACCGTTCAAAGTTAAAGGTAAAGAAATCACTTCAACCGTTAAGTTTGTACCCGATAAGACTGATGGCAAAGTAGAAGTCGCCTTTTCTTTTGACGGTTCAGCAATTAAAAATGATACCGAACTTGTAGTCTTTGAGACATTGTCTCGTGACGGTGTTGAGTTAACCGCTCATGCCGATATTGACGATAAAGGACAGACCGTAACGATTAAAGTCCCTGAACTTGAAAATCCAAAGACAGGAGACGAAAGAAACAAAAAGGCATTAGCTTCTGTTATGAGCGTATCTGCACTTGGAGCAGTATCACTTGCTTATTATCTTCTCAAAAAGAAAAAGAACAATAAGGAGGAAAAGTAATGGAGCCAAAGGCTATTATCGGCATTGTTATTGTTGTTGCAATTATTGTTGCAATTGTGATTATGCAGATAAAAAGAAAAAGTAAAGACTAAATTCGGTATTCAATGGGCAGTCAAGTTTTGGCTGCCCTGTTTTATTAAAAAAACAAATATAGTTAAATGAGTCTTAACTGAAAAGAGTGATTTTATATGAACGAAACCAAAAGAATCATTAATGATTACGAGATTATTCAGTCATTTTATGTTGGAGAAAAAGAGGTTGTTGTAGGCGAAAACAAAAATGCCGAATACAAATATATTTGCGGCTATTACGAAAGCAATGAAATCTTTGAAAGGATAAATAATTGCAGAGCAAGCAATGATTATCTTGATATTATGACCTTGTTCTGTGACAGAGCAAAAGAACAGGTAGAACTATGCAAACAAACACAAAAAACAGAAATCGGCATTTTAACACCTGATATGTATTCTCCTGTTGATATTTACGATGATTTAACAGGCAAAGTAGTTGTTGAAAAAATTGAACATCTACGCAGAGAGTATCAAAACGCAGAAAATCAACTTTTCTATGTAACAGGTGGTAACGGAGCAAAGCCTAACGCAAGAGGAACAAAGGTTTTCGGCTATTCCCTTGCAAGCAAAAAGCATTGCTATATCCGCCGCTATGATGTGGAAGGTGTTGTCGATAAAGCAACATTGCCCGAATGGGCAAAAACAGACCTTGCCGAAATTCAAAAACAGATTAAACGAGAAGAAAAGGAGGTTAGATAATGGATATTCGCACTAATGCAGGATACATCATTACCGATTGTGTCCATATCGGTGAAAACGAGTTTGTACTTGGCGTTCATTCAAAACGCCCTGATATGTTCGTTACTTGGGAATACAACAAGGAAAATGACAGTTATTTTTGGGGACACTATCACACCGACTTGCTTGCAGCTCAAAAGGATTTGAATAAAAGGTGTCAAGACGAAATAAAGCAATATGAACACCTTTATGGTCGTGATAAAAACAAAGAACGGGATATTGAAAGATGAAAGAAAATCAATATGACTGTTCAAAGTGCAATTACAGGGACAGGAGTATTAACTTCTGTGGCTTTTGCACTAAAAAACTTCTAAAAGAAATTAAGGAGGCAAAAGATGAGCGAGAAAAGAACAATTTTTCAGCAGAGAATGAGAGTGCTGAATAAGCTCTATAACTACGGTTGCAAAACCGAAAAGGACTTGCAGAAACTTACCCTTGGAAATATCCTTGAAATTAACGGCATAACAATACCTGAAATGTCGGTTATAACCGAACTGCAAAAGCAGGTTAAGGCAGGTACTCTCTACTCTTATCTCGGAGGTGGAGAAAATGAGCAAAGCTATTGATGGTGTTACTAAAAATAGGAAGTGCGTACACTTAAATTTGAAAGATAGGTGGAGTTAAAATGACAAAAGACAGATATGTTCTTTGGACTGACATCAATCTAAATTTTGACGATTGGAAAGATGACTTGCTAAGCGAGTATCCTGAATTAAGCGAGAATAAGCTTATAGAAAAGATGTACGAAGTTAACGCCGATTATCTTGACGATGAAAGAGTTAATCTCAACAGGCAACTCTCACAGCCTATCCTTATAATCGGAGATTTGGGATTATGGAACGGTCGAGCAAACGGCTACAAAATGATTGACTCCGGCAATCTTAAAGATTGCTTATACACCAATAGCGATATGGCTGAATGGTATGTGGATAAAAGAGGAGATTTAAGATGTGATGCAGTACATCACGATGGCACTAATCACTATCTTTACCGTGTTTTCAAAGACGGTGTAAGTGAAACACAGATCGAAAATCTGCAAAACAAAATCTACTTTGGTAAGGCAACGAGAGCCGACATCACAAGAGTAACAAGACGGCTCGGTGATGAAATCAATAAGGTGTATAACATTGACTTGCCTTTTGCAAGAGAAAAGCAACCAAGAGAAATAGAGAGATAGGAGTTGATTAAATAATGCCTAATAAATTTGAGCTGATCACAAAGGCATACAGTGATGGATGTGCTGATGTAATTCGCTCCCCTCAAAATTGGTGTGAATTTCTTTCTTCTGCCTGCTATAATTACCGCTTGCGTTTTGATGAACAACTCCTTATTTTCATTCAAAGACCTGACGCAACGGCAGTTCTTGAATTTGAAAAGTGGAACAAGAGGTTTAACCGTAAAATAAACCGAAACGCAAAAGGTATTGCAGTATTCGCAGATGTTGAAAGAACGAAAATAAAACACTACTTTGATATTTCCGATACTAACGAAAATGAATTTTCCCGCCCTGTCCCTATATGGAAATATAAGGACGAGTATGAGAATGATGTTATTGAAACACTTGAAAACACCTTTGGTACTTTAAGCAATAAAAACGATATTGTTGATGCAGTAATGTCAGCCGCAGATAACGCAGTTGAGGACAATACCGTTGACTATATCGGAGAGCTGCCGAATATTAAGAATGACAGTTTTCTTGAAGAACTCGACGATGACAGTATTTCAACAATATATCGCAGAGTAATCAAAAACAGCGTTGCCTTTATGGTGCTTACAAGACTTGGAATAAACGCAAACGAGTATTTCAGCCGTGAAGATTTTGAGGGCGTAGTTAATTTCAATACTACCGAAACTCTTAATGCTCTCGGCTACGCTACAAGTGATATTACGGAAATTGCACTTAATGAAGTGTCAAAAACCGTACTGTCATTGGAAAAATCAAATCGCATAATTGCAAAATCCGAAAAGGCGGAATATACTAAAGCCGAAAACAAAAATATTGAAAGGAGTGTTTCAAATGACACAAATCACTTACAGAAAACAGGGCGAAGTGCAGATACCGAACTTGGTACTTCCGGCACAGAAGAATTTGACATTGAGCAGATATGGTCAGTTGAGGAAAAAGTTTCTCAAGGAGGAGCATCGTCTGCTGTATTACAACCTGTTGACAACGGGCAAGCTCGACAGCCATCTGCAAGAGGTGGACGAGAGAGCGAAATCAATGGAAGAATCATTGATGAAGAAAACGTCAGTTCAGGAGAGCTTGACCGAGGAGCTGAAAGCAACCAACCAAATGGCTTGGGTGCATGGAATGAACAACCTGAAACAGAGAGTGCAGGAAATCGTGATGAAAGAGGTAATTTACGCTCTGTAACTGATGAATTGCCACCGTTTTTGGATAATGATTTGATTATGGGTGTGCTTGAAAATTCCGATGATGATTTAGTTCATAAAAAATCGTTCATTGTGGAAAAATTCAAGGAATTGAGCGTGAGCCAAAGAATACCATTTACTCAAACTCTTTACGGTGGGCGTTTTACGGAATACAACATCAACAATACAATAGTCGGCTTAAAAGCAGAAAAGGACGGACTTCTTATGTACGATGGAACTTACAAATCTCGCACAAAGGAGTCCGGTTTTTCTTGGGGAGTTGTTGCAGAGCTTATTGGTCAGTTGATTGATAGCGGAAAATACCTGCCGAAAGAAAAAAAGAAACAGGAACAAGAACAATCTGCACAAATCGGTTTATTTGACTATGTTGCCGATATACCCGAAGAACAATATGCTGACGAAAGCAATCAGGTATCTTTATTTACCGAATTCGGTGTATCACAGCAGATTATTGATGAGGCTCTTTGTATCGGTGCCAATGACACAAACAGTACACTTGATATTGCGATGTTCTTTCGTCGTGACAGAGGTACAGAGTACAATACTGAATTTCTTAAAAAACACTATAAAACTAACGGCGCAGGCTTTTATTTCAATAACGAACAGGTATCAGTTTGGTATAACGAAAACGGCTTTAATGTCGCAAAAGGCACTACTGCTCAAAAGCCTTCTACTACCCATTTAACTTGGGAACAGGTTGCAAAGCGTATTCGTGAATTGCTTGATATGGGCAGATATATTCCACAGGAAAAGCTTGATATGATTGATGATAGAGAATTATCCATTGTATCCGACCGTATCATTTCTTTTGTTCGTGATATGGATGATGAAGAAAGCTCTGAATATTTACCGAGAGGTAAAAAGATTGTTGATAATATTCTCGGTTATCCTGATGAAGTTGCTGCTCTAAAAGAGTATTTGTCGGACGGTAATAATAGTGTTGCAGTATTTAGAGAATACTCAAAATTTGCAAATGCTTATGAAAACGGAATGATTAATCTATATAAATACAATTACGAATATTCCGTGCCTTATGTATATGAAATATTCAAGGGTATGCAAATTGAGCCCATCAAATTCAAAACGGCTGATGATTTTAACCCTAACAGGCAATACTTTATTTCAAACGATGAAATTGATAATTTTCTTCGCAGAGGAAAAAGTAGTGCCGAAAGCAGATTTAGGATATACACAGGATTTGTCAGCAGACCTGAACGAGCAGACAGAGTAAAATTCATCAAGGATTATTACGGCTTAAGCGGCTCTTATTCGGGCAATGACAATATAGATAGCTCTCCAAAAGGTTTAACAATAAGTCACGGCAATATAATGGAGCCATACGCAAAGGTGGTCTTAAAATGGAATCAGGTTGAAAAGCATATTGATGATATGATTAAAAACAACCGTTTCTTTTATGACAGCGACTTTGACGAATTGCAGAACATATACAAAAGAGATATATCATATTCAGTCGAGAGCTTTTTTAATGACCTGCCTGATGAATATGCTAAACCGTACCCAAAGGAAACCGAAACATACAATATAAGCTATGTAGTTCGTGACAAGCTCGATAATCCGCAGGAGCTTGACAATATTGAAAAAATGATGTCTGATGCAATGGCTTTAATGAGCGAGGATTACAACGGTTATAAGTATCGTAAACAGGAATATGATGATTTTGTTGCTTTCAAAAACGGTACTTATGCTCCGTATAAGGTGCCTGAAAAGGTGGAGCCAAAGCCACCGCATACATTTACAAGCAAATTCAGTAAGCCTGCCGAAAATAAAAATGTCTTACCTGAATGGCTTACCGAATACCGTGAAATTAAAGCAGAAAACCCACAGGCTATTGTTTTCTATCAGCAGGGCGATTTTTATGAAGCCTTTGAACAAGACGCAGTAAAAGTCGCTAATGAGCTTGACCTCGTTCTAACAGGCCGACACATAAATGAAAATACAGGCAAACGCATTGCAATGTGCGGTTTTCCTAAACATTCGCTTGATAAGTATATGAAATATTTGGCGGATAATGGATATAAAATTGCAGTATCTTCTCTTGGAAATGACGAAAGGAAAACAATTTGGTATGCTCCCGATTATTCCGAAGATGTGCAGAGGGCTCTTGACCTTATAGAAAAATACAAAAAAGACGAGTTCGGATATGACGATGACGCACCTTATGAAGATTTGTCCGATATTGGTCTTGCTTTCACAAGCACCAATGATGGTGAATTTGATATTGATGTAGGTGTTGACCTTGTTAATTTCAGTATTACTCAAAGAGTGGGCGGAACAGTTACCAATGAAAGAAAGTACAACACTCTTGATGAGCTTATCACAAACGAGCTTGAGAGCCTTTCTTTTGATGATTTGGTTTTCCTTGATGAAGATACTCTCACAAGAATAAAAAACGAGGAAAACGGCGAGCAGATTGTCGATATAGAGCTTGCATTTCAAGCACCGCCGAAAGCAAACCCATATACTTTTGATTTGCACCCTGAGATACCGATTACCGACAGACACAATTATAACTTTGCCGAAAAAGAAATTGAAACAGTTGGTAAAAAAGAGCGTTTCCGTAGAAATATGGAGGCTATCCGAGTTCTTAAAGAGTGCGAATTTGACAATCGCTTTGCAACACCTGAAGAACAAGAGATTTTATCTGGCTATGTCGGTTGGGGCGGTATTTCAGAAGCATTTGATGAAAACAACGATGCGTGGGCAGACGAATTCCAGGAATTATATACTGCCCTTTCACCTACCGAATATGAGGCGGCAAGAAGAAGTACGCTGACTGCCTTTTATACCCCACAGCCTGTTATATCTGCTATCTACAAAGCACTTGATAAATTAGGCTTTAAGCAGGGTAATATCTTAGAGCCTTGTTGTGCAATCGGTAATTTTATCGGTATGCTCCCTCAAAATATGCAGGACAGTAAGATATACGGTGTTGAGATTGACAATATCTCGGCAGGTATCGCACAGCAGCTTTATCAAAAGTCATCTATTATGACGGTTCCCTTTGAAAAGGCTGAACTTCCCGACAGCTTCTTTGATGCAGTAGTGGGCAATGTGCCTTTCGGAGATTTTTCACTTGCCGATAAAAAGTACGATAAGTACCATTTCCTTATTCACGATTACTTCTTTGCCAAGTCCCTCGATAAGTTAAGACCGGGAGGAGTTATGTGTCTTGTAACCTCCAAAGGTACTATGGACAAAGAAAGCTCCGACGTGCGTAGATATATTGCACAGAGAGCAGAGCTTCTCGGTGCAATAAGACTTCCTGACAACACCTTTAAAGGCAACGCAGGTACAGAGGTAACATCGGATATTCTCATACTTCAAAAGCGTGACAGAGTGGTTGATATTGAACCCGATTGGTTATTCCTTGACGAAGATGCTAACGGAATACGAATGAATAAGTATTTTGTTGAGCATCCCGATATGGTACTCGGCGAAATGGTTATGCAATCGGGAAGATTTAAGCCTGAAAGTGCTTGTAAAGCCTATGAGGACAGAACTCTTGAGGAACAGCTCGATATTGCCGTACAAAACATAAATGGCGAAATCACGGAATACACCATTGAAGATGTTGAGGAAAACGAGGTAAACTATATCCCTGCTGACCCGAATGTTCGCAACTATTCTTATACTGTTGTGAACGGCACCATATATTACCGAGAAAACTCGGTTATGCGAGAGGTAGAAACCTCCGAAACAGGTAAGAACAGAATTAAGGGTATGATTGAAATAAGGGACTGTGTTAAAAATCTTCTTGAAATGCAGACCAATGATTACCCTGACTATGATATTGAAAAAGAGCAACACAGACTTAACGAAATATATGATAAATTCGTTAAAAAGTACGGATATATCAACAGTAGAGGTAACTCAACCGCCTTTTCCGATGACAGCTCATATTTCCTTATCTGTTCTCTTGAAGTATTCAAAAATGATGAATTTGAACGCAAGGCGGATATATTCACAAAACGAACTATTCAACCACATATTGCTAAAACTCACGCAGATACCTCCATTGAGGCTTACGGTATCTCAATAGGCGAAAAAGCAAAAATTGATATGCCCTTTATGTGTCAACTCACAGGCAAGAGTGAGGAGGAGATATTCGCTGATTTGAACGGCGTAATTTTCTTTAACCCCGACTACGACGAAAACAACAAGGGTGTACCAAAATATTTACCTGCTGATGAATACCTGTCGGGTAATGTTCGCAGAAAGCTTCGTCAGGCAAGAGAGATAGCCGAAAATGACGATAGATTTGCGGTTAATGTTGACGCTCTCGAAAAGGTACAGCCTGTTGACTTAAAAGCAACCGAAATTGAAGTGCATCTCGGTGTTACTTGGTTGCCTATTGAAATCATTAACAAGTTTATGTATGAAACCTTTAATACATCTTATTATGCAAGAGGAGCAATTAAAGTGCATTACAATGAACTTGCTAATGTATGGAATATAGAACACAAGGCGGCTGACAACACAAATCTTACCGTCACTCAAAAATACGGCACAAGCAGAAAAAACGCTTTTCATATTCTTGAGGCAACGCTTAATCTTCGTAATGTTCGTGTCTTTGATTATGAGGAGGACGAGAATGAAAAAAGAGTTGCAATACTCAACAAAAAAGAAACTGCCATAGCACAATCTAAACAAGAGCTTATCAAGCAGGCTTTCAAAGATTGGATATGGAAAGACCCCGAACGGCGTGAATATCTCTGCAAGCTCTACAACGAAAAGTTTAACAGTATTCGTCCTCGTGAGTATGACGGAAGTCATATAGTTTTTGAGGGAATGAATCCGGAAATCACTTTAAGAAAGCATCAGCAGGACGCAGTTGCAAGAGGAATTTACGGAGGCAATACGCTCCTCGCTCATTGCGTAGGTGCAGGTAAAACATACACTATGGCTGCAACAGCTATGGAAAGTAAAAGACTTGGTTTATGCTCCAAGTCTTTATTTGTTGTACCTAATCATCTTGTATCACAATGGGCAAGCGAATTTTTAACTCTTTATCCTTCTGCAAAGATACTTGCCACAACTAAAAAGGACTTTGAAACAAAGAACAGAAAGAAGTTTTGCGGCAGGATTGCAACGGGAGATTATGACGCAATCATAATCGGTCATTCGCAGTTTGAAAAGATATCCGTGAGCATAGGCAGACAGATGTTTACTCTGCAAAAACAAATTGATGAAATTATTGAGGGTATTTCCGAATTAAAGGCAAGCAACGGCGAAAGGTTTTCCGTCAAGCAGTTGGAGGCTACGAAAACAAGGCTTGAGACTAAGCTTAAAAAGCTCAATGACCAAAGCGACAAGGACGATGTAGTAACCTTTGAAGAACTCGGTGTTGACCGCCTTTTCGTTGATGAGGCACACTACTACAAAAACCTTTTTGTGTATTCAAAAATGCGAAATGTAGGCGGTATATCACAGGTTGAGGCTAACAAGTCAAGTGATATGTTTATGAAGTGCCAATACCTTGACGAGCTTACAGACAGCAAGGGTATAACCTTTGCTACGGGTACACCGATAAGCAATTCAATGGTTGAGCTTTACACAATGCAACGATACTTGCAGTACGATTTATTGAGAGAGTACGGTTATATCAATTTTGACAGTTGGGCGGCTCAATACGGCGAAACAGTAACTACTATTGAGCTTACGCCGGAGGGGACGGGATACCGTTCAAAAGTCCGCTTTGCAAGGTTTAACAATCTGCCTGAGCTTATGTCAATGTTCAAGGAGTGTGCGGATATACAGACCTCGGATATGCTCAAACTTCCCGTACCGAATGTTGAGCATCACAACATTTCCGTTAAGCCATCAGAGTTTCAGGTTAAAATGGTTGAACAACTCGGAGAACGAGCCGAAAAGATAAGGGCAGGAGATGTTAAGCCGTATGTAGATAATATGCTAAATATTACAAATGACGGCAGAAAGCTCGCACTTGACCAAAGGCTTATTAACCCAACACTTCCCGACTTTGAGGGAAGTAAGGTAAATGAATGTGTGAGAAATGTTTATGACATTTGGGCAGAAAATTCCGATAAAAAGTCAACTCAGCTTGTCTTTTGCGACCTTTCTACACCGACAACAAAAAGCTCGGTTGAGGTTACAGATGCAGAGGTAACGGATAACGAGGATATGCCCGAAACATTCAAAAATATCTATGTTGATATTCGCAATAAGCTGATTGCAAAAGGTATACCTGCCGAAGAAATAGCTTTCATTCACGAGGCTAACAACGATAAGCAAAAGGCAGATTTATTTGCCAAAGTTCGTGCAGGTAAAGTTCGTGTTTTGCTCGGCTCAACGCAGAAAATGGGTGCAGGTACTAATGTGCAGGATAAGATAATTGCCTCACATGATATTGATTGCCCTTGGCGTCCTTCCGACCTTGAACAGAGGGCAGGAAGAACGGTTAGGCAGGGTAACGAAAACGATACCGTTCATCTGTACCGATATGTAACCGAGAATACCTTTGATGCATATCTGTATCAGCTCGTGGAAACAAAGCAGAAGTTTGTCGGTCAGGTAATGACAAGCAAAACCCCTGTTCGTTCCATTGAAGATGTTGACGAGGCGGCTCTTTCCTATGCTGAAATTAAGATGCTTGCAACCGGCAATCCCCACATCAAAGAAAAAATGGATTTGGATATGCAGGTGCAAAATCTTAAAATGCTTCAAAGCAATTACTACTCCGAAAGATTTGATCTTGAGGATAAGGTTACAAGAGAATACCCACAGGATATTGCAAGATACAACTCTCAAATAAAGGCTCTTAAAGTTGATATTGAAACTGCAAATAAAACCCTTAAAGCATCTGCCGATTACTTTAACGGTATGGATATTAACGGTGAGCATTACATCGAAAAGAAAGCCGCAGGCGAGGCAATTATCCGCATTATGAAGTCTTTTAAGAACTCATCGGAAACATTGCCTGTGGGCAGTTACAGAGGCTTTACGATGGAAATGTATATTTCAAGAGGTTTTCGTTTAGAGTATATTCTTGCCATTCGTGGAGCAATGACGCACACGATAAATCTCGGTACAGACGCACTTGGTAACATAACCCGTATAGACAACTGTATTGACCATTTAGCAGGTGATTTGGAAAAGGCTGAAAAGAACCTTGCCGAAACAGAAAAACAGCTTGAAATAGCAAAAGAAAGCCTCAAGGCGCCGTTCTCTCGTGAGGAGGAACTGCAAGAAAAACAGGCTCGTCTTAATGAACTAAACGCCCTGCTTAATGTTGACAAGAGGGACAATGAATTCTGTGACGAGGAGCCTGATGAGAGTGAGATAAAACAGCCTCAAAGAGAAATGGCAATGTGCAGGTAAATAAAACATTTAACATAAGCTGATTGGACTTCTATCTAAACATCAAATAACTTTTGCACTAAATGATTAATTATGATATAATGGATTCGTCAATGTATTTAAAAGTATTTGTATGAAAGTTGATACTAATTCTATGG
>ERZ1034952.912-NODE-912-length-26120-cov-6.585498_pt1 | contig 26120 bp, 19 predicted proteins | sample MGYA00520625_ERZ1034952 | MGnify/ENA primary metagenome ERZ1034952 (study PRJEB33766, sample SAMN09781773) | gut metagenome | biome: gut microbiome | host: Homo sapiens | place: Madagascar | study: EMG produced TPA metagenomics assembly of the PRJNA485056 data set... | reverse complement strand
AAATTCGGACAAGGCAACGGGGCAATTGCAGCACGCTGGTAGGCAAAAGCAGGGGTGGAACCCCCTTTTGCCGGATGGTTCAGACTGTTTTCTCTAAGAGAAGTTGCTTCTAGGAATACCGCCCGAATCCGGTTCGGCAAGGCTGGGGCACATCCCCAGCTTGCCTGGGAATCGCAATTGCCCCGGAAACCTTGTCCCTCATTACAACCCCTTAATTTTAAAGGCAATTGCGATTCTTTTGATTTTCTCTTAGATTTTTGTTGTAATTTATTACTCACGTTTCTATGCAGGGGGCAGCTGCCCCCTGTTTAAAGGATGCTCTGCCCCTTTGTCCTTTCGGGACATTTCCCCATACTGTGGGGAATCACCCTCGCCGAGCTGAGCCAGCTCGACCGCAGTTGCCTGTGGCTCGTTCCTTGCAACCAATACAGAAAAACATTTTTTGATTTCTCCACAAAAAATGACTGCTTGCCAAAATAAGTTTCTCTTGACAGTCTTTGCTGCATATGTTATAATGCAAGTACAACCAACCGACATATTAGAAAGGATGAAAGTTCATGAAAAATAGAAAAACAGGAAAAGCCATCGCCGCTGCTGCCATGTTGACCATCGCAGCAATGACCATGCCAATGCCGACCGTTTCCGCAGCAGATGATGTTGACCCGTACAGCGTTGTCGTACTGGGCGATAGCATCAGCACGGGTTACGGGCTGGAGGATTCCAGCAAGGCTTATGTTTCCATTCTGGAACAGCACATGAACCAGAAAGTCACCAACCTTGCAAAGGATGGAACGACTTCTTCAGAATTGCTTCAGTCGTTGCAGGGGGACAGTACCATGCAAGGAGCGGTTGCTGGAGCAGATGTCATTGTTGTCACCATCGGAGCAAACGATATTTTGCAGCCGGTTCTGAATAATGATGTGGTGAAAGTAGACGATTATGACAATGTTTATGACTTGGCAAATGCCATCAAGGATAATCAAATTGCATTCCAGAAGTATTTGAGAGCCAATATGCCGACTGCAGTTGCCAATGCAAATACCAACATCGACAGCATTATTTTACAGCTGAAGAGCACGAACAGTCATGCAAAGCTGGTATTCCAGACGGTTTATGACCCATTGAGTGTTGACCAGGATGATACAGGCTTGTCTAGCAATGCACTTTCTATGTTAAGTGCATTTTCTGGTGGGCAGATGTATCAGTATCTGAACGGAAGTTCCAATGGAGAGTATATTCCAGTTGGTTTGAACCAGAATTTACAGGCACATGCTCAGAATGGAGAGATTTATCTGGCAGATGTTTATAGTGCATTCCTGCATCATGCATGGACAAATGTCAATATTGCAAATGCAGATGTGCACCCGACCGCAACCGGTCATGCAGCAATTGCAAACTTGCTGATTGATAGCGGCTATTTCCCAACTGTTACCAATACCGCTGGCGATGTTGATGGCGATGGAAAGGTTGATGTTCCGGATGCAGTCGCTGTTCTGACGGAATATGCACGTGTTGCAGCAGGAAATGAGGGACAGTTTAGTGATGCACAGAAAGGCAAAGCAGATGTCAACAAAGATGGTGTGATAGATGTTGCCGATGCCGTTGGCATTCTGACTTATTATGCAAAGCAGGCTTCTGGACAGACACCGTCTTTCAGCTGATAAAAATAGCCTGAATTAGAACGAAAACCGTTCGGTTTTGCGGAAAAGTATCGCAAAATCGAGCGGTTTTTTTGTGAAAAACTGTGAAAAATAGAATCCATCTGTGTTTAACGATGTTTTCCGTCTACTATCATAAAGTTATCACATTCCAGCGTATAATATTAACCATAGAGCAAAGAACAAGACAGACCGATGCAGAACAGCAGCGGTTTTCAATAGAAAGGAAGATTCTTATGTATGAACGGGAACAGGACATGATGAAAAATGAATCGAACAACACAGCAGCTTCTGAGCCGAAACAGCCAGAATCCACTGTGACCAATCAAAATCCTTATAGCACATCTGCTGCAACGGGCAGCACCACTGCCAATCATACAGCAGAAACGAACAGCACTGCTTCTGGTACGATTTACGGAGCAGCAAATCGGTATGGCAGCACCACACCGACTGGTTATGGTTACACTACTAATAGTAGTACAAACCAGAGCACAGGATATACCGGAAATACTTCCTCTGATACACAGTCGCAGCAGCAGGGTTATAGCTACGTCAATTATTATTCCAATCCGAACGCTCCGGTGCAGGCATCCGGCAGCGGCAAACCGCCGAAGAAAAAGAATCACTTCTGGATGAAAGCGGTTGCATTTGTTGCAGCGATGGCAATTGTCTCCGTTGGTTCGATTGGCATTTATAACGGCGTTCATAATTCCAACAAGCTGGTAGCAGCTGAAAGCAGTACTTCTGCTTCGGATTCCACCGATACCACAGCCAATACCACAACACAGGATAGCAGCAGTAAAGCACAGAGCACAACCGTAAAGGGTGATGCTGCAAAGAGCTGGATTGAATTGGCATCTGGTACAAATGCAATGTCCATCAGCGACATCGTTAAGAAAGTAGCACCATCGGTTGTCGGTGTTCAGGCAACTTTCAAGATGCCGAATAACTACAATAGTTATAATTATGGTTTTGGAATGTTCGGAAATGGCAACAGCGGAAATGGTGATAATTCCGGTTCAATGACCGGTGTCGGAACAGGTATTATCATGCGGGAAGATGGCTACATTGTCACAAACGCCCATGTTATTTATGATTCGGAATATGGCTGCGGCGAAGCAACTGCCGTAGAAATCCGGATGTCCGATGAAGAAACCACTTATGATGCAAAAGTCGTTGCATATGATATTGAAACCGACCTTGCTGTTTTAAAGGTAGATCAGACTGGTTTGACTGCTGCGGAATTTGGTGACAGCGACCAGTGTCAGGTTGGCGATGCAGTTGTTGCAATCGGTAACCCGTTGGGTCTGGAACTTCAGAACACGGTTACTTGCGGGATTATTTCCGCACTGAACCGGAAAGTTACCATCAACGACAAGACCATGACGCTGATTCAGACCGATACCGCCATTAATAATGGTAACTCTGGTGGCCCGTTGATCAATAGTTCTGGTCAGGTTGTCGGCATCAACTCTGCGAAGATGTCCTCTAGCGTTTCTTCCAGCGGTGCAACCATTGAAGGTATCGGCTTTGCAATCCCGATGACAGAAGCACGGGAAATTGTAGACGATTTGATTAACTATGGTTATGTTACCGGCAGACCGCAACTTGGCATCAGCTGTCAGGATGTTTCCGAAGCCGTTTCTCAGGCATATAACTTGCCAATCGGTGCATATGTTATCAGTGTAACCGATGGAGGTGCAGCAGCAGAAGCTGGTTTACAGGTTGGCGATGTCATTACTGCCATTAACGATAATAAGATTGAAACCACAGAAGAGCTGAATAACTATAAGAATGAATATAATGCTGGTGACACGGTCACCCTGACCATTGTCCGCAACGGACAGGAACAAAAAGTTTCTGTTGTCCTCCAGGAGGTACAGCAGAAGAAGCAATCCTGATGAAGCGTCACGGACAGTGAAATGTTTCCTGTCAATGCTAAAAGTTGGACATCTGACCGGAAATTTAGAAATGCTTTCTTCATACATTCTCCTTATTATTTTTCCAACACAGGCAGCCTGCAAAGTCTTTTTGCAGGCTGTTTGTGTTTTTTGTGAAAAATGACGGAAACAGTCGCTTCTGAAAACACGACTTTCACAAGGTGCACACAAAACTTCAGTTGAAAGCCTGTTGAAAGCTGTTGAAAACGGTGGAAAATTGTGTAAAAGCTACAAATACGGGCGGAATTTCCACCTAATAATTTAAAAAAAAATAAAGGCAGAGGCTTGACATTCCCGACAGAATGTGTTAGAATACTTTATGTAAATCGTTTACGGCGGTTTATGCACCCATGCCGTAAAGGATCACGTGAGTCCAGGCATTCATGGAACATCCGGTTATTTCAGTTCTGCGAAATCCGGCTACATGGAAACAGAAACAGGGCAGTTTAATAGTGAGGGGAAATGAGACTGCACAAATGCAATCACGTCTGTGCGTCAGCTTGGACGGTCACAAAAAAATTGAATGAAGAGAGGGAAATGTGCAATGAAGAAGGTATTCAATAAAGTCATTGCCGTTGCAGCAACTGTACCGCTCGCTCTGACACAGGGCTTCGCTGTATTGTCCAATGCTGCGGACGCAACCACCATCAGCGTGGAAAGAGTACTGGAAATTAAACCACAGGAGCTGGAGTCCGATTGGGCAAAGCTCGTAGAAGGTGCACTGATTGATTCAGAAGGTAAGAGCTTTGAACTGAATGTTGCAGATATCATTGATTCTGCTGACTTCTCGGATAAGAACGCTGCTTATGTTGAAAAGGTACAGAAGTGCATCGTTGGCAATCCAAGTGTAAAGATTCAAAATAGCGTTGCAATCATGACCGCACAGGTTGATGCAACCAGCTATGTACAGAGCAATATCATTGCTTCCATCAAGAAGGAATTGACCAAGCAGGGTGCAGCTTCCATCATTGATGACATTGATTTCAGCATGCTGGAAAAGAAGGGTACTTTTACTGCTGCCGTTGATGGCGATAGCATTGAAAATACCGCAGCCAATAAGGCAGCTGGTACTGCAAACACCATTCGGGTAAAGGGTGCTGTTTTCGTAGACAGCGAAGGCAACCAGGTTGCAACTTATGCCGATGCAAAGGCTTATGCTGCAAGCACCGTTCAGCAATTGAAGGTTGAAGTGACCAAGAAGGCTGCTGCTGCTAACTTGACGGTAAACCTTGATAACCTGCTGGCTACTTATCAGAAGAAAGTAGAAAAGGCATTCTATTATGCAGATAAGGCAATCACAACATCTTCACATAATGAATTTGCAACCGCAGATGAAACACTGGCTTGGCTGAAGGTACAGAAGGACAAGAGAACCACACGGTTTGACGTTCCGGGCAGTGTTGCAGACCTTGCTAAGTATGGCGATACATTGAATAAGGCAGTTGCAGAAGTCAATAAGGCATTCCAGAATGTAGGTGTAAATTATACCGTAGATGTAAGCATGGATGATGTCACCAGCCTGCTGAACAGCGGTTCTGATTTCGTTGCCAATGCAAATGCAGATACCAATGTTTATACCGTAACCTTTAAGGTTCCGGATGAAAATGTTGATGCAGATTACTTCAGCACCGTGGAAGGTATTGAAAAGTATTACGCAGCACATCCGGATCAGGCAGAAGCAGACGGTGTAACAGAAGCTGATTACAGCCAGCTCGTTTATGATTCTTCTTACAAGCTGGTAACCGCACAGGGCGATGCAGATAATGATACACTTGCAGGCCTTCCGAGTGGCTACTTCAATGTGGAAAGAATCATCAAGTTCAAGGATAAGTCCACAACTACTACCACAACAGATATTAGTGGCACAACCACCACAGACGTATCTGGTACAACGACCACAGACGTAAGCGGCGGCACAACCACCACTGACGTATCTGGTACAACGACCACAGACGTAAGCGGTGGCACAACGACCACAGACGTATCTGGCGGCACAACGACCACAGACGTATCCGGTGGCACAACGACCACTGATGTAAGCGGCGGTACAACCACCACAGACGTATCTGGCGGCACAACCACCACAGATGTGAGCGGCGGTACAACGACCACAGACGTAAGCGGCGGCACAACCACCACCGATGTGAGCGGTGCAACCACCACAACCACAACAGGCAGTGGTGACAGCACCGAAACCACAACGACTACCACCACAACAAACACCGGCACAATCACTCCAGTTGGTACAACCACACTGGAAGTGGAAGTAAACCCGACAAACTTCTACTTCTCCGTAGATGAACGGGAACTGAAGCCGTCTGACTTGTTCAGCAAGTTCGATATCGTGGACGAAGATGGTACACACTTCAATGCTCTGGAATTGGGTGCAGTTACCCTCGACAAGACCACACCGAAGGAAATCTTCGATGCAGAAGGCAAGCCGTACTGCGTAACAGAAGTAAACGCTTACTTCACTGACCCGACAAAGGCAGATGCTGAACCGGTTGCAGCTCCGGTAAATCCGACTGTATACATTGGCGTTAAGGGCGATACCGACCTGAGCGGTCTGGTAGACGTACCGGATGCAGTTGCAGTTCTGACTTATACTGCAAAGATTGCAGCTGGTCAGGAAGGCGTTGTCTTCAATGAAGATGAAAATCTGAATAAGTTTGCATTCTTCCTGGCTGATATCGATACAGAATCGAAGGAAGGCAAGAACGACGGCAACAAGTTGATGACAACTGAAGATGCTGTATACATTCTGACTTACACTGCAAAGACTGCAGCAGGTCAGGAACCGACATGGCCGGACGTAGTTCCGTCCCTGAAGTCTTTGGAAGGTTCTATCTGGTACGAAGGCTAAACATTAAAATTACAGATAAGGTAAAAGTGCGGTGTCTGGGACACCGGACACCGCATAATTTATATTTGAAAGGAAAATAGAAAAATGAAAAGTACATTTAAGAAGGCACTGGCAGCTGTTTCCGCAGCAGCAGTAGTTGCAACTTCTGCCGCTGTTTTCACTGCTGTTCCAGCACAGGCAGTAAATACTCCTTCTATTGGACAGGTTACTGTTACAATGGATGAACTGCAGAGCAGCAATTATCTGGTAACTGTTCCGGTTAGCATTTATGGCAACACAGACGGTTGGGACTCTATCGCATTTGGTCTGCAGTGGAGCACAGACGAACTCACTTATTCTAAGTGCGTATCTGGCGGAAGCATTGCAAACGCTATGTTTACTGATGGTATTCAGGTAAGTGGTTCTGGCTTCCAGCTGAATCCGGCTGGTATCGGCGGATGGATTACTTATGCAACCACTCCGACAGGCGATGGTCCGACCTATGTAACTGGCGATGAGCCTGTTATCAACATTACCTTTAAGGTAACAGAAAATGCAAAGCCGGGTGACATTTACTACATCGACGGCCTGGAACGGTCTTATGATGGTGCTTATGTTCCGAAGGTTACTCACGGTAGTGAAGTTGTAACTGGTGCTCCTTCTCAGGGTTATATCCAGATCGAAGGCGTACAGACCACCACAACTGAAGCTACTACAACCACTACTACAACCACTACTACTACAACTACCACCACAACTACCACCACAAAGGCTACTACCACCACAACTACCACAACTGCTAAGCCGACAACCACAACCACTACTACAACCTCTACTGCTAAGCCGACCACAACTACAACTACCGCTACTACAACTGCTACAAGCAAAGTTAGCGGCACAGAAGACACCAAGGATACTGGTAACACCAGTGCTACCAAGGCTACTGGCGGTACTGGCGTAACTAAGACCACCACAACGAAGGCAGCTCAGCAGACCACTAAGAAGAACACTGGTTCTACCAGCTCTCCGAAGACCGGCAGCATGATTCCGGTTGCAGGTGCTGTTGCAGCAATCGCAGTAATCGGCGGTGTTGCTCTGGTTTCCAAGAAGAGAAAGTAAGAATCTCTGATTCCAAATCATCTTCCGAAGAAAACAGATAAAATTTAAGGAAGTCATCCATTCAATTACAAGTGGGATTGGACAAAATCTTTACAAGTAAAGAATTTGGATTGCGGAAACAAGAGGGCATACTTCGCAAGAAGTGTGCCCTTTTTGTTCACCCCTTTTCTCCTGCCTGCATAAAATGAAGTACACCCATTCTTTGAGAATGGGCGAAAATCCGGAACAAAAGGAGGGAATGCAAGATGCAACAATTGCTGCAAATTTTGGTGGCTGGCGGTGACCGCCGCCAACAATATGCCGCCCAAAAACTTGCCAAGTCGCCGCAGCTTTCCGTGACGACAATCGGATTTTCTCAGTCAGATTCTGAAACATTACCGGAATTTGATGTTCTCATCCTGCCCATTCACACGATAGCCGAATCTGTGCCGTCCAAAAATGGGAACTTGTCGCTGCCCGAATTGCTGTCCCATGTGAAAAAAGGCGGTCTGGTGTGCGGCGGCGTACTCCCCGAAGCTGTTTGCCGGATGTGTCAAGAACAAGAACTGTGTTTTTGCGATTATTTTCAGCGGGAGGAACTCTGTCTGGCAAATGCCGTTCCAACTGTAGAGGGAGCAATTCAAATTGCCATCTCAGAACGGGAAACAGTACTCTGCGGCAGCTCTGTTCTCGTCATCGGCTACGGCAGAATCGGAACAATCATGGCAGAGCGTTTGCAGGGTTTGAAAGCAGATGTCACCGTTGCGGCTCGCAGTTGCAAAGATGCGGAACGCTGTGCTGCAAATGGTCTGAAATGGATGCATCCGTCTGAAATTGCTGCCCGTGCAGGGAAATTTGACTGGTTCTGCAACACCGTTCCAGTCCTGATGCTGGACGAAACAGCCCTGTCCAACATGAAACCAGATGCACTGGTGATTGACCTGGCATCGAAACCGGGCGGAACGGATTTTGATGCTGCAAAACGCCTGCATCGTCATGTCGTCTGGGCGTTGGGGCTGCCGGGAATTACTGCACCGAAAACCGCTGGAGCAATCATTGCGAAAACCATCTTCCATATTTTACAGGAGAGGGGACTCGCAGATGAAGGAAACAATTGGTAAACGCATTGGATTTGCGGTAACAGGGTCGTTTTGCACCTTTTCTGCTGCGTTTGCAGAGGCAGAACGACTGGTGGCGGCAGGTTACAGCTTAACGCCGATTTTCTCAGAACATGCCGCTAGCATTGATACCCGTTTTGGGAAAGCTGTGGAACAACGAAAAAAATTGGAGCAGATTTGTGGAAAACCTGCCCTGTTAACGATTTCAGATGTAGAACCGTTAGGGCCAAAAGACCGCTTGGATGCACTGCTTGTTGCACCTTGCACCGCCAATACCATGGCAAAACTGGCAATGGGCATTACAGATACCACCGTCACCATGGCGGTGAAATCCATGCTGCGGAACGAAAAGCCGATTATTCTGGCTCTGGCAACCAATGACGCTTTGCGAGCATCGGCGAAAAATCTGGGCTTGCTGTTGAATACGAAAAATTATTATTTCGTACCGTTGCGGCAAGATGCTCCCGTCAAGAAACCATCGTCTTTGGTGGCTGATTTTACCCAGATTCCAGACACCGTTGCAGCGGCTTTGGGTGGACTGCAAATTCAACCAATGTTTATACAAAATCTATAAAATCTAAAAACCACCATGCTATACTATCAAGGAAGTGGCCGCCTGTTTCTTCACCATCAAACGGGCGGTTCTTATTTTGGAGAATGGCAGTCGTTCGGCTGTCAAAAAAAGGAGTACGAACATATGGCAGGAATTATTTTACAGCAGGCAATTATTATGCTCATTCTGAATGTGGTCGGAATGATTGCATACTACACCGGCATTGTCAGCCGAGAGGGCGGCAAGCAGCTTTCCAATGTCGTGTTGGAAATTGTAACGCCAGTCATCATCGTGCACGCTTACTTGGAGGAGGAATATGATTCCCGTCTGGTCGTGAATTTGCTGCTGACGTTTGTGCTGGCGGCAGCTTCCTATGTCATCGCCATTTTGATTTCCATGTTGTGTTTCCGAGAAAAATCTGCCGGAAAGTTAGCACCGATTGAGCGATTTTCTGCAACATACAGCAACTGTGGCTTCATGGGCATTCCGCTGGCAAGTGCACTGTTCGGGGCAGAGGGCGTTTTCTATGTCACTGCGTTCCTGACGATTTTCTTCTTGTTCTCGTGGACACACGGTGTCATGCAGCTGACACAGACCAAGGATTTCAAAAAGGCATTGAAAGTGTTGCGTTCGCCAACGGTCATCGGTATCGCCATTGGATTGATCCTGTATTTTGTACAGCTTCCGATTCCAGGCTTGCTGATGGATACCATGGGTTATATTTCCGACTTGAACACACCGCTTGCGATGATTGCATCGGGTGTCAGTGTGGCACAGGCGAATTTGCTGGGAGCATTGTGTACAAAGCGAATTTATTGGGTCAGCTTCGTGAAATTGCTGGTGATTCCGCTGGCAGTTATGGCAATGTGCCTCTGCCTGCCATTTGTATCTATGGAAGTGCGGACGGTTGTTTTGCTGCTGACAGCTGCACCGGCTGCTGCAATGTGTACACTGCAATGTCAAGTACATGGCTTAAATGATATTTATGCTTCTCAGATTTTTGCAGCAACAACGATTCTCTCTATGGCAACCATGCCACTATCAATTCAGATTTTCAGTATGTTGACTTAAAAAAGCGGATCGGATATGAACTTTTTCCTTGTTTTTCAATAAGATGTAAATTTTCATCAGAAAACCCCCACAGAAACTTGCAAAATCCGGTTGAAATTGTTAAAATAATAGTATTGATTTAAATCGATAAAAGATTGCATCAATAGAAGGAAAGGAAATTGTGAATTGAGGGGGAGCGAATCCGCAATGTGGAAACCAGTCATTGCCCGACAGATGGAACGAAAGTGGATGTATTTGCAGGTATTACAGTTGATTCAGCAATACGGAGCAATTTCTCGTGTGGAGATTGCCAACAAACTGCATATGACAAGAGCATCCGTGACGCTGCTGATTCATGAGATGATGGAAAAGGGCGTTTTAGAAGACATCGGAACATGTCCAACCTCGGAGGGAAAAGGCAGAAGAAAATTATTGATGGATGTGCATCCTTCTCGCTGGCTGCTGATTGGTATTTCCATTCAGGGGAATCATTTGGTGGTTGGACTGACAACCTTGGGTATGAATACGCTAGAAAAGCAGTGCATTCCGTTTCCAGTGATGAAGGCTTCATGGGCGTCTATACAGGAACAAATGATTATAACGGTTCGCCAGATTTTGAAGAGCAACTATATTGAGGAATCGCAAATTTTGGGCTTGGGTGTTGGATGGATGCCCAGCGTCTTGCAGCACTTCTTTCCGGATGCAACTAGGCAGGAACAACAAATGGCAGAATTGCAGCAGATATTAACAGATGCCCTGCACGTTCCGGTTTTCTGGGGAAATGCATTGCCATCTATGGCACTGTATTGCCTGTATCAGAAACCAAAGCAGGAAATTGTTGCGTTATTCTGTGCAGATGGGGCGGATTATTATGTTTCTATCGTCTGTCGCTCGCATGCTATGGAATGCCTGAATAGTAAGCCGATTTCTATGCAGGGATTGCCGCTTTCTCCAAATCAAACCGTGGGTGACTTGCTGACTCCGGTTGCATTGCAGCAGCGAGTAAAGCCGTATTATAGTGCGGAGCAAACGCCAGTCTTGTATGACCTGACAGGCGGAAAGCTGGAAACGATGACGCTGCCGGATTTGTTTACCGCAGCCTGTGCAGAGGGTAAGGACTTTGACCCGATTCTGTCGGACTTGATGGAAGAGATGATGCAGCAGTTTTGTCAGTTCTGGAGCAGCATTCTGGTGATGTATCCGATTGAGCAGCTTTATCTGTATCGCCCTGATTTTACCTTGCCGCACTGGCAGGAAATTTATCGGTATGCGAAGCAGTATATGAAGCCGGAGTTGGCTGCAAAGTTGTCCTGCGGGGATTTGACAGAAAAATGCCAGTATGCAGGCGGTGTGTTCTATGCATTGGACGGCGGTATTTTTAAGCTTTGTACCGCAGAAGAACAAAAAACATCGGAATAAAAATAAGATTTCATAGAGAAAACAGTCGATTTGCTGGAAAACAGACCTGCTGTTTTCTCTTTTTTTAAAATTTTTGTTTTTTCTACACGAACACTTGCAAGCGAGGGAAAGATATGTTATAATAAGACCGTAGCAAATTTGCAGGGTTCGACAAAAACCGTGCACATGGAAGATTGCAGAAAGGAGTAGAATTTCCGGACGGGAATTCACACGCAAACAATGAGATTACAGGAAAAAAGTCGTGCAGAGTTGGAGGCATTTCAGGCAGAATGTCAGCAGGCATACAAGCAGTTTCAGGCAGAAAATCTGAAACTGGATATGTCCAGAGGGAAACCAGCACCGGCACAGTTGGAACTGAGCATGGATATGATGGATTGCCTGAAGAAGGGCGATTATCGGGCTGAAAACGGTCTGGACTGCCGGAACTACGGGGTTCTGGATGGACTGCCGGAAACAAAGGCATTCTTTGCACCGATGCTGGGCGTAAAGCCGGAAGAAATTATTGTATACGGAAACTCCAGCCTGAACATTATGTACTGGGTAATGTCTGTTGCAATGACCAACGGTGTTTTGGGTGGCACACCATGGGGCAAACTGGATCATGTGAAGTTCCTGTGTCCGGTTCCGGGATATGACCGCCATTTTGCAGTAACGCAGTTCTTTGGCATGGAACTGATCAATGTGCCGATGAACGAAGATGGCCCGGATATGGACATCGTAGAAAAGCTGGTTGCAGAAGATGACAGCATCAAGGGTATCTGGTGTGTACCGATGTACTCCAATCCAGGTGGGGTCGTTTATAGCGATGAAGTTGTAAAGCGGTTTGCAGCACTGAAGCCGAAGGCAGCAGATTTCCGGATTTTCTGGGATAATGCATACTGTGTGCACCATCTGGTTGACAATCCGCCGGTACAGGCAAACCTGCTCGAAGAGGCAAAGAAGGTTGGCAACGAAGATATTTGCTATATGTTCGCATCCACTTCTAAAATCACCTTCCCGGGCAGCGGAATTGCAGTCATGGCAGCCAGCGAAAGAAACCTGGCAAGCCTGAAGAAGTCCCTGGGCTTTGCAACGATTGGTTTTGATAAGATGAACCAGCTGCGGCATCTGCGGTTCTTTGGCGGCAAGTTTGAAAACCTGCTGGAACACATGAAGAAGCACAAGGCGTTGATTGCTCCGAAGTTTGCAATTGTTGTCAACACACTGGAAAAGGAACTGGGCGATTTGGGCATTGCAACTTGGTCGAATCCAAAGGGCGGCTACTTCATCTCCTTCAATCAGAAGGGTTGTGCAAAGCGGATTGTACAGCTTTGTAAGGATGCTGGTGTGGTTCTGACGGGTGCAGGGGCATCGTTCCCGTATGGCGTAGACCCAGAAGATGAAAACATCCGGATTTCTCCGACATTCCCGACCGAAGAAGAACTGCAAAAGGCAATGGATGTCTTTGTATGCAGTGCAAAGCTGGCAGCAGCAGAACAGTTGCTGGCTGACTAATTAGAACAGAAAAACGATAAAAATAACACCGCTGCGGATGGCATTGCAACCTCCGCAGCGGTGTTTTGTGTTTCAGAATGATGGAATGATTGATGTTACTGTTTGCATTCTGCCTGAACGGCTTCAAATTCTGCTACCTGTTCGGTATCTGGTGCTTTTGTAAGCAGCGAAACAATAACAATGGCAGCCAGAGCCACGATAAAGGCTGGCAGCAGTTCGTATAGATCCCATGCTCCGCCCAGCGGACGAACGAGGAACTTCCATACAAATACCATCACACCGCCGGCAACCAGTCCAGCCAAAGCTCCCCACTTGTTGGAACGCTTCCAGAACAGGGCACACAGCATAACAGGTCCAAAGGTTGCACCAAATCCAGCCCATGCAAAGGATACGATATGGAAAACAGAGCTGTCCGGATTCCATGCGATACCGATGGAAATCACAGCGATAATCAGCAGAACAGCACGAGCTGCCAGCATGGCAGCCTTTTCCGAAAGCTTGATGCCGAACACGCCTTGCAGCAGGTTTTCCGACATACTGGAGGATGCTGCCAGCAACTGAGAGTCCGAAGTAGACATGGTGCAGGCAAGAATTCCGGCAAAAATCAGACCGGCAAACAATGCAGCCAGAACGCCGTGTTCACTGATCAGCGTTGCGATCTTCATGATAACGGTTTCAGACTCTGCACTGAAATTGTCCGGATTGTCGCCCAGTACGGAAATTGTACTGTTGGTCATCAAGGTTTTTCCGATGAAACCAATCAGAATGGCAATGCCCATGGAGATGACAACCCAGATAGAGGCAATTCTACGGGATGTCTTGATTTTTTTGCTGTCTTCAATTGCCATGAATCGCAACAGAATATGCGGCATTCCGAAATAGCCCAGTCCCCAAGCCAAGGTGGAACAGATGGTCAGAATGCTGTATGGTTTTGCAGAATTGGTTGTAATATCATAGGTGTGGTTGAAAGAAAGATAGCCCGGCAGTGCCTTTGCATTTTCCATGACAACGTCAATACCGCCAGCCTTGACAATGCCAAAGACAACCACCATGACCAGTGCAACGGTCATGATAATGCTCTGGAGCAGGTCGGTTGTGCTGGCAGCCAAAAATCCGCCGATGCTGGTATAGGCAATGATGATTACAGCACTTAAAATCATCGCAGCGTGATAATTCATCCCGAACAGCGTCTGGAACAGCTTTCCGCAGGCGGAAAAACCAGATGCAGTATACGGCACAAAGAAAATCAAAATGATGATGGCGGAAATGCCCATCAGGAAATGTTTGTTATCGTGATAGCGGTTCGAGAAAAAGTCTGGAATTGTAATCGAGCCGTTGTGCTGAGAATAAATTCGCAGCCGTTTTGCAACGAACAGCCAGTTGAGATATGTGCCGATTGCCAGACCAATGACTGTCCAGCCGACATCGGCGAACCCAGTCAGCAGTGCCAGACCTGGCAAGCCCATCAGCAAGTAGCTGCTCATGTCAGAGGCTTCCGCACTCATGGCGGTGACGATTGGCCCCAGCTTTCTGCCGCCTAAGTAGAAATCGCTGGTGTCTTTATTTTTTTTGGATGCGAGAATGCCGACTACGATCATTAAAATCAAGTATGCAATGATGGTAATCAACATACAAATGAGGTTGGATTTCATGAAATTGATACTCCTTTATTTTTCCGGTTGATGATGGGGTGGGACAGAGTTATTTCTGGTTTTCCTTTTTCCAGTCCAGAAATTCTTCATAAGTGCCTTGTCTGTCCAGACAGCCGTCTGGTGTGATTTCAATGATGCGGTTTGCAACCGTCTGTAAAATTTCGTGGTCGTGTGAGGACAGAATGACAACGCCCTTGAATGCGGTCAAGCCGTTGTTTACAGCCGTAATGCTTTCCAAGTCCAGATGGTTGGTCGGGCGGTCTAACAGCAACACGTTAGAATGATACAGCATCATTCGAGAGAACATGCAGCGGACTTTTTCTCCACCAGACAAGACCTTGACCGGCTTATAAATATCATCGCCGGAGAACAGCATTCTACCGAGAAAGCCTCGGAGATAGGTTTCAGTTTCATCTGTTTTGGAATACTGCCGAATCCAATCCAGAATGGAAAGGTCACAGTCGTTGAAATAAACAGAGTTATCCACAGGGAAGTAAGAAGTGGAAGTGGAAACGCCCCACTTAAATGTTCCCTCGTCTGGCTGTTCTTCTTCCATCAGGATTTTGAACAGCATGGTGATTGCCTGTTCACTTTCGCCGATGAAGGCAACTTTGTCCGCACGGCTCAGGGTAAAGCTAACATTGTTCAGCAGCTTCACACCGTCTACCGTCTTGGAAATGCCGTTGACCTGTAACACTTCTTTTCCCAGTTCCCGATCCATGTCGAATCCGATAAACGGATAGCGGCGGCTGGAGGCTGGCAGCTGTTCCACAGTGAGATTGTCCAGCAATTTCCGGCGGGAGGTTGCCTGACGGGATTTGGATTTGTTGGCAGAGAACCGCTCGATAAAGGTTTTGAGTTCCTTAATCTTTTCTTCGGTCTTTTTGTTTTGCTGGCGAATCATCCGTTGCATCATCTGGCTGGACTCATACCAGAATTCATAGTTGCCGACATACATTTTAATTTGCGTATAGTCGATGTCAACAATGTGGGTGCAGACGTTATTCAAAAAATGGCGGTCATGGGAAACCACAATGACCGTTCCGAAATATTCAGAAAGGAAGTCTTCCAGCCAGGTAATGGCATCAATATCCAGATGGTTGGTCGGTTCGTCCATGAGAATGATGTCCGGATTGCCGAACAGTGCCTGTGCGAGCAGGATTTTCACCTTTTCGTTACCGGAGAGGTCGCCCATGGTCTGGTACAGCAAATCTTCGGAAAGTCCCAGTCCTTGCAGGAGCTTGGAAACATCCGATTCCGCTTCCCAGCCGTTCAGTTCTGCAAATTCGGCTTCGAGTTCCGCAGCATGGTTGCCGTCCTCTTCCGAGAAGTCCGGCTTTGCATACAGGGCATCTTTTTCCTGCATGATGGCATAGAGCCGTTCATTGCCCATAATCACCGTGTCGAGAACGGTGTAGGCATCATAGGCGAAGTGGTCTTGCTTCAAAACGCTCATCCGGAGTTCTTTCGGGATGGTAACTTCTCCGGTTGTGGGCGGCAAGACACCGCACAGAATTTTCAGGAACGTGGATTTTCCGGCACCGTTTGCACCGATGACCCCATAGCAGTTTCCGGCGTTGAATTGCAGGTTGACGTTCTTAAAGAGGGTGTCGCCGCCGAATTGGAGGCTGACGTTGGATACAGTAATCATGAATACTCCTTTCAAAATACGAAATCAATATGATTAGTATAGCATATCTGCGGGGGAAATGCAAGCAAAGCGGCGATTTTTTCGACAAATGCCGCCTGCTTGACAGATTTTTTTCTTTGTGCTATGCTAACAGAAAAAGGGGAGATGATTTTGTGATACGTCCCAATACACCGGAACAAAAACGAATTTTGATACTTTTGAGCATTGTCATTGGACTATTGCTGATTGGAATTGGATGTTTTGGGGTTCTGCTGCATCAGAAATCTGCACAAGAACCGCAGCATTCCACAGCGGTTTCTGCAGTGTCAACAGATTCTACTACAACGGAATTGGAGATGAAAACGCAAGCTACAACCGTTTCAACAAGTGTGACAACCACAACCACTGCAACGACTGTTTCAACCGCTATGGAAACAACAACCATTCCAGTTTGTGCAGAGTTGGCAACCATTTTGGAAAACAATGGTTATCCACTTTCTGATTTGGGGGACAGCAAACAGCTGATTGCTGTGGTTTCAAGCGGCTGCTCTGCGGTTGTCTATGGATTTTCAGCAGGAGAACAGGGCTGGCAGATGGATTTTGTATCCAACGGCTGTGTGGGAACAAATGGCGTTTCTGCGAACAGTCGGGAGGGGATCTCTTGCACGCCAAAAGGGCTGTTTTCGTTGGGGTTTGCCTTTGGAACAGATCCACTTACAGATTTATCCATTCCATATCGGCAGTTGAACGAGAATTGTTATTGGGTGGATGACCCTGCTTCTCCGGTCTATAATCAGTGGCAGGAAACAACAGAAATTAATTGGAACAGTGCAGAACATCTGATTGATTATGCAAGTAGCTATCATTATGCCGTGGTGGTGAATTATAACTGTGACCCAGTTGTTCCAGGAGCAGGCTCTGCCATTTTCCTGCACTGCACCGCAGGGGCATCCAGTACCGCCGGATGTATTGCCGTTCCAGATTCGCAGATGTGGGACATTCTGCATTGGTTACGGGAAGAAGATTTGCCGTTGATTTTAACATCCTGATACATCATCATACACATAACAAAAAACCCCGTATCCGTTGGGAAATATCCGCAGGATACGGGGATTTTTCTGTACAAAATTTTGTTAGGTACTTAGTCTACGGTTACGATTTCACCGTACAGTTCTCTCGGAGCAGATACTGCATTGGATTCATCGGTATCAATGTGCATTGCCAGTGCATAAGAATCAGAAACACGGCAAACAACATCGCCCAAAATTGCCTTTCTGCCGTCTGTATCCAGACGAACCCATACAACGTCCTTATCTTTTACGCCCATTTCTTCAGCGTCTGCCGGAGTCAGGTGGATGTGACGCTTTGCAACGATAACACCTTCAGAAATTTCGATTTCGCCTTCTGGACCAACGATCTTACATGCACCAGAACCAGCAACATCGCCAGATTCCCGAATCGGAGCAACAATGCCGATGGAACGAGCATCAGTTGCAGAGAGTTCTACCTGATTTGCCTTCCGGAACGGACCGAGGATGGAAACGTTCGGCAGGGACTTCTTCGGGCCTACGATGGTAACCCGTTCTTCACTTGCGAACTGTCCCGGCTGAGAGAGCATTTTCTTAACGGTCAGTTCCTTGCCTTCGCCGAACAGGGTTGCAAATGCTTCTGCGGTCAGATGAACGTGTCTTGCAGATGTTTCTACAATAAATTTCTTTGCCATAGGAAAAACCTCCAATGATTTGATTGTTCCCTATCATTGTACTACTTTTTTGTAGTTTCGTCAATAGAATTTTGGAAATTTCGAGAAAAAGCGAGGTTTCCTTTTTGTAAAAAATCCGCCACTGGAAGATTCCGGAGAACTTCCAGCGGCGAATTTCAAAAAGAAAATTTTTGGTTATTCTGGGATAGGGATATATGGAAGGTCATTAATAGCACGGAGAACAAACCGCATGAGGTATGTGGTATCATCTTCGTTCAGATTGCTGTCTTTATCCAAGTAGCAGTTTGCATTTGCCAGTGCAGCATCAGACAATACAACCATTCCAGCCAGATACTTGTTTAATAGAATTGCATCCGTCAAGGATACAGTACCATCCAAATCAACATCTCCATAGAGAATATCAGGGTCGATGATTGCAGAAGTTGCTGTTGTGACTGCGGTTGTAATTTCTGTGGTTGGTGTGGTGGAGCTTGCTGTTGTGGTTGCCGGAGCAGTGGTTTCTGCTGTTGTTTCAGCAGTGGTGGTAACTGTCGTGGTTGTGGTGGTCGTTGTAGTAGTCGTAGTTGTTGTTGTGGTCGTTGTAGTCGGGTTGTCGTCCGGTGTTGTGCCGTCTGGTTCTGTACCCCAAATCAGCGTATCTCCATCATACATGGTCATATACGGGGTATCTACCATTGCATCTTCTCCACCCTGTGTCAGACCCTGGAACGAATAGTCGTTGGAAGCATCCCAAACGCCTTGAATGTTGTCCGGAATGGAGATACGGAACTGGCACTCGGAGCGATGTTCAGATTGTCCGGTCGGCATGACAACGCTGCCATCTGCGAATGAAAGCTTGACATAATAGATGTTATCCTTGTAGTGAATCGGGTCGGAAATGGTCATCTTGCCCTCATCAGAAGCGTGCTGGTCGTAGCCGATTCTGACAGATACATCGTCAATGGAATAACCAGCGTCAACCAGTTCAGAGATGTCGAAATAGTAGTTGTAGGAGAGGTTCTGAATGACTCTTGCCGGCCATGCGGAATGGTTCATGGCAAATGCCTTGATTTCGGTATAGCTGCCAGCAGCCTGGTTGATGGATGCCCGCATGAAGAATTCTGTCCACTTCGGTGTTTCAGTCGGTGGGAAATCTGGGTCACTGCTGCCACCGTATTTCTGTACCATGGCACAGAGTGCAGCGGTATAGCCAGCGTTGTAGTCAATGGCAACTTCGGTATACTGATAATCGCCGATTTTATCGGAGTATTTACCAGTCTGGTCAGGGCCGCCAACCAGTGCACCATACAAGGTGTGTGCGTGCGGCTTTGCATCTTCGCCTTCCGTCTGTCCGATGTTGCTCCACTTGTCGTTCCATGCACCGGAAGATGTTCTGTGGTGCCATGCCTGCGGATATTTGTCGCCCATGCCGATAACATAGCTCATATCAAGGTCATTGTCGCCGAATGCATAATTCATGGTAGAATCTGCAAAATCGGTGTATTTTGTTGCAGCGGCGGTATCGTCTGCAAACAGTTCATCTGCTGCAACATATGCCAAGAATGCAGTAGTGGTTGCGTGACGCATAGAACCCCACTGGAACAGCCATGCCAGACCGTCCGGTGTGTGTGCAATTTGCTTGCCGCCGTAACCCGTTGTCCAGTATTCCAGATGTTTCCGGAACTGTTCTTTCCACTGGCTGTCGCCGGTATTCATTGCATACAGCAAAATACCGCCCTGCATGGTGTCGTCCCAGCAGTGACCCCAAGTGTATTTCAGTTCAGAGGACTGTTCTTCCTTGCCCAGATTCGGGATGTAATCAGTCTTGCACAAATCCAGATAGGATTGCTCACCAGTTGCCCGATACAGCCAGTTTGCAGCAAAGAACAGGTCATCATAGAATGTGCTCGGTTTATAATAATCGTGTTCTTTTGTATCATCGCCGATGGAGCGATTCTTGTCAGCCCGTTCAAAGCAAGCCTTTGCGTGTGCCAGATAGTTGTCTGCACGGTCTGGGTCGGAATCCTTGAAGCAGAGATAACCAACAGCAAGAGCCGCTGCCATCTGTCCTTCAATACAGCTATCGTTGCAGGTGTAATACGGCCGTGCATCTTCGCCCTTCATCAGCTTGAACTTCCGCATGTAAACTTCCGCAGAACCCCACCATACATGGTCGAATGCACCATCGCCAATCATGTAAACGATTTCATCGCCCAAATCACAGCTTGCAACGTAATCCAATGCCCAGGCAAGGTTGTTCTTATATTCAGTCAGTTCGCCGATTTTCTCAACACCATCCTGATATTCCAGCAAGCCCCAACCCAGCATGGTTGCAGCATAAGCGTTGGTCAGTGTGAATTTCAGGTGGTCGCCGGCATCGAACCAGCCACCCGGAATATAGTCGTTGACCATGCAGTCATCTCGCCAGCTGACTTCGTTCCAGTCTGGCAGTTCGCCGCACTGCTGTACCTCATAGAAAAACATCGACTTCTGTAAGGCTTCGCCGTAGTTGTAAGTGGAGTTTGTGGTGTCCGCAGCTTCCGCAGTTCCGAACAAGCCGGAGGAGGCAGAAGCTGCACTGGTGATGGCAAGAACCGCTGCACTGAGCAGGGCAATTCCTGTTTTTTTCATCAAAAATCCCATTCCTTTCCTTGTGATAAAATTCATTTGATTTTTTGTGGCAGGCAGCCGACAAAAAAGCGATTACTTTTAGTTTACCACGAGGATGTCAAAAAGTCAAGGATTTTTGTGGAAACTTTTGTAGCTGCAAACTGGATTTTGTGAAACAAAAACAGACCCTTGGTTGCCCAAGCGGTCTGTTCTTGCATGTATATGAAAGGTTTGGAAAAAGATTAAGAAGAAAGCAATTGTTAAGCAGTCGTGTTTTCGGACGGCTGTCCGCCCTGTGGCGGCGTTGGTGCACCATTTTCACCGTTTTGTTGTCCGTTGCCAAATTCACCTTGCGGTGGTTTTGGCTGTTCGCCGTCTGCAAAGGTTGGCATTTCACCGTTGTTCGGCGGTGTACCGCCTTTTCTGCCGAAGTTGCCCGGAGCGGAGCTTTGTTCGCTGCCGTCTGTCAACTGGAACGAATCCGCAGCTGTTCCGCCGGAAACCGTGCCATCGGTGGCAGTTCCGTCATCGGAGAGTGTGCCGGAATAGGTTCCGTCTACAATCAGCTGGCAGTTGTCCATCTGGTTGCCGTAATAAACGACATCGGAAACGGCTTTTTGTGTCTGCATGCCCATCAGGACATTGCCGTCTGCATCACAGACAGCGATGAAGTCGCCGGCATTGGCTGAAATGCTGGTTGTATAATAATGCTGTGTGCTGGGATATTCCATCATGCCACGGCTGGACAGTGCTAAGATAGAACCGCCTGTCATGGTCATATCGGTTTCAAAGTCAATTGCACCATCGCCGCCGCTGACTGGGCCAGAAACAAAGACTGTTCCACCAGTCATGGTAATACTGCCGTTGGAGTCAATGCCGTCCCCGTCTGCACAGATGTAAATTGTACCGCCACTAATGGTCAGTTCGTGGCTTTCCTCTGCGGCATCTGTGGCAGTGTCGGTATTGGAAAGCGTTGTGGTTGCGGTTATGGTTTCTGTTGTGGTAGTTTCATCGGCAGCAGTGGTTGCAGATGGATCGTCCGGCTGGTTTCCGTCAGGCTGTCCCATCGGGAAGCCCATGCCCATACCAGTGCCGCCGCCCGTGTTCAGACCGTCATTGGTTGCCTGTAAAATGCGGATCGTACCGCCTGCTAAGTTCATATCTGCCTTGGATTCGATGCCTTCAGTTGCTTGGTCAATCGTAATTGAACCGTCTGTGATTTCTAAGTCACCGTGGCTGCTGATGCCCATTGCCATGGAAGAACTCAATTCCAGCGTGCCGCCGGAGCAGGTAAACGCTCCACCGCTGTGCATACAGTGGTCAGTTGTGTTTGCCTGAATCGTTCCACCTGTAATGGTCAGTGCATTTCCGGCTTTGATACCCTTGCTGCTGGCATCTTCCGAAGCAGTTGTGTTTGTGTCGGCGTCTGTGGTTGCTTCTGTATTCGTTGTGGTTGTGGTCGTTGTAACAGCCGGAGCGGTTTCTGCTGGCTGAGAACCCGTTGCATCATCCGGCTTTTCCATGGGTGCAGCCCCATCCGGACGATTACCGCCCTGCGGTGGTGTTTGTCCGTCAAATGGCGATTGTCCGTTATCGAATCTGCCACCGAAGCCACCGCCGCCAAACGGCTGGTCGTCCGAGGTGCTGACTGCAATTTCACCCGTTGTTGTGACATTCAGTGTGCCGCCGTCAATGTAGCAGTCTGTTTCTGTCTGAATGCCGTCTCCTTTGGCGGTAATGTTGAGTGTACCGCCGCTGATGGCAATCCAACCCTGTTCCGGGTCATCTGCTTTTGTTGTCTTTAAGCCATCATTTTGTGCATCTATAGTAATCGTGCCGCCGCAAATACCAATGCTGTCTTTGCCTTTCATGCCGTTATTGGCAGCGGTCACGGAGATGGTTCCATCTGTAATTTTTAAATCATCCCGGCAGACAATGCCATTTGCTGCATTGCCGGTTACGGTCAAAGCACCGCTGCCGTTGATGGTCAATTTATCTTCTGTAAAGAGGGCAGCAGTTTCTCCATCTGTGGTGACATTTGAATTTGCACCATCGGAGAGGAAATTTTCTGTGTTGGCTGCCAAGGAAAGAATGGTGCGTTTTTCGTTTTCACAGGATAATGCTGCACCATTGGAATTGGTAATGGAAACGCCGTCGAAATACAGCTTTACTTTTTCGCTGCCAGTGACTCGCAGCTGACCGTCTTTCCATGTTCCGGTGATTCGGTATGTACCGCCGTTCTGAATGGTAACGGTGCGGTCGGAAACAGAAACGGCATTGGTGTTGCCGGTTACATCTGCGGTCGTTCCGCTCAGCGTGATTTCTGCATCAAATGTATCATAAGTACTGGTTTTGTCGTCGTCATCATAGTCCACACGCTGTTCTGAATCGGAAAGCGGTGTTGCAACGGTACTTTCTGAATGTTCAGAATCGGTTGTCGTGGATTCTGATTCCAGTTCAGAAGTAGCAGCAGTGGTTTGTGTGGATTCGGCGGTACTGGAACTGTTATTGTCTGTACAGCCAGTGGTATAGGCGAGAACGGCAGCAACTGCCATGGTCATCGCCCAGGCTCGGTTTTGTTCTCTGCTACTCATATGAAATCTTCCTTTCTTTTGAGAAGAGGCTGTCTTTGTTTCTATGCTCCTATTTTCGCATAACTTTATGGAAATTACGTGAAAGGTGTTCGTAAAGTGCCTGAAAGTCGGGTGGCAGATTTTCCATAAATCGTTGGATGCTTTCCCTATATTTTGGATGAAGAAATCCAGCGGTTTTCGTCATTTTCTTTAAGAATTTCACAGAACCTTGACGTTCTGGAAAAGAACGTGGTATAATAATGAGGAAGCAATGAGAGCAATTTAACTAGAGAATTGGAGGTGTGAAAATGGATGCAGATTATTTCAAGAAGTTGCAGGCAGTTCCGCCGTTTGCAGCGGCAGCAACGGCATTGCAGACAGGAGATTTATTTTCAGACTTGACCGGAGCTGTAACCGCTCCGGTTTTATATAGCTATGTCTGGTGGTGCTTGCAGCAGGCGATTCACGACCAGGTGGACACGCTGTATTTTCTGGCACGAGATGGACACATTCTCTATGAAATCGCAAAGCGGTTCTGTGAACAGTATGCGTTGCCGATCCACTGTCAATACCTTTATGTTTCTCGAATGGCACTGCGAATGCCAGCTTATCACCGCATGGGAGAAGCTGCGTATGATTTGCTGCTGGTACGGGGGGCAAATTTAACGCCTCGTCATGTATTAGAACGACTGGCACTTTCTGTGGAAGAACAGCAACAGGTTTATGCAGATTGTGCCATTCCGGCAGAAGATTGTGACAAGCCGCTTTCTGTGCAGGCGTTTACTGCGTTGGCAGAACAGCTGCGGAAGAGCAGCGTTTACCGGAATTTTGTACAGAAAAAATCGCAGGCAGCCGAAACTGCTGCTATGGCTTATCTGGAACAGGCAGGTTTGTTGCGAGATGTCCGGCTGGGCATTGTAGACAGCGGCTGGAATGGCTCAATGCAGAATTGTTTGATGACACTGTTGGAGGGAGCAGGAAAACCGTTGCCCAACCTGAAAGGCTATTATTTCGGGCTGTATACCGAGCCGAAACAGGGAACGTGGGAGGCATGGTATTTTGACCCGCTGACTCCTTTAAAAAAAGTCATTCGATTTAATAATAATGTCTATGAGTGTATGTGTGCTGCACCGCATGGGACAACGATGGGCTATACAATCCAAGAAGATGGCAAGGCAGTTCCTATTTGTAAGCCGATGGGAGCAGTTGACCAAGCAAATGCAGCCCTCGCAGAACAGCAGGAGCGAATTTGTCTGGCATTTACAAAACGGGTTTTGCCGCAGGTTTCGTTTTCCGATTTTGCAGCGTTGCCGCTCGCAGATGTAACAGAATCGCTGTTGCAGCGGCTCTTGTTCCGCCCAACAGCAGAAGAAGCACAGGCATTCGGGCAGTTTCAGTTCTGCGATGATATGGGTGAAATGTATGCGTTTCCGCTGGCATCTGCCGGACAGGAAGCAGCATTGAAGCAGGGGCTGTTGTCGCAGCATGTGCTACAGCATTTTCACCATGTGGAATCGGTACAGGCAGAACCGTTTTGGGTGTATGGTTCATTGGCGTGCAGTCAAATCCGCAGAAAACGGTGGTATCACTGGAATTTTGTCTGCTGGGATTGGATTCGGCACGCAGTCAACAGGAGGAGAGGACATTGACAGAAGAAAAAAAGCCGCTCATTTCCGTATTGATGGGCGTTTATAATTGTAAGGAACGCTCAATGTTGGAGCGTTCTGTACGTTCGATTGTAGAACAGACCTATCCCAACTGGGAATTGATTTTGTGTGATGATGGCTCGACCAATGCAGCTTTGCTCTGGATGCAGAACCTTGCTGCTCGGGACAGCCGGATTCGATTGCTGCAAAATGACCGCAATTTGGGTTTGGCTCGGACGTTGAACCGCTGTTTATCTGTGGCGAATGGGGCATATCTTGCACGGCAGGATGATGATGATATTTCAAAACCCGACCGTTTTGAAAAACAAATTGCCTATCTGGAATCACATGCGGATGTGGATTTCGTTGGCTCTAATTGTGATTTGTATACGCCGGATGGCGGTGTTTCCGGCTGCTGGAAACGACCGGAACGCCCTCGAAAGCAGGATTTTTTGTTTAATTCGCCGTTTATACATGGTTCGATTCTATTTCGGCGACGGTGCTTTGAAAAAGTCAGCGGTTATCCGATAATGGAGAAAATCGCTCGCTATGAGGACTATATGTTATTTATGCAGCTCTATGCAGCAGGCTTGCAGGGGGCAAATTTACAGGAATGTTTATACCAATATTATTTTGACAGCAAAACTCGCCGGATTCCGGTGCGGGAACGTTGGGATGAGGCAATTGTTCGCTGGAGAGGGTTTCATATGTTGAACCTGATGCCGAAAGGACTGCCGTATATCGGAAAGCCGTTGATGCTGGCAATGCTTCCGCCAAAGCTAATTCATCATATGCATTCATGATTTTTTCACCGCTTGTGCACAGTTTAATTCTGTTTCGGTGACGATGTTTTGAAAAAGTCAGCGGTTATCCAGTGATGGAGAAAATTGCTCGCTATGAGGACGATATGTTATTTATGCAGCTCTATGCAGCCGGCTTGCAGGGGGCAAATTTACAGGAATGTTTATACCAATATTATTTCGATAGCAAAACTCGCCGGATTCCGGTGCGGAAACGTTGGGATGAGGCAATTGTTTGCTGGAGAGGCTTTCATTATGTTGAACCTGATGCCGAAAGGGTTGCCGTATATCGGAAAGCCGTTGATGCTGGCAATGCTTCCGCCAAAGCTAATTCA
>ERZ1034952.910-NODE-910-length-26190-cov-8.479740_pt1 | contig 26190 bp, 22 predicted proteins | sample MGYA00520625_ERZ1034952 | MGnify/ENA primary metagenome ERZ1034952 (study PRJEB33766, sample SAMN09781773) | gut metagenome | biome: gut microbiome | host: Homo sapiens | place: Madagascar | study: EMG produced TPA metagenomics assembly of the PRJNA485056 data set... | reverse complement strand
ACATAATGATGATTATGTGGAACTTAGGCCGAATAAAGATTTAAAAAGAAATACATAAAATTATTTTAAGGCACAAAAACAAGACCGGTTAAATTTTTAAAGTTAAATCGGTCTGTTTACCATGCGTTTTTTTAACTTTACAGAGAATATTTTGCAAAAATTTGTATAAAGGCTTGACTTCATTTCCGTTCGGGAGTATAATTGGAACGAAAGTTAAAAATCTTTTTATGATTTTGTTCCACATAATCATCATTATGTGGCTTTTTTATTCAGCACCTTAAAAGTCCGAGTTTTTGCAGCAGTTTTCTATGCTCTGCGCCGCTTTCCATGGTATAAATGCGGGTGGTTTCTATGTTGGAGTGCCCCAGAATATCGGCAAGTCTCACAATATCCTTTTGCAGCGAATAAAACGTTCTTGCAAACAAATGTCTGAAATTATGGGGGAAAACCTTATAGCGGCTCACCCCGGCGGCTTCGCACAGGCTTTTAAGCATTTTCCATATATGCGACCTGTCTAGCGGTTTCCCGGTTTTTGTAACGAAGACGGAGCCGCTTTTTATATTTCTTTCTTTTATATATGACAAAAGCATTTTGCAAAGCTTTTTCGGTAAAAATATTTGTCTTATCTTTCCTTTGCAGTTTATAACCGCTTGCCCTTGCCTGACAGCTTCGCAGGTTACATACTGTATTTCCGACACGCGAAGACCCGTGCTTGCAACAGTCTGCATAAGATAATAAAGACGCTTGTTTTTCCTGTTTTTTGCAGCAGCCAACAGCCGTTCGTATTCGGGTTTTGATAATTCCTTTGACTTATCGGAAAATATGCGTCTTTGAATTTTTAATGTTTTCACTTTCAAATCGTACCACCCCATAAACACAAAAAACGCGTTTATGGAGGACAGCATTGAATTTACACTTTTCACGGCATACCTTTCGCACAGTTCTTTTTTGTATTTTACAAGGGCGGATTTATCAACATTTCCGCCCTGCAGCCTGCCGCGGAAAAAGCGGACGTCACGTATGTATTTTTCAATCGTGTTGCCGCTGCGCTCCTCAGCGTATAAATACTCTTCGAATTTTTTTATGTTTTCATCGGTAACGGTTCTCATAACAGACTTCCTTTCGGGTTTTTATACATATATTATACCCGAGTGGAAGCATTGCCGTATATAAAATTCGTGCGCAGTGCATCTTGTCCAAATGCCGTAGGGGCGACCCTGTTTGTCAAGAGTAACATGGTATACAAGCAGTGCAAGGACATGGTATACACATTACAATCCCGAAATTTTCCGATTTAAAAGTTTACCGTCCGACACAAAAAAAGAGCAGCTCCGTTTATGGAACTGCTCCTGAAAAATCTAAATATTTTAAATATTAGTTAAGTATTGCAAGCTCTGTTTCTTTATCAAACAGATGAATCTTATTACCGTCGAGAGCAACCTTAATCTTGTCGCCCATCTTGGTCTGAGTTCTCGGGTTAACGCGTGCAACCATCTTCTTACCGTCAACATCAAGGTAGAGATATGTTTCAGCGCCCATCATTTCTGTAATCTCAACGTCTGCACCGATTACACTGTCGGGAGAAGCTGTGATATAAGCCTCATCATCGTACATATCTTCGGGACGGATACCCATGATAACCGTTTTGCCGACATAAGATTTATCAAGCTTTGCAGCTTTTCCGGCAGGAAGAAGAACTTTTTCTTTGCCGAATTTGAGAGCGAGCGTATCGCCTTCCGCAACAACGTCCGCGTCAACAAAGTTCATCTGCGGAGAACCGATAAAGCCTGCAACGAATACGTTTGTGGGATTATCATAAAGTTCCTGCGGGCTTGCAACCTGCTGAACAATACCGTCTTTCATAACAACGATACGGGAAGCCATTGTCATAGCCTCTGTCTGATCATGCGTAACGTAAATAAAAGTTGTCTGAAGTTTGTTATGAAGCTTTCCGATTTCCGTTCTCATCTGAACACGAAGCTTTGCGTCAAGGTTTGAAAGCGGCTCATCCATAAGGAAAACCTTGGGGTCACGCACAATCGCACGGCCGAGAGCAACTCTCTGGCGCTGACCGCCGGACAAAGCCTTCGGCTTTCTGTCAAGCAAATGATCTATATCAAGAATTTTTGCGGCTTCCGTAACCTTTCTCTTTATCTCATCCTTCGGCGTTTTGCGAAGTTTAAGACCGAAAGCCATATTATCAAATACCGTCATATGCGGATAAAGCGCATAGTTCTGGAAAACCATGGCGATATCTCTGTCCTTCGGAGCCTTGTCGTTTACAAGCTCATTGTCTATATAAAGCTCACCCTTTGTGATTTCTTCAAGACCCGCAATCATACGCAAAGTCGTTGATTTACCACAGCCCGAAGGTCCTACAAATATAATAAACTCTTTATCCTCAATTTCAAGATTGAAATCGCTGACAGCCGTAACGCCGCCCGCATATGTTTTATAAATTCCTCTTAAGCTTAAGCTTGACATTAAAAAATCCTCCTACCGCTCATTATCTAAGCATCTTTAATTACTTATATTATAATAGCATATTTGCGAAAAAAATGAAATACGCGTTTTTCACAAAAATCTCGCTTTTCTTTGGTACTATTGCATAATAGATTCCAAAATTTGTATTTCTTCATCCTTAAGGAGCCTGCATTCTCCGTTCTTCAGCGTTTCGTCAAGACAGAGCCCGGCAAACTCCACTCTTTTTAAAAACATTACATGTTTTCCGCAGTCGGCAAACATTCTTTTAATCTGATGAAATTTGCCTTCCGCAATCGTAACAAATGCGCTCCTCCCATCCGGCAACGGGCAAAGCTTTGCCGGCAATGTTTTATATCCGTCATGGAGTACAATGCCGACCGAAAACTTTTCAATATCTTCTTTGGCGATATCCCCGTCCACCTTGGCATAATATTTTTTCGGAACTTTATAGCGCGGCGACAGCAGCTTATGCGCAGCAACCCCGTCATTTGTCATAAGGAGCAGCCCTTCCGTGTCTATATCAAGTCTGCCGACGGGGAACGGCTTGAATCTCTTAAATTCATCGGGCAGAAGATCTGTCACGGTCGGATTTACATTATCCTCCGTTGCAGATACAACGCCCGGAGGCTTATTCATCATTATATATATGTATTTTTTGTATACAACACGCTTGCCGCGGCAGAAAATTTCATCGCTGTCTCCCACGTCATAGCCGCAGTCTCTGATTACCGTGCCGTTCACCGTTACAAAGCCTTTTGTTATAAGCTTTTTTATTTCTTTTCTGCTTTCCGCGGCAAATGCGGCATATTTGTCAAGACGCATTGTCCCTGCCTCCGGCAAAGCCCTGATAGTCATCTAAAAACCACTCTGCGGTTTTATGCATAAACACACCTATCTCATCACCTTTAAAGCCAAGATTTATAACAAGGTTTCCGAAATAATCGTCTATTATTTTAACGTAAATTTTAAAGCTGTTATCAAATCCCCAAACGCCTGCGGCGCCGCATCTGTATCCTCGTCCCAGAGGCTCGCCTATTTTCTTGCCCGAATAATCCGTCTCGGGAAATTCTCCGAACACATATTCGCCCAGTCCGAACCTGATTTCTTTTTCTCCGCGCGCATTTTCATACTTCAATATTCCCGAATTTTCCGAAAACTCCACGCTAAGCTTCTTTATACCCATCGGATTTTCGGAAAGCGTATAACATCTTCCGCTTACTTCTTTGGAAATATCTGATTTAACAGCTCCGACAGGCTTTAAAAGTTCAAGGTTGCAGAGGCGCTTTTCAAGGCTTTCATAAGCCTGGGCATTCTCAGCAAGAGCATTATTTGAAGCCTCGTCAATAATGCAGCCGTAAAGGCATTCATATATAAGTGCGTATGCCGATGAATAGCCCTGGCAATCCGCATTGCAAAGGAAAATAATGTCCTTCTTTCTATCATAAAACATGAGCTGACCGCCCATACCCAAAAATGCAAATCCGCCGTCAATTGTGACCCACACTTTATATCCGTATCCGGCATTGCCGTATGTCCTGTGGCCTGTTTCTTCGTTGTCAACCTGCTTTGACACAGCTTCCTTTATATATTGCTCCGACACGATTCTCTTCTCGCCGACTTTGCCGCCGCCGGTAAAAACGAGCGTGAAAAGCGCAAGGTCTCTGAGTGTGCAAATAACGCCGCTTCCGCCCCATGCACAACCGTCCGGCGCCTTTACGCACCATGCGTCCTCCGAAAATCCAAGCTCGCAAAGACCGTTATCCATAATATATTGAAGAAAGGTTTTGCCCGTAATTCTTTCAACTATGACATCCAGAATGTACGTGCCACTTGTATCATATAAAAACACAGTACCCGCAGGCTTTTGCGGCTTTGTGGTGAAAAACGATTCCGTCCACTCCTTGCCGGGCGAAAGCAAATATGAGCAATCTGAAAACGGTGTTGACATTGTAAGCAAATCCCGTACCGTGGTTTCCGCAATATAAGGGTGCACCGAATGTTTCTCCATATCGGGGAAAAACTTCATAATTTTATCGTCAAGAGAAACAAGCCCTCTGTCGCAAAGCATTCCCACGGCAAGCGACGTAAAAGACTTGCTTATCGAATACATTCTGTGCTTGAAATCAGCGTCAAACGGCTTATAATAGCCTTCGGCGGCAATTTTGCCGTGTCTCATTATCATGAGCGAATGCATCGTAAGACCGTATTTTTCAAGCTTGTCAATAAATTTTTCTATCCCGGCAGAAGAAATGCCGAGACTTTCCGGACTCTTTTTTTCGAATTTGAATTTATAATTCATGAAACTCTCCTCTTTCTGCAACCTGCACAGCAGTATATCAGCCAATTATTCAATTCAGTTTCCCAAAACAAGATTGAGATTTATAAACACCTGTGCAACCTCGGCGCGCGTTGCAGTGTTTTTCGGCTTAATGCTGTCATCTCCGTAACCGGTTATCACTCCAACGGAGAAGCCCCACGAAAGCGCCTCCCTGAAGTTTTCGTCCGCATCTTCCAAATCTGTTATTCTGTCCGCAAGGCTCATATCATAACTTGAAGAATCAAAATTAATCGACTTTGCATATGCATACATGCACGCAAGCATTTCCTCGCGCGTTATAGGCTTATGCGGCTCAAACGTGTCGCCCGCAACCCAGTCGAGAATACCGTTTTTCTTTGCCCACGAAACGGGTGCCGCGAAATATTCCTCTGTTCTCACATCTGAAAAAGCTTCGTCCGCTGCCGCGTCTTCAACCTTTGCTGCGCGCATCAGAACAGTTATAAACATAGCTCTTGTCATAAGCTCGTTGGGCGAAAATGTTGTTTTGGACGTCCCTTTGAAAAGGTCATTTTTATACACATAATCTATAGCGTCATAAAACCAGTCGTTTTTCTTAACATCAGTAAATTCCATAACTGAGAAAAAGCTGTTGCAATAGTTTATTTTGAGTTTTGCCGCATCGTAAAGCTCATAATAATATTTGTTGATTTCAGCCGAAAACTCGTCTGCCGTAACATTTCCCCTGTTGCTTATGAGCGCTATTATCTGCGCTTTGCGTTCTCTTGCCGCTTTTGCCGCATCTTCGCCCGCAACAACGGTGTAATTCTCGTCATAAATCGTGTCGGAAACAGCCTTCAAAATATTAAGCGTTGCATCGCTTGTAAGGCTGCCGTCTCTCTGAACTATAAGAATGAGCATTGAAAGCGTGTCATAAAGACCGTTATATGCATACGTTGTGTCTTCATCCGTATACGCTTCTCCCGAGAGGAGAAGCTCCTTTGCCGCAAGCATGGGAACGGCACAGAACTCATCTTCTTCGTCCGTTAAAATACGCTTTAAAGTATCTTCTGTTTTGAAAACATAATTTACAACCGTGTCGTAAAGCTTCTGCAGATCTTCGTATGAATGATACTGCGCCGCCATAGCGCACGGTGCCGCCGACACAAAAAGCACCAGCGAAAGTACAAATGCAAATAATTTTTTCATGATTTACCTCTCTGTTCAACGCTTGTGATAAAGCGATTTTGTCTGATATTTTGGCTCGCACGTGATATTTATACCAAGTTTCTTAAATACGTTTTTGTCAACTTCCGATAAAATTACCGTGGAATGCGCTTCAAGTCCGCGCAGATCCTTAAGGCTTTTCATAGCCATCTCCGCTTCCGGACTCTGCGTGGCGCATATGGAGAGAGCCACCAAAAGCTCGTCAAGATGAAGCCGCGGATTTCTGTTCCCGAGATGATTTACCTTAAGGTCCTGAATAGGCTCTATGATATACGGCTGAATCAGATGAATTGAGTCGTCTATCCCGGCAATATACTTAAGTGCATTTAAAAGCGCCGCAGCTGATGCGCCCAAAAGCTGTGAGGTTTTTCCCGTTATAACCATGCCGTCCTCCATCTCTATCGCCGCTGCCGGCTGCCCTGTAATTTCCTGTGCCGCCAGCGCCGCGGAAACCGTTTTTCTGTTATCCGTGCTTATTTCCGCCTGTTTCATAAGAAGTTCAATTTTTCCTATCTCGTCATCACCTTTGTTTGTGCGGATCTTTTCGCACCTCGCGGAATAATATCTTCGTATTATTTCGTCATTCGCCGCTTTTTTGACTACCTCATCATCTATAATACAGTTACCCGCCATATTAACCCCCATATCCGTGGGCGACTTATACGGGCACTCGCCGTATATTCTTTCAAACATCATCTTAAGAACGGGGAAAATTTCAACGTCGCGGTTATAATTTACGGTTGTTTCACCGTACGCTTCAAGATGGAACGGGTCAATCATGTTAACGTCGTTTAAATCCGCCGTTGCCGCCTCATACGCCACATTTACGGGATGCTTGAGCGGTATATTCCATATGGGGAATGTTTCAAATTTTGCATAGCCTGCATTTACGCCGTGTTTGTGCTCATGATAAAGCTGCGAAAGACAGGTTGCCATTTTTCCGCTGCCGGGGCCCGGTGCCGTAACGATTACAAGGGGGCGCTCCGTTTCGATAAATTCATTTTTTCCGTATCCGTTATCGCTTACAATAGCCGGCAAATCATACGGATAACCCTCGATTGTGTAATGCTTGTAAACCTTTATGCCCAGCGATTCAAGCTTCTGCTTGAAAGCTTCCGCCGCCGGCTGCGAAGCAAATCGCGTCAAAACAACGCTTCCCACAAAAAGACCCATTCCGCGGAACGCGTCAATAAGGCGCAGCGTGTCAAGGTCATATGTAATTCCGAGGTCGCCTCTTACCTTGCTTTTCTCTATGTCGTTTGAATTTACGGCAATAATAATTTCCGCCTGAGATGAAAGCTGCTGCAGCATTCTTATTTTGCTGTCGGGCGCAAACCCCGGAAGCACCCTCGAAGCATGGAAATCGTCAAAAAGCTTGCCGCCGAATTCCAGATAAAGCTTACCGCCGAACTTCTGTATTCTTTCTTTAATATGCTCCGATTGCATTTTTAAATATTTGTCATTATCAAATCCGATCTTCATTTTAATCTCCATTTCGCCGGAGGTTTGGCATGAAGAATTTTCACACAAATCTCCGTTTCTTTTGCATTCTCTTTAATTGTAATACAAACTTTGTCTGCGGTCAAGTTTTTTTATTCGAAAAACGGATTTTTTTTGAAAGCTTTTAAAGAGAGGTTTGTTTTAAATCGAAAAATTCTTTTTTCCTTCAAAAAGCGTTCCCGCATTATTTCCTTCTATTATTTTATATATATCCTCGGGTCTCTTCCCGTTGGTGATTATAACGTCCGCACCGCGCGAAGTTGCAAGGTACGCCGCATTGAGCTTTGTTTTCATTCCGCCCGTGCCGCGCCTTGAGCCGGCACCTCCGGCAAGAGAGTAAATCTTATCGTCTATTTTTTCCACTCGTTCAATAAGCTTAGCCTCCGGATGAAGTCTCGGATCTTTTTCATACATTCCGTCAATATCGGACAAAATTATAAGCTTTGACGCGCCGCACAAAACTGCAACAACCGCCGACAGCATATCGTTATCGCCGAAAAGGCGATCTTCGGATTCTATTTCCGTGTAGCTTACCGAATCGTTTTCGTTAACAATAGGTATAATATCCATTTCAAGCAGAGCGTCAAAAGTATTTGTGAGATTTTCTTTCTTTTCTTCATGCTCTATGTCATCCGCATTAAGCAGAATCTGCGCCACTGTTTTGTCATAGTCCCCGAAAAATTTGTCATACCAATACATAATTCCGCACTGACCCACAGCTGCCGTCGCCTGCTTCATGCGCATGCTTGACGGTCTCTCCCGAAGTCTCAGCTTGTTGCTGCCTACTGCTATGGCACCCGATGAAACCAAAATCACTTCAAAGCCCTTATTCTGCACATCCGCAAGCACCCTTGCTATGCGCTCAAACGAGCGCAAATCGCTTTTGCCTGTTTCGTTTGTAAGCGTGGATGTTCCCACCTTAACAACAATTCTGTTTTTATAAATACCCATAAGGTTTCTTTTCCTCCTTGACTTTCTGTTTTTTATATTGTATCATATATCATATAATAACAAAAGCAAATGTTTGTAATGTATATAATAAGAATTTGTAATGTATTAATTGAAACGGAGGGTAATATGGAATCCAACATCGCAAAATACATGGCATTTGTTGCCGCAGCGGAACTCGGAAGTTTTACAAAAGCTGCACAGCATCTTAACTACACCCAGCCTGCCGTCAGCCGAATGATACACGACCTGGAAAGTGAATGGAATTTAACGCTGCTTGAAAGAAACCGCGGCGGTGTACGCCTGACTTCCGACGGTCTGGCACTTTTTCCCCATGCCAAAAGCGTGTGTGAAAAACTGAACGGACTGCAAATGTGTGCCGATGCACTCGGCGGTCTGCAAACCGGTATAATACGCATAGGAACGTTCTCAAGCGTTGCAACACACTGGCTCCCGAAAATAATCAAAGCATTTCAAAACGATTATCCGAACATTGATTATGAACTTCTTCTCGGCGATTACTCCGAAATTGAAACATGGATTTCCGAAGGGCGCGTTGACTGCGGCTTTCTCCGCCTGCCTGCCGAAAAAGAGCTCGAAACGGTTTTTCTCGAACAGGACAGGCTTCTTGCGGTTCTTCCCGAAAACCACTATCTGTGTTCAAAGGAAAAAATATCCTCCGCGGATTTATGCGGCGACCCGTTCATACTTTTGGAAAAAGGCACAAAAACCGAGATTTCCGAAATTTTTGAACGAAGCGGATTATCTCCCAAAACACATTTGACCACATGGGACGATTATGCAGTAATGTCCATGGTCGAAAGCGGTCTCGGCGTCAGCATACTTCCGGAGCTGATTTTAAAAAGAGTTCCGTATAAAATCGCGGTACGCGAGCTTGATGTGCCCTCGTACAGGAAAATCGGATTTGCCGTAAGAAATAAAAAAACCGCATCTCTGGCGGTTAAAAAATTTATTGACTATCTAAAATACAGATGAAACGCAAGAATTTATGAATAAAAAAACGGAGCAAAGCAAGCTTTGCTCCGTCATGGTCTGAGTGGGGAGAGTCGAACTCCCGGCCTCTTGAACCCCATTCAAGCACGCTACCAAACTGCGCTACACCCAGATTTTTCAGAACATTAAATATTATACATCAAAGATTCGGTTTTGTCAAGCAATTTTTTTATTTTTATACGAAGGCACATACAAATTGTCATTTTTTATTAAAATTTGTAAGCGGACGGTTTTTACCGCCCGCTTATAAAAATTACTTAAGTATAATTTTAAGATATGCTTTTTTGCCTCGGCGTGCAATGATTCCGTCATCGCCGAAATCTGCTTTTGCAACAGAATCTTCAAAAGAAGTCACTTTTTTGTCATTAACCGTAAGACCGCCCTGTTTAATAAGACGCTTGCCTTCAGCTTTTGAAGGTATAAATTCAACACTCGCAAGAAGGTCGAGAATATTTATTTCATCACCGAAATCCGCACCGTTTATTTCTTTTGTGGGCATATCTGCCGAAACACCTCCGGCTGAAAATACAGCGCGCGCCGCCTCCTGGGCTTTGCGTGCCTCCTCTTCGCCGTGAACCAGCTTTGTAACTTCAAAGCCGAGACGTTCTTTAGCTTCGTTAAGTTCTTTGCCTTCAAGCTTTTCGTATTCTCTGATTTCTTCCATCGGAACAAATGTTACAAGTTTTAAGAAGCGGCATACGTCAGCATCCGATACGTTTCTCCAATACTGATAAAACTCATAGGGAGATACCTTTTCAGGGTCAAGCCATAAAGCGCCTTTGGCGGTTTTACCCATTTTTTTGCCTTCACTGTTTGTAAGAAGGGTGAAGGTCATGCCGTATACCTGAGCCTGTTCTTTGCGGCGAACCAAATCAAGACCGCCCAAAATATTGCTCCACTGATCGTCTCCGCCGAGCTCGATTTTGCAGTTATATTTTTTGTAAAGCTGCAAAAAGTCGTAACTCTGCATGAGCATATAGTTAAATTCAATGAACGAAAGACCCTTTTCAAGTCTTGTCTTAAAGCACTCCGCACGGAGCATTTCGTTTACGGAGAAACAAACTCCGATATCTCTTAAAAACTCGATATAATTAAGTTTTAAGAGCCAGTCCGCATTATTTACCATAATTGCCTTTCCTTCGGAAAAATCAATAACCGAGGAAAGCTGCTTTTTAAAGCAATCACAGTTGTGCTGAATTGTTTCGGGTGTCATCATCTTGCGCATATCGGTTCTGCCCGAAGGGTCTCCGACCATGCCTGTTCCGCCGCCTACAAGAGCTATCGGTCTGTGACCCGCAAGCTGCATATGGCGCATAACAACCATCTGAAGGAAATGACCTATGTGCAAGCTGTCAGCCGTGGGGTCAAAACCTATATAGAATGTCACTTTCTCGTTTTCGAGAAGTTCGCGTATTTCTTTTTCGTGCGTTACCTGCGCTATAAGACCGCGCTCGCGCAGAGTATCGTATACATTAGCCATACTTTATCTCCATTCCGCCGCTTAGTGCGACAAAAAAAATATCGTTTTATATATTATATAATAGGAGAGAAGAAAAGTCAATCAATTTTTAAAAAGAAAGAAGCGGCAGACAGCTTACGAAAAAACCGTCCCTTATTGACAGACTTAAAAACTGACAATAGAGAAGACGGTTTTTGCAGCAAAACTTAAAGCTGTTATTTTTTCTTTGCAACAAGAACTCTTATTCTTCCGCCGGAGCTTTGTGAACTGTCCTCATAAGCCGTGACGGTGTGAGTCGTCATAAGTTTTTTGAGATCTTCAAGAGTTATTGCCTGATACTCATAGTTTACTGTGTTTTGGTAGCACAGAGCTTTGTCCCAAAGCAGGCAGGTTTTGCCGTTTATTACAACGTTTCCACTGCCTATTGACGAAACCGTGCCGGCGCTGTTTAAAGCAAACATGTTTTTCAAAACGCCGTTTCGCGTATCTATTTTAACCGGCTGACCCGCATAAACGGAGAAAGACGAACCGTTTGTCTGCGCAGTTTGTTTTGTGCTTCCGGAAAAATACGTGTAGCTTCCGGAAATACTCATGCCCATTGAATTTTTCTGAGCGGAGGTAACAATTCCGTAAGAATAGTTGTCTCCCGTTACATCCTTCAAAATGAGTTTTGAGATAGCCCCTTCGGCATTCTTTTCGGCATATATAACGTTTCTGGATGAAACATATGCGCCGTCAAGCCGCTGCGGATATACTTTGCAGCAAAGAGCGGGCGAAAAATCCGCGGCGGAAACATCTAAAATTTCTATTCCGTCGGCACATTTGTCGGAGCCCAATTTCATATCGGCTTTGCTGAAAGTGCCGCTTACACTGCTTTCCTGAGGAATTGCGGAAATCTTTGCTTTGCCGTCCGAAAACTCAATTTTCACGGCGCCGCCTACGGAAGAAGAATCCGAATAGTCTTTATCTGACATATATTCCGCCTTTGTACCGTCAGTTCTGCAAATTACAACATAGCTTGAAGAATAGTCTTTTCCGGAGGAATCGGTATAAGATTTCACTCCTGCCGAGAGAAGAACGCCCGTTATGGGTTCATCCGAAACCGCGGCGCCGTTTGCAACATCGGCAATTTCTCCGTCCTTGCCCAAAAGCAGCGTAATTGTATCGCCGAAGGACGCCGAGCCGTTTGAAGAGAGTGTGTTATAAGCATCTATGCCCTCTATGCTGTATGTCTTTCCGGAAACGGTAACGGTTTTCGGAGTATCTTTGTTCGGTTCCGCCGATTCATATACGCCTGTAACCGTGTCGCAGTATGCCCAAACGGTGTTAAGTGTGCTTGAGTAATAAACGATATCGTTTGTTTTAACATCGCTCGCCTGCGCTTTGGCACCTTTTCTGAGAACAGCGGCAGAAGAATTTATGCCGTATTCACTCATCCATGACGAGTTTTTAACCGTGTACGGACCGTCAAGCTGAGATTCTATAACGGTTACATAGTCTATCGTGCCGTCGGCATTTCTGGAAACATCTATCGTATATCCTGTCTGAAGAGCGGATTTGATATTTCCTACCGTGGTTGCGGCGCCGTTTAAATATGCCGTATCGGAGTTTTTGAGCGTAAGGTTTTTAAGGTAACCGTCTTTGTAAACTACGATGCTGTTTCCGATAACCTGGTAAACAGCGTAGCTTTCCGTGCCCGCAACCGCGCTGCTCAGCGCGCCGACCGCGTCACCGTCTCTGTCGAGAATAAGCGTTACTCTGTCACCGATTTTCACACTGCCGCTTGAAGAAAGAGCCTTATACGCTTCAACGGAATTTACGTTGTATAAAACACCCGAAAGCTTTATTTGCTTTATCTGGTCTTTGTTCGGAACTGCCGCTTCATAATTTCCCGTAACTTTCTTGCTGCAAACCCACACATTCTGCATCTCCGTGTTGTAATACACAACGTCATAAGGTGCAATTGCGGAAAGGGACGAGATAACGCCGTCGCGCACAACCGTTGCACCGCTTTGTATTCCCGTGTTTTGATACCATGATGAATCACTTACGACAATCGGGCCTTCAAGTTCGCTTTCGTGATAAGTTGCATAATCAAGATCCCAGTTTTTGTCGCAGTGGAGTTCCAGAACATCGCCCGCCGAAAATTTTGAAAGCATTTCACCCACGGTTGTTTTTTGATTTTCAAAATACAGCGTTTCGGAATTATCAAGTTTGTAGTCGGAAATTGCGCCGTCTTTAAAAAGTACAAGCGAATTCCCTGTAACCGAGAATACGTTGTATTTTACGGTATTTGTGGATTCGGGAACAAATTCGGCAATTTTGCCGTCGCGCAGAAGCGCATCGCCCTTTGTTCCTACAAGGGAATAGTCAAAGCTGTCCGTCACTTCATAAAGACCGGCGCTTGTGTATACGTACCCCTTTTTTACGGATGAAGATTCATTGTGCGATGAGGTTAAAACCACATCGTGAAGCCATGAGTAATTAAGGGTTGTGATATATTCGGTACTGCCGCCTTTTATATCGGCGCGCAGAAGATTGTAAAACAGCATCGAAACCTGATTCCTGTTCAGGTTTTGCCCGGCGTAGGAATTCATTCCGTCAGACAGACCGATGTTTCCGGCAACGCTTATCTGTCCTGCGGGCCATGAATATTCAAATTCGCTGTCCTCGTAACCCAGAAGCCTCAAAGCCACCGTCAGAGCTTCTTCGTAAGTCACCGCGTTGTCGGGGCGGAAACAGCCGTCCTTATAGCCGAAAAGAAGCTTGTTTGAAGCGCCGAGATATACGTAAGGCGCATACCACGAGCTGTACATTACGTCCGAAAAAGGTGAAACGGACAGACCCGATGAAACGGAATCTCTGTATTTCGATGCCGCAACCGCCATTTTAACAAATTCGGCCCGGGTCACGAGATTGTCAAGTCCCAAAGAGCCGTCTGCGTAACCTACCATGATGTCAAGCTCTTTCAAAAGGTCAAAACGGCTGTCGCTGTCGATTGCCGCGACGTTAAACGTCAGAATAAGCATAAGCGTCAGCAAAATTGCAAGTATTTTTTTAGTCATGTATTCAAATCCTTTCTTACAGTCAATTCGTGCTTTTATCAGTCATAGCGCAAAGCTTCTATAGGATTCAGAGCCGCGGCCTTTTTCGCCGGAAAATAGCCGAACGCAACGCCGATACCTGCCGAAACCGAAACCGATATTATAATTGCCGAAACGGAAATAGCCGCTTTCATGCCGACAGCTTTCGCAAGTCCGTATGCGGCTCCTATGCCGACTATTATGCCGAGCACGCCGCCTATTGCGCTTGTTGTAATTGCTTCAACCACAAACTGACTCAGAATATCCCAGGGCGTTGCCCCCAAAGCTTTTCGTATACCTATTTCGCGCGTTCGCTCCGTTACGGAAACAAGCATGATGTTCATGATTCCAATGCCGCCTACAAGAAGTGAAATACCTGCAATTCCGACAAGTATGGCAGACATTTTTCCCAAAAGTTTATTTACCGTGTCCGCCGCCTCCTGCAGCGTGATTATGTTGTATAAATCCGTGTCGCCGAGTTCGCCGTACAAATATCTGTTTAAAGCGGCTTTGGCACTTTCGACATGGTCGTTGTCAACGGCTGAAATCGTGTAGCTTGTAACTCGTGTAAAAGCAATCTTGCTTGCCACGGTGTACGGAATTAAAATCGCATCGTCTGATGAGGATTCCTCACTGTCCGCACTTTCTTCGAGAACGCCTATAACGGTGAATGTGTTGCCGTTTATCTTAAGTGTCTGCCCTATGGGGCTTTGGCTGCCGAAAAGTTCGTTTCTTACATATGTGCCGATAACGCAGTTTCTGACATCGTTTTCAACATCAAGATACGTTAAGAAGTTACCTTCTTCAAGCTTTTTTCCGTTTATATCGTCATACATTTCGCTGACGCCCGTAACAGATGTTGTGGTTATGTTCTCGGAACCTTTTTTAACCGTTGCGCTCATAACGCTTACGGTTGGGGTCATACCGGCTATCACATCGCTGTTTTCATCGCAGAAATTTTGCATGTCATCGCTTGTTATGGTTCTGTTACCGCCGCGCGGAGTAATGGTAACGGTCATGTTATTCATGCCCATATCTTCAAACGAAGATACTATTTCGTTGCTCATTCCGTTCATGAGGCTTACAAGCGCTATAACCGCCGCAATACCTATAATAATTCCGAGCATTGTAAGAAATGAGCGCATTTTGCTGCTCGCAAGGCTTTTTGCGGCAAGCATAAAAGACTGTGTTATATTCATGCCGCACCACCTCTTCTGGTATCTTCAATTATTTTTCCGTCGCTTATTCTTATAACGCGTGGACACTGTGCCGCAATTGAATTATCGTGTGTTATAAGAACGATTGTTGTACCTTCTTCGTGAAGCTTTTGTATAAACTCTAAAATTTCGTGTCCCGTTTTCGAGTCGAGAGCGCCCGTGGGTTCGTCCGCCAGAATAACGGGAGGTTTTCCGGCAAGGGCGCGCGCTATTGAAACCCTCTGCTGCTGACCGCCCGAAAGCTGCGATGGGTATTTTTTGATTCTTTCGGCAAGCCCGACGCGTCCCAGAGCTTCTATTGCCATCTCACGCCTTTCAGAAGGGGAAACGCCTTTGTAGAGAAGCGGAAGCTCAACGTTTTCGAGAATTGTGAGTTTTGGAATCAGATTGTACTGCTGAAAAATAAATCCCAGTTCGCGGTTCCTGACATGCGCAAGCTGCTTTTCCGTCATTGTGCTGACATCTGTTCCGTTTAAAAGATAGTTGCCGCGCGTAGGCACGTCAAGGCAGCCTATTATATTCATGCAGGTGGATTTGCCGGAACCCGATGCGCCGACAATTCCTACAAATTCGCCTTTACCGATAAAAAACGATATTCCGTCCACGGCACGAACTTCATTGTCTGCTTCGCCTTCGTTATAGATTTTGTATAAATCTCTAAACTCTATCATCTGCCGCCTCCCGGCATACCGCCGCCGGAGGAAGCACCGCCTGACGGGCCGCCTCCCGAAGGAGCTCCGTCGCCTCCCGGCATGCCTCTTTCGCCGCCCATTCCGCCTTGCATACCCTGCATCATGGTGTCTTCAACGCTTTTTGTGGGGACGTCCGCTATTTCAACCTGATCGCCTTCCGAAAGGCCGCTTAAAACTTCAACCTGAGTTCCATCGTCTATGCCCGTTTCAATTTCCACTTCTTCTCCGCTTCCGAGCATTTTAACTTTATTGCCCCGCTTTACGGCAGTGGTGGGGATAAGCAGAACATCGTCTTTCTTTTCAAGCACAATGGTTGCGGAAACATTCATTCCGGGGATCAAGTCTGTGTTTTCAACGTCTGACAAAAGAACTTCAACAGGATATGTTGTAACACCGTTTTGCGAAGTTCCTATAACGCTCACCTTGTTTACAACGCCGTGAAACACCTGGTTTTCAAGTGCGTCCGCCGTAACTTCAACATCCTGACCGACTTTTACGGAGGATATATCAAGCTCATCTATGTTCATAGTCATTGTAAGGGCGGAAAGATCGGCTATAACCGCCATCGAAGTGCTGCCCTGCTGGGAAGCCACTTTGTCTCCGGCTTTAACTGTTTTTTGAATAACTTTGCCTGCAATAGGCGATGAAATTGAATATTGATCCAGATCGTCCTGAAGACCTTTTAATGAAAGTTCCGCGTCGCTTACAGAAAGCGCGCTCTTTTTTACCTGGTTTGAAACGGAACTGCTTTCAATGGTTAATATGGTTCTTCCGGCAGAAACCCTGTCACCTTCTATAAGCGAGAGGCTGCGTACTTTTCCGGAAGCTTTTGCCGTTACGGTTTCTTCATGATAATATTTAAATGTTCCGGGTTCTGCGCACGCCGTGCCGTCGACAACTGCCGTTGCGGTGTCACCCGTAGTTATTGCGCCGGGGTTTGTAACGCTTATTTCTACGTTTGTAACCGGAACACCGAGGGAATTTACCGTAGAACCGCTTGAAACCGTTTTAACCGTTCCCATATACGAACCGCCGCCGCCCGTCATTTCGATGTTAGCCGCCTGACCGCTGTATATGCCGCCTGCCTGCGACGAAAGAAATTTAATTTCAAGGGTCATGGTATCACTGTCAACAATGTCACACACGCGGTCTCCTGTTTTTATGTCATCTCCGTTTTTTATGTAAAGAGTTTTTATAACGCCTTTGCACGGAGCGGATACGGTGAGATCGCCGTATGCTTCAACGGCTTCACTGTATGACATTTTGCTCTGGCTTAAAGCATTTTGAGCTTTGTCTATGTTCTTTTCAATAGAGGAGGCGTCTATTTTGTAAAGCACCTGATCTTTCGAAACCATGTCTCCTTCTTCAAAAAAGTCCGCCGTTACATCTCCGCTTACAAGCGCCGAAACTTCATATTGGTCTATCGCCTCAAGTGTTCCGCTTCCCTCAAGAACACGGCTTATGCTGCCGCGCGTAACTCTTGCGGTTGCCGTTTCTCCGTCACTTTTCTTTTTGGAAGATTTTTTAACGACTGCAAAAACCGCCACTGCTGCCGCAACAGCTACCGCCGCGGAAATAATAATAATTTGCTTTTTGCTCAAAGGCTTGCGCGTTTTGCCCTCCGAACCTTTCATAATACGTCTTTTCTTCATGTAGACCCCCTCGTAAATTCGCTTTTTTTAATATTTTAACTCCAGCATGCGTTTTTTGTCAATGAGCAATAAATTGAATTTAACGAATATTTATTTTCGATTTACAATTTGTACACATTTTCTGTTTCTTTGCATATTATATATACATCAGACAATATAATTATAAGGAGATTTAACAAATGGATATTAACGATTTTTTCCGTTCCGTAGATTCAAAAACGCTTGCGGAAAGCATAAAGAAAGCAAAAGCATTTGCCGATACTCCCGAAGGCAGAGAGACAATTCGGAAAATTAAAGCAGGAGACAGCGTCGGCGGCGTAGACAAAGCGCAGATAGAGTCAATTCTGAAACAAAATCCGGGACTTTTGGATTTGCTGAAATAAAAAGATAGGAGATTTTGAAAAATGGCGGACAATACGGAAGCAATGATAAAAAAAATGCTTGACGACCCAAACACCATAAGCAAAATAAACGGTATCTTAAGTTCGCTCGGCGGCAGCGGGTCGGAAGCTTCCGAAAAGCCGCCCGAACTTCCGCCGGGACTTCAAAATCCGGAAATGCTTATGAAAATAGGGAAAATCATGCAGCAATACAACGGGATGGACGATGACGGAGTAAACCTCATACGTGCTTTAAAGCCTTTTTTGAGCGGCAAACGCGCAAAAAGCGCCGAACAGGCAATTAAAATTCTGAAGCTCTCCCGAATGACAACGCTGTTTCAGGATATAGATTTATAAAGGGGGAAGAAGGGATGTATCGGAGATATTACAACGAATATGAACGACGCGCAGAAGAACTCAGAAAAAAAGAAAGCGTACCGCCGCCACCGGAAACCGCCGTGTGCTGCAGCGGCAGTGCCGAAGAGATACCGAATACACCCTTCTTAAACGGAATACATGCCGATGACTTGATTTTGCTTGGGCTTATAGTATTTCTGCTTCGTGAGGGAAAATGCGATAAGACGCTGATATTTGCGCTGTTTTTTATTTTTATGAACGGATAGTCATACGCAAAAAGGGAAGGTTAAAAACTCCGGAACGCAAGAAAATGGGAAAATCGCATATCATGGAATATGCAAATGATGCAGTTAAATTTATGAGATAGGGAAAAATGGGCTGTTTAAAAAGTCAACCGACTTTTTAAACAGCCCATTTTCTTATTACAATAAGCATTTACTTATTAAATTTTGGATTTTCCGTTCTGCCGACCAGGTAGTCGATTGATACATCAAAATATTCCGCAAGCTTAATAAGCTCGGCAATACCGGGTTCCCTGTCTCCTGTTTCGTATCGGCTTATAGTGTTTTGACTTGTGTTTAAATCAAGAGCCAGTTTAATTTGAGATATTCCGTGTTCTTTTCTCAGTTTTTTTAAATTCACAAAAAACACCTCTTGACATTATTATACCATAATGGTATAATAATTATATCCCGTTTTGGTATATAGTATGTAATGTTATCGGCTTATAAAACACAATCAATCCTATTTGAAAAAAAATTAAAAAATCAAACTCAGCACCATACATATTATCCCGAACACACCGAGCAAAATCACTCCCCAAAACAGTATGGGAGATACCGCAATAACTCTTTTGCTGAATTTTTTGCGCATAACTAACTCCTTTTTCCGCGCAATTTAAAAAATGCGCGGCACGGTTTTAAACCACGCCACGCATAAAAAACGCGGCTCAGATTAAATGTTACCACACACTATAATCCAACTCATACAAAACAAAGGGTATTGTCCGCGTTTTTATCGGATTCAACCCCTTTATTTTGCAGGAATTAAAAAAAATAATTCAAATATCTTGTTGTTAAATTATAGTATGTGGTGAATATATTATAGCATTTGCGGAGAAAAAAATCAACATTTTTTTATAAACAAATAAAAAATGCAATTTCCTATACAGCAAAAAAGAGGCTGTTTAACAGCCCCTCTTTCCGAAATCAAGAATTAAAATTCATAGAATTTATCCATGTAAGCCGGGAGATCTTCGATTTTTATTCTCTCCTGCTCCATGGTGTCGCGGTTACGAACCGTAACGGACATGTCCTCAACGCTGTCAAAGTCATATGTTATGCAAAGCGGCGTGCCGACTTCGTCCTGGCGGCGGTATCTTTTGCCTATGCTGCCCGCCTCGTCATAATCGCACATATATTTTTTCGAAAGCATTTCATAAACTTTACGCGCACCGTCTCCGAGTTTTTTGGAAAGCGGAAGCACGGCAGCTTTTATGGGTGCAAGCGCCGGATGCAGTCTCAAAACAACACGCGTATCGTTTTCGCCGACTTCCTCTTCGTCATACGCATCGCACAAAAATGCAAGTGCAACACGGTCTGCACCGAGTGACGGCTCTATGCAGTACGGTATGTATTTTTCGTTTGTTGCGGGGTCAAGATATTCCATATTCTCGCCGGAATGTTCCGCATGCTGGCGAAGGTCGAAATCGGTTCTGTCCGCAACGCCCCAAAGCTCGCCCCAGCCGAACGGGAAGAGGAATTCTATATCCGTTGTGGCATTGCTGTAATGCGAAAGCTCCTCGGGGCTGTGGTCGCGAAGACGCATATTTTCTTCCTTCATGCCGAGAGAAAGAAGGAAGTTTTTGCAGTAATCCTTCCAGTAAGCAAACCACTCAAGGTCTGTTCCGGGCTTGCAGAAGAACTCAAGCTCCATTTGCTCAAACTCACGTGTTCTGAAAGTGAAGTTTCCAGGTGTTATCTCGTTTCTGAACGATTTGCCTATCTGGCCTATTCCGAAAGGAACTTTCTTTCTCGTTGTTCTCTGAACGTTTTTAAAGTTTACAAAAATACCCTGCGCCGTTTCGGGGCGGAGGAAAAGCTCCGATGTGCTGTCTTCCGTTACGCCCTGGAAGGTTTTGAACATAAGATTGAATTTTCTGATATCTGTAAAGTTGAGTTTTCCGCACTTGGGGCATACAATATTGTTTTCTTTTATAAACTCAACCATTTTCTCGTTGCTCCAGCCGTCAACCGTTTCGGGAGTTCCCTTTTCCGTCAGGTAATCCTCTATAAGTTTATCCGCACGGTAACGCGCTTTGCACTCCTTGCAGTCAAGCAACGGATCGGAAAAGCCGCCCACGTGACCGGAAGCCACCCATGTCTGCGGATTCATCAGTATAGCCGCGTCAAGACCTACGTTATATGGGCTTTCCTGAATGAATTTTTTCCACCATGCGCGTTTTACGTTGTTTTTAAACTCAACACCTAAAGGGCCGTAGTCCCATGTGTTTGAAAGGCCGCCGTAGATTTCCGAGCCGGGGTATACATAACCTCTTCCCTTGCACAGCGCCACTATTTTGTCCATTGTTTTTTCACTGTTCTTCATACTCATTTCCTCCTTTTGAAATTACCGTGCTCCGCGCCGGTGCGGAGCCGAATATATCTTTAATAATATTATTGACTTTTGTTTCGTCAACGGCATCAATCCCGGCAATAATCTCGTCGGGTGACTTGATTTTTTCATGCATCAGCCTGTTTTTTCCTATTGCCTGCATGCGTGCGCTTACGTTTTCAAGACCGAGAATATATTCCGAACGCAGCTGCTGTACACCGCGGCGAAGTTCCTCGCGCGATACGCCGTTTTTTAAAAGCAGCTCCGTTTCCTTTAAAATAATTTCTTCCGCCTCGGCAAAGTTTTCCGGGGAAAGACCTGCGTAAATATAGAGCATACCGGCATTTTTATAAGATTCCGGAACGGAATACACTGAATATGCAAGGCCGCGCTCTTCGCGTACTTTTCTGAAAAGTCTTGACGATGCGGCTCCGCCCAAAATATTGCATACAACCGCTTCCGCAAAAATTGCATCCTCTCCGCTGCCCGCGCCTTGAAAGCCAAATGCTATATGTGATTGCTCTATATCTTTTTCGCGCTCGAACGTTCCTGCTTTAAACTCTGCGGCACCGTAATCCGTATAGGATTCTCCTTCCGGAATATCTCCGAGATATTTTTCCGCCGCGCATAGCACATCTTCCGCAGAAAAACTGCCGGCAACTGCCAAAACAGTGTTGTTTGCATTATAATATTTCCGTACAAATTCATGCAGATCGTCTCTTGTAAATCCCATAACCGTTTCGGGCGCCCCCGTTACGGTAAAGCCCAAAGAACTGTCGCCCCATGCAGCTTTTGCAAGCCCGTCAAGCACAAGATCCTCCGGAGAGTCTTCGTACATGCTTATTTCTTCCGTTATTACCTTCTTTTCGCGCTCCACATCATCGGGTGCAAAAAGCGAATTTTTATACATATCGGACAAAATGTCCAGAGCGGCTTCTATGTCGCGGTCAATAACCTTTGCGTAGTAACACGTACATTCCCTTGAAGTGAACGCGTTTAGGTTGCCGCCCATAAAATCCGTTTCTTCGGCAATATCTCTTGCCGTACGTTTTTTAGTCCCTTTAAAAAGCATATGCTCGGCAAAATGGCTGAGTCCGTTTACGCCCGGCTCCTCCGCGCGCGAGCCTACCCCTGCCCATATCCCGACAGATACACTTTTTACATATGGTATGTTTTCCAAAATAACCGTAAGACCGTTTGACAAAGTTTTTTCAATATACATATATAAAAACATATGAGGCCGCCTGTAAATTATTACGGCAGCCTCATTCAATCCTTTTTATCAGTCAACTATTCTCATAAGATTGATTCTGCCCATTTTATCAACTTCGAGCACTCTAACCTTTACCGTGTCTCCGATATTGACAACGTCCTCAACCTTTTCAACGCGCTTTTTGTCAAGCTTTGAAATGTGAATAAGTCCGTCCTTGCCGGGAAGGAACTCAACGAACGCACCGAAGTTCATTATTCTTACAACCTTGCCTTCAAATTCCTGACCGGGCTCAACATCGCTTACAATACCTTTTATGATATTGAGCGCTTTCTGTGCCGCTGCGTCATCGGTTGTGGCAATGAACACCTTGCCGTCATCTTCTATATCAATCTTAACGCCCGTATCGGCAATAATCTTCTGAATAACTTTGCCACCGGAACCTATTACATCGCGAATCTTGTCCACATCAATTGTTGTGGTGATAATTTTCGGAGCATATTCGGAAAGCTTTTCGCGCGGAGCACCGATGCAGGGAAGCATTACTTTGTCAAGAATCATTTCTCTTGCTTCTTTTGTCTGCTCCAAAGCTCTCTTTATGATTTCGGGTTTAAGTCCGTCAATCTTAATATCAACCTGAATTGCCGTAATACCGTTTTTCGTACCTGCAACTTTAAAGTCCATATCGCCGAAGAAGTCTTCAAGACCCTGGATATCTGTCATTGTAACAAATCTGTCGCCTTCCGTAACCAAGCCGCAGGAAATACCGGCAACGGGAGCTTTAATCGGAACACCTGCGTCCATAAGAGCCAATGTGCTGCCGCATACGCTGCCCTGTGAAGTTGAACCGTTTGAACTCAATACTTCGGAAACCAGACGGATTGCATAGGGGAATTCTTCCTCCGAGGGGATAACAGGCTCCAAAGCTCTTTCAGCCAAAGCGCCGTGACCTATCTCACGTCTGCCGGGGCCTCTTGAAGGTCTTGTTTCGCCAACGCTGTAAGAGGGGAAATTATAGTGATGCATATATCTCTTGTGCTCTTCCTCGTCTATGCCGTCAAGAAGCTGAACGTCGCCCATCGCGCCCAAGGTAACCGTGGTGAGAACCTGCGTCTGACCTCTTGTGAAAAGACCGCTTCCGTGAACTCTCGGCAAAAGACCAACTTCCGAAGCCAAAGGACGTACATCGAAAAGTCCTCTTCCGTCAACACGCTTGCCTTCGTCTAAAATCCAACGGCGAACAATGTATTTCTGAAGTTTATAAAGTGCCTGGTCGATTTTGGCGGGATCGATTTCCGCCTCTTCGTAATGCGCATAAGCGTCTTCGTATATGGGTTTGAGTCTCTCATCGCGAACGCGCTTATCGTCTGTATCAAGAGCCTCTTTAACGCGGTCAATATAAAGCGATTTGATTTCTTCGAGAAGCTCTTCTTCAACAACAACATGCTCATAGGAAGCTTTCTCTTTGCCTATTTCAGCCTGTATCGATGAAATAAAATCACAGATTTTAACTATTTCGGCATGCGCTTTCATGATGGCATCGAACATAACGTCTTCGGGTATTTCCGCACCGCCTGCTTCAATCATGTTAACTTTTTCGTGAGTACCCGCAACCGTGAGTTGTAATGTGCTCTTTTCTCTCTGCTCCGCCGTGGGGTTTATGATGATTTCGCCGTCCACAAGACCTACCTGAACGCCGCCTATCGGACCGCCGAACGGAATCTGCGAAATTGAAATAGCCGCGGAAGCGCCTATCATTGCCGCAATTTCGGGAGCATTGTCCTGATCAACAGACAAAACGGTTGCTATAACCGTAACATCGTTTCTCAAATCCGAGGGGAAAAGAGGACGGATAGGTCTGTCTATAACACGTGATGTGAGAATGGCTTTTTCAGAAGGCTTACCCTCTCTCTTTAAAAAGCTTCCCGGGATTTTGCCGACGGAATAAAGCTTTTCCTCATAGTCTACCGAAAGCGGGAAAAAGTCGATGCCTTCTCTGGGCTTTTCGCTCATTGTAGCTGTGGCGAGAACAACCGTGTCGCCGTATCTTACAAGCGCACTGCCGCTTGCAAGCTGTGCCAGTTTGCCCGTCTCGATAGAAAGCGGACGACCGGCAAGCTCTGTTTTAAAAATTCTTTCCATGTGCATTAAAACCTCCGAATAAAAATTTTTCGGCTGTCGGTTCTTAGCACTTATATCCGCCTCCGAAATTCGGGAACGGGTATAAACGCTAAAAGCCCGTCAGCCTTTTTGAAGCCGCCCCGCAAGGCGCACAAATGCGCCTGCGTGACGGCTCCGCAATACTACTTTCTCAAATTAAGTTTTGAAATAATAGCACGATATCTTTCGATATCGATTTTCATAAGATAGTTCAAAAGACCGCGTCTCTGACCTACCATCATCAAAAGACCGCGTCTTGAATGATGATCCTTCTTATGAGTTTTGAGATGTTCGTTCAGATGATTGATTCTGTGTGTAAGAAGCGCAATCTGAACTTCGGGAGAACCTGTATCCGTTTCGTGGATTTTATAGGTGTTGATTATCTCCGTTTTTACATCCTTCTGCATAGTTTTCACCTCCCAAAATTAAACCTCCGTGCTCAAAGAAAAGGGTTGGTGACCTCCCCAATCCTTGGTGCAGGATAATACAGCTATCATTATAACATAATTTATTGCGGCTGTCAAACATTTTTTATCTGAGCCATACGCTCCAGTCTGCAAAGGCAATTTTTTGTACAGCAGGATATAATATACGTGCGGTTTTTCTCTCATTTGAACTAAGGGTCCAATAATATTCACCGCAACCCCACGCAGGCACATCGGAGGTACGCACGGCAACTGTTCTGCCGTCAAGTGCATAGAGTGTTGCCACGGGATAGCTGTACCAGCCCACAGATTCCCACCTCTGTACGTCCTGTCATTTTCCCGCATGGTAACGATGAGAAGTGCCGTATATACATTTCTCCAAAAATGATATCTGACTATCTTATTAAATTCATTTATTTTTTCTGTCGGACAAAATAAGCTTTTTTGTTGCCAGAACCGCACAGCGTACGGCTTTATCCGTGTCCAGCACCACAGGACTTTCCGCCCCGCTTTTTGATCGCTCCACATTCCAGATTGCAAGCAAAACACCTCCGGCACGAACGCCGCGCGTCAGCGCCACGGAAAAAAGCGCGGAACATTCCATTTCGGATGTCAGGCACCCAAGCTTTTTATACGCTTCCCACCGCGCCATCAGTTCGCCGGAAACAGGCATTGTCTCGGGATTTGTTTCTCCGTAAAACGAGTCCTTGCTCTGAACCGCACCGACATGAAAAGCATCCCCCTCTTTTCCGCTGCAAAGCTCGGACGCTGCGGCAGAGAGCGCTGTGCAAACATCGAAATCGGCAACCGCCGGATAGCTTATCGGGAGATATTCGCGGCTTGTGCCGTCATCACGCACGGCAGCGGAGGCAATACACAAATCTCCTCCGCATACATCTTCGCGTATACCGCCGCTTGTACCCGTTCTGATAAGTGTATGAACGCCGCATTTAATAAGCTCCTCTGCACATATTGCCGCGGACGGTCCGCCTATTCCCGTAGATGCCGCCGTCACCTTTTCACCTTCCAAAAACCCGGTATAAATTGTGTATTCCCGGTTTTCGGCAATTTTGACCGGACTTTCAAAATATTCCGCTATTTTCGGAACGCGCCCCGGATCTCCGCATAGAATCGCATATTTCCCCGCGTCGCCTTCCGATATTTGCAAATGAAACTGTTTTGAATCAGATAAAATTCCACTCATAAATATTTGCCCTCCGTTTTTTATTTATGAGCTTATTATAAAACAAAATATGTATATAATCAATACTTTTGAAGAAAAGATTAATTTTCAAGATCATGAATCACATCCGCCAGAGTGATTGGCGTTACATTTTCCGAAAACAGTAAATTCAATATCCGAATTGCGGAATCTCTTGTACAATTCAAATCTACAGCTGAAAAATAATCATTTGTTTCGGAAAGAATTTTATAGATTCCGCAATCAGTAAAGCCATTTTCTTCTCCGAGGCACATTTTCAGCCGTATTATACC
>ERZ1034952.907-NODE-907-length-26216-cov-17.621498_pt1 | contig 26216 bp, 32 predicted proteins | sample MGYA00520625_ERZ1034952 | MGnify/ENA primary metagenome ERZ1034952 (study PRJEB33766, sample SAMN09781773) | gut metagenome | biome: gut microbiome | host: Homo sapiens | place: Madagascar | study: EMG produced TPA metagenomics assembly of the PRJNA485056 data... | reverse complement strand
TTCAAATTCTTGCGGTAGAAAGCCTAAATATATAAATGATATTCTCGTGTCATCTAAAAACACTCCCGGTATACACGGGGTCGGTACGAGGAGCATTAAAAAGGTGGTTGCAAAGTATAATGGGAATTTAGAAATGAAATATGATAATAATACAAAAACCTTTACCTCCGTAATCGGAATAAATTCTAATTTACCAGCTAACAACCAGTCATAGCATTTTTATTTTAAATAGCAAGCTACTTTTACCGCCCTGTTCACGGTATCTCTGCTTGGTTTCGATTAGTCCAACTTTTTTTAAATCTTTAATAGCTCTTCTTACTGTGGCAGGCGACAGCTTTATGTCGTCTGCTATTGTATTTACGGAGGGCCAGCATTCGCCGTTTTTGTTTGCTCGGTCGTGGAGGTAGGTATATACGGCTACGGCTCTGTGAGGTAAGTCCATTTGATACAGAAAAGTTAATCTACTCATTGCTGTTATCCCCCTGTGGTGGTCGCTCGGTTCTGACGACTACTTTTCCCTGCTTATTTTTGTTCTGTTCAACGCTTGAATTTTCGGGTTCTTCTGTTGGCTCATATTTCTGTTCAGAATCGATAGTATTTCCAATGTCGGCTTGTTCCGCATTTGGCGAGGTCTTTAGGTTTTCATTTTTCTTCTTTTTCTCACTGCTTGCTTCATCAAAATCCGAATCATTTACTGGCTGTTCAAGATATTGAGGAGAGTATGTTTGGATTATGTTGTTGAACAACTCCGAGCGGTTGGCATAGTGAACTTCACGGTTGCCGTTTTCCATTACCTCATGCTTTTCCTCAAATTTAATACCCCATTTGAAAAACAATTTCAGCTTGACTTTCATAGGATAAAAGCCTGTTTTCATAACAACAAATGTGCCTTTTGGAAGTGACTTCAGCTCATCGGGAGTCATCAAAGGTCTTTCTATCATCTGCAAGGATTGTGACGGATCGTTTTTGCTCCTGCTTACAGAACCACTCATAACTGTTCTTGAGCCGAGTGCTTTTGATAGCACTTCTGCACTTGTGCTGTTAGGAGCAAAACCACCGAAGATAGTCAGCTGTGTGTTGTCGATGATAACATCAGCACCCTCTTTGCCGTAGTTGCGTTCAAGCTGTGCAAAGGATTGAATTATCGGCACTATCTGTAAACGCCTTGAACGGGATGCAGAAAACATCATCTCGGCTGAATCAATCTTTGGCAAAGTTCCAAATTCATCGCAGAAGAATACACAGCGATTTTTCAGAACACCGCCGTTTTCATCTGCAACTGAAAGTATTTCACGGTAGAGCTGTTGGATTATAAGCGAAACCATAAAGAAAGTGTTGGGATTTTCCTCCGGCATTACAATGAATATCGCACACTTTTCATTGCAGAATTTTTCAGCGTCAATCTCTGTATCAAAGCACAAAAGCTGTTCAAGCTCACTGTCAAGAAAAGCGTTGAGCCTTGACAATGCCGTACTCATAACGCTCGACATACTCTGCTCGGCTGTGTTGAGAGCCGCCCCTGCAAACCATTTTGCCTTGTGGTCGTCGGGAAGATAGTCCATTAAAAGTTGAAACTGATTTTTGCCTTTCTTGTTGGTCGGAGCAAGTAACTCCTGAATGATTTTGAATACCGAAACAATATGCCGTTCTTCGTGTTCGCAGAATTCCGAAACAAGCAGAATAGTTGCTGTTAAAAGTCCCTCTGCGGCATCATAGAAGTAAGCGTTCTGTCCGAATGAAGCTGAGTCCATACCTGAAAGAATAATCGTTTTTGAAATGATTTTCGCATATTTTTCTGCTCTTGCCTTGTAAACAAGCTGTTTGGTATTTGCTTTGTATAAGTCCATATATTTGTTCACAAGATGCAGGAGATTGTTGCCGTGTGAGCGTGTAGGATTACGCAAGTCTATGACTGAAATTTTGTAGCCGTAATACTTTTCTGCAGTCGTTCCGTAATTGCGAACAATATCGCCTTTGGTGTCGGTTGATAAAAATGACATACCCGTTGCACAGGCATATTCAATACAAGGATAAAGCCAATATGCGGTCTTGCCGACACCTGCCGCACCAATCATCAGAGCGTGGACATCTCCTGTATCAACCAATGCGGTTGTTCCTTTCCTACTGTTCTTACATCCAACAACTATTCCTTGTTCAGTTGGTCTGCTTTCAGGATTATTTCTCCACTCGTTAGGCTGAAAATCAATTTGCTTGTAAGTTCTCTTGATTTCCTTTTTGGTCGCCCAACGAGCAGTTCCGTGCTGACCTTGTCCGACTGTTTTATTCTTTATTCGGTTGAGGGAATAGTGATTGCCAACCGTTGAAATTATTATGAACAGGGCAAACATAGAGCCTGTCACGATAATCAGAGTTACCATGCCTGATGGCATATTGGCTCATCTCCTTTTTCTGATAAAGTTAAATCCTCATTCCAGTCTTTATGAGTTGGAATGAGGATTTCATTTTGAATATTCAGTTTGTTCAGTTTGTCGGCTATGCGTTTGTTGGCGGTCTGTCCTGCTTCGTCATTGTCAAAGCAAAGAAAAACATTTTTGATGTTCGGATTATCTTTCAGACATTGAAAAAGCACCCTGTCCGAAACGGAGCAGGATGCCGCAAAGCTATGATTTTTCCAGTTTTCCTTGTGCATTGAAATGTAGGAAAGCATATCAATGGGAGCTTCAAATAAAAATATCTTGTCGCTTGTGCCGTGCCAGTGGAAGCTGAACTCAGGTTGACTGCCTGCGACATTTCCCTTGTACGGATTGCTTGTCACCGTTCCTCTCTTGTGTGCGTGGCGAGGTTTACCGCTTGAATCATAGCCGACAAATACTGCGTTGTGAAAATCTGCCGATTCATATATCATTCGGTTCCTGATAAATTCAAAGAGCACATCCTTGTCAACGCCACGAGTCAACAGCAGATAAGAAAAAACTCTGCTCATTCTGTCATTCCTCGGTGGCAATTTAAAGGGTTTATGCTCTTTTTCTATGGGCGGTGATGTTGTGATTTGACTGCCACCGTTATTCAAAAGCATTTGAACCGCTTCGGCATAGTCCTTGTTGTAAAATCTGCGAACGAAATCAACGGCATCACCGCCTTTCTGTTCATACTGATGATACCAGAGATGACCTCTGATTGTGACCTTTTGCGAACCGTCAAGCCATTCATATTCCGAACCTGATTTCTTGACTTTCTCGCCTTGACCGATTAAAAAATTAGCAAGGTCTGTTTGCCTTGCCTGTTCTCGCTGTTCTTTTGTAAAATGAATGTATGTTGATATTGTTATCACTTCCTTAGTTTTAATATATTTTTCTTTTCTGCTGTAATATCTTATAGTGGGTAGTTCTTCTCTTATCACTGTGACAGGTGGCACCTGTCAGCGTTTGGGCGCAGTTATTCCTTGGCGGTGGATTAATTTATTTATAGACAATTTCATTTGTGTGTGGTAAAATAACCAATAAACAAATCTGAATTTAAAGGAGAGAATTTTATGATTAGATTGTTAAAACTGTCTACCAATAAAGATGAAAAGTTAAGCAGTGAAGATATTTTATCTATTCATCTAGGTTATTTTTTGACTCATGGGAAAGTGGCGTATTCTACGGATGTTGCTGTTGCTGAAAAGCCTGAGTATGTTTTATTAACAATTGGAAATGTGGATGATATTTGCTATATATGTGAAGTTGCAGATTATGCTTACAAAGATAAAATAAAAGCAAAGTCGCTTTCTGCTTATTCTCCAGATGTATATAAAGACGAAGAAAGAGGAACGTGGTTTTTATTCAATTCTATGCAAAAAATTTCTGTGGATTTTTTAGATAAACTTCTTTCAGATACTACGATAAAGGATTTTATTGAACAAAGGTCAAACAACAAAATTTTAATATAGTAAATCAACTACTAGTTTATAAAACTTACATTTTCAACCCCTGAGCCTGCTTTTTATCATTAATCTTCTGCTGCAGCTTTTTATCTGTCCTCTGTACTTTCTGCTTTTCCTCAAAGCGAAGCCTACTTTGAATCATATTGCAGAGATAGCGCAGGAGATAAAGGGAAGAAACTGCAACGCTGTTGCGGTTTGCTTTAATTGAATAATGAGGATACAGAACACCTCTGCCTGAATCAAAGACTGATTCGGCAGAGGTGTTTTCTTCATATTTAAACGGATTTGAAACAGGTTCTTCATCTGTATTCTCACTTTCTTCCGCTTCATCTTCGTTAGGAATTAATTTCAACGCTTCCTTAATTATTGCATTCTTGATTGACTTGAATTCCTTGTTTTGGGCAAGAGGAATCCTGTCAGGCATTTCATCTGTGTAGGTACGGATTGTATTTTCCTTTTGTTCATACCAAAGGTCATACAGCTTTTTAATCCTGCTGTCATTGGCAAGCTCATCAACAATAGAATCCACAAGTGCTTTTACTTCAGGCTTGAGATAGCCGTAAACCTTTTTGCCTTTCGTTTTTGAAAGCCTGTCGGCAAGTTCCAACAGCTTATGCTGAATTGATGCGCTGATATATATTTCAGAGTTAATCTTTAAAACCAAATCATCTACAATGTCACGAGCCTCAGCACGGAGCTTATCCCTGTGTTCGGTCTGTTTTTGATAAATACTTATCAAGTCCTGACCGAAGATAACCTTTGCAAGGTTTGACTTTATATTTTCAATGCCTTTTTCAGTCAGATACGCTTCATTCGGCTTTGTAGAATAAGCAATCATATGAATGTGCGGATGGTGTCCCTCATTATGAAACGCCGCATACCATCGGAAATTTTCGGGAGCGATTTTCATATTCTCCGCTATCATATTTCGCTGTGAACGAATTAGATTCATCCAAGCTTTTGCATTGTTGTATCCGAGCCGTTCCGCATCTTCTCGCTTGAGAGAAATGATATGCGTCCACACATTACTCTTGCTTTCTGTAACCTCTTTCTGCACATTGGATAAAACTATCGGCACACCGCCATCGGTAAATAAGCCGTGTGAAGATATTTTCTCAACCCTCGGTCGCTGTGCGATGTAGCTTACATATTTTTCTCGGTCGCCGAATAACTCTGCGTGAGTTTCGGCAATCCGCAAAATCAATTCATCTGCATTACCTCTGTTCGGCTTATCAAGATAATCCTGATACTCATACAAGTCCTTTGAATCGGGATAATCAGAAATCAATTTCTTAATAATCTGCTTTTGTTTTTCAGTCGCTTCCATGAACTTTTGTGTGCTGTCAGCCTTTTCAACTCCGTCACGAGTCGCAATGTAGGAAACATAATTTCCGATATGAGTTTTGGAATTCGGCTTGATGTAGGGCGATTTCATAATAATTCTCGGCATAGCTTACCCTTTCTGAAACCTTACAGCATCATCAAACTTATATTTACCGCTGTTTCGTTTGACCTCATCAACACATATTTTTCTTAAATCCCTAAGCTGTCCTTCGGTAATGTCGTTGGTCGCCGCAACAACATGCATCAGCATTGCAAGCTCTACACCCTGTTTGAACAGAACTCTTGCAATCCTGTCCTCTGTATCAAGTATTTTTGAACTGATGACAGATTCAAGTGCAGGAGTAAGCACTTTACTAACACTCTTTGAGTTTAGCCAAGCAATGTAAAATTCAATAGCGTTTGAAATAAACTCACTTCTTGATGTTGCGTTGGTTCTTGGGATAGCATTGTCGCAGGCTCTGAGCAAGTCATTGCATATATACAGCCCTATTCTTTTTGAGTCGTTGTCCATTTTTCACCTTTCCTTTCGGTAACACTTCGGGTATTCATAGAAAATCTCTTTAAATCGGCAAAATCGGGCAATACGGAATACAAAAGGTAACACAATGCAGAAATAGTAACACCTAAATAAAGTCCCGAACGGCGTTGCCGTACGGTGTGTTTCGGCAACCGTTGCTCTGCAACGGAATACGCCTTTATCCTGCTTAAAATTACACCCTTGAAAAACTGCCCGAAATGCCGTAACTTCGATTTCTCACACCTTGCCACAAACCGCCCTGTTTCGATTTTTCTTTGATTTCGGATATTTTTCCCGACTTCTCCTTTAAAAGCCGACACAGGGCGAATGTGGCGAGAATATCACTGTTATTCTGCTTTTATTGATTTACCGTTTATCACTTCAAAATTACACTGGGTATATGACAGTCCGTACTCATTGACTTCACGGTTCAGAATATCGAACATTGACTGCTCAATACTGCGAGGGGATAACCTGATTTCATCACTTAATGTGTCATAGCAGATCCATTCCTCGCTGTCGGGTGTGTCTTTTACGAGAATATCAAATCCGAGGAGCATTTTATCGGGTGTGGGAAATACAACAGCGTTGATTTTCACACAGCCGACTGTGAGTGAAGCACACAGAGTGTCATGCTTGTCCTTTGGATTTTCAGAAAGCAATTTCTTGACTTCGTTCACCGACAAATACATTTTGAAAATATATTTGTCACCGAGTTGCTTTTTCAGTTTCTTTCTCTCGTTCATAAACTCATACCGCCAATCTCATTTGTAAAATCTTCAACCTCATCTTCATCGGGTGAATCAAACAGATTGTTCTGTTCAAGGTTTTCATAGAATTTTTCTGCACTGTCATTCACGGCTTCGTTTAAAACTTTCATATCAAAACCGCAGTCCTTATAACCTTGCGATACTGTATCGTAATAGCTTGCACTTGGCAAGCCGAAATCCTGCTTAAGATTCATAATGTAAACCATTGCAGTAAGTTCCAAACCGTTATTCAATTTCACAGGCAAATCCTGTTTGAAGTAGTGTGACGGATAACCCTCGTAGCGGTCAAGGAGTTTTTCATCTCTCGGCTGAAGCTCCCACAGTGCAACGGGAACGGACTTGCCACTGCAAGGTGTGATTGTCGCGTAGGAACAGTGAGGCATACCCTTGAACTGCAATCCGTAATTTTCGACTACACCCTTGCCGATAAGCTTTGCTGTGGGGCAACGATATTTCATCTGTTTAAGATTGAGGTTACTGCCGTAGGCAATGTATAATTTTTTACTCATAATAGATTTCTCTCCTTACATACTCATAACAAAACCCGAAGTTTCTTCCTGTTCATCATTTGGAACAGGATTGACTTCGGGTTCGTTGACATTTATATTTTCGTTTGTATTATTAAGTTCTGCGGCTCGTTTTTGAGCAAGCCTTTCTTTTTGTTTTTCAGCCTGTGCAGGATCCTTCCACGCAATGTTTCCGTCAAGATTTTTCAGCAGATGATGACGAGCTGTTTTGAATTCGTCACCTATCAAACCTAATCTCAAAAGCCAAGTTCTGAAAGTATACTTTTCATTGTCCGATACAGTTTTAGCGTGTCTTGCAGACTTCTGTATCAATGCCTGATGACTGATTGCAAGGCACAGCTGAATCGCACTTTTGACCTCGCCTGCGTGTAAGGTTGAATTAAAAAGACGGAATTCAATCGTACCCTTGTAGAACACGCTGTGAAGATTCAAAGCATGGTAGCGTGTGTCATCATAGTGTCGGTAGCTGTAATCCTCGCCGTCATACCACATTGACTTGAATTGCTCCATAGACATCGGAGGACGGTTATTGATTTCATCAAGGAAGCGTGTGTCCATCTTTTGACAGTAATGTTCACGGGAAACATTTACTTTTAAAGATTTATACAGCAAATCTTCTTTTGAAGCCATTATATTTACTATATTTCTTAATGTTTTCGGAGTGTGAATTGATGCATCAATATGACAATGCAGACCACAACTGGAATTAACTCTCGCTCCTGCCCCTCTAAGATTTCTGACTAACTCCTGAATAGTTTCTATATCGTCATAGTTGCAAATTGGAGTGACAAATTCAACCGAGTACAGAGAGCTTGCATTCTGTCCCGAACGGTTTTCACATCTAACGCTTGCGTCACGCATGATCTTCCACATTCTGCCGTCATTGTCACGGACAGAATACGCATCGTAGCAACCGCCGACATGAGTTGCATCTGTATGAAAATAACCGGCAATCACTTTCGCCGCAGTACTGCGAGTGATGCCGGTCATTTCAATTTCTATTCCGAAATTCTGATTTTTCAAGTTACCACCTCGGTATTTTCTTCCTGTGGCTTTGGCTTTTTAGGCTTGGGTGTTTTTACCTGTGAATCTTTCATATCAATGAACTCCCTGACATTTGCAGGGACGTATTTTGCGTACAGAGCGTCCACAGATTTTTCAAGTTCTTCCTTGAAATCCAAATCACGCTGTGACATATACAACTTGATTGCAGACAACTTTTCATCGTCATACATAATGCTGATACTTGATTTTTTCAATTTAATCACTCCTCACTTTTTGTTTTTATCAATATATTTGATGTTTGGAATCTTCAGCCACTTAGTCCAACCTCGACCGTTAAGCTCTGTTTTGACAACTCCGTAGGCTGTGCCTTGTGCTTCAATGACTTCACCGTTGCCGATATACACTCCGATGTGTCCGTCCATCCAGACTGCAAGTCCGGGTGTATCGGGCATATTTGAAATCGGTCCGCTTTCTGTGACACTGCTCCAAATGGAATTTGCTCCGCAGTCTGTAAAACCGTTTGAACCTGCTACAATTTCTCCGCTGTCAGCGTTGTACCAAGCGTAGGATTTTATCAAGCCTATGCAGTCGCAAACTCTCTTGCCGAGCCACTTTTCACCAACCTGTCGCATTTCACCGCCTGCCTCGTTGTTGCCGGGGAACAGACTTGCCTGTTGGTCGAGATATTGTTTTGTGCAGACCTGACCGTAACCGCCGTACACATAACCCCAGCCGTTTTTGTATGCGTTCTCGCACCACTTGACAAGGTCGAGATTGTTCTTCGTGGTCTTGTCGGTAAAATCTGCGGTGCTGATTTCAGCACCCTTGATTGACTGCATCATTTTCTGAAACTCGTCATACTCAATCTCCGTTCCGAATTTCTGATTGACGGCTTTTATCAAATCCTCATCAGACTGATTCTTCTTGAAACAGGATACAAAGTTTTTTACAAAGTCCTTGTCCTCTGATTTATCGGACAGGGAGAACAGATAGATAACCTCTGCTTGCATGTTATAGTCGGACAGTTTCTTGCTTTTGAGTTGATTTTCAACCTCTGTCATAGTGTTGTTGATAATCTGTAGATTTTCCATCTGCTCGGCTGAAATGTTTTCTTGTATAGACTGATTGAGTTTGTCGGTATCAATATCCATACTTCCGTTAAAAACGGAAACAACAGCGACAATCGGCATAACCACAATTATGATTATGCCGATTATTATACCGCCTATTGTTTTTATTACCTTTTTATCCGTGAGCAGAGCAACTGCTATTTTCTTCAGTGCCGCACCTATGGTAGCACTCATTAAAATTCATCTCCTTAACACCAAAAATCCGATTGAGATTCATTTAAGAACATCAATCGGATTATATTACTTGTTTAAATTGTAAAGATATTCTATACTTTTATGATATCAGGATTTTTAATACTATTTTCCATTATAAGATACTGAACATTACTTTCCTGTTCTGCTCCTCTTACATAAAACTTCCAATATGCATTTGAATATCTTTTATTTAGATAACTAAAATAGTCAAAATCAATTGCACAAGAATGACCATAAACAATAATCTCTTCAATTTTACATTGATTCTTATCCAGAAAGTCTTTTAATAAGTCAATTCTCATTTCTTTGTAAAATGATTTGCACTTATCAATTAACTCTGTATATGCAGTTCTGACATAATAGTCTCCAATGCCGTTAATATGTTCTTCTATTTCAGTTTCAACATAAGGACCTCTTCCTTTTCCTCTTGCATCATAAGTATATTTTTCAGGTTTAAAATTTCCTTTTGGATATCCTAATTCCAGATTGTCTTCTCCTACTTCACCATGAATATGTAAAATCTGTTCCCATGGTATATCATAAATTTCTTCCAAAGTATGCGTATAGTTGAAAGTAATATAATACCCATCTGAATCAAGAATTTGTTCTAATAAATCATTAGCTTGTATATTACACAAAGAATCATCCGCCTTATCCGCAAATTCATATAATGCATTCTTTAAATTCCCATTCAATTCCACCTGATAGATAATGCTATCACGGTCACTTTCTCTCTCTGATAAGTAATCTGGCGCATAGGCATCAAAGATTTCCTCAAGAGTGTTAAAGTCTGGACATCCAAGCAGATTTTCAAAATCAGACCAAATATCATTTTCACGGGATTGATACAAATCCCAAAAATTATCCTGTTCATATTTTCTGGCAATATTCTTAAAGTCTGGATCAAATCTGGTTGGAAGATTATGCGCCAAATCAAATCCATTTCCTATAACAAATAATTTGTTTTTCATAATGTATCTCCTTATGTTTACTTTTTTACCATAGTAGTTCTATTAAAACTATGTAGGCACAAATAATTTTAACTTATTTATCATATTAACCTGCCACCCACCAAATTCCGATTTATCAGTCAGTTATTTTTAAATTATTATATCAATTTTGAATATAAATGTCTATAAACTAATTTTATCTTCCGCCTGCACTACCGAAAATTTCAGCTTTGTATTCAGGAGCCTGAACGAGAAGCAAATAGCGTTCATTACCGCACCTATACAGGCAAGTTCCTCGCTCACCGAATTTGATTAGGGCGTACTCGTTTGGTTCTACCATTAGCGCATCTTCAAAGTCCTTCGGATTGATATTGCCGGGAAAAAATAAGAAGTGATGAGTAGGAATTGAGAACAGGGGTTTTGTGTACTCCTTAACGCTGGGAATCAGAAAATCGTCTATGTTCTGACTGGCTAAAATCACGGCTGAATCCTTTTTGCGGACACGCTTCATTGCGTTGCGTATATACTCAATTGCTGTGAGATTTGAAAGGAACAAATATAGCTCGTCTATTGATGCAACGGTGTTTCCTTCGCCTAATAACTTGTTGGACATATAGGAAAGAATGTTGAACAGCATTGCATCTTTGAGTCTTTTGTTAGTGTCAAGTAAACCTTTTACGCCGAAACAGAGGAAACTGTCGTCGGTAATGTTGGTGTGACCGTTGAAATACTTTGATTCTGAACCTACACACATACTATGAATACCCAGACAAACCTCCTGCAAGATTTCTTCTGTATAAAGATACTTTCGCTTGTGGTCGTAGGTCATATATTCTTCCTCACACAAGTCGTAAAAATCACTCATCACAGGAAAGTCGGACGGTTTCTTTGTGCTGTAATCAGTTGTGTCGGTTATGCCGAATCGTGCGTACAGCTTCATAATCAGAATTTCTATTGTATCAAGCTGTGCGTCCGTGAAATCCTTGTAGGTTCTGAAAAAGTCTTTCAAGAACGCAATGTGCTGTGATAATCGGGTAACACGCTTAAACGGTTCGGGTGTTTTGGAGTCAACTTCTTCATTTGCATCACCCCAGTCCTTTGGTTCTAACGGATTGATTTTGTATTTGCCCGACATAAAATCAATGTAACAACCGCCGAGGGCATTTGTCAAATCCTCATACTCCGCTTCGGGATCAAGGCATAAGATTTTCTTTCCGCTTTCACGAATATTTGTAAGGATAAGTTTCAATAAATACGATTTACCCTGACCTGAGTTTCCGAGAATAAGAATGTTACTCGTTGTCTTATCCTCTGTTCGTCTGTCGAAATCAACGAGAATATTAGTGCCGTACTTATCTCTGCCGATATACAAGCCGTTAGGGTCTGTCTTACCACTGAAATTAAACGGAAACAGATTTGCAACAGATGAAGCAGGCAACACTCTTTCATACAAAAGTCCGAATTGATTTGAACCTATGGGGTTCACCGACAAGAAGCCTTCTTTCTGCCTTAGCGTTAATCTATCCACTTCAATCTTGGAGCGTGTCAGCTCCATTGCAATATCGGTTTGTAACTCCTTTAATTTCTGTTTGCTTTTCGCTTTAAGCTCTATGAACACAGAACAATGCAATAACGGTTCTTTGTTTTTTCGTAAGTTCGCCATCAGGGTGACAACATCCTGCAAGTTGCCCTGTGCTTCTATGGTTTCGTTTACATCGTTACCGCTTGATTTGAGCTTGTTTTTGCGTGTGGCATTCTGAATTATTTTTCTCTGTTCCATACTCTCCACAAGTCTGTGGTAGATGCGTAGCGTTACTCCGTTTCTGTCTGCGAGCTGTGAGAGTATTGCCTGTTCTTCCGTACTCGGCGGATATTCTCTGACTGCCCACACACTGCGGTACGAGTCGCCGACAATGTAATAATCGGTGAAAAATTTTATTGTTGACGGCAGAATCATATCAAAGAAATCCTTTGTGTAGATTTCTTCTGCCTGTTCGGGTGTGAGCACCTTTGGTTTTCTATTGAATAGTCCCATAATTTTTACCCCCTTTAATTTCGAACTGCCAACACAAGTATGCGGTCATCTTGATTGTATCCGTAACAGGTCGAAAGCGTTAGAATCTGCTGACCGTAAACAGGTGTAATTCCTGTGTCGTATATGGATTTCTCTTTTGCATATTCAATTCTTGAGTTATAGCTTTTTTCCGTTCCAACTGTTGTGAATCTGTACCAATCATCATCGGATTTTACTTTCATAACAGAAAAGACGGAGTAAGCAAATGCCCCGTCTTTAGTTTCAAGCACAACTGTCGGATGCTCCGAAAAGTACGAATATTCGGTATAGTTGCAAAGGTCCGCAAACATTGTGCCGTTGTTCATATGGTGGCCGTAGATTATGAGATTGGTACTATCTGCTGAACATCTGCTGTCCAGAAACGGTGTACCGCTATAACTGTACTCACCATAAAAGTTTTTGTTCAGATATTTCTGCGGATTACTCGGTGTATGCATAACAGGATAGTTTATGTTTGTTCCTGCTATGCTTATCCAGCCGAAACATTCGGAATTCATTGAAATGAGTTCTGATATTGAATGAGGTTCGTAATATGTCGTGAAATACATAGACGATTCGCCTTGAACATCATTATCACAATCACTGACTTTTAATAAATTTGGATTTATGAATTGTTCTTTTTCAGTATCATTACCTGTCGATTCCTCAGTAACAATTTCTGCAAGGTTTTTAAAACTTTCATTCTCTTTGTACTCTGTAAACACCTGCGAAAATATTGAAACCATGCAGGCAATTATAACAACAGAAAATACGCCTATCACAATTCCTATTTTGATTTTTTCTTTATGCTTCTTCATTTTCTGCCTCCGAAATATACTGTTCGCCGTCATAGTCGGGCATCAAATCGCCGTTCATACTTGCGTCAAAATATATTGCAAGAAAACGCTTGATGTCGGCTTTCTTCATTCTGGTTACTTCAAAGCCTTGGTCTGAAATAATCTTCTCAACTCTGTTTGCTTTCTGCAAAACATTTTCTGATTTTGAAGATTTACACCTTGCAATGAACAGGAACTGTCTTGCGGTTGAGGTTTCGGTCTGAATACTGTCGAGAAAATCAAGGTCTTTAGCAAGAATTTTTCTGACCTTTTCGTTCTGTTCAGCTTCAATTCTGCCTTTGATATAGCTTTTGTTTGTATCGAAACACTCGCAGGAATCGGTACAGGTGATCTCAATATCCGGCACAGCAGAAAGCACCATCATCAGGTGGCGCACCTTGATTTCGATATTCGTGTGGGAAAGCACAGAAATATTTGTAGGCTGAACCATATAGAAAATAAATTCTTCCTTGCCGACCTTTAAACCATTTTTCGTAAAGGTTTTTATGCCCAGCAAGTCCTGAACAGATTTACCTTTTTGTTTTGTTTTTTTCTGCTTGTTCTTCATTTATTTGCCCCTTTCTGCCCAGAAATATATCTGTTGAGTTGATATAAAATACTTTACGGCATAGCGTATAAAATCAAGAATTGTTGTATCTTCCAGTCTTATTGACAAAAAGCCGAAACAGAGAGTTACCGCAAGAGGTACTATTATTCTCGTCTGTGCAAGTATCAGTATCGATAACAAAAGTGCTATGCCCATAATTGCAAAATCCCGTAAGCTCCACAGCCATAGATTGGCTGTGGCTTTTAGGTTTTGCGGATATAAATAAGTTGTCATAATATAAATTCTCCTTTACTTTGCCGCCCTCGCAACACTTCTTGTCAGGTTCACGGCAGTTGTAGTTGCGTGAACAATGCTTGTCATATTCACCTTGACTGATGAATCCAGTCCGAACTGCTGTGCAATTCTCGGCACTTCGTTTGATGCAAGCATTATTCCTAAACCAAGTAACATATTACTTGGAAATGTGAGAAGTCCTAAAAATAATAATGTTGTCTGCATAAATGCTGTCAGGCAAAGCGCCGCTATCTGTTTCATCCACTGATTAAAGCCGTCCTGATATCCTCTCGGAACGCTGAACATATACAGTGCACCTACAGCCATTTGTATGAGCAGAATTCCGCCTCTTTTTATGTTCGCAAAAAATATCTTTATTACGCAGTAGGCAAAAGCTACCATACATAACAGATTCAGTAAACCAAAATTCACTTGAACAGAAACTGCAAAACTGCCCTCTAAAACACTTGTGCTTTGTCCGGCTAAATCAAGACTTTGCTGTCCTGCCATTATGGATGACAAATCCTTTGAGAATGTGTTTTGCAGGCTGATGCAGAATTTATACAGTTCCACAGGTACAACACCGAACAGCGAACAGGCAAAGAAACCTTTAAGCACATTAATTGCAGTTGTCTTTATGTTTGCTCTGCCGTTCTGATATTCAATAGCCACATCAAACACGGCGACGACCGTTCCTGCAGCAAACAATGCCCAGCCGAAAAGCGTAAACAGGTTTATTGTCGCCTGCACCCATTCGAGGTCAAACACATCTGCGCCCATATTTCCCATCATAGTAAAAAAGTCTGCGACAGCGTTGTAAATCGTTTCATAGAACCACTGTAACATCGTGTTCCATATAGCGTTTGAGATTTGCTCACCGAGGTAATCGAACACACCTCCTATGGCACTTCCGATACCACCGATAAAATCTCCTAACCAGTCAAAAATATAAATCACCTCCACAAAAGGCTGTTATGACTCAACACAACAGCCTTTGTTTTTATTGTTATTAGAGTACCGTCCAGATGTATAGCGGTGCAGTCAGAGAGAACACCAGACAGCCGAAAAGTATTGCAGGCGCGGTGAATTCAAACTGTCCGTGCTTGCGGTAATCGAGATAAGCAGTAGCAAGTTTAACAAAGAAAAGTATGGCAAGAATCATATCTACCGCAGGAAAGACAACATTGTTTACAACATTTTTAATCTGAGTTTGAGCCGATGTCCATGTGCTTTCGATTGCTGATGATACATCTCCTGCGGCAAATACTGTTACTGCCGATATTCCGAGCATTAACAGTATTACTGATACGCCTGTTAACCATTTAATTAACTTAGTTCTTCTTGATTTTATCATTTTTTACCTCCGATTTTCTTAAATCATTCTCCGATATATATCTGACTTCGATGTTCAGTTTTTCTGCAAAGCGAATTTCTGTTTTCATACTCTCAGTTATTTCATCTCCGAAAACCCAAACCGCATCACAAACTCAAAGCATAGAAAGTCCTGCGTTCATACCGAGATTCCTTTCTTTATCATTTCTGTCATCTAAAATCAGCACATAAAAATGCGGTATGAACGGAGCCATACCGCACTCTAACGCATAACGGGCATATCGTTTTGCGTTTTCAATATTTGCAGATACATTACCGCCCAAAGGCGAACAGATATATGCCCTGTGCATTATTCATCGTCCTCATCTTTCCTTTTAAATTTTATGATAAGAAATGCAATCAAACCGCCGACAGCAACAGAACCCAAGCCGATATAAAAGCCGAGATTTGAGTTATCACCAGTCTGCGGTTTTTCAGGTTCAGGCTGCGGATGAATTGTTACAGTCTGATTCTCATCTTCAATGTTAGCGTGTACTGCAATTTCTGTTCCCTCACGGTAGAGAGTTTCAAACACAACAATTTCTGTTTCTTTGGTAATTACAGAACCGTCAAAGGTAAAGGATACTGTTACTTCGCCGTCTGCTGTTTCGGGTGTGAATGTTACTTCGGAACAAACTTCTTTGCCGTCAACAAGGAATTGCTTACCCGTGGATTTATCCATAAGGACGCCTTTGATTGTGTATTCTTTTCCTGCTGTGAGATGTTTGTAGGAAACAACATCGTCAATGGTAATATCACCGTTAACTGTGAATTCCTTTTTGCCGTCAATAGTTGCAGTTGTTCCGAGTTCGGGTATTTTATCGTTTTCAATTGTGATTTCGATAATTTCATCGTCCTCTGAAATTGTTACAGGATATAATTCCTCATTTTCAAGGTAACCGTTAGCAGGCTTTAATTCACAGACAATGTATTCGCCGTATGGAACATTTTCAAAAGTGAAGATTCCTTCCTCGTTTGATTCAGCGGTGAGAATTGCAGCTTTTTCTGACAATTCTTTTTCCTCTGCTTTAAACATTCCAAATAATGCGCCTGCGATATTTTCGCCTGTTTCACGATCAATCTTCAAGCCTTTGATTGTGCCATAGATGATTTCATTTTCAATCGGTTCACCGTCATTTACAGAAATATGAACAGTTGCTGTATCCTGTCCTGCGTATTCAAACACAACAGGGTATTTTTTCTCAGATAGGATATAGTGGCTGTCAGTGCTGATTTCCTTAACATAGTAACTTCCAATCGGAAGGTCGGTTGTAAAGGTTGCCTTACCTTTTTCATTACAAGTGATGATTTCAAGAAGTCCATCCTTTGGAATGACAGATCCGTTTGCGGCTTTCAAATCTTCATCAGCGTAAAGTCCGAATGAAACATTGAGGATTTCGTCATTACTGCCAATGTTGAATTTCTCGTTCTGTTCAAGAATTTTGGTAAGGTTAATTTCAGCTTTTTGCCTGTCGTTTGTAAATGATGTTGAGGTGTTGGTTACCTTTTCGTTCTGTCCTGAGTAGGTAAGTTCAACCGTATGAGGTTCGGGATTGATAACTGTTCCATACGGAGCAACGGTTTCTACAACACGATATTTGCCAAGGTAAAGCTGTTTGCTTGTAGCTGTGCCTTTTTCACCTGTGGTAATGGCGTCAACAAGAGTATCTTTTGTATATCGAACTGTTCCGTCAGGCGTTGTGATATTCTCATCAGCATATATTTCAAACACAGCCCCTGACAAACCGCTTACAGAATATTCAGGCTGATAGATGGTCGGAAGTGCAACATCATTTCCGTTTTCATCAGTATATCCGCCGCCGACTGCAGTTACATTCGAGAAAATCTCGCCTGTTTTTTCTACGGTAATTGTGCCTTTCTGCGGAGTATTTTTCTTCTCGGTTTTTACAATTGCAACGCCGTTTTCTTCACTTGTGTTTTCTGCTGTAATATCAAAAGATACAGGTGTGCTGTCGAGGGTATATCCGTAAGGAGCTTGCACCTCAACTACTGAATAACCTTTGCCGTATGGCAGAGTTTCGGGTGTGATGAGATAACCCTCGCTGTTCGTGTAGAATGTTTCAATCTCTGTAACAGTCGGATAGGTGTACTTCATTGTTACCTTGTTTCCATCGGGCGCATAAATCTGAAAGCCTGCGCCTGCATATGGAATCTGTTTGCCTGTTTCGCTGTCAACCTTTACTATCTTTACATAGCTTTCAAGGCTTGCGTTATTGATGAGGTATTTGTAAGTCTTATTATTTTCAGAAATAAACACATCAAAATCAGCAATGAACTCTGTACCGTTCCAGCCTTTGGTCTGATGAACAGTGTATGTGCCGTAAGGCAAATCCTTTGTTTCCGCAAAGCCGTACTCGTCACATATAAGATTATCTCTTTCGGATTCTTTTGCTTTTGTATAGCTTCCCGATGATTTCAGATACACCTGAAATTCAGCACCTTTTTCGGGTGTTTCAATTTTTGTACTGCCGTCATCGGTGTGCTTTATGATTGCAATTTTTCCTTTCAGTATATCTTCGGTTACTCCAATTGAAACGCTGTTGTTTTCAAGTGTATATTTTTTCGCCTCTGCACCGATATGATATTCGGTTTCGTCAAGCAGATAACCCTCGCTCGGCTCAATTTCTTTCAAAGTCCACTTATCTCCGCATACATAGTATGAAGTTGTAAAACTGCCATTCTTGTCTGTGGTGTATTTGTCTACCAACTTGCCGTTATTGTAGATACCGTAAACTGCTCCTGCAAGTGTTGCATCACCCTGTGCAGATTTTGTTTCAGCGTCCGTTTTAGTAACAGTAAGATTCCACTTTTTAAGAACATTACTGAAAGATACAGTTGCCGTTTTCCCACTTTCAACATTTACGGTCTTTGATTTTTGTTCGGCATACTCTGTCGGAGTATGCTCAGTAACCGTGTATTTTCCGGGAACAAGGTCAGTTAATTCAAATTCACCTTTTGAGTTTGTCTTAACTGTCTTACTGTAACCATCGCCTTTGATAGTAAACTCAATATTTGCAACATTGCTGTCCTCGGAGGTTTTGACAAGCTTTAGGTTGCCCGAGCTTGTCTTGACCTTGAAATATGCCCTTATCGGGTCAGCGTCATTTTCAACTCCTGTGATTACATCCTGAAGGCTTGCGTCACCGTAGGGAACAAGAGTAGTACCGCTAACGCTTGGCATTAACTTTGCAGAGTTGAATGTTACTGCATTATTGACTGGTAAAGTTGAAGTTAATGTCAGCTTATTACCGGATTTTAAAACGGAAATTCCGCTTGTGGTTTTGAAGCTGAAATCCGAAAGAATACTGTTGCTGTCTGTTAAGGTTAAAGTATATTTTCCGTCTGAATATTTCATCTCATAGGTTTCAGCCTTTGAAGCGATTGCACTTGCAAAACTCGGAACGGTTGAATAATTTGCAAGGCTTTTTGAGATTGCATTGTAAACCGACTTAACTCCGGGATTTGCTCCGCCTGCACAAATGCCGTCAATGAATTTTGTATTTGTGCATTTATATTCTTCGCCTGTAGAACGACAACCTGAAACAAACTCCCATACAATCAGCTGTGTTGCTACCCATTTCTGATCCTCTGTTCCGCTTAAGCTTTTTCCCGAACCGGGCTTGCCATAGAGCAGAGCAAGATTGATTGCTTTCTGCTTTGCAGAACCTAAATTCTTCCAGACGGTTGAACCGTTCTCGGTCAGCGTATTGCCTGAATAGAGAGTATGACCGGGTTCAATGCAATAGGCTTCTTTGCCGTCTGCAAAAATCTTGCAAAGCTCTTCGCCGGGAGTGCCGACTGTGTAGCCGTCACTGACTGTTGTCTGCTGAAATTTGATTATGTTGCCAGTGCTGTCATAACAAAAATCAAAGGTGATTGTCACCTTATCACCGCTTGACGCACTTACAGGGAGCGAGAACATTGTTCCGAATATTACGGCAACCACGAGTAAAAGTGCAGTTATTCTTGTGAATTTCTTATTTCTGATTAACTTAGTCATTTTAAAAATCCTTTCATAAAAAATATGGGGCAAGATTTTACCCTTGCCCCGATTGACGTCTTATTCTGTTTAAATACAATCATAATTTCATCGCCTGCCCTTCATTGAAATCTTCATCTATATCATCGGACTGCTCACTGCCATCCGTAATATTTACATATTCGCCGATAATGTTCAGCGCTTCGCAGTAACTTTCCGAACTCGTAACACGACTGCACATTTTTTTTGCCTCGTCAGCCATACCGTTTTGTTTGAGAGTGTGACTTGCAATTCCTAACAGATTGAATATATTGCCATCCTGACCTATCAACGCACAGTCAGGTTTGACCTTTTCTGCTTTGATTTGCTCATCGGTAATAAATCCACCGAACTTGTTTTCCACATAGTCGGAAAGCCAAGTTCCGGCAAATGCTGTGTATGACTGTAATCTCCACATTGCAAGCTTGCCGATGTCAAGGTGGACATCTTCAAATGGATAAAGTATACAGGTAACGCCGTCATTTTGAAACACAGAAACATGCTCAAACTTTGTATTGTCAAGAAGTATTCCTTTGTCCGTAAGCATTTTATTGATGCCGTCCATCCATTCTTTAATTTCACCTCCACAGCCCTGCAAGATGAGTCCTTCCTTGCCGTTCATACGGCGGAGGTCTGAGAGTGTTATACTATTGATTTTCATTGTCATCTTCCTTTCATAAAAATAAGCACCCACAATGAAGTGAGTGCCTTGCTTAATCGTATGCTCAACAGTAGACTACATATATTTTGTTGTTTTCTGCGATTACATTGAATGATAAGTCGCTTGGAGTAATGCCACTGCTTTGGTAGTAGTAGGCTACATACTCAACATCAGCGTAACAATCTGCCGTCAGTTCCGAAGTGCTGTCATAATATGATGCGTTTGTGGGTGAGAACCAGCTTGCGTTGCCTGTGTTCAGTGAGGAATCGTATTTCATTCCGAGCTGCTGACCGTAAGCTATGCAGGCACTCACCGCATACTGAACATCAACCGTTTTTGCTTTGGTAGGCGGTTGCGTCGGTTTTTGTGTTGGTTTTTGAGTCGGCTTTTCCGTAGGTTTATGCGTTGGGGGTTGCGTCGGTTTTACAGCAGGCTTTTGAATAGGAGTTTCAGTTTTCTTTTTAGTAGTTGATTCTGATTCAGACCGATTACTATTCACTGTATTATTGCTGTTGTTCTGAACTTCTGTTTGTGTTTTTTGAATCGGATCCGTTGCCGAAACAACCGCCGAATTTTGCCCACTGTCGGCTTTTTCTATGGTTTTGGTATTCTGTCCCGAAGGCTCTGTTTCTTTTGAAACGGTGGCTTTTTCGGTGGATTGCATTGTTTCGGTTGTTGCCATTTCAGAACTTCCTCCAGATGCAGAAACACCCACGGAAGTTGAAACCGTGGGTGATAAAGAACTGTTATACATTTTTTCTTCTGCCGTACAATCTGTGAATGTTCCTGCCATTAATATTATGCTTATCATTATTGCGATTTTCTTTTTCATACTATCGCCGTCCTTTCAAGCACTAAGTATATCCAAAGAATTTCAAATGTCCAGAGTTTTTTTGGGAATACAGACTGGAATACATCAATCTTTACATTGATAAGATCTTAATCTTCCATCATTGTAAGCTCTGCAATAAAATATACAAGAATTTCATAAGCCTCTTTGATGTCATCATCTGAATAAGCCATTGTGCCTCTATGCAATATATTATTTCTAAACGGAATCCTCATACTGATTTCATTTTTATAGTTGTCTGTATTGGAAAATACAATAAATACAATTCCTGCTAGAAGAATTTTTCGATAATTCTCAAGCTCCATCTCATGTACGCCATATGCATTATCAGATATAATTTTTTTCACTTTATCCTTAGCTTTTCTTTCATAATTTGCAGTTTGAAATACAAGTGCTTCAAAATGAGCCAATAGTACAACTATTTTTTCTCTTGGCAACATGGTATTTGATTCAATTATTGATAAGACATATTGATCTAATTCCGACTTATTTCCCTTGTTATGAAGAGTTTGTACGTTCATATCAAATGATGTATTCCCAAATAATTCTTGTATCCATTCGATTTCTGCATAAGTGATCTCTGACTTTTCTAACTGCGTTATATGATGGAATAATTCTGTATCTTGGATGTCATCAGGTAAATTGCTAAAAAAATCTACAAGATTTTTAAAAGTATCTGTTCTCATGAATTCAGTCAATGCTTTATTAACAGATATCATTGTCTTGCCTATTTTTTCTGATAATTCAAGTAATTGCTTTTCCCAATTGTCCAATAATAGCCCTCCAATATACCTCGTCTCATCATGTCATCGTGCATCGAAGACTTCCGTAATAGAAACAACTTAACAAATTGCGATTTATAATACAGATATTATACATTACTCCAAAGCAACGGTCAACTGAATTTACATACTCTGTGTAAAGCTCTCCGTTTCATCCTCTGACATATTCTCGGATTCATCTTCGCTCTGCTGTTCATCAAGTGCCTGATGATACGCTTCCATAACCTTGCTGTTGAGTAAATCTCTGACTTCTTTGGAAATCGGGTGAGCAATCTCGCTGAACTTCGTTTCGCCGTTTTCATCAACATAGTTACTTGCAGGCATTGCAATAAATAAGCCTTTTCTAGAATTCATCACTCTGATTCCGTGAATAGCCACCGCACCGCTGACAGTAACGCTTGCAAACGCCTTTGTGTTGCAATCATCTACATCAACGAGCTTATCAATTCTTACCTTGATATACGGTAGTTTCCTTTTCTGATTGTTGTGTTTATTTACTTTGAAATTAGTATTTTGTGCCATTATAAAATCACCTCCGATTTAGCGTTTCTGTTTTTCTGCCCACAGCAGAGAGAGATGCAGAAGTGCATCTCTCTGTTCTTCCTCGGACAGACTGTCGAGGAAGTCTTCAAGGGTGAAATTTTCCTCGAATTCTTCTGCAAATTCATTACAGTTGTCGCAGATTTTTTCTCGCCTGACAAGTACCGAGCCGTCATCCTGTTGGATGAATGATAAAACATCGTTGTATCTGAATCCGATTCGTTGACGGATTTCATAGGGGATTGTAATCCTTCCTTTTTTTCCGAGAACTCTGTAAATTTTAAGCACTACTCGTCCTCGCTTTCCGCAAGCTCTGCTTTGCAATCATCATCGCACCTCTCAATCAGAATTACTCCGTCCAAAGCCGAAATTTGCACAGCACAGTCAGATGTAATTCCTGCAACTATCAATGCATCAAGCGGTATGCTTACATAAACTCTACTTTCCATTGTTAATAATACACTCCTTAAAGATTTGTTCTAAATCAATTTGTTGTTCTGTTGTCAAGTCAAGCAGGCTCAACTGCAACGGCCTGTTTCTCTGCCGTTCATACATATCGTAATTGCCGATAAGCAATTCAGGAAATTGTTCGCCTGCGTTTATTCGCTGTTTCATACTGTGCAGTCTTGTAAAATCAAAGAAAGAACAGCCGTCATACAAATTGCGTATTTCCTCACAATCATTGTATGATACAAGCCATTTGCCCTTTGAATTTGCAAGTGTGTTTTTCAACCTCAAGTGGTCATTCCAAGTGAAACCGCACTGATAAACATACTCACTTGAATAGTAAGGCGGATCGCAGTAGAAAAAGGCATTTTCTCGGTCATAATGCTTGATTAAAACCTCAAAATTCTGATTTTCGATTACCGTATTTTCAAGTCTTTTACCGACTTGCTCTATCAGTTTGAAAAGACTAACAACCGAAAACGGCTGACAGGCAAAGGATTTGCCGCCGCTTGAGTAACTGTATCGCAAGAGTTTCAAAAACATTACTGCTCTGCGCAAGTCATAGTCCTGTTTCATTTTTATATACAATTCTATGATTTCTTCTGCTTTCAAGTCGGGCAGTATAATCTTTGTCAGTTTCAATTCTTCATCAAGGTACTTATCGTCAAACTTTTCCTGTTTAAAAAATTTCTTTATGACATTGAAATCATCCCTTGAATTAAGCGGATAAAATCCGAGCTCTTTTATGAATGCCATAGGTCTGTCACGCATACAGCGAAAAAGGTTTACAAGATTATGATTGTAATCATTGTAAACCTCGAATTTATCAGGCTTTTTCTTGCCTAAAAGTACCGCTCCCGAACCTCCGAAGGGTTCAATATATCTTTCGTAATTCAGAGGAAACAGGGCATACAAAATATGAAGGATGGAAGTTTTATTCCCCATCCAACTTACAGGGGTTTTGATATTCTCACTTCCTTTTCAGAATATCAATCGCCCCTGAAACGACAAAAGCCGTTGATTAAATTAAAAAAATCTAATCAACGGCTTATATATGAAAACCAATATCAGTCATTTGGAACGATTGATATTAGTTGTAGTTATTTAATTTTTATCGTTTACCTTCTTAATAATCTTCCCAATTTCAGAAATTACATTTACTGTCACAGCATTTCCAGCCATTTTGTATAGCCTGCTGTCAGATAGTCCTGTTGCTTTCGCCTTGTTGAACTAATCGTTCGTAAAGCCCTGTAATCTCCAGCACTCCCTCGGTGTCAGCTTTCGTATTCTGCCGATGTGAACTTCGCCGTTTGGTTCAACAAAAGCAACTGCGAATTTTTCATCATCTGTAAAATCCGTGCTTTCAACGAAAACTCCCGAATGTTCAGCCTTGTGGTTACTGATTCCCGAATCATGTCTTGCAGTTATGCACCTTGCAATTTCTGTCAGCTTAGGTTCGGGGTCCATTTCATTAGATTCATTTCGCCCGACCAGTTTGACACTTTGTGTCAACGGTCGATGGCTAATTCTATCATTTTCCCTTTCAGGTAAAAGATAGAATACAGCCTGCGTTGCAGAAATTGTCAGAGTATGTGCTACCTGATTGCCGACTCGACCACGTCTTGAGTTCTGTCCAGAAAAAGCAGTATCAATGCTGTCGCCGGGATATGCGATCTGATAACCGTCTTTAGTCTTAGACTTTATCGGCAAACCAAAGTTTACAGTATCTTCAATGAGATAAAGTCCCGAATGACCGCCAAATCCACCCGAACCGCTTGTAAGAGTACAGCTAAGTCCTTTCGATGAGTAGATTCGTTCACCTTACGTTGGCTTTTCTTTGTATAAGAGCTTTTCCGCTTGTTTGCGTGAAAGATAGTACTTCTCCGGCACATTGTCCTCGATGATATCCAATAATGTACACTCGATTTCGTGACTGCGGTACTCCGACATTTTTGCTGTTGTACCTGCCAGCATACATCATACCCCTCGTCGGCACAAGCCCTGCTTACTCGTTTCGACCGCAAGCGGTCAAAAGCTCGTCCGCTATGCTGTGCCTCCTCTCCCCAAAAAGCTTATAGCTTTTCGGGGACCCCGTACGGAGGATTGTTTCAAATGTTTTGCCTGAGTCATGGTTAAGCAGACCGGGTACATTTTCAAGGAACAGAAACTTAGGTCTTTTAACGGAAGCAATTCTTGCAATCTCAAAAAACAGCGTTCCTCTGGTATCTTCAAATCCTTTCCTTTGTCCTGCAATTGAAAAAGACTGACAAGGAAATCCTCCCGTAATAAGGTCGATATGGGGTAACTGTTCGGGTATAATTTTTCTTGCATCTTCAAAGTAAAGTTCGCCTCCTGTATCATACATTGCTTCATATGCCTGCTTTGCATACTTGTCGATTTCGCAGTATCCAACGCACTCAAAACCGCCTATGGCTTCAAGTCCCGAACGAAAACCGCCGATGCCTGCAAACATATCCAAAAATTTAATTGACATAAATCTTCATTCCAAACGAAGATTTATATTCTTAAAATCACCTCACATTCCCATAGTAATTCCACTATTCTCATCAGGAACTTCATCATCAACTTGTGATTCGGATTGGTTTTCCGTTTCGATTTCTTCCTGTGTGAGCTTTCTGAATGAGTCCTCGCTGGGAACCACTCCAAGTGAACGACCGTTGTCCCACTCAGGGAATATCGTTCCCATTGAATCGACAAATTTTACTGTTCCTCTTGTTCCTGCCGGAACAGGTGCGTAAGGATCCTTCATACTGATAAGCTCAATTCTTGTACCCGGCGGATACAATTTCTTTGTGCTTTCAGCTATTCTGCGCTGTCTTTCATATTCGTTCAAGTTATACATCTCCTATTTTTTTAGTTTTGATTCAAGCAATATCCATTAGTAGGACTCCTGATTTTTATAGTCATAAAATCAACCCCTGTCTTTCTTATTTCTGTTTGTGTTAAGTTTTTTGTTGTCAGAGAAATGTGAGATTTCATTTTCATCACAATCATCATTTCTCCTGTCAAAATTAGGTTTCTGTCGCATCTCCCTTTCAAACTTCCTGAGTTCTGGGGTGTCGGTAAAATACATTTAAAATCATTCCTTTCAATTTTTTGTAAATAAAAAAAGGCAACCGTTCTAATCAAAAAAATTAAAACGATTGCCAAATAAAAAAAGAGCCAATTACTATATCTCTAAAATAAGAAATATGATGATTGACTCATATATTTGATAATATTAAATTAAGCAGATTAGCGAAAGTAATCAGTTTTCTTTACCTTTAACTAAATTTTGTAGCTTTTCAACAGCTTCATCTTTAGTTTCAGAATCCTTCACTATTTGGATAATTGAGTTCATAAGAACATCAAATTGTTTGTCTGTCATATTTTCGAACTCCATATCTTTTCCTTTCCGATAAAACAATTATCACTTCTACCGGAAATAAATTTTATATATAAGTAATTGAGG
>ERZ1034952.906-NODE-906-length-26243-cov-33.098518_pt1 | contig 26243 bp, 15 predicted proteins | sample MGYA00520625_ERZ1034952 | MGnify/ENA primary metagenome ERZ1034952 (study PRJEB33766, sample SAMN09781773) | gut metagenome | biome: gut microbiome | host: Homo sapiens | place: Madagascar | study: EMG produced TPA metagenomics assembly of the PRJNA485056 data... | reverse complement strand
GAAGATGCTGGTTACCCGCGCCAGGACGGAAAGACCCCATGGAGCTTTACTCCAGTTTGATACTGGGATTCGGTACTGCATGTACAGGATAGGTGGGAGACGAAGAAGGATGGACGCCAGTCTGTCCGGAGTCGCTGTTGGGATACCACCCCTGTAGTACTGGGTTTCTAACCAGTTGCCATGAACTGGCAATGGGACAATGTCAGGCGGGGAGTTTGACTGGGGCGGTCGCCTCCGAAAGGGTATCGGAGGCGCTCAAAGGTTCCCTCAGAATGGACGGAAACCATTCGAAGAGTGCAAAGGCAGAAGGGAGCTTGACTGCGACACCGACGGGTGGAGCAGGTACGAAAGTAGGACTTAGTGATCCGGTGGTATAAAGTGGGATTGCCATCGCTCAACGGATAAAAGCTACCCTGGGGATAACAGGCTTATCACTCCCAAGAGTTCACATCGACGGAGTGGTTTGGCACCTCGATGTCGGCTCATCGCATCCTGGGGCTGTAGTAGGTCCCAAGGGTTGGGCTGTTCGCCCATTAAAGCGGTACGCGAGCTGGGTTCAGAACGTCGTGAGACAGTTCGGTCCCTATCCGGCGCGGGCGGAGGATATTTGAGAGGAGCTGTCCTTAGTACGAGAGGACCGGGATGGACGGACCACTGGTGTATCTGTTGTCGACCAACGGCATGGCAGAGTAGCCAAGTCTGGAAGGGATAAACGCTGAAGGCATCTAAGCGTGAAGCCCCCCTCAAGATGAGATATCCCTCCTTCGGGAGTAAGACCCCTTGAAGACTACAAGGTAGATAGGGCAGAGGTGGAAGCATGGCAACATGTGGAGCTGACTGTTACTAATAGGTCGAGGGCTTAATCTGGTTAATAACGGAGAAAACAAATCGGAATTGTATGAAGTTTTGAAGGTACAAACCTTAATAATCCTCGATAGCTCAATGGTAGAGCACTCGGCTGTTAACCGAGTTGTTGTAGGTTCGAGCCCTACTCGGGGAGTTTTTTAGTATAATATATGGTGACATAGCCAAGTGGTAAGGCCCCGGTCTGCAACACCGTCATCGCCGGTTCAAATCCGGCTGTCACCTCTCTTAAAAGGACTACATCATTTTATGATATAGTCCTTATTTTATATAAAAAGAGCAATATAAGCCTGATAAACAGAATTATATTGCTCTTTTTAAACAACTCTTAGTATTTTTACAGTAATTATCGTATTATTCCTCTTCCGGATATTTCATACCCCATTCAGCTCTTATATCTGACATGATTTTCATAACATCATATGTATACTGAATGTGAGTGAGGTTTTCTATTTCATCGGAAGATGTAGAGTTTACGGCTTTTTCCATATCACATACTTCGTAATAAAGTGCATCTGATGTATCACCTGCATCAATTACTTCTTTATGACAATCCTCTGTGTATGTAATAGTTGCCTGCATTCCTCTTGGATACTCAAAGATTTCCACATATGCCTTGTCGAATGATATTGTAGCACGTTTTGGCTGTTTTGAATGAAGAGATAATGTGACAGTTGCCATTTCGGCTGCATCATTCATTAGCAGAATACCTGCCTGTTCATCAACACCGGTCGGAGCATATCTAACCTGTGACAAAACATGCGATGGCGTTTCCTTGAAAAACCAGCGGATGAGAGAAAGTGAGTATACACCAATGTCAAGCAGTGCGCCTCCCGCAAGCTTACGACTAAAAAATCGGTTTGTCATATTGTAATCCTTGTAGCTTCCGAAATTGACCTGAATTAAATTGAGTCTGCCGAGTTGTCCACTTGAAATTATTTCATTTAGCTTTTTATATACAGGCATATGATATATAGTCATGGCTTCTGCAAGAATAACGTTATTTGCCTTGGCCAGTGAGATTGCCTCATCGAGCTCTGATATATTTAAAGTAATAGATTTCTCACAGAGTACATGCTTTCCATTAGAAAGGGCTTTTCTTAGATAATTAATGTGAGTGTTGTGTGGAGTGGATATGTAAATAATATCCACATCAGGATCATAAAAGACGTCATCAATGTTGTCATATACCTTTGAAATACCATATTTTTGTGCAAAAACTTGAGCCTTTTCATAAGTCCTGTTGGCAACTGAATAAAGAGTTCGCCCTTCCTTTGAGAGAGCATGCGCGAGCTCATTAGCTATTACGCCGCAGCCGAGTGTAGCCCAATTAAGCTGTTTCATATAAAATCCTCCTTTTTAAATTAAAGTATTGTAGCTGTGAAGGTACATGAATTATCTAAAATGTAGTCAAATTGCAGAATATGAAATTAAATCATAAATGAGAGACAAAATACCTTTTGAGCTTCATATCATGTAGTCAAATTACAGAATATGAAATCAAATCATAAATGAGAGACAAAGTACCTTTTGACCCTCATATCATGTAATCAAATAACAAAATATGTACCAGGATGAACATATTCTAGCATGATGAATTTTCAATTACAATATATTTAGATTAAAAACAGTCAAAATCAGTCAATATAGGATAGTGATCAAATCAAAATTAGTCAATTTGAACTATTAATGTTAATTATAAATTAGTAATAGAAAAGATACTAAAAATAGTAATTAGGCAAGTATTAATGATATATATAGTATATTCTGCACAAAAATCAATGTTGCATTTGCATATATTGCACAATTATAAAACTTGCTTTATAAATTTTTAACAATTTTTAGTGTGATTATTTGTGAATATAAATGACGGATTATGATTGACAATGACGGATTATGAAAATATAATTATACTACAAGTTAAATGAGTATTGAAATGTTTAATACAGTAATTTGAAAATGAGCATTAAATAAATGGCTTATAAAATAAGTCTTTGAATAATTTGATAAACAGGGGGGGATTAGATGCTGGCGGAAGATAGATGCAAAAAAATACTCGATATATTAGATTCGATGGGAAGTGTGACTGTTCAGCAGCTTATGGATGAGCTTGATACATCCGAGTCAACAATCAGGCGTGATCTGGTTGCAATGGACAAGAAGGGTTATCTCACCAAGGTACATGGTGGTGCGATTGCCAATAATACGAATATCCATACTCAGGATGAGAAGGTTATCAACAGGCTTAAGCAGAATCGCAGCGAAAAGGAACAGATTGCCAGATATGCGGCATCACTTATTGTGGATAATGATTTTGTTTATATAGATGCCGGTACTACAACGGCAGTCATGATTGATTATATTACTGCAAAGAATGTGGTTTTTGTTACAAACTCTCTGACTAATGCCAAGAGAATTTCCGATAGGGGATATACAGTATATATTTTGGGTGGCGAGTTCAAGTCTACTACTGAGGCTATTGTCGGAGATGAGGCCGTTGTGACGCTCGATAAATACAATTTTACAAAGGGCTTCTGGGGAACCAACGGAATTACTGTGAAGAATGGATTTACAACTCCGGAGATAAAGGAGGCCATGGTTAAAAAGAAATCCATGGAGAATAGCAAGGAGAAATACATTCTTGCGGATGACAGTAAGTTTTCACAGGTATCAAGTATCAAGTTTGCTGATTTTGAAGATGCTGAAATTATTACAAATGCACTAAGTAATGACAACTATAAGAAATACAAAAATATTAAGGAGGTCTAACATGATTTACACAGTTACTTTTAATCCATCATTAGATTATATAGTTGATGTAACAGATTTTAAGACAGGAGTAGTCAATAGAACGACTGGAGAGAAGATTTTTGCAGGTGGTAAGGGCATCAATGTTTCCATGGTTCTTAAGAATCTTGGAATGAGCAATACTTCACTTGGTTTTACAGCAGGTTTTACAGGTAATGAGATTAAAAGACTTTTAGGAGAAAAAGGAGTCGATACTGATTTTATAGAGGTTGAGGATGGTATTTCACGTATCAACGTGAAGCTTCGCTCAAATGAGGAATCTGAGATTAATGGTCAGGGACCGGTAATCACTGAGGACAATATTAAAAAGCTTTATGAGAAGCTTGACTGCTTAAAGGAGTCTGATGTGCTTGTGCTCGCAGGAAGTATTCCTGATGTTATGCCTTCATCAATGTATATGGATATCATGAAGCATCTTGAGGGCCGCGGAATAAATATAGTGGTTGATGCGACAAGAAATCTGCTCACAAATGTGCTTGCGTATAGGCCATTCCTCATCAAGCCAAACAATCATGAGCTCGGTGAGATATTCGGGGTTGAGATTACAGACAAGGACGATGTGATAAAGTATGCAAAGAAGCTCCAGGAGCAGGGCGCAAGAAACGTGCTTGTTTCAATGGCAGGTGACGGAGCTGTGCTTGTTACTGAGGATGGACAGGAGTTTAAGGCCAAGGCTCCTAAGGGAAAGCTCAAAAACTCTGTAGGCGCAGGTGATTCGATGGTAGCCGGATTTGTTTACGGATACCTCAAATCAAATGATTATAAGCAGGCATTTATTTATGGAGTATGTACAGGAAGTGCAAGTGCATTTTCTGAGGAGCTGGCTACAAAGCCGGAGGTAGAAGCACTTATTGATAAATGGGACAGTGCTTCCAATTAAACAAACGGTATCAAAAAGGTTGATATAAATAATTAATATATTCTATTAGGAGGAATGATGTATGACAATCAGGGATTTATTGGCAGCTGAGAGTATCAATTTAAATGGTACGCCTGCCGGAAAAACCGAAGCATTGAATCAGTGTATTGATTTGATGGCAAAAAGTGGCAAAATATCCGATGTGGAGAAGTATCGCAAGGGTGTTTTTGCAAGAGAGGAGGAAGGGACAACAGGAATTGGAATGGGTATAGCAATTCCTCATTGCAAGTCTGATGCTGTTACTAAAGCAGGTCTTGCAGCAATGGTTGTAAAGGATGGAGTTGACTTTGAATCACTCGACGGTACACCTGCAAAGATTATTTTCCTTATTGCTGCACCAAACACAGAGGATAATGTGCATCTTCAGGTGCTCAGCAAGCTCTCTGTTATGCTGATGGACGAGCAGTTTACAAATTCTCTTATCAATGCCGGCTCAGTTGATGAGTTTTTAAATATCATCGATAGCGCTGAAAAAGCAAAGGATGAGAAAGAGGCTGTCAAGGAGGCAAAGGCGAAAGAGCCTGTTGAGGTGAAGAAGGACGATGTATTTATCGTTGCAGTTACAGCCTGTCCAACAGGAATTGCCCATACTTATATGGCTGCTGAGGCTATTGAGAAAAAAGCCAAGGAGCTTGGATATCAGGTAAAGGTTGAGACAAGAGGCTCAGGCGGAGCCAAAAATGTGCTCACAGATGATGAGATTGCAAAGGCTGCAGGAGTTATAGTTGCCTGTGATACAAATGTACCTACAGATCGTTTTGACGGAAAGAAGGTTATTGAGTGTCAGGTTTCTGACGGAATCAATAAGGCAGAAGAGCTCATAAAGAGAATTGCTGCCGGTGATGCTCCTGTATTTAAGGCATCAGGTAAAAAGGAGGCTTCACATTCATCAGTTGGTGGAAAAGAGAGCATTGGACATAAGATTTACAAGCACCTGATGAATGGTGTTTCACATATGCTTCCATTCGTAGTTGGTGGTGGTATCCTTATCGCAATCGCATTCCTTATCGATGGATTCAGTGTTGACCTTAATTCACTGCCGGCTGACCAGAGAGCAAATTTCGGTACTATTACACAGGCCGCAGCAATGTTTAAGGGAATCGGTGGAACAGCATTTGGATTTATGCTTCCTATCCTTGCAGGCTTTATCGCTATGAGTATTGCTGACCGTCCTGGTCTTGCAGTTGGTTTTGTTGGCGGTTCAATCGCAGCAAACGGCACATCAGGCTTCCTTGGAGCACTTGTAGCAGGTTTCGTAGCAGGATATATTGTGCTCCTCTTAAAGAAGGTATTTTCTAAACTTCCGGAGAGTCTTGATGGTATGAAGCCGGTTCTGCTTTATCCGCTGCTTGGTATATTCCTGGTAGGCGTTATAATGCAGTTTGTAGTTGAGCCTCCAATCGGAGCTTTAAATACAGCTATCAACAATGGTCTTAATGGACTTAACGGTGCAAGCGCAGTAGTACTCGGAATACTTCTCGGAGGAATGATGTCAGTAGATATGGGTGGCCCTGTAAACAAAGCCGCTTATGTATTTGGTACAGCTTCAATCGCTGCCGGAAACTACAATATCATGGCAGCAGTTATGATTGGCGGTATGGTTCCACCAATAGCAATCGCTCTTGCAACAATCTTCTTCAAGAACAAGTTTACAGCAGAGGAGAGAAAGGCAGGACCTACAAACTTTATCATGGGATTATCATTTATCACAGAGGGTGCAATCCCATTCGCAGCATCTGATCCGCTTCATGTCCTTCCGGCATGTGTAGTTGGTTCAGCAGTGGCAGGTGGACTTTCAATGGCATTTGGATGTACACTCATGGCACCTCACGGAGGAATCTTCGTAGTTCCTACAATCGGAAATCCGTTAATGTATCTTGTTGCATTGGTAATCGGAGCTTTCATTGCATGTGGATTACTCGGATTACTCAAAAAGAAAGTAAGTGAATAAGCAATCCTCAATTATCATTTAATTCAATCTATAAACTAATCAGCAAAGGCACTGCTTCGGCGGTGTCTTTGTTGTTATCTTGTGTATTAAAAATTAAAAGTATAAACATTCTCTGAAATAACAGCCTCATGCCTTGACGAGTGAATTTTCGAAGCATAAAGTAGTATTAGGATGAAATAGTAAGTCAAAAAAATCAATTATTTATGAGACTTAAATAAAAAAACAGTGAGGAAAATCATGGGTAAGGTTATAGGTATAGATTTAGGAACAACAAACAGCTGTGTGGCAGTTTTGGAGAATAATCAGCCGGTAGTTATAACTAACAGCGAGGGGCAGAGAACCACTCCGTCTGTAGTGGCTTTTACAAAGAATGGAGAGCGACTGGTTGGAGAGGCTGCAAAGAGGCAGGCAGCGGTCAATGTGGACAGGACATTTTTCTCAATAAAGAGACAGATGGGAAGCGATTTCAGGGCAAAAGTGGACGGAAAGCTGTATTCAGCTCCTGAGATTTCTTCTATGATTCTCAGAAAGCTGAAAAAGGATGCAGAGGACTATATTGGTGAGGCAGTGACAGACGCTGTAATCACAGTTCCTGCATATTTTTCGGATGCGCAAAGGCAGGCAACTAAGGATGCAGGAAGGATTGCTGGGCTTAATGTGCTTCGAATCATAAATGAGCCAACCTCTGCGGCACTCGCATACGGACTGGACCACGGACAGCAGCAGAAAATTCTTGTCTACGATCTCGGAGGAGGAACCTTCGATGTGTCTGTTATCGAAATCGGGGACAATCTGATAGAGGTGCTTGCCACAGCCGGTGATAATCATCTGGGTGGAGATGATTTTGATGAGAGAATCACGAATTATCTTGTCACAGAGTTTTACAGACAGCAGAATGTGGATCTGAGAAAGGATAATACTGCTATGCAGCGTGTCAGGGAGGAGGCTGAGAAGGCAAAAAAGGTGCTTTCATCCTCATCCTCAACCACTATTAACCTGCCGTTTATCACCACGGTAAAGGGACAGCCTATTCACATGGAGATGAACCTCACAAGGGCTGAGTTTAATGAGATAACAAAGGATCTGGTGGAGAGAACGGCCATTCCTGTCAATCAGGCACTTTCAGATGCGGGGATTTGTGCATCAGAGCTTGGAATGGTGCTGTTGGTAGGAGGCTCGACACGTGTGCCGGCTGTTGTTGAGGAGGTCAGAAGAATTACAGGAAAAGAGCCTTCACACAACCTAAATCCTGACGAGTGCGTGGCACTAGGTGCAGCAGTACAGGGTGGCAAGCTCGGTGGAGCAATTGTCGCAGGCAGCAGTGCGGCAGAGATTATACTGATGGATGTCACACCTCTTTCACTTGGAATTGAGACGGTCGGCGGAGTATCAACCAAAATTATTGACAGAAATACGACTATTCCTACGAGATACAGCCAGATTTTTACAACTGCAGGAAGCTTCCAGACCTCTGTGGATATAAAGGTACTGCAGGGTGAGAGGCAGTTTGCAAGGGACAATAAGCTGATTGGAAACTTCAGGCTAAAGGGCATCAAGCCGGCACCGGCAGGTGTGCCGCAGATAGAGGTGACGTTTGATATAGATGCAAACGGCATTGTGCAGGTTTCTGCAAAGGACCTGGGCACAGGAAAGCATCAGGAGATTACGATTACCGCAAGCTCAAATTTGTCTGATTCTGAGATTGAGCAGGCAATCCGCGAGGCACAGGAGTATGAGGCAACAGACGGACAGAGAAAGGCTTATATTGATGCAAGAAGTGAGGCTGATACGCTTGTGCGACAGGTGGAAAATGTCATGGCTGACAAGGAAAAAAGAAAGGCTATGGACAGCGCACAGAAAAAAAGTGTGAAATCGTCACTTTCATATGTGAAGAAGCTTATTTCAAGGACAAAGCCCACAAATGTGAGCGAAGAGCAGGCTGCCGAGATAAAGCATGCGGCAGATGAACTGAGAAATGCGGCAGCGGGATTGATTTAATTATAAAGGGCTGTAATCAGTAGCTATTATTATTCATTTGGCTATTTACGAGAAGAGGATTTTCATATAAAATATGGGTAAGTGGTGAGTATTCAGAACCACCCTGAATAGTTATAATGTTAATTTAAATCCGAGGAAATAGAAAATGAATGCGAACGATAAAACAGAAAAGGTACTAAGAGAAATTCATATCATGCTCTCAAAGGCGGAGCCGTATAAGCCGGAGCCGAGCAGGGTGATCATAAACAAGCAGCAAATGATAGATTTACTTGCTGAGCTGAATAAGTGTATATATGCAATGCAGGATGAGTATGAGCTTACTGAGCAGAGCCGCAATCATGCAGAGAGAGAGTTTAGAAAGAAGGGCGACCAGATAGTCTGGGATGCAAGCAGAAAGGCTGAGGATGTGTATGCAGCATCGGTTATCTATACGGATGAAGCGCTTTCGAGAGTACGTGATATCATCAATGATACCAACGAGTCACTTGAAAAGCTGTGCAAGAATATGAAGGATAAGATTGCAGAACAGGAGAAGATAGTTAAAACTAACCAGTATGAGCTCAAGGGACAGCTTCAGGACTTGTCCGATACGGAGAAGTATCTTAAGATTATCGATGACAGAAATAAGGAGATAGAACGTCAGAAAAATGCAGGTAAGCCTGTAGAGGAGCGTACTATTGACAAGGAAGAGAAGTCCATCTATGCGAACAGACAGACTGAAATAAAGGTAAATATGGATTATATCAGAAAACTGGGACTTGCTGAGGGCGAGGACCTGGGAGATGGTGTAGTAGGTGAGGTGAAGCTTGCAGACGATACACCTGAAGCCGGATTAAATCATAGCAATGATAAGGATGAAGCCAAGGCTGCAAAGCCACCTGTCATCAACACTAAGGAGGGCAAGGAACTCACAGACGGAATACACAAGATGTGGCAGAGCATAACCGGCAATAGAAATAATTAGCAAATCTGATTAAAAATATAAAGCAGCAGTTCAAAGTAGAACGGCTGCTTTTGGCTTATATTGAAAAATGGTCAATATTAAGCAGATTTTAAGAAAAACAATGTGGATAATCTGATAAAATATAGCTGACTAACGGCAGGAGAAGGTTTCTGTTCAAAATTCATAGAAGGAGGATAATATGACAATATTAGTTTGTGATGACGACAAGGAAATAGTTGAGGCAATTGAGATTTACCTGATGCAGGAGGGCTACGACGTGGAGAAGGCCTACGACGGCATACAGGCGGTTGAAATTATGAAGAATAAAAAAATAGACCTCATGATAATAGATGTCATGATGCCAAAGCTCGACGGAATAAGAGCTACTCTGCAGATACGAAAGGAAAGCAGGGTGCCGATAATCATTCTATCGGCAAAGACAGAGGATGCTGACAAGATTTTAGGCCTCAATGTGGGGGCTGATGATTATGTTACAAAGCCTTTTAATCCGCTTGAGCTTGTGGCAAGGGTAAAGTCACAGCTTCGCAGATATACCACTCTGTCAAGCAATGATGCAGCCGGAGACAAGGTTTATGAAGCCGGAGGCCTTTTGGTAAATGATGATTTAAAAAAGGTGACTGTGGATGGCGAGGAGGTAAAGCTCACACCGATTGAGTACAATATCCTGCTTTTACTACTTAAAAACAAGGGAAAGGTCTACTCAATAAACGAAATATATGAGAGTATATGGAACGAGGAGGCGATAGGCGCCGACAATACAGTTGCAGTGCACATCAGACATATCAGGGAAAAAATAGAGATAAATCCTAAGGAGCCACGCTATCTGAAGGTGGTCTGGGGAGTAGGCTATAAGATAGAGGACAACAAATGAAGCAGTATACGATAGGAAAAAAAGCAGCGGTCATAGTTTTACATCAGCTATGCATGATACTTATGGTGACAGGAGTGTTTGCCACAGGCTATGCATTCAGGCACGATGCGCATGAAAATATTGATATATATACACTCATATCGCTGGCGGGCCTGGTAGGCAGCTTTGTGAGCCTGGCATATATGGCAAATGTGGCAGGCAGAAAATCAGAGGATGATTACACAATATACTATTTACCGATTGACAAGGTATACTCTGATGTGATGCTAGTGATATTTACACTGCTCATGGTATTTATGGGAAAAGTGATTTCAGGCGTAAAAAACCAGCACTTTGACTATGCATCACTTATTATGACGGCAGGCACATTTTCTTTTTTGTTTGATCTGGCTTTTATTATTTTATACCAGAGCATTGTAAGGAAGATAAAAGGCAATATACTTTGCACACATAGCCTGATATACAAGGGCTATGAGCTTATAAAGAGGGTTATTGAAAAAAAGGATATCCACACACAAAAAAATAAAGAGATAATGCGCATACAGGAGGCTCTTGAAGCTATTTCGGAAGGAGCGCTTGACACTACACTCAATGTCAATGAGTTTCATGGACAGCAGAAAAATGTGGCGGAGGCTGTCAACCATATACGCCAGGGTCTTATGAGCTCGGTAAATGAGAGTCTTAAAAATGAAAAATTAAAGGCTGATTTAATAACAAACGTATCACATGATATAAAGACACCTCTGACTTCAATAGTCAACTATGTTGACCTGCTTAAGAGGGAAAATCTGGAAAATGAAAATGCCAAATACTATATACATGTGCTGGAGGAAAAGTCACAGCGCTTAAAGCAGCTTACAGAGGATTTGGTAGAAACATCAAAGATTACCTCGGGAAATGTGAAGCTCAATATGCAAAAGCTTGATCTGGTTGAGCTTTTATACCAGACCGGAGGTGAATTCAATGAGCGCTTTGAGTCGAGAAATCTGACAATAGTTACAAAAATTCCATCAGAACAGATATTTATCTATGCGGATGGGCGACAGCTTTACCGCTCTATTGAAAATCTGTATACTAATGCCGCAAAATATGCACTGGAAAATACCAGAGTGTATGTAGAACTTGAAAAGGCAGATAAAAAGGCAGTTTTTACAATAAAGAATGTGTCTAAGAACGAGCTTGATATAGTAAGCAACGGAAATGTGGACCTGACAGAGCGTTTTGTTAGGGGAGAGAGGTCGAGAACCACTGAAGGAAGTGGACTTGGACTTTCGATTGCAAAGAATCTGACCCATTTGATGGGAGGAAAATTCGAAATTAAGGTAGATGGTGATTTATTTATTGCCACAATTACCTATAATATTATATAATAGTAAATAATAGAATTTTGAAATACACATACGGAGGTAGAATAAGTGAAATTATATGAAAATGGTGCTTACCTTTTAAACGGTAAGGAAGTAATAATTGATGGACCTAAGGCTCAGGCAGCTGTCAAAAGCAAGACCGGCATGGACATCGATAAACAGACAGCTAAGCAGGAGACAATTGCTTACGGTATTTTAAAGGAGCACAATACATCCGGCAATATGGACAAGCTTCAGATTAAGTTTGATAAGCTTACATCGCATGATATCACATTTGTAGGTATCATCCAGACAGCACGAGCTTCAGGACTTGAGAAATTCCCTATCCCGTATGTACTTACAAACTGTCACAACAGCCTTTGTGCAGTTGGTGGAACAATCAATGAGGATGACCACATGTTTGGTCTCACATGTGCAAAGAAGTACGGTGGAATCTATGTACCACCTCATCAGGCAGTTATCCATCAGTTTGCACGAGAGATGCTTGCCGGCGGCGGAAAAATGATACTTGGTTCTGATTCACATACACGCTATGGTGCACTTGGTACTATGGCAGTCGGCGAGGGTGGACCTGAGCTTGTTAAGCAGCTTCTTGAACAGACATATGATATTGATATGCCTGAGGTAGTAGGTATTTACCTGACAGGAGAGCCAATCAAGGGCGTTGGACCACAGGATGTCGCACTTGCAATTATCGGAGAGGTATTCGGAAACGGCTTCGTAAAGAACAAAGTTATGGAGTTTGTAGGACCGGGTGTGTCTAATCTGAGCGTTGACTTCCGTATAGGTGTCGATGTTATGACAACAGAGACTACATGTCTTTCTTCTATCTGGAGAACAGATGACCAGGTTAAGGAATTCTTTGAGATTCACGGTAGGGCTGAGGACCACAAGGAGCTTAATCCAGGTGAGGTGGCTTACTACGACAGATTTATTGAGATTGATTTAAGCCAGATCCGCCCAATGATAGCTATGCCATTCCACCCAAGCAATACCTATACTATCGATGAGCTTAATGCAAACCTCATGGATATTCTCGATGACTGTGAGAAGAGAGCTGAGGTAAGCTTTGACGGCAAGGTGAAGCTTGATTTAAAGAGTAAGGTAAGAGACGGAAAACTGTATGTAGACCAGGGAATCATCGCAGGCTGTGCAGGCGGTGGATTTGAGAATATCTGCGATGCGGCTGACATATTAAACGGACATTCAATCGGAGCAGACGAGTTTACACTGAGTGTTTACCCGGCATCTACTCCAATATACATGGAGCTTGTGAAAAACGGAGCTGTAGCAAAGCTTCTTGAGACAGGTGCAATCGTAAAGACTGCTTTCTGCGGACCTTGCTTTGGTGCAGGAGATACACCTGCCAACAACGCATTCTCTATCCGTCATTCAACAAGAAACTTCCCTAACAGAGAGGGTTCTAAGGTACAGAACGGACAGATCAGCTCAGTGGCACTCATGGATGCACGTTCAATCGCTGCAACAGCAGCAAACAAGGGCTTCCTTACATCAGCAGCGGATATTGATGTCAACTTTACAAAGCCAAAATATTTCTTTGACAAGACTATATATGAGAACCGTGTATTTGACAGCCATGGAGTGGCAGATCCTTCAGTTGAAATCCAGTTCGGACCAAACATCAAGGACTGGCCGGAAATGAGTGCGCTTCCTGAGAATATGCTCCTTAAGGTGGTTTCAGAGATTCATGATCCTGTTACTACAACAGATGAGCTCATTCCTTCAGGAGAGACATCATCATATCGTTCAAACCCTCTTGGACTTGCAGAGTTCGCACTTTCAAGAAAGGATCCTGAGTATGTAGGCAGAGCAAAGGAAATCCAGAAGGCCCAGAAGGCTATAGAGAGTGGTGAGTGCGCAGGAAAGGCTGTTCCTGAGGTTGCTGAAATCATGGGAGTAGTAAAGAAAAAATTCCCTGAGGCAAGCCATGAGAATATGGGCTTCGGAAGCACAATTTTTGCTGTTAAGCCGGGTGACGGCTCAGCAAGAGAGCAGGCTGCCAGCTGCCAGAAGGTACTCGGAGGCTGGGCAAATATCGCAAACGAGTATGCCACAAAGAGATACCGTTCAAACCTTATCAACTGGGGAATGCTTCCATTCATCATCGATGAGGGAGAGCTTCCGTTCCACAACCTAGACTATATCTTCCTTCCGGGAATCAAGAAGGAAATCGAGGATGCAAAGACGGAGTTTGAGGCATATGTTGTCAAGGATGGTGAATTAAAGCCATTTACACTGAAGATGGGTGAACTCACAGATGATGAAAGAGAGATAATATTAAAGGGATGTCTCATCAACTATAACCGTAAATAAGGAGAGTTTAATCCGATGGAAGAAACCGGAAAAGCTGGTAAAAAATCAAACATTGAGATAAATGCAGATAAGGGTGCGAAGCAGAATTCGCACCCGGGGCGTGAGGAATGGCCACATCTGATCAGAATAGGTGTCATGGTATTTGTCACGTTTGCAGTCAGTATACTGTTTTTCTTTGCACTGTACAGATTTGAGGGGTTTGCAGGCATATGGAGCAAGCTGCTTGCAGCAGCAATGCCTATTATAATGGGACTTGTGCTTGCATACCTGATGAATCCTGTCATGCTGTGGCTGGAAAGATGCTTTAAAAAGCTTCTTTCAAAAAAGATGAAAAGCGAAAGCAAGCTGCGAAAGGTTTCAAGAGCTCTTGCAATCACAGGCTCGGTTATTATTCTTGTAGCGATTATTTCGCTCCTCATTGCGGCTATTGTGCCTTCTGTCATAGCAAGTATATCGGGACTTATGAAGACACTGCCAAATGATGTTGCGGCATTCATCAACATGATAAAGAACGGCAATTTCGGGGACAGCAAAATTGCTGAGCTCGCGAGCACAGGTTTACAGGATGCAACCGACTACATTGAGAATTATGCCACAGAAAAACTGATTCCTGAGGCACAGAAGTATGTTGCACAGATTACAACCGGTGTGATTTCGGTAGTCAGAGGCTTACTCAATTTCATTATCGGAATAATCGTGATGGTCTATGTGATGAGTATTCAGGAGACTCTCGCAGGACAGAGCAAAAAGATAATATATGCTGTCTGCAAGCCAAAGACAGGCAATATAATCATTGAGACGATCAGAAAGACAAATGAGATTTTTGGAGGCTTCATAAGCGGTAAGATTATAGATTCACTGATTATAGGTGTGATTGCATATTTCGGATGTCTGATTTTAAGGATTCCATCATCGGTGCTCGTTGCAGTGATTATCGGCGTCACAAATGTGATTCCGGTATTCGGACCGTTTATCGGTGCAATTCCATCGTTACTCATAGTGGTAATTCAGAGTCCGTGGCATGCACTTTATCTTCTGATATTTATTGTCGTGCTGCAGCAGGTGGATGGCAATATAATAGGGCCTAAGATACTTGGCTCATCTACCGGTCTTTCGACCTTCTGGGTTATGTTTTCCATACTAATCGGCGGAGGAATGTTTGGTTTTCTTGGAATGTTACTTGGTGTTCCGACCTTTGCTGTGATATACTATATTGTGAGAAGAGTTGTTAATTATGCTCTCAGGAAAAAGAAGCTTCCTGAGGACACAAGGGATTATACAAAGACAACAGGTGTAGATACAAAAAATAATAAGCTTAAATACGAGTAGGTGAAATAAGTGGATAAATACGAATACAATCTCAAGCTGGATCAGATAAAAGCCCTAAGCGCCGAGGAGGGCTATATGAGTGCAGCAGAGATTGCAGATAGCATAAATTGGAACAAAATTAAAAATGTAAATACACTCGTTAAAATCGGCGAAATCTACGAGAAGGCCGAAAGATACCAGGATGCAAGGGACATACTTTTAATGGCCTATGACCGTTCGCCAATCGGCAGGATGATCATATACAGACTGGCTGAGGTCGCCATCAAGATGGGTGATTATGATGCTGCTACAGAGTATTATGATGAGTTTGTTGAGATAGCGCCTCATGATGATATGAAGTATGTATTAAGATATGCCATCAAAAAAGGGCAGGGAGCTTCATTTGATGAGCTTATCACTATTCTTGAAGAGTACAAGGATGAAGAATACACTGAAGAGTGGGCATATGAGCTTGCATATCTATACCACAAGGCAGGAAAAGCCGATAAGTGTATAGATGCCTGCGATGAGCTCATTCTGTGGTTCGGAGACGGACCATATGTGGAGCGTGCGCTGGAGCTTAAGATGCTTTATCAGCCACTTACCAAGGCTCAGGAGGAAAAGTACAGACGATTCAAGGCAGAGAAGGAAAAGCCGGCTAAGATAAAGGATGAGGCTGAGGTCACTGAGATAGGTGCCATGGAGATGGTAAAGGGCGGAGAGATAGTGCATGATGACGTAACTATTCCGCAGATTACTGTAAATCAGGAGAAGTTCAATACTGTAAATTTACAGCAGGAGATTGCCAAGGGTATGCAGCAGATCATGGAGGCCAAGGGCAAGAATGAAGTTGCTGATACGATGGATACCATCAAAAAAATAGTTGAGGATATTCCTTATCTCAAGCTCGAAAAGGAGCAGGAAGAGTATGTACAGCAGCCGGAAGAGACAGAGCATATCGCTACAGATGAAGAGATAGATGGTTCACTTAAGTTGAATTTCAAGGAGCTTTTGGGTGAAGACGCTGACGGACAGATGTCTATGGTCATGAGTGAAAAGACTCAGCTTGAGCATCAGATTACAGGACAGATGTCTATACAGGATGTGCTTGAAGAATGGGAAAAAACCAGACATGCGGCTGAAATTGCACTTAAAGAGGCTGAGCAGCAGAAGCTTGAGTCAGCTAAGGCAAGAGCTCTTCAGGAGGCAGGAGACATCATGGAGAGACTAAATGATGTCATTCCAAAGCTGGATGCAGGTGTCACTCCGAAGGAACTTCTTGAGGAGGAGTATTTGAAGGTTCCGGTTGATATTATAGAGCAGAAAGCTGCCGTGAAGGAGCCTGAAGAAGAGCAGAAACCGGATATGCAGGAGCTTTATGCAGATGAGACTGTGGATGAAGCACAGGAGCCGCAGGAAGCACCGGAAGATGCTGCAGATGAAGTCAAGGAACCGGTTGGAGAGCCGGAGGATATAATTGTGGCAGAGGAGTCTGAGAAAGACGAGATACTCATGCAGCCGACTACCATGATGCCTGAAATAACAGATGATATGTTAAATGCCGATGATGATACAGCAGATGATGAGGCTTCACAGGAGGAAGAAAACGTTTCTGAGAAGAGAGATTTTGATCATGTGACATCATTTATCGAGCAGGAAATAGCCAAGATGACAGCAAAGAATCCGGGACTGGAGAAGAAGCTGGATATGGCTAAGACAAGAAAAATGCCGGATATTTCATTGCCGGAGGATTTAGACAGCGAAGAAGATGACTCGAAATTGAAAGAAACAAAACATATAAAACAGCTTACAAGCGAACAGAAGGCTATATTTTCATATTTCATACCGGTAAAGGGTATGGAGGATCAGATCTGCAAGGCATATAATGCAGTGCTTGATCATTTCAACAGGAAAGAAAACGCATCCACAGGCAACCTCATTATACAGGGAGAGCAGGGCTGTGGAAAGACAATGCTTGCTACAAGCTTTATAAAGGTATTACAAAAAGATGGTGAACAGCTCACAGGAAAGATGGGCAAGATTGATGCTGCCGCACTCAATAAAAAGGATGTGCAGCAGGTAGTCAGAAAGATAACAGGAGGCTGTCTCATCATAGAAAGAGCCGGTGATATCGACCGCAGCATAGCTGCCCAGCTATCATTTTTGATGGAGCATGATATTACCGGAACACTCTATATACTTGAGGATACATCAAAGGGTATAAAGAAGGCTCTCTCAATGGATGAGGGCTTTGCATCCAAGTTCACGGAAAAGATATCAGTTCCTATTTTTACAAATGATGAACTCGTATTGTTTGCCAAATCGTACTCTGCAGAGCTTGGGTACAAGATAGATGAGATGGCTATTCTGGCATTGCACAACAGAATCAGCAATATTGAGAGAATAGACCAGGCTACCACTCTGACAGAGGTCAAGGACATAATTGACGAGGCCATAGACAGGGAGGCTCACAGCGGACTTAAGAAGGCTATAAGTATTCTGACAGCCAAGAGATATACAGATGATGACCGAATTGTACTCAAAGAGGATCATTTCAGGGAAAAATAAATACTTATGGGGGTATATATATGTGTAATTTTACAGCAATGGATTGTTACCTGTTTGGTCAGGCAACACACTATGATATCTACAAGAAGATGGGTGCTCACTTAGCTGAGCGCAAAGGAAAAAAAGGAGTGTGCTTTGACGTCTGGGCGCCACATGCGAGGAAAGTATACGTATTTGGTGAGTTCAATGACTGGAATGAGACCAGTCATGAGATGAAGCGTGTAGAGCCGGAAACCATGGGAGTGTATGAGCTTTTTGTACCGGGAGCGCAAAAGGGTCAGATGTATAAGTTTATTATAGTCACTGAACAGGGTGATAAGCTGTACAAGGCGGATCCATATGCAAACTACGCAGAGCTTCGTCCGGGAACAGCTTCTATCATCACAGATATCGAGCATTTCACTTGGACTGACAAAGAGTGGATGGATAAGAGGGCAGCAAAGTCAGATGCTGATGTATATTCTTCACCTATGGCTATATATGAGTGCCATCCGGGCTCATGGATGAGACATCCGGGCAGGGATGATGAGGGCTTTTATACATACAGGGAGCTTGCAAAATCACTCATATCCTATGTAAAAACTATGGGATATACACATATTGAGCTTATGGGTATTTCAGAGTATCCGTTTGATGGCTCATGGGGATATCAGGTGACAGGCTACTATGCACCTACATCGAGGTATGGAGAGCCTGAGGATTTTGCATACTTTGTTGATCAGTGCCATAAAAATAATATCGGAGTAATCCTCGACTGGGTACCTGCACATTTCCCAAAGGATGCGCATGGACTTGCCAATTTCGACGGAACAGCCACATATGAGTATGCAGACCCGAGAAAGGGAGAGCATCCCGACTGGGGCACAAAGATATTTGACTACGGTAAGAATGAAGTAAAGAACTTCCTTATCGGAAGTGCATTGATGTGGATAGAAAATTACCACGTAGACGGACTCCGTGTGGATGCAGTTGCGTCAATGCTTTATCTTGATTATGGAAAGAATGACGGACAGTGGGTGCCAAACAAGTTTGGAGGAAATAAGAACCTCGAGGCAGTAGAGTTTTTCAAGCATATCAATACACTCATACTTGGAAGAAATCACGGAACTGTAATGATAGCCGAAGAGTCTACCGCATGGCCAAAGGTAACAGGCAAGGTAGAGGAAGACGGACTGAACTTCAGCTACAAGTGGAACATGGGATGGATGCATGACTTCCTTGATTATATGAAGCTGGATCCATATTTCCGTAAAAATAACCACAACAAGATGACATTTGCGATGAGCTATAATGAGAGTGAGAAATATATTCTGGTACTGTCACATGATGAGGTAGTACATCTGAAGTGTTCTATGCTCAACAAAATGCCGGGCTTAGAAGGGGATAAATTCAAGAACCTCATGGCAGGATATGCATTTATGATGGGACACTGTGGAAAGAAGCTTCTTTTCATGGGACAGGAGTTTGCACAGAAGCAGGAGTGGAGTGAGGAAAGAGAACTCGACTGGTATCTGCTTGAGAATCCGGAGCATAAAAAGATCCAGAACTGGGTAAAGGAGCTTCTTCACCTATATAGGAGAAATCGCTGTCTGTATGAGCTGGATTCAAGCTGGGAAGGCTTTGAATGGATAAATGCAAACGATGCAGACAGAAGCATCTTCAGCTTTATCAGAAAGAGCAAGGATGGCAAAAATAATATGCTCTTTGTCATCAATTTCACACCGGTAGAGAGACCTGATTACAGAGTCGGAGTGCCAAAGCACAAGACATATCAGCTCGTTTTAGATAGTGAGGATCCTAAGTTTACCGGCAAAACGGTACAAGAGCCTGTAAAGAAGGCTGCAAAGGGCAGAGGCAAGGCAGCAAAACAGTCATATAAGAAGCTGGACTATAAGGCAGTCAAATCAGAGTGTGACGGCAGACCATTTTCATTTGCTTATCCACTTGCGCCTTACGGAGTTGCTGTATTTAAATACTAATATACCGGTAAACAGCAGGGTAAAGGACCGCGCCAATTTAAGGCGCGGTCTTTATTTTTGCGTATTATATGTCGATATAAAATAAAAAGATAACTATTCAGAACCACTGAGAACAAAAAAACTGATGCGTCATGCTTGCATGTAAGCAGCAGATTTTCTTGTTCTCAAGGTGGCTCGAATAGAGCCACCCCCTCACATATGAGCAAAATTAGCTGCGTAGCAGCGGGAAAGCACGAGTATCGTGCGATTTTGTGAATATGCGTGGGGTGGTTCTGAATAGTTGGATAAAAAATACGAGGTATGAATATCCATAAATAAAGGCTGCAGAGATGGTATATATGCAGGGCACGGAGCAGGAAATATGCAGATAGAGAATTTGATTAATAAAAGCACAGATACGAAAAATACGGACACAAAAACCATAAATGACATGACTGTGGGTATGCGTGTGTCAGACTACATAAAGACAGACAGCAGTGACAATATGTCAAAAAAGGCGGCTGTTGTCGGTTCGTCAAACTTTGTTGATATGTCGGATACGATATATGCAAGACCACAGGCTAAAAACGAAGCCGGGAACAACGATGGCACAGATATGGCAGAAAATCTGCTAAATGATATGAATCAGACCTCAGAAAACAGGCGAAATGATATGATTGTCACTGCAAGCACCACCACGAGTGATGATTACAAAGCTGCAAAGGATGACGGCTACGATGTCATTGTTACTGAGACCGATAAGATAAAAGCAGTGCTGGCAAAGGCCGGTGTAGATATATCCATATATGGAGATGATCTGAGCATGCAGCAGCTCACAGACATCACCGGAAGCCAGACTGAAGCGGCCATGCTTGTCAATCAGATGAAAGCATATGATATTCCTGCTACAGATGACAATATAAAGGCAGGTACAGATGCCATAGACCGGGCAAAGAGCCTTACAAATATATCCAATGAGACAAAGGCATATCTGGTCAGAAATAACATGAATCCGACGGTTTCCAATGTATACAAGGCTACGTACAGTAGCAGTCAGTTACAAAACTACAAGCAAAAGGTTGGAATAACGGATAATGTTAAACAGCTGTATGATGATAATCAGTATGGTGACAAGGGCGCAGGATCACAGGAAAAAATATCTGATGAGCTTTTTGAAGAGCTTAAGCCACAGCTTAAACAGATATTAGAGGAAGCTCATATAGACAGTAGTGATGAGAATCTGAATCAGTGCAGGTGGCTGATAGATGAAGATATAGCCGTTACACCTGATAATGTGCTGCTTGCGAATCAGATAGACGGCATCACCGCAGCAGGAGAAAATGGTGGCAGTGATTTTTATGCAAGGGCAGTCACAGAAGCACTGGCCATGGGAAAAAAGGCTGCTGATGCCACTATGTCACAGGATGGTCTGACATTTGACATGTCAAAGAAAGCCTGTGATGTATTAGGTGAGGCGACCGCAGATGACATTGTCACATTAGAGTCAGATAACATGCCTGTCACGATAGAGAATCTGTCAAAGCTTATAGCTGTAAGGGACAAGGATGGTGCAGCATCGCAAGGCTCAGCAAATAAAGCTTTAGATAATAAGATTACAGACAGCCGGGATGCAAGGCTTGTGACAGCTCAAAGAAAGCTTGAGGAAGCGAGACTTTCCATGACAGCAGAAGCCAACCTTTCACTCATAAAAAAAGGAGTTTCAATAGACACAGAGCCTATTGAACGTGTAGTGGAGCTGCTTAAGCAGCAGGAAAATAAATACTACGGAGCGCTGTTTGGTGAGAGCAGTGTAGAGGCATCTGATGATAGGGTACGTATGTACAATAATGTCTGTGATATTTTCAATCAGATGAAGCAGCAGCCGGCGTATGTACTGACCCTGGAATCCTCTGATGACACTGTGTATGAGCTGTATACAGCAGGCAAAGCAATGAAGCAGTCATTAGAAGCAGCAGCCTCAGGATATGAGACTCTTATGACATCACCGCGGGCAGATATGGGAGACAGTATATCAAAAGCATTTCAGAATGTGGATGATATACTTAAAGAGCTTCAGATAGATACATCTGAAAGCAATCGCAGGGCTGTGCGGATACTTGCGTACAACAGTACCGACATCACAGAGGACAATATAAAGCAGATAAAGTCTGTAGATGAGCAGGTGCAGAGAGCATTCAGTGATATGACACCGGCGGTGACGATTGAGATGATAAAAAGAGGCATATCACCGCTTGATATGAGCATGAGTGACATAAGTGACACTGCCAGACGGATAAAATCAGAAAATCCTGACGAAAGGGATGAGAAATTCAGCGAGTTTCTCTGGAAGCTTGAAAAGAAAAATGAAATCTCAGAGGAGGAAAGAGACTCATATATAGGCATATACAGGCTTATTTCACAGGTGGAGCAGTCAGATGGTGCTGTGATAGGCTCACTTGTTAATCAGGGAGCAGATATTACAATGAAAAATCTGCTTACAGCGGTCCGGGTACGAGGAAAGAGTGCCATGGACTATAAGGTGGACGATACCTTTGCCGGAGTGGACAGTGTAAGCAGGGGTATTAAAATTGACTCGCAGATAGAAAGCGCATATCATACAAACTGCCTAAGGGATGTGCTTGATACACTTTCACCTGAGAAAATGGAGTTTGTGCAGTATGACAGCTGGCTTGATATGACTCCGGAGCAGTTAAGGCAGGCTGTATATGAGGCCAACGAGGATAGCACACTGTCAGAGCAATATGCCACAGAACAGCTAAGACAGTTCAATCAGGCAGTTTCGGCGCCTGAGAACGTATATGCTTTTCTAGAGAAATATGATGTAAAAACAACCGCGGTAAACCTCATGGCTGCGTCACGGCTAATGAAAAATCCGTCAGAGGCAGTAAGAAATCTCTGGGAGCGTGGAGAAAGTGCTACGGCAAGGGCTCTTTTGGATGAGACTCTCAGACGGTTTTCTGAGTCGGTCAAAAATCCAAAGGAGCTTGCGCAGGCGCAGGAAACGCTGGCTGATACAGCAGAGCATGTTATGGATTCGATGATTATAGAGGATAGGCACACAGGTTCAATAGATATCAGACAGATGAAGCTATTGTGCAGTCAGCTAAGGATAGCTTCAAATATGTCGAGACAGGAAAACTATATTGTACCAATAGAGACTGCTGACGGGGTCACAGGTATGAAGCTTCGCATAGTAAGAGGTGAAGATAAAAAGGGACTGGTTGACATATTCCTTGAGGATAAAAAATGCGGCAGGGTAGCTGCATATTTTGAGGCAAAGGAAAACTCAGTATCTGCTATGATAGTCACAGACGATGAGCAGACTAAAAAGCTGTTTGAAGACAATATCACTATGTTTGAGGCAGGAATAAGTGATGGTGAACAGCGTGTGCGCATAGATGTGGCACTGGAGCATGATATATCTGCAAAAGAGTCTAAGATGTCAGATAATGAGACAGAAAAGCAGCTTGATGGCAGCGAAAGTGTCCAGACAACCAGACTATATCACATCGCAGAGCAGTTTATTGTAAATGTCCAGAGGGTGATTGCGCAAGATAGTCTGTAACACCGATATATATTGCATGTGCCAGGTCATCCTGATAGTTTTTGTCAGTAAGAAGAAGTGTCTCAGCAGGATTACTCAAGAATCCACATTCTACGATTACGGTCGGGGATGTGGATTTTTTAAGTATAAAGTATTCTTTATTGGGCTTAATGCTTCGTGGCTTTGCGACACAAAGAGAAGTGTTTAAAGCTCCAAGAACAGAGGATGCGAGCTCTTTTCCTGCATCAGAGGCTTCATAATAGAATACCTGTGGACCGCAGCTTGAACTGTCCTCAAAGCTGTTTTGATGGATACTGATGCTGACTGCCACATTGCTTTTAGACATCAGGGCAGTTCTCTTTGTCAGATCATCTGTCTTTGGATGCTTGGAATTATCCGGGGCGAGGTCGCAGTCGGTGGTTCTGGTCATGACAACAGTAAAGCCACGATTTTCAAACAGCTGTTTAAGAGCCATTGCAATGCTCAGGTTGACATCCTTTTCCATGACGCCGGAGGTGGAAATCTTACCGGGATCACTTCCACCATGGCCCGGGTCTATTACAATAACAGTTGAATTAGTGTTTTTGCCGGTATTTTTTGCAAGAGCGCAGACACCTCTTCCGAGGTAGAAGGACAGAATAAAGAGAGCTAAAATAAGACAGTATTTGTTTTTCTTAATAATGTACATATATTTTTTCATATAAGATACCTATAAAAAACCCGATGCACATAGAAGGCATCGGGTGTGTTTGTATATTATATGATTGGCTGATATCATTTATAACCTATAAAAGGTACAGAGTTAGACTGTAGCTGTAAAGGTACGGCCTCTTTCAGTAAGCCTTAAGCAATCAGTCCAGATATTTGATAACAGTATCCCAGACAGATGAATTCTCAAAGCCAAGCTTCCAGAATGCTGCACCGGCGAGCTTATTGTCGTCGACGAGCTTGAGCCTTTTCTCTAAAGATGTATTGTCCTCGAGCCATACCTTGTACAGCTTGTTGGATACAGACCACTCAGCGTAGTTCTGACCGGATTCCTCATCAAGCGAAGCAGTGGCATTGTTTGTGGCAAGCTGTGCTGCAGCAGCGTCCATACTATATACCTGTGAGGCAACAGTGTACTTTGACTGATCCTCGGTATCGGTTACGGCATCATCGTCCTCCTTTGGAGTGAGCTCCCATATTCTGGTATAAAAAGGCATGCCGAGAATAATCTGGTCAGCGGGAACCTCCTTCAGAGTGGATTTAACACCCTCAGTTACCCACGGAATGGAAGAAACTGAGCCGGCATCAGAGCCCTTATAGTGTTCATCGTATCCCATAATCACAATATAATCGGCAAAGTTTGCCATATCAGAGCGATTGAAGAACTTGTTGAAACTGGCAGGTACTGTGACATCAACTGAAAGTGATATGCCGTTATTGTGACACTTTATGGCGAGCTCTCTGATAAACTCGATGTAAGAGTCTCCATATGCTGCTTCTGTGATATTTTCAAAGTCAATATTTACACCATCAAGCTCATAGTTAAATGCAGCCGACATAATCTGATTGATCAGGGTAGTTCTCGTGGATGTATGTGTGAGCACATATGCTGCATCTACATCAGTATTTTCAAAGTTGCTGAACAGTCCCCATACCTCGATGCCCTGGGAATGGCAGTAGCTGACATAATCCTTGCTTGCTATATCTGCCAGATTACCATTGTTGTCATTTAAATAAAACCAAGTTGGTGACATTACATTTATGCCCTTGGTTGATGAAATTACCTGGGGCACTTTACTGTTTGCTGACTGGCTTGTTACCTGATTCCAGGCAAGACAGATATCCTTATCCTTCTTGATATGCGTAAAGGTCTCTTCCTCATAGTCAGGATTCGTAAGCTTAGTTTTTTTGCTCTCGGACAGAGCCTTGCTCTTTATATATCCAATAACACCATCCTCAGTGGCAACCTTATCCCATTTGTCACCGGAATCAAGGATTGTAAGCTTATCATTCTTTTTCACCTGTTTAAGAATAGGGCTCTTTATGCCACCCTTCACACGAACCTGGGTAGACTTGTTTACAGTGGCACTGTCTATTTCATCCCATTTGCTTGTGATGACGACGCGTGCCGGGTCATCATATGACTTAAAGGTGATATTGGAGTACTGCTTTACATAATCTAAAGCGATAAGCGCAGAGTCAGAGGTAGCCTTCACAATCGGATAGCCAAAGTCATTGGTCTGCTTTGTGACACTGTAGCTATTGCTGTCAGCCGCAGCTGAGATAATATCAGATGCAGTTGTGTAAAGAAGCACATTCTCATTTGCATCCCAGTAAAATCTGGAATTTAATGAGTCGTGAACAAATTTGTAATCAACGTATACCTTGTCATCTATTATTTTAGCCTTGTAATCGGATAGCTCATTATCTACAATGAGAGCAGCCTCATCATCAGAAGAGATATTGAAATACTCCTTCAGATCCTCTGTCTTTTTCGTAGGGGTGTATTTATTGATAAGAGCAGTTATACCCATTATTATTACAACGAGGATAATAAGTCCGATTACTATAAGTGCAGGCAATACTTTCTTTTTCATGTGTAAAAATCCTTTCCTATTATTTGATGTCTAAATTGCTTAAGCTAATTATACCATTGTGAAAAAGCATATTCAAATAATATGAAATAAATTTGTAATAAATTAAGAAATTCTTTTATGCATTTTGGCGCGTAAGGAGCAAAAGCGTCCCCCGCGCACAAAGCTTTTCTTTTTAAAATATGT